>Ga0137409_10009182_pt1 | contig 10063 bp, 12 predicted proteins | sample CZODoug1_16funga_FD_122059 | JGI IMG/M metagenome (GOLD analysis project Ga0137409, IMG submission 122059) | Vadose zone soil fungal communities from Angelo Coast Range Reserve, California, USA - CZODoug1_16fungal (Hybrid Assembly) | ecosystem: Environmental > Terrestrial > Soil > Vadose zone...
GGCGGCGCGCAGCGGCTTGGGGATCGGCCGCGCCCGGCCGCCCGACACGAAGGCGACGCGGACATGGGCTTCGACCAACACGTCGGCCCCGCGCGTCACTCTTTGCCGCAAGGTCATGGAGGCGCCCTTCACCTCGTCCGGCTCGGTGGCGACAATGAGGACATCATCCATGCGGGCGGGTTTGAGGAATTCGATCGCCATCGACCGCACCACGAAGGCGAATCCCGGCGCCTCCCGTTCCGCCGCCTCGAACAGCGCGCGCTGATCGGCGCCGATCAGGCGCAGGTAGTTGGTTCGCCCGCGCTCCATGAAGCGCAGGTAGCTCGCGTGGTACACGATGCCGGTGAAGTCGGTGTCCTCGTAATAGACGCGCACCGCCATTTGGTGGCGGCCGTCGCGCACTTCACCGTCAAGGCCCGACGCTGCCACTGGAGCCTTCCTCCGGATTGGCGAACAGGCCGAATTGCGCCGGATCGCGGCGCGGCTCGGCGAGCCCGAGATGCCGGAACGCCTGGCCGGTGAGCAGGCGGCCGCGCGGCGTGCGCTGGATGAAGCCGCGCTGAATGAGGAACGGCTCGATGATCTCCTCGATGGCGTCGCGCGGCTCCGACAGCGCCGCCGCGATGGTCTCGATGCCGACCGGACCGCCGCCGTAATTCACCGCGACCGTGGTGAGGTAGCGCCGGTCCATGGCGTCGAGCCCCGTTGCGTCCACCTCGAGCGCGAGCAGCGAGCGGTCCGCCACCGCGCGGTCGATCGCCGCCGCCTTGCCGACCAGCGCGAAATCCCGCACCCGCCGCAGCAGCCGGCCGGCGATGCGCGGCGTGCCGCGGGCGCGCCGGGCGATCTCGTTGCCGCCGTCGGGCGTCATGCCGATGCCGAGCACGCGGGCGCCGCGATTGACGATCAGCTCAAGCTCGGCCTCGGTGTAGAAATTGAGCCGGATCGGAATGCCGAAACGGTCCCGCAGCGGGTTGGTGAGGAGGCCCGCCCGAGTGGTGGCGCCGACGAGGGTGAACTTCGCCAGATCGATTTTGACGGACCGCGCTGCCGGTCCCTCCCCGATGATGAGATCAAGCTGGAAATCCTCCATGGCGGGATAGAGAATTTCCTCGACCGCCGGATTGAGCCGGTGGATCTCGTCGATGAACAGCACGTCGCGCTCTTCGAGGTTGGTGAGCAGCGCCGCGAGGTCGCCAGCTTTGGCGATCACCGGACCCGACGTGGAGCGGAAATTGACGCCGAGTTCGCGCGCCACGATCTGCGCGAGCGTGGTCTTGCCGAGGCCGGGCGGGCCCACCAACAATACGTGATCGAGCGCCTCGCCCCGCGCGCGCGCCGCCTCGATGAAGACGCCGAGGTTCTTGCGCGCCTGCTCCTGGCCGATGAACTCGCCCAGCCGTTGCGGGCGCAGCGAGGCTTCGGCGACGTCCTCGTCGCGGCGCTCGGCGCTGACCAGGCGGCGGGGCGGCGTGCTCACCTGGTAAACTCCTTGGCGAGCTCCTTGAGGCCGAGACGGATCAGCCGCGACGCGTCGGCGCCTTCGCCGGCCTCACGAACGGCTGCCGCGATCGCGGCCACGGCTTGCGGCTGGTCGTAGCCAAGATTGACCAGCGCCGAGACCGCATCCGCAACGGGACCCGGCGCGCGCCTGTCCTCGACCGCACCCGACAGCCGCACCACCGCGGGATCGACGGCCGTCAGCGCCGGCGACTTGTCCTTGAGTTCGGTGACAATGCGCTCCGCGACCTTGGGGCCGACGCCGGGCGCGCGCGTGATCATCGCTTTGTCGCGCATCGCAATGGCGGTAGCGAGGTCGACGGGCTTGAGCGTCGAGAGAATAGCCAGCGCCACCTTGGTGCCGACGCCCTGCACGGTCTGCAACAACCGGAACCACTCGCGCTCACCGCCGGACAAGAATCCGAACAAGCGGATCTGGTCCTCGCGCACATGGGTCTCGATCGCAAGCGCCACCGCTTTGCCGACCCCCGGCAGCTCCTGCAGCGTGCGAGCCGAGCAATGCACAAGATAGCCGACGCCACGGACGTCGAGAATCACGAAGTCCTCGCCGACGCTGTCGATCGTACCGGTGAGCTTGCCGATCATCGCGCCACCGCCCTCAACGCCGCGCTCTGCCGGTAGTGCGCGTGCGTGATGGCGACCGCGAGCGCGTCGGCGGCGTCGTGCGAGCCTGGATTGGCCTTGGGGAGCAGGACGCCGAGCATCATGCGGATCTGCGCCTTGTCGCAATGCCCGGCGCCCACGATCGCCTTCTTGACAAGGTTCGGGGCGTATTCGGCGATCGTCACCCCAGCCTTCGCCGGCACCACCATGGCGACGCCGCGCGCCTGGCCGAGCTTGAGGGTGGCGGCCGCATCCTTGTTGACGAACGTCGCCTCGACCGCCGCCTCGTCGGGCTGGAATTCATCCACCACGCGCACGAGCGCGTCGTGGAGCGTGACGAGCCGCGCGGCGAGCGACATCGCGTCGTCGGTCTGGGCCGAACCGCAAGCCACATAGATCAGCCGATTGCCGTCGGCCTCGATCACGCCCCAGCCGGTGCGGCGAAGCCCCGGATCAATGCCGAGAATGCGAATCACCCGTGCCATGATGATCCCGTGATAGCGCCCGGGAGGCGGCCCGCATAGCGGCATGAGCAGTTGGATTTCGTGGCCGGGATCGGAAGGGACATCCCTGCCGTCATCGCCGGGCAGCAGCGCGTTGAAGACGCGCGTGAACGCGCTTTCGTCCCGGCGATCCATCGCGAGAGAACACTTTGCCAAACGGATGGATACGCCGGTCAAGCGCGCGTATGACATCCGAAACACACTCCGAAACACACCTCATGCCATGACGCTGATCTCCGAGCCGGTGCGAGCTGAACTCATCTCTGCCTATACGGCGCCAGACCGGCACTATCATGACCTGCGCCACATCGAGGCGCTGCTCAGCCTCGCGGACGCTTGCGCCAGCGCAATCACGGATCGCGACGCGGTCGACGCCGCGATCTGGTTCCACGACGCGATCTACGACACGCGGCGCAGCGACAATGAGGAGCGGAGTGCGGCGCTCGCGATGGCGCGGCTCGCCGGCACGGCGGACGAGGGTCGCATCGCGCGCATCGCCGCCATGATCCGGGCGACTGCCGGCCACGCGGTGCCGGATTTCGCCGACGCTGCGGCCGGGCGCGACTGCGCCCTCTTCCTCGACATGGATCTGGCGATCCTCGGCAGCCCGGCGGCAGACTTCGACGCCTACGAAGCGGCGGTCCGGCGCGAATATGATTGGGTGACCGAGCCGCAATGGAAGCTTGGGCGCCGCGCCGTGCTCGCTCAATTCCTGGCGCGGCCGGCGATCTACGCGACCGCGCGTTTCCAGGCGAGTCACGAGGCGGCGGCGCGGCGCAACCTTGCGCGGGCGATCGCGCGGCTCGATCGCTCCGCTGGGTAAACCAATGGAGAAGATGCATGAAATACCAAGGCGGCTGCCATTGCGGAAATCTGCGGATCGAGTTTGAGACTGAGATCAGTCCCGCCGAGATCGAGTTGCGCGCCTGCCAGTGCACGTTCTGCCGCAAGCACGGCTCACGTGCGGTGACCGACCCGGCCGGACACCTCGCCATTCGCGCCGCGCATGAGGATCACCTCGGACGCTACGCCTTCGGTTTGCGAACGGCCGAGTACCTGATTTGCAAGACCTGCGGCGTCTACGTGGCGGCGGTGACGGCAGGTGAAAGTGAGCTGCGCGGGATAGCCATCGTCAATTGTCTCGATGAGCATCGCCAATTCACGAGCGAGCCGATCGCTGTCGATTACGACGCCGAAAGCCGCGATGATCGGGTAGAGCGGCGCCGCCAGCGCTGGACGCCCGTGACGATGGCGAGATGACCGCGATAGCCACTTGCGGGCAGGTCGCCACGCCGATTGCTTGACATCTGTATCCTAAAGGCTACATTGTGGAAGAGCCGACGATCGAAGTTCGCAGGACTGCCGTCTTTGCAGATTGGATGGCTGGTCTACGCGATATCCGCGCGAGGGCGAAGATTGCGGCGAGGATTGACCGGATGGCGTTTGGCAATCCGGGCGATGTTGAGCCTGTCGGAGAGGGCGTCAGCGAGCTGCGAATTCATTATGGTCCGGGCTATCGCGTGTATTTTACCCGGCGCAGCTTGACGCTGATCGTCCTGTTATGTGGCGGCGACAAGAGCACACAAGCGAAAAACATCAGGGCCGCGAAAACGCTCGCAGCGAAATTGGAGCCTGGATCATGGCATTGAAAACAACCCGCTTCGATTCAGCCGAATATCTGGACAGCGACGAGGCCATTATGGCGTACCTGGAAGAGGCGCTGGAAACGGTCGATTCGTCGTTCATTGCCCAGTCGCTCGGCACGGTCGCCCGTGCGCGCGGCATGTCGCAAATCGCCAAGGAAACTGGACTGTCCCGTGAAAGCCTCTACAAGGCCCTGAGCCCCGAGGGCAATCCAGAATTCAGCACGGTTATTCGAGTCATGACGGCCCTCGGGCTGAGATTCTCCGTCACGGCCGCGCAGCCGCACTGAGGAGGATCTCGATTGCGGGTGCAGACCTGACCTCCCTGAGGGGAGAGACGCCATGCGGCGGCTCAATCCGGCTTACACCGTCTGCCCCATCGCCTGCTCCAGCGCCCGCCGTGTCACCACGGCGACAAGCTCGCGGCGATACACCGCGTCGGTCTGCGCATCGGTGAGCGGATCGATCGCGGCCGCTGCGGCGTCGGCTGCGGCGCGGAAAACCGCGGGTTCGGGCGCGCGGCCGGCGAGCTGCGCTTCGGCCGCCGTGATACGCCGCGGATGGGGCTCGGCGCCGCCGACGCCCACATGGGGGGCAGCCATGACGCCGTTTTCCAGCCGCAACGTCACCAGCGCCATGCCCATGGCGAAATCGCCGGCGCGGCGGTTGAATTCGTAGAACCCCGCGCGGGTTTTGGCCGGGAGAATGGGGAGCCGCACTTCGGCCAGCAACTCGTCGGCTTCGAGCGCTGTCGTCATGATACCCTGGAAAAAATCCGCCGCCGCGATGATGCGCGTGCCGCGCGCGCTGCGGGCAACCATTTCGGCGCCGAGCGTCGCGGCCACCAGGCACCACTCCGACGCCGGATCCGCGTGCGCGAGGCTGCCGCAAAAGGTGCCGCGGGTGCGGATCGGATAGTGGGCGATGTGGCGCATCACGGCCGACAGCAGTGCGCCGAGCGGCCCCTCCACCACCGGACGGTGAAACGCCTGATGGCGCACCCCGGCGCCGATCACGAGCTTGCCGTCCTCGACGGCGAGCCGGCGGAGCGCCTCGATCCCGTTGATGTCGACCAGGTGATGGGGGCGCGCCAGGCGGAACGCCATGGTGGGCACGAGGCTCTGCCCGCCGGCCAGCACGCGCCCGTCGTCCGGCGCATATTCGGCCAGCATGGCAAGCGCCTCCTCGATCGTCTTCGGCGCGTGATAGCGGAACGAGGCGGGCTTCATTGCGGTGGCGGTGCGCTTTTTTTGGATTGATACATGAGAATTGCTGTATGTAAAGTTTGATCGAAAAACGCTCCGACGTCTCAAGACCAAGCATCCACATGAAGCCGCCTCCCTTCAGCTATCACGATCCCAAGACGGTCGCCGAAGTCGTCGGTCTGTTGTCGACGCTCGAAAACGCCAAGCTGCTGGCGGGCGGGCAGTCGCTGATGCCGATGCTGAATTTCCGTTACGTGCAGCCAGACCACATCATCGATCTCAACCGGGTCGAGGGGCTCTCATACATCCGCGAGACGCCGGACGGCATGGAGGTGGGCGCCATGACGCGCCAGCGCGATCTCGAATTCTCAGAGCTGGTGGCAAAGCGGTTTCCCCTGATGCACGAGGCGATCCAGAGCATCGGGCACCGCCAGACCCGCAATCGCGGCACCATCGGGGGCTCGCTGTGCCATCTCGACCCTTCGGCCGAGTTGGTCTCCTGCGCCATGACGCTGGACGCCGTCGTGGTGGTCGCCGGACCTGCGGGCGAGCGCGAGATCGCGTTCAAGGATTTTCCGGTTAGCTATCTCACTTCCGCGGTCGAGCCCAACGAAGTCCTGACGGCGATCAGGTTCACCGCATGGCCCGCAAAGCACGGCTATGCGTTCGTGGAATTCGCACGTCGCCACGGCGACTTCGCCATCGTGTCGGCGGCGACGCTGGTGCAGGTCGACGGCGCCGGCAAGATCACGGGCGCGGCGGTCACGCTGGGCGGCATGGGCACCGGCCCGGTGCGGGCGAGCGAACTGGAAGCCGCGCTGATCGGCCAGGCGCCGGACGTCGAATTCCTGCGTCAGGCCTGCGAAAGCTGCCGCAAGTTCGAAGCGCTCGACGACGTGCATGCGCCGGCGTCGTACCGGCAGCATCTTGCCACCGTGATGTCGCGGCGCGCGCTGGAAAAGGCCTACGCCCGCGCGACCGGCAAAGCATAGGAACCATCATGGGCCAGACCCGCAAGATCGCGTTGACGGTCAACGGCAAGCGCTACGAGGAGGAAGTCGAGGTCCGCGTCACGCTCGCCGATTTCATCCGCCATCAGCTCGGCCTCACCGGAACTCATCTCGGCTGCGAGCACGGCGTATGCGGCGCCTGCACGATCCTGATGGACGGCCGCTCGGCGCGCTCGTGCCTGATGCTTGCCGTGCAGGCGGACGGCCATGACTTCCTCACCGTCGAGGGGATCGCGCCGAGCCCCGACAAGCTGCATCCGCTGCAACAGGCGTTTCACGAGAACCATGGCCTGCAGTGCGGCTTCTGCACGCCCGGCATATTGACTACGCTATTGGAATTCCTGCGCGACAATCCGGACCCGACCGAGCACGAAGTCCGCATCGCCATTTCGGGCAACCTGTGCCGCTGCACCGGCTACCAGAACATCGTGATTTCGGCGCTCGATGCCGCCAAGCGCCTGCGACCCGAGGCGGTGGAGGAGGCGCAGAAGGTGTAAGCGTGTGAAATAATTCGGACCTCATCCTGAGGAGGCCGCCCACCGAAGTCGGGCCTGCCCGACTTCGGCAACCCAAAGTGTCGAAATCGGCAACAGCCGATTTCGATGGGCGGCCGTCTCGAAGGATGGCAGCGAGTCCCTGCCGTGCATCCATCCTTCGAGACGCCATGCTGCGCACGGCTCCTCAGGATGAGGTCGTTGATTTCTTCACACGCCCGGTCGCCGGCAAAAGCCTTGCGTCGGCCGAATGTCTGCCGTCAGATAGTGCAGAAAACGCGGCTGCCAGGGGTATCCGGGCCGGCCGCGGAATGATTAAGATGAGCGGCGCGCCGGCGTTCGCGCTGGGCTCATTTGGAAAGTCGGCATGGAAGGCTCGCTTTACTACCGGGAGGACCGTTTCGACCCCTTCACGGTTGTTTTGTTCAAGGCGCTGCAGGTGCTTGCCTTCCTGTTCTTTATTGCCCTCCTGGCGATGAAGCCGGCGTCCGACCCCGGCAAGGTCATCAAGCGGGCCGAGTTCATCATCACCATGACTTGGCCGGACCAGCATCCCGACGACGTCGACCTCTATGTGCAGGACCCGGCCGGCAAGCTCGTCTGGTACAATCAGAGGGATGTGGACCTGATGGTGCTGGAGCGCGACGATCGCGGCGACACCAATGATTTCGCCTTTGTCGACTCGAAGAAGATCCCGCTCCCGATCCGTGAGGAACTCGTCAGCATTCGCGGCGTCATGGCGGGCGAATACACCGTCAATATTCACCTCTACCACCACATCGCCACCACGCCGGTCCCGGTGTCCGTGAAGGTCGAGAAGCTCAATCCGGTCGTCGAGATCGTCGACTACAAGACGTTGTTCCTCGATCACACCGACGAGGAGAAGACCGTCGTGCGCTTTACGGTCGCGGAGGACGGCAACGTCGTGCGCCTGAGCGAAGCCGAAAAATCGCTGATCGACACCATCGCGTGGAAGAAGACGTTCCGGAATATGCGGCGGTAGAGTGCGACCGGTCATTTTGAGCCACTTCTCCGGAGTCATGGCCGGGCTTGTCCCGGCCATCCACGTCTTGCTTGCTGAAGAGCCGCAAGAAAGACGTGGATGCCCGCGAAGACGGGGTCCCCGCCGCGTTACGCGGCGGGGAGTCTCTGCGCGGGCATGACGGCGGAGGGGCGATGCCATCTCATCGGAACCACTGGCGATCACTGCGCTTTGATCGGCCGCCTCCCGTGAATCCAGAAAGCTGTGATTTGTATCACTGCACTGGCCCCATTGAAGCCGTAATATCAGCGGGAATTCACCGGCTGGGGCATGAACGGCCGATTCACTGGTCGTTCACGGTGGAGCTGGGCATGATTGTTCGCAGCGTCAGGTCGCGCTCTCCGCCGCTCGACCGAGGTAACGGTGCCCCAATGACAAGGCCCACGCAACTTGTCCTGCTGTTTGCCGGTGCGTTCGGCGCATTGATGCTCGGCGCAAGTTTCGGCTCGGCGCAGCAGGTTCCCCCAGCAGCGCAACCATCGCCCGCTCTCGCGCCGGCAGCGCCTGCGGCTCCCGCCGGCGCACAGCCGGCGCCCGCGGCCGCGAAACCGGCCATCACGCTGAGCCCCGCCGACCTCGCCTTCATCGACCGGGTGACCTGGGGGGCGAACGAATCGACCGCCGCCGAGTTCGCGGCGCTCGGGCGTGACCGCTGGCTCGAGCGGCAGCTCCATCCCGGCCCGAAGGATCGACTGCCGGCGGCGGCCCTTGCCATCATCAATGGCCTGCCGATCGCGACCCATCCGGTGACCGAGATCGCCTGGCCGCTCGCGGCGCAGCAGCGCAACACCAGCCAGATTCCTGATCCGGAGCAGAAGAAGACCCAGCAGCAGGCGTTTCAGCAGGCCCTGAACGAGCTTGGCCGACAGGCCGCGACGCGCAGCCTGCTGCGCGATCTCTATTCGGCCGACCAGCTGCGCGAGAAGATGACGTGGTTCTGGTTCAACCATTTCAACGCATCTCCACAAGTCCGACATCCGCGAAACCATCGGCGACTATGAGGAGCATCTGCGCCACAATGCGCTCGGGCGCTTCCGCGATCTCTTGCGGGCAACCGCGACCCATCCGGCGATGCTGCGCTACCTCGACAATGCGGAAAACGCGAAGGGCCGCATCAACGAGAACTACGCGCGCGAAATCATGGAGCTGCACACCATGGGGGTCGGCTCCGGGTACACCCAGGAGGACGTCCAGGAACTCGCCCGCATCCTCACCGGCGTCGGCGTCAATTTCCAGCCGCCGGACCCCAATGCCCCGCCCCCACCCTACCCTCCCCCGCGCGCGGGGGAGGGTAGGGTGGGGGCGGACCACATCCGGGCCGGGCTGTTCGAGTTCAATCCCGCCCGCCACGACTACGGCGTCAAGCATTTCCTCGGCCACACCATCGAGGGACGCGGCTTTCCCGAGGTCGAGCAGGCGCTTGATATCATCGCCCGCCACCCGGCGACCGCAACCTACGTCTCCCGCAAGATCGCGACCTGCTTCATGTCGGATACGCCCCCCGAGGCGCTGGTGCAGCGCATGGCGCAGTCGTTTCGCACCACCGACGGAGATATCGTCAGCGTGCTGCTCGTGATGTTCAAGTCGCCCGAATTCGCAGGCTCGCTGAGCGCAAAGACCAAATACAAGGACCCGATGCAATTCGTGCTGTCCGCCGTGCGGCTCGCCTACGACACCAAGGTCATCCTCAATGCGGGACCGATCATGGGCTGGCTCAACCGGCTCGCGGAGGGGCTCTACAACCACCCGACGCCGGACGGCTACCCGATGACGGCGGCGGCCTGGAACAGTCCGGGCCAGATGGCGACGCGCTTCGAGATCGCGCGCCAGATCGGCTCGAACGCGGGCGGCCTGTTCAGAGCGCCGCCGCCAGATACGGCCGAGCGCCCGGCGTTCCCGCAGATCGCCAGCGCATTCTACTTCAATGCGGTGCAGCCAACGCTGAGCCAGGCGACGCGCGCGGCGCTCGACCAGGCGGGCTCGCCCCAGGAATGGAATACGCTGTTCCTTTCCTCGCCGGAATTCATGCTTTGAGGAGACCG
>Ga0137409_10009183_pt1 | contig 10063 bp, 6 predicted proteins | sample CZODoug1_16funga_FD_122059 | JGI IMG/M metagenome (GOLD analysis project Ga0137409, IMG submission 122059) | Vadose zone soil fungal communities from Angelo Coast Range Reserve, California, USA - CZODoug1_16fungal (Hybrid Assembly) | ecosystem: Environmental > Terrestrial > Soil > Vadose zone...
GACGCATGTCGGCGACGCGCGCAAGGTGGGAGGGCCGCGCCTCCGTGCCCTCTTCGCCGAGATGGAGGCGCGCGGGCGCGCGCGGCTGCGCCGGGAGGCTCCGGGCCATGTCGACGTGCATCGCGCAGTCGACATGCGCTACGGCGAGCAGACCTTCGAGATCACCGTCCCCCTGGACGGCGTGGATCCTGAGGCGCCGGACCTGATGGACCAGGTGATCGAGCGCTTCCATCGCCGCCACGAGGAGCTCTATACCTACAGCGCGCCGGGACAGGACGTGGTGCTCGTCAACGCGCGGGTGGCCGTGGTCGGGGCCCTGGGGAGCCCGCCCGCCGATCGCCCCGTGGAGCTTCGCGCCGGAGCGGGCGCGGCGCCGCGGAGTCGGCGTGTCTACCTCGGGCGCTGGGCGGAGGTGCCGGTCTACGACCTCGACGCCGCGCGACCCGGCCTCGAGGTCAAGGGGCCCGCGATCTTCGAGTCGGCGACGACCACCGTGGTCCTCCGCCAGGACGACCGCGCCCTCGTGACTCCGCGCGGCTGGCTCGATATCACGATCGCAGGCGGCTGATAAAGGCGCCTGCCTCAGCTGATGGCGCCGTCCAGAGCGGTGCGGGCAGCCTGGAGGAGGCCGTCAACGGAGAAGGGCTTCTTGAGGAAGACGCCGGGCACGGCCGTTTCACCCTCGCGCACCATGGGGTCGTCCGTGTAGCCGGACATGTACACCACGCGCAGATCGGGACGCACGGGGGCGAGGGTCTCGGCGATCTCCCGCCCCGTCATGCGCGGCATGACCATGTCGGTGAGGAGAAGCTGGATCTCGTCCGTGTACAGGCTCCACAGCCGCATGGCCTCGGCCGCGTCCGCGGCCTCGAAGACGCGGTAGCCCGCGCCCCGCAGCACGTCCCGGGCGAGCTCGCGCACGCCCTCCTCGTCCTCGACGAGCAGGATCGTCTCGCGTCCCAAGGGGCCCCGCTCGAGGACGAGAGGTCCTTCCGGCTCCGCCACCGCTGCCTCCGCGGGCGGCAGGTACATGTCGAAGACCGTGCCGCGCCAGAGCTCGCTGGCCACCGCGATGTACCCCTCGTGCTGCTTCACGATGCCGTAGACCGTGCTGAGCCCGAGCCCCGTGCCCTTCCCCGGCTCCTTGGTGGTGAAGAAGGGCTCGAAGATCTGTGCCTGCACGGCGGCGTCCATGCCCTGGCCATTGTCCCGCACGCTGAACTGGACGAAGGTCCCCGCGCGCGAACCCGGGTTCTTTCGCGTGAAGGCCTCGCCCAGCTCCACGTTCGCCGTGGAGAGGGTCAGGCGGCCGCCCTTGGGCATGGCGTCCCGGGCATTGACGGCGAGATTGATCAGGACCTGCTCGATCTGGCCCCGATCGGCCTTGACCCGGGCCAGCCCGGGATCCAGCACCGTCACCAGCTCGACGTCCTCGCCGATGAGCCGCCGCAGCATGACCTCGGTGTCCGTAACCACGACGTTCAGGTCGAGCACGGAGCGCTGGAGCATCTGGCGGCGACTGAAGGCGAGAAGCTGGCGCGTCAACCCGGCCGCGCGATCCGCCGTCTTGTGGATGAGGTCGACGTCGCGGCGGTACGGGCTGTCGGCGGGAAGACGCTCCAAGAGGAGCGTGCTGCGTCCACTGATGACCGTCAGCAGGTTGTTGAAGTCATGGGCCACGCCTCCCGCGAGCCGCCCGATGGCCTCCATCTTCTGGGCCTGGCGGAGCTGCGCCTCCCTGTCGTGCAACGCCCGCGCGGCCGTCTCCGTCTCGGCGCGGGCTCGCTTCTCGCCCTCGAAGGCGCGGGCATTGGCGATGGCGATGGCCGCGTGGTCGGAGAGGCGCTTGAGAATGGCCTCGTCATGGTCCGTGAAGACGCGCGCGCTTCGCTGATCGACGTAGAGGAGTCCCTCGACGCGGCCCTCGACGCAGATGGGCACCACCATGGCGGCCCGGACCGACTCGGCACGGGCGACCTCGTGGAAGACCGAGGACACGCGAGGATCGTTCAGATAGTCCTGGGTACGGAAGGGGCGTCCGGTCTCGAAGACTATCCCCCCCGCTCCCACTCCGGGGACCACGCGCAGGTCGCGCCAGCCCTCGTACCTGCCCTCGGGCCAGTAGCAGAAGCGCATGGCGCCCTGGGCATCCTCGCTGTCGCGAAGGGCGATGCGGGCGAGGTCGGCGCGGCAGAGCTCACGGGCGCCCTCGCCCACGCGCTGGAGCGCCGTGTCCAGGTCGAGGGCGGCGGAGAGGCTCCGCGCGACATCGTCCAGGACCTCGGCCTCTCGCCGTCGCTGCTCGGCCTCACCGTAGAGCCGCGCGTTCTCGAGGGCGAGGGCGGCCTGGTCCGCGAAGACCTCCAGGATGCTGATATCGGTCGTGGTGAACACGCGCCCGAGCTTGTCGGCAATCATGAGAGATCCGATGATCTCGCCCTTGACCCTGAGGGGAACACCCAGGAGTGCGCGGATGCCGGTGAGCTCGAGCCCGCGGCGGTATTGCTCCGGCATTCGGATGGCTGGGTCGGCCAAGACGTCGGGCACCGAGACCGGTTGGCCCCGGTCCGTGGCCTGGCCCACCACGCCGGTCCCCGCGGCAATCGTTACATCGCCTCGGGCCCCGGGGGGGAGAGTGCCACCCCAGGCGACCGACTTGAGCGATCCGTCCGGCAGACTACGCCACAGGCGGGAAAACGAGCCGCCAAGAAGGGCGAGCACCCCGTTGACGATGCGAGCCCCGACCTCGGCCTCGTCGAGGCTCTCGGTCAGTCCGCGCGCGATGGCCGCGAGGGCCTCGGCCTCCCGCCGGCGCCGCTCGGCCTCGCCGTAGAGCCTGGCGTTCTTGATGGCGAGAGCGGCGTGGGCCGCGAAGAGGTCGATATCTTCCCGCTCCTCGTCGGTGGGCACAGAGCCCGTGGGGAGCGCGACGTTCAGGATGCCGAGCAACTCGCCGCCGTCGGTGAGCGGGACGCCGTAGAAGACCGTCAGGCCGCGTCCCTCGTACCAGCCGACATCGACGAAGCGCGCGTCACTCCGCACGTCCAGGACCAGGAGGGGCTGGCGGGTGCCGGCCACCACCTCGTTGAGGCCGACGCCGAAAGGAACGATGCGGGGCCGACCAGCCATGATGCCCGGCGCGCGGGCGAGCCGATAGCCGCCGGCCTCGTGGTCCACGAGCCGCACGAGGCAGACGCCATCGGGCCTCACCGCCGTGACAGCGGCGGTGATCTCGGCGAGCACGGCCTCCAGATCCAGCACGCCCGCGATGGCCCGAAGCACGGAGGCAACGTGACGGCGACGACGGTCACCGCTCCTGGGCTCGGCACCTGCCTGATTGGTCACGGACTCCATCGACATGGTCATCGGCAGTCGCGGGACAGATTCGGAGGCGGAGCGTCACGGTAAGTCCTTATCGGGCGAGCAAAATCCTCGCGGCGCGCGCGATGCCGGCGGCGTCGATTCCGTAGTGGGCGTAGAGGTCGGACCGGGCGCCCGACTGTCCGAAGTGATCGACCCCGAGGGGGAGCTGGGGCACGCCGAGCGCCGAGCCCAGGAAGGCGAGGCCATGGGAATGGCCATCCAGCACCGAGACGATCGGCACCCCTTCCTCCTCGGAGCCGACGAGCTCCTCGAGATACGGACGCGACTCGCGCAGACCCCGGTAGAGCCGGTCCGGGCTCGTCACGACGAAGAGGCTGGCGAGGATGCCCTCGGCGCGCAGGGCGCGAGCCGCCTCCACGGCCTCCGGCACCATGACGCCGGCCGCGAAGAGGCTCACGGCATTGTCCTCCGGATCCCAGCCCGGCTCGGCGCGCGCGTCGATGAGCCGGTAGCCTCCGCGGAGGACCTGGGCGCGGTACGCCTCGCTCGCCGGGGGCGCCAGGGATTGCGCGACCGGCTTGGTGGAGAGCCGGAGGTAGAGGCTCTCGCCTCGCTCCCGGTCGAGGAGGCCGCGCAGCCCGTCGAGCAGCACCCACTCGACTTCGAGTGCGAAGGCGGGCTCGTAGTAGGCGAGCGCGGGCAGCGCGATGCCGATGCCCGGCGTGATCACCGACTGGTGGGCCCCGCCCTCGGGCGAGAGACTCACGCCCGACGGCGTGGCTGCCACGATGAAGCGACCGCCCGCGTAGAGGGCGTGGTAGAGAGCGTCGAGCCCCCGCATGACGAAGGGGTCGTACAGGGTACCGATGGGAAAGAGCGGCACGCCCGTCAGCTCCGTCGCGAGACCGAAGGCCCCCAGGGCCAGGAAGAGGTTGTGCTCGGCGATGCCCAGCTCGATGTGTCGGCCGCGGGGTGACTCGCGCCAGGGAACGGCCTGAGGCACGTCCGCGAAGAAGTCGGGCCGCGCCGTCGGCGAGTAGACGCCCGTGCGGGTGATCCACGCGCCGAGGTGGGTGGTCACCGCCACGTCGGCCGAGAGGGTGACCACGTGCGCGCCGACGGGCAATCGCGCGAGCCGCGACAGGGCGCGGCCGAAGGCTTCCTGGCTCGAGGAGATCTCCGGGTAGCTCTCCTCGAGCGTCTCTGGCAGCTCCGGCGCGGCCACGCGACGAGCCGGCGACCGGAAGGGCGCGGGGCGCTCACGGATCCATCGCCCCTCGGGGCTCGCCTCGGGGAAGCGCTCCCACTCCGCGCCGAGCTCGATCCCGAGAGAGTCGCGAAGCGCCTCCATCTGGGTGGCTGACAGGAGCGCGCCGTGATTCATGGGATCGCCCGCCATGGGCAATCCCCAGCCCTTGATCGTCTGGGCCAGCACCACGCACGGCTGCCCGGCGTGTTGCCTCGCCTCGGCAAAGGCCTCCAGGATCTTGACGATGTCGTGGCCGCCCACGTCGGCGACCGTGGCCTGGAGCGCTTCGTCCGAGAGATGCGCCACGGCCCGGTCGATCTCGGCGGAGAGCTGTCCATCCCGCAGGGTCGCCAGGGTCTTGCGGACCGCGCCGGGCGGCCTGCGCAGGAGGGCCTGAAACTCCGCGTTGGACATCGTCTCGAGCCGCTCGCGCAGGCGCTCGCTCCCGGGCTTTCCGAGCAGGGCCTCGAGACGGCGCCCCCAGCGCAGCTCGATCACATGCCAGCCCGCAGCGTCGAACCACCGGGCGAGCTGGCGCGGCCGGCTGTCGGGCGTGACGCGATCGAGGCTCTGGCGGTTGATGTCCACCATCCACAGGACGTTGCCGAGCGCACCGACCGCCTCCTCGAGGAGAGCTTCCCAGACGTTGCCCTCGTCGAGCTCCGCATCCCCCACCACGGCGACGAAGCGCTCGGGCGAGCGCGTCTCCCAGTGGTCCTCGACATAGCGTGAGGCGAGGGCGCCGAAGAGCGTGCTCGCCGCTCCCAGGCCCATGGAGCCCGTGGAGAGGTCCACGATGGCAGGATTCTTCCGGCGGCTCGGATAGGCCTGCAGCCCGCCGAAGACGCGCAGGCTCCTGAGGTCCTCCGCGGAGAGGCGCCCGCGCAGGTACTCGATGGCATAGAAGGCCGGCGAGCCGTGGGCCTTGGTCGCGACCACGTCGCCCTGGCGGAGCTCGGCGAAGTACAGCGCGGTCATGAGGCTGACCACGGAGGCCGAGGAGGCCTGATGGCCGCCGACCTTGGTGCCATCGGGGTTGGGCCGCGAATTCGCGTGGTGGACCATCAGCGTGGAGAGCCAGAGCACTCGACGCTGGATCTTCTCGAGCAGGATGGGGTCGGGAGCGGGCACGGGCTCGTCGGTCATGGATTCATTACCTTAGCGCATTCCGCGGGGTCTGGTATGGTATCGACGCCCGTGGATCTCTTTTCCCTTCCCGCCCTCGGCGCGCTCTGTGCGCTGGGATCCGGACTGACGTGGGCGGTGACGAGCCTGCTCATCCGGACCGTGTCCCCTCCCCTGAGCTCGGTGACGGCGAGCGCCATCCGCGCGATCCTTGGCGGAAGCCTCCTCCTCGCCTGGGTGCTCCTGACGGGCGGCGTGGGCCGGCTCACCTCGATGGGGGAGACCAACTTCCTCCTGCTCGTGGTCTCCATCATCCTCGCGATCGCGATCGGCGACGTGCTCTTCTTCGAGAGCCTGCGCTTCCTCGGCCTGGCGCGCGCCATGACCGTGTCCATGATCTATCCGCTCATGAGCGCGGTGATGGCCGCGATGTTCCTCGGCGAGCCCCTGACCGCCCGCCTGGGCGTGGGATCGCTGGTGACCCTCCTGGGACTTGCCCTGATCGTGCGCGCGCGCTCCGGCGCGCCGCCGCGCGAGGAGCGCTTCGCGCTCGGGCTCGCGGCCGCGATTGCGGCGGCCCTGGCCTGGGCGGGATCGCTCCTGGTCCTCAAGCCCGCCCTGGGGGCGCTCGATCCCGTCACCGCCCAGGCGGTGCGCCTGCCCCTGGCCGGGGTCGTGCTTCTGGCCACGCCGTGGGGCTGGGAAGCTCCTCGCCACGTGCGGGCGGCGGACCGCGCCACCCTCTGGCGCGTCGTGCTGCTCGGGCTCTTGACGGCGGCGAGCTCCGTCCTCTTCGTGACGGGTATCAAGTGGACGGAGGTGGGCGTGGCCGCGGTGCTCTCCTCGACGGCACCGCTCTTCGCCTTGCCGCTGGGGCTCATCTTCCTGCGCGAGCGCGTGACGGGAGTCGCGGTGGCCGGCACCGTGATCACCCTGGCCGGCCTGGCGATCTTGCAGCTGTAGGAAGATCCTTCTCAAGCGGTTGCGGCGGCTGGTCTTGCCGCTCGCCATCCAGAGCTGGACGCTGACGAGCCTGCAACAGCGGCTGTTCAAGACCGGCGGGCGACTCATCCGCCATGCCCGATACTTCATCTTGCAGCTGGCGGAGGGCCACTTGACGCCGACTCTCTTTCGGCAGATTCTCGGGCGCATCGAGCGACTCGCGTGGTCCCCGACCTGAGCCGGCGTCTCACACAGGCAGCGGGCGGAATGAGCAGCGAGAGGGGGACGCGGCGGCGGTGTCTTTGAACGATACGGTCGGAGTCACCAGACTCGGGGGCATCGGGCCGCACAGACCACAGGGTTTACCAGGGTGACTCTTGTTGACGTGTTGGGAAGTGTTGACGAGCTGGCCGACGGGATGGGCGGCTCGGTGGACGCCGTCACGGGGGCGGCGATCGGTCCATATCGGAAATCCCGGCTGACATGGTCGCGCTGTCCGAGACGAGCTCCGTGCAGAGGAATCTCAAGCTCCTCTACGGCTTCTCGTTCTTCGACCCGTCCATGATCGTGATCCCCGTGTGGGTGCCCAATCTCATCCTGGACAACTCGAGCACGCATAAGACGCCCGCGATTCACCGGTGGCTGGCGCGCCACCCGCGCTTCCATCTGCACTTCACGCCGACCGGCGCCTCCTGGATCAATCTCGTCGAGCGCTGGTTCGCGGCGCTCACGGAGAGACAACTCCGCCGGGGCGTGCACCGCAGCACCCGCGAACTCGAGCTCGCGATCCACGGTTATGTCGAGCTGACCAACGCGCACCCCAAGCCGTTCATCTGGACGAAAACTGCCGACGAGATCCTGGCAAGCGTGGCTCGCTTTTGTCAGCGAATCTGTAACTCGGGACGCAAGGGGGCACTACCATGACCGCAAGCAAGGGCTTCGTCGTTCCCGCGGGCGGCGGGAAGTATGTCGGTGACAACGAGCCAGACCGCTTCTCTCACCTGAAGCTGCTCACCGACCAGACTCACGGCAGCATCATGATGTTCGAGCAGGCCGTGCCGGCTGGAACCAAGAGCTGGTTCCACCTGCATCACAACAGCGACGAGGTCGCCTGGGTCCTCGGGGGCGAGTTCAGCTTCAAGATCGGCGACGTGGAGAGCAAAGGCGGGCCCGGCACCTGCGCTTTCATGCCACGCAACGTGCCGCATGCCTGGAAGAATTGCGGCAGCGCGCCGGGCCGCGTGCTGTTCCTCTACACGCCTGCCATCGCCGGCCGCTTCGTCGAGAGGATGATGGAAGGGCCGAAGAGCCAGGAGGAACGGGACAAGCAGCTCAAGGAGTATGGCTGGGAACTGCTCGGCCCGAATCCGCTCTAAGCAGGCCAGGGCAACCTGATCTCCTGCAGCTGCACGTGCTGCTGGGCCCCCGCCCCACGAGCCTGCGCGCGCACGGGATCAGTGGCTTTCAGTGGTACGGCGCGTGGTCTGCCACTGGTGCAGATCGAACAGTGGCGAACCGTGGACCCTACGAGGTCGCGTCGGGCACTTATCGCCGCGCCGGCGACGTCGTACGGGAGACCAGGCACCGCTTCGGTCACAGCATCGACGATGTCGATTCAGTGCAACCCATCGGCGCTCTACGTCCGCTCATCGGCCTCGAGGAACTCCCGCACCCAGGCGGTCATGGGCTCCGTGTCGTACAGGGTCGTCAGGAGGACCACGTTACGGGAACGGTCCCCCTGGAAGAAGCGCTCGTACAGCACTTGCCGGGAGGCAAACGCGCTGCAGCAGGTATCCCACGCGAGGCGAAAGAGCCGCACGCGCTCGGCAGCTGATGCGGTGTCGGTGGCGAGGTAGTGGGCGATCTCGGGCGCCAGTGACCCCGTGAGGTCCGCCTCCGTGGGCAGTGCCATGAGGCTACTGGAGCCCAGGAGGTGCAGGATCTCCGCCATCCTCGGGTACATGCGGATGAACAGCTGGCGGGCCACCATCAGAGGCATCTCCGCCGGGCTCATGATGCCCCACCGGTTCGGCGCGGCATCGGCCTCGGCGGCGCGCAGACACGCCTTGGTCACCTCGAGGTTCTCGATGAGCTCCGCCAGCATCTCGCGGGTCTGAGGCAATTCACGCGACCCCAGGGTGTGCACCATGAGGGAGGCCAGCCCCAGGACGAACTCGCACTTGACCACATTCTTGGTCACCACCTGGTGACCCGAGTGCAGATACTGGCCGGTGTTGGTGGCCATGTCATTGCACAGCTTGGCGTCGCCGAGCAGGAAGACGCGCTCCCAGGGCACCAGGACGTGGTCGAAGAACGCGAGGGCGTCCATCTCCTCGAAGCGCGAGCCCAGGGGATGGTCGAAGCGGGAGCGCTCCAGGTCGAAGCTCTCCCGGCACAGGAATTTCAGGCCCGGCGTGTGGCAGGGAATGGCGAACGCGAAGGAGGTGCGTTGGGGGGCGCCGCCGGGGAGCCGGTGAGAGCGGGCGGGATAGACGGCGATCTCATCGGCGAGGGGCAGCGTGGCGAGGGCCCGGACGCCGTTGACCACGATCCCCGCATCGCTCTCCTTCACCACCGACAGGGCGATGTCCGTCGTGTCATCGAGGCCGCTGCCCAGCGGGGAGCGGCTGCGCTGCAGATTGACGAGGGTGTGAGTCAGGACCAAATCGTGCTCGCGGACGTAGTCGTAGTAGCTCTGGATGTTCTCCTTGAAGGCGGGGCGGTTCTGGGCGAAATAGTCTCCCGCCGCGGCCATTGCCATGATGCTGGCATTGAGAAAATCCGGCGTGCGCCCCATCATCCCGCAGGTCGCCCGCGCCCAGTGCCGCATCATGGTGTGGCGCCGCTCCAGGTCGCGGTGGCTCCGCGGGGTGATGAACGACAGCCCGACGGGGTCGCCGGTGGTCGGCGACGCATAGGTCATCTCGTCCCGGAGCGCCGGGTCGTGCTGCATGTCGTAGAGCGTGGCGAGGGTCCGCACGCCGTGGCGGAGGCCGGGGTGGCTCGTCACGTCCTTGACCCGCTCGCCCTGCACGTGGACCTCGGGCGGGTGTTCTCGCAGCCCGGCGATGTAGGCGGCTCCCGTCCTGGCTGGCATGCGCGCTCTCCTTCTCGGCTCACCGCCTCGGCGCCATTCGGCGCCGAACCGCGCCTATCCCCGCAGGCGCTTGTTGAAGAACTCCCGGGTCCGCTGCCCGACCCCGCCCATCTCGCGCCGATCCTGCCAGAGGGCGTGGGAAAGGTCAAAGCGGAGCTGCGCCCTCAGAGCGCGACGTCGCCCAGAAAGATGCGCCTGACCTCCGCGGACTGGAGCAGCTCCGCCGATGGTCCGCTCAGGATGGTCCGGCCGGATTCCAGGATGTAGCCGCGGTCGGCGAGCCGCAGCGCCAGCTCCACGTTCTGCTCGATGAAGACGATGGTGAT
>Ga0137409_10009184_pt1 | contig 10063 bp, 9 predicted proteins | sample CZODoug1_16funga_FD_122059 | JGI IMG/M metagenome (GOLD analysis project Ga0137409, IMG submission 122059) | Vadose zone soil fungal communities from Angelo Coast Range Reserve, California, USA - CZODoug1_16fungal (Hybrid Assembly) | ecosystem: Environmental > Terrestrial > Soil > Vadose zone...
CACAGCGTCGCCTGACTATCAGCGTCTGCCGCTGGTTTTGAAATTACAAAATCAGATGAGTTTTAGACCCGGACGGGGCTTTGTCGGGGAAAACGCCCCGGGCCCTTCCGCGCCATCGCATCCGGATCTGAACTCCCGAAGATTCAGAAAAGGTTTTAGTCCCGGACCGGGATTGTGTAACCTTAGGCTTGGGCTTCAATTGCAACATTGAGGCCGGCGCTTGCGGCGTCCGTAGCTCAATTGGATAGAGCTTCTGACTTCGGATCAGAAGGTTGCAGGTTCAAGTCCTGCCGGACGCGCCAGCTTCAAAAAATGAATGTCTATAACTCGCAAGCAGATCCAGGCAACTTTCAGAGCCAAGCATCCCTCATCTATGGCTGGGCCTCCTAAAATCTCCGTCATCACGCCCAGTTTTAACAGCGCCTCGACCATTGGTGACACAATCGAAAGCGTGCGGACCCAGGATTATTCAAATTGGGAACATATCGTTATCGATGGCGGCTCGAAGGATGGAACGGTCGGCGTGCTCGAGCGCTACGCGCACTTGATTTGGGTCTCCGAGAAGGATGAAGGCCATTATCATGCGATGAACAAAGGGATTGGCCGAGCCTCGGGCGACGTGGTCGTGATCCTCAACGCCGATGATTGTTTCCGGCCCGGCGCTTTGCGCAAAGTAGCCGAGGCCTTTCAAAGAAATCCTAAATGGGATGCCTTGTTCGGCGACGTAGTGTTCGTGGATGGCCAGGGAAGCAAGATTTATCAGCGGGAAGAGGCGGTGTACGACTACAAGGTGTTGCTTTACGGCGTGGATTACATCTGCCACCAGGCGTTGTTCGTGCGCAGGGCTGCCTATGACCGCCTCGGCGGGTACCGCCACAAGGACTTTTTGAATTCCGCCGATTACGAGTTCAAGTTGCGCCTCGGACGCGAAGGTTGCCGCGTCGGGCACGTGCCCGAATTGCTCGTTAACTATCGTTATCATTCTCAGGGCCAGTCAGCCGATCGGCGGATTATCCGGAACATGATCGAAGAAGCGGTCCGCATCCGCCGCGAGCATGGCAATCCCGGTGGCTGGCGAGGCAGTTGTCTGCGGGTCGTTTACAAAGCCAAACGGCAGGCACAAAAGCTGTTGTTGCGCCGCAAATGTGATCTCATTCCGGGCACTTGGCAGCTCAAGTCCCACCTCCGCGAAGAAACTCAGTTTTCGTCCAACGCCGGGTTGGATCAGTTGCCCAAAAAATGAAAAAGGAACGTCGCTGGCTGGCCCGATGAGTTAGAGGACAAGACCAAGGACTCGCCCCCTTCGCTCCGGTTGGGAAAACTTTGTGAATTGCAAATTTGCATTTGGCATGGCAGAGCCACAGGATGAATTGGGCTTATATGCGCCATTTTTCGTGGGTGGACACGCGAGCCCGGTTCGTGGCCTCAACCCGTCCCGGCGGCTCGTTGCTCGACCTCGGCTCGTCCGATGGAGAAACTCTCGGGCATATCGCCCAGTTACGGCCGGACCTGAAACTGTTCGCGGCGGACAAAGCCGGCGCCCACGAAAAATATCCGGCCGGATGCGAATTCCGAAAGGTGGATCTCGAGCGCGACAAGCTGCCCTGGCTGGACGGCTCGATAGACGCGATAACCTGTATGCATCTAATCGAGCATTTGAACGATTTGACGTTGTTGGTTGGGGAAGCCGCGCGGCTGCTCCCGCGAGGCGGGCGAATCTATTTCGAGACCCCGCATCCCAAAACGCTTGCGTTGCCCAGTCCGCGCGGCGTTGCGGCCGGGACCTTCACCCTCAATTTCTTCGATGATCCCACCCATGTGCGCCCCGTGAGCGTCGGCAGCCTCGCGCAACGCCTCCGGCAGGCCGGCTTCGAAGTTGTCGCCAGCGGGACATCGCGAAACTGGTTGTTCGCCGCGGCCTATCCCGCGTTTTGTTTTCTCCCGCCCAGCCGCAAAAAATTTACCGCCCGCGCCCATTGGCTAGGCTGGTCGGCATATCTGATTGGCCGTCGCCCCCTGTGAAACCCAAATTGCTAGTGGTCGAACTCTGGGGGCTCGGCGACCTCGTTATCGCCACCCGCTTTCTCCAGCAAGCGAGCGAAAAATACGAGGTTACTCTCGTGGCCAAGCCGTTCGCTCAGGATTTGAAGCCGCGATTTTGGCCTGAGGTCAGAGTAATTCCTTTCGTCGCCCCGTGGACCTCATTCCAGCACAAATACCGCCTGCTGATGTGGCCCTGGCTGGAAATGTTCCGCCTGCGCAAGCAATTCGCAGCCCAACGGTTCGATGTCGGCCTGTCCGCGCGGTGGGACCCGCGCGATCATTTCCTGCTGACGGTAGCCCAGGCCGGCGTTCGATTGGGTTTCCCTCGTCTGGGCAGCCAGATTTTTCTCACTCAGCCGCTGACCCGCCCCGAACCCCGCGCCCATCGCTACGAAAATTGGCGCGTCATGGCCCAGGCCCTGGGCCTGGAACTACCTCCGCGCGAAAAACTGGCCCTCCCTCAAAATCGTTCCAACACCGACCTTCTGGTTCATACCGGCGCGGGTCAGCCAGTGCGCGTTTGGCCCCTCGAACGCTATCGCAACCTCATCGCCCGGCTTCGCCAAAAGAATTACCGCGTGCAAGTCGCGTGCGATCCCGATCAACAAAAATATTGGCTCCAGGCCGGAGAAAAAAATCTGGCGACTCCGAGGACCGTCGCCGAGATCCTTGCCCTGGTAGATCGGGCGGGAGCCTTCATCGGGAACGATTCCGGTCCCGGCCATCTGGCGGCTTTTTGCGGCGTGCCGACCTTTACTATCTTCGGCCCGCAGTTGCCTGAGTGGTTTGCTCCCCTTCACCCGGCCTCGGAATGGCTCGAAGGCAAAGCCTGCCCGTACAAGCCCTGTTCCGACTACTGCCGCTTTGCCGTCTCCTATTGTATCGTAAATACCCAGCCGGAGGAAGTCTGGGCGCGAGCTGACGCCTTCCTTACGCGCATAATGCCGGGCGTTTCCCTGGCGCTCACCGCCTCCTAATCAGCTTACTCCACGTTGTCCCCAGCCGGAATCTTGAGCCTCGGATCTTGCGGATGAGCCTCCACCTGTCCTTCATATGCCGTGCGTCGATGAAACTTAAGCCCGGCCTGGCGAGAGTCACCTCCCGCCGAACTGGCAGTCACCGCAAGCTCGTAATGTCCGTCGGGCAGGGCGAACCGATAGCTGAAGCTGCCATCGGGCCGAAGCCGGATCGGCCGTCCGCCGATGGTCACCCGCGCATCGGCTTCGGTCGCGCCGTAGATCACCAGTTCGGCATTGATATTGAACCAGAAACCTTTCCGCTGCTCTTGCTCGCCGCCCAAGGGACTGGAAACCCTCGCCTCCTCGCCACCGGCGGGGCTGGAAATGTCGTGGCCTGCCCCCATCGCCCCCAGGCGCAGTTCCCGCTGCGCGCGTTGGCTAATGAGTTCGATAATTGACTCCGAACCGGCCCATTGCTGCCGGGTCTGCTCCAGGCTCAGTAATTCTACCAGCGCGCGTTCCTGCGCCGGAGTCCAATCGCCTGGCGGCGGCAAGACGTGGGCGCGCAAGGCCGGGTGCGCGGGCGTTTGAATTGTCAGATGCGCCTGGAGCGGTTCGTACGGCTCGATGTTCTGTATCGCTTGAGGAATTGCAACCGCCGCCATCGCCGCGCCACCTCCGAAAGTCGCGAATTGGACACGCTGATCTTCCGAGACCGAATCACGCGGCGTCGTTGCCGGCGCGGCCGTCGCCACGGTTACCCACCGCCGCTTCGAAGTGTAGTAGCCCAGTTCGGCTACGTACGTGGCCCCGGCCCGCTCAACGTGGATGAACCAATGCCGGGATTCAGGATGGACGTGCACCTCTGTAACCGGCGGAACCGCCGTCGAATCCAGGTGGACCAGCACTACTAAATGATGGTCGGCGGACAGCTTGTTGTAATGTAGTTGCTGCTCATCGCTAAGGTCCCAATGCGCATACAGCCAATGCGGGTCCCGCGGCGTAACGGTGAATCGCCCCGTCCCGTAAGTTGCCGGCAATACCCCTTCTCCCAGGCTTGGTCCTGGCCGCTCCCCTGGCGGACCCGGCCCGAGCGCATACTTCTGGATTCCTCCCGTCGCAGGTGGCAGCGCGGGTGAATCACCCTCCAGAAGAATCGGCGGAATTTTCAGCGGACCTTTGCTCGGTCCTTTGGGGGCAGTGGCCGAGGCGTGGGCAGGCGCTGACTTCGAGGCCTGCTTCGGGACGGCTTCGGACCTCTCTCCGGGAGCAATCGAAACTGGAGCAGGCAAGGCTCCGGCTTTCGCGAGGCTGACTCCAAGCCCCGCGGCAGATTCCCCAATCGCGCGCTTTCTGGCCCCTCTCGCTTTTTCCGAAGCCACGGTGACCGCGGTCACGGGGCTGGTTTTGCTTTCAGGGGACTTTCCAATACCACTCTTGCTAGGCCGATTACGGGCGGAGCTCTCCGCTGCGCCTTGTGGGATGGACGCTCGTGCCACCTCACTGGCGCCTTGGGCGGCGACAACTGGAGAAGGCTTGGGTGTTGTTACGATTGCGGGCGCCGCCGGAGGTTCTGGCGGGGCGGATGGGGGCCGCTGCCCTTTCGGTTCCTCACTGGCTTCAACCAGCCGCCGTTCTTTTGAAGCTCGCGCCGGAGTTGCGTGGCTCGCGCCTTTCCGCTTTTTCGCCGGGGCTTTCTCGCGCGGGCCGCTCGCCGGCGCGGCAGTCTTGCGACGCGAAGGCGGAGTTTCGGCGGCGGGTTCGCTGATCTTTTCAGAGCGCGAGTTCTTTGGTTTCATACGAAAAAGTTCCCCTCGTCGCTGGGCGCCGGGCTTTCTTTGCTGCCCAAAAGATTACGGCGTCAACGTAGGCGATGCAACCGCGAATTTGGCACGAGAGAGCCACTCCGGGCATTTAGAGCGCAAACACCGCTTGCCACAAGCCGGGAGCAGGTATTTACTCTGGGAAGGGTAAAATGAACGAGCCCACAGACAACAACTCTGCCGTCCGCAAGGACCCCCCAAGTCTCGTTTACGTTGTGGACGACGAACCGATGCTCCTCGAGCTGGCCACCGTCATCCTTGAACCGCTCGGTTATCAGGTCAAATCCTTTCGCGACCCGCAAACTGCCCTCGACTCGTTCCGCTCCGCCCGTCCGCCGCCCGCGCTTGTCATTACCGATTATTCCATGCATAACATGACCGGGATGGATCTGCTCGAAGGTTGCCGGCGCGCCCGGCCCGGCCAAAAAATTCTCATGGTCAGCGGCACGGTCGATGAAAGGATCTATCGGGATTCCGCGTGGAAACCCGATCAATTCCTGGCCAAGCCCTACCAGGCCAGACAGCTTGTCGAGGCGGTTAAAGAGTTGCTCGGAGACTGATCTTGAGTTAAATAAGGACATGAGGTGCTTATGAAGAAAATCCTGGTTCGGCTTCTTATCGTACTCGTGGTCGTGGTGCTCCTGGCCGCCCTCGCAGTTCATTTGTTCCTCGATGGGGCCATTAAGCGCGGCGTCGAATCCAAAGGCTCAACGCTCACCAAAGTCCAGGTCAAGTTGAACTCCGTTCACATTTCTTTGTTCTCCGGCTCGGGAAAAATCAAAGGCTTGGGCGTCGGTAATCCGGAAGGTTTCAAAACCCCGTCGGCCATCAACGTCGGCACCGCCAGCGTCTCGCTCCAACCCCGGTCTGTTTTCTCCGACCCGGTAATGATCCATTCTATCGAAGTTCAGGCCCCCGAAATCACTTTCGAAACTGATTTGCACCAAAATAACTTGAGCAAGATCCTTGCGAATCTGAAGGAAACCACGGGCAGTGGCGGCCAGCAACCGACCCAACCCAAAGAGGCAAACGCGGGCAAGAAGCTTGTGATCGATGATTTCCGGGTCACTGGCGGTAAGATTCATGTCAGCGTCACCATGCTGGGCGGCAAGTCCGTCACTTACCCGTTGGATGACATTCAGTTCAAGGACCTGGGCAAGGATTCCAGTGGCATCACGCCCGCCGAGCTTTCGAAAAAAGTTCTCGAAGCCATTGTTTCCGATGCCGAGAAAAAGGCTGTCTCTGCCATTGCTGATCTGCGCAGCAAAAACCTAACCGGCGTGGCGGATGGGTTAATCAATTCTACGAACACGAACAGCTCCGTCGAAAAAGTCACCCGCGGCCTCGGCGACCTGCTTAAGAAGAAATAGCGGCCGTCATTTCACCGGCACGAACGCAACGCACACGGGCGCTCCGACCTCCACGACTTGGCCGGTAGGCTGCAACCGTCCGCTCCTTGAGTCCACTCGAAACACCACAATATTGTCTGATCCCTGGTTCTCCGCCAGCAGCCAGGTGCCCGTCGGATCGATCCCAAAATGTCGCGGGGTTCTGCCCTTCGTGGGCTGGTGCTCGACCAGGGTAAGTTTACCGGTGGTTGGATGGATTGCAAAAATGGCGATGCTGTCATGGCCTCGATTTGACGCGTAAACAAATTTTCCGGCGGCGTGGACCTGAACTTCCGCGCACGAATTATCGCCCTTGAATCCCGAAGGCAGGGTGGACACAGTCTGCAATTCCTTTAACACCCCGCGCCCGGAATCGTACGCAAAAGCCGACAGCGTCGAACTCATTTCGTTGATGACGTACGCAAAGTGGCCGTCGGGACTAAAAGCGAGGTGCCGGGGCCCGGACCCCGCCTTGACAGAGACGGAAGCCGAATCATTGGCAACCAGCGAGCCTTTAGCCGCGTCCAGGCGGTACATCAGCACTTTGTCCAGGCCCAGATCGCAGGCGAGCACGTAATGGTTGGACGCATCGGTCGTAATAAAATGCGCGTGCGGACCGGCCTGGCGCTGCGGATTCACGCTCGAGCCTTCGTGCTGGATCATTGCGCTCGCGGCACCTAACGACCCATCCCTTTGAATCGGCAGCGCCGCGACGCTTCCGCTCCCATAATTGGCCACCAACACGCTTCTGCCCTCGTGATCCACCGCCAAATGACAGGGCCCCGCCCCGCCCGAGGCTTGCTGATTGAGCAAAGTCAATTTGCCGCTCGCCGGCTCCAAACTGAACGCGCTCACCGCGCCCGATTGTGTGCCGCCGAAGTTGCTCATCTCGCCGACCGCGTACAGGAACCGCCCATTCGGATGGATCGCCAGGAAACTCGGACTCTTCGTTTCCGCGGCCAATTCCGGAGAACTCAATTTCCCCGTCGCTTCATCCAGCCGGCAAACGTAGATCCCCTTGCTCTTGGCGCCGGTGTACGTGCCGACATAAACCAGCATCGACTCGCCCGCGGGAACCACCGCCGGAAAGTAAAAAAGCGCAAACGCAGGCAGCCACCTGCGAAAGCGCACCAGCCGCAATAAATTCATCCGCTCAGAAAACACCATTTGCAGCCGAAAACAAGTTATTCACACCGGCCAGTTTTCCGTTGCGTCCAGCGCCCAACCTTTTTAAAGTCTCACAAAGGCCGCACGCGAAAGAGCAGCTTATGTATTTCGGCGTCGATTATCATCCCGAACAATGGGTTTACCCGTACGCTGGCACGCCCGAGGACCCCGAAGCTTCCTGGCAGCGTGACGCTGAGCTGATGGTCAAGGCCGGTGTCAATGTGGTTCGCCTCGGCGAATTTACCTGGGGACTTTGCGAGCCGGAAGAAGGCAAGTGCGATTTCGCTTGGCTCAAGCGGGTCATGGATATCCTCGGCAAGGCCGGCATCAAAGTCGTCCTGGCCACTCCAACCGCCGCTCCACCCATCTGGCTCACGAAAAAACATCCGGAAATATTGCCCTTGGATGAGCGCGGTATCACCAAGCGCGAAGGCACCCGCCGCGCCGTCTGCCTGAACAGCGATTTGTTTTGGGATTTTTCCAAGCGCATTGTCGAAAACATGGCCAAAGCGCTCGGCCAGCACCCGCAACTCATCGCCTGGCAAATCGATAATAGCCTCGGCGGCCATTATACCGAAGCGGCCTTCAACGAGGACACGCGCCGCGACTGGCATCTCTGGCTCGAAGCCAAATACGAGTCGGTCGAACGCATGAACCAACTCATGGGCTTGCGCCATTGGGGGCAGGTCGTGAAAAGTTGGAACCAGGTCCCCATGCCCATGAACGCCCCCACCGTTCATAACCCGGCGCTCGTGCTCAATTGGTGCCGCTTTTGCAGCGACACCATCGTGCAATTCGTCAAAATGCAGGCTGACTTGCTCCACGAGCTGACTCCCAAGTGCCCGGTCACGACAAATTTGCGCCCTCTCCTCCACCGCTTCGATCACTTCGACCTCGCCGAGGTCATCGATTTTGTCTCCATCGAAAGCACCGCCGCGCTCAAAGCCAAATCCTCCGAGCTGGCCTGCGAAATTGACATGCTCCGTTCGCTTAAAAAAACCAAAATCCGCACCCCCGACGGTGACAATGGCTTTTGGGTCATGGAGCAAAAGGCGGGCAACGTCACCTGGCAGGATGTCAACTCCCTGGTACGGCCGGGTGTGCTGCGCATGTTCACCTATCAACTGGTTTCCCGCGGCGCGACCGCCATTCTTTTCTTCCGCTGGCGTCAGCCCCGCTTCGGTACCGAGAAGTTCCACGGCGCCGTGCTCCCGCACAATGCCCGCACCGATAGTCGCATTTTTAAGGAAGTTGCCCAGCTTGGCGACGAATTGAAGTTGCTGGCTCCTGCCCTTAAAGGCACTCACGTCCAGGCCGAAGCCTGCATCCTTTACAGCCATGACAATGATTGGACTCTGCAGCAGCCCATGCAGCCCAACAAGTTTTTCAATCTCCGTGACCATATCCAGCTTTTCTATAACGCGCTCCACGATCGCAATATCCAGGTGGACTTTGCCCGCCCTGCCGAGGACCTCTCCCGTTACCGGCTCGTTTTCGCCCCCTCCATGCATTTACTCTCCGGCGGCGAAGCTGACCGCCTCAAACTTTACGTCCAAAACGGCGGCACCCTTGTCGGCACCTTCAACACCGGCCTCGTGGACGAACACAACATGGCGCCCGATACCGGCTATCCCCACGACCTCACCGATTTATTCGGCCTCGAAGTTCTGGAGTTCGACCAGTTGCCCCCGGGCGAGGAGAATCATCTGACCTTCAAGGGCGCTTTCCCGACCAGTCACCTGCATCCAGCCAAACTTTGGTGCGATCTCATCGAACCGAAGGACTGCCAGATCCTGGCCACCTATGCCAAAGACTTTTACAACGGCCGCCCGGCGATGACCATGCACACCTTCGGTTTGGGCAAGGCCATCTATATCGGCACCCAAAGCCACCAGCATTTCTACAACGACCTGATCACCTGGCTGCGCCAATTGTGCAACCTCCATCCCCTGCTCAAGGTGCCGGATAATGTCGAAGTCAGCCTGCGCCAGAGAGATGACAATCGCGTTTTTTTCCTTCTCAATCATCAGAACTCACCGGTGCGCGTCCAGTTCTACAAACCCATGCACGATTTTCTCACCGGCAACACCTTTTCCGGCAATTACGACTTGCCCCCCCACGGCGTCCTGGTCCTCGATGAACGTCAGGCCGCGAAAACCTGAAATGCCTGCCTTGTGACATCACTTGCCTGATTACATAAACTGTTCGGCGATTCAACGATTCAACGATGCTCCCCTCCCCCTGGCGTTATAGCCCCCCACTCGGTCCGGGCAAAACGACGCCGCGCCAGCGCGTCTTCGCCCAATGGCGCGGAATCGATCTGGCCCCCATCGAAAAAGCTCGGGCCCTCAAAGCCCGCCCTCTCAGTTCTATCATGCCCGGCGTGCTTTCCGGCATGCGCATCGATAGCCGCCGCGCGGAGGCCGAAGTAATAAAAGTTTGGCACCACCTCCTCGACCCGACCATCGTCGCCCATGCCCAGCCCAGCGGCCTGCGCAAAGGCACTCTCTTTGTTACCGTGGATAGCAGCGTCTGGCTCAGCGAAATTGTCCGCTACCGCCGCAAGGAGATTCTCGATCGTCTCCAGCACAGCTTTGGCCGCGACTTCATCGTTCGGATATCTTTCCGCCTCGGGTGATCGATCCGGCTTTCCTTCTGTCCTAAAAACATACGCCGCCGCTCA
>Ga0137409_10009185_pt1 | contig 10062 bp, 8 predicted proteins | sample CZODoug1_16funga_FD_122059 | JGI IMG/M metagenome (GOLD analysis project Ga0137409, IMG submission 122059) | Vadose zone soil fungal communities from Angelo Coast Range Reserve, California, USA - CZODoug1_16fungal (Hybrid Assembly) | ecosystem: Environmental > Terrestrial > Soil > Vadose zone...
GTGAAGACCGCGTGGGATGCACCGGAACAACCAGCGGTCCACCACCAGCCGGTAACCGCAGCCTGGAAGTTTCGTTATCGTTACGACCCGAATCTCCTTACGATCGATTCGGGCGAATTCGAAACTCCTTCCTCGCGCGGAAACATTGATGGCGTGCTGGCACCGCGCAATTCCGCAATTAACTTGAAATTCGAAACAGGCGCGCTGGAAATGTACAAAGACTTCATTGATGCGCTCGCCGGCGCCAAGCCGGGTTCTGCCGAGGCGTTAAAACCGATCTCGGGCAGCGTCCGATGGGACGGCAAGATCCTTGGACTCGCAGGAGGACCCACGTTTCAAGGGCACGTGCGTGGCGAGCGTGTGCGCTACGATGGAGTTTTCCTGGATTCGCTCGACGGAGATCTCACCTATTCCCCAACGGAGCTGCGTCTCGCGCGTGGGCATGCACGTCGCGGGGAGATGGGATCGGACATCGAAGGAAATCTCTCCTTGACGGACTGGAGCTTTACTCCCGCAAACGAGTGGTCCGCAGACGCCAATTTCGAAAAAGTCCCAGTCGAAGGAATCGAACAGCTGATCGGCTGGTCGTATCCGGTGAGCGGCCAACTGACGGGCCAATTTCATGGGCATGGCACGCGCGAGAATCCTAGCCTGACGGGCCTTTTCGATCTCGCGGATGGGAAAATCTACGGGCTTTCCTTCAATCGCCTGCGGGGACAACTGAGTGTTTCGCGGGACGAAGCGCGAATTGCCAATGCGGAGCTGCGCTTCTTCCCTCCCGGGAAGGAAAGCGGACGCGGTGCAGGTATCATCACTGGTTCGGCGGGCTATCGTTATTCGGACAAAACCATATCCGCAGAGCTTGTCGGCGCAGCGCTGCCTCTCGAGAATTTCCAGAGACTCCAGTCGGCGCGCTTCCCGGTAGGGGGGCAAGTCAGTTTCAAGCTGAAAGCCAGTGGTCCGGTAATGGCGCCGCTCGGCGAGGGAACCATTCGCGTCGTGGATCTTCGGGTCGGCCAGGAAGTCATAGGCAGCTTCGACGGCGGCCTGACGTCCGACGGGCGCACAGCGCACCTCGAACTGGGTTCGGCCATGACCACGGGAGAAATTTCCGGTGGCGGCACCGTCGGGCTCGCCGATCCCTATCCATTGAGCGGGAAGATTTCGATTAAGAACATCAACCTGGATCCTTTCCTGCAAACCGCCTTGCACCTGGGAAAATCCGGAGGCCATGCGGATGCGGATGGTGACATTTCGCTGAAAGGCTCATTGAAACAGCCGGAAAGCATCATTGTGGATGCCAGTTTCACGCGCCTGGTGCTGACTTACGCAAGCGTCCGGCTGGAAAACGCAGGGCCAGTCCATTTTCGATCGTCGAAAGAAAGTCTGGAGATCGATCCGGCGACGTTGCGAGGTGCGGACACCAATCTTCAAATCTCAGGTTCCGTCTTGTTTGCGGGGCGCCGCACCGTAGCGCTGCGCCTCAGCGGTGGATTGGATCTGCGGCTCATCAGCGGATTCGTGCCAGGTCTTGATGCTCGCGGCCCGGCGCAAATCAACGCTTTCGTCGAAGGCACCCTGGACCGGCCACGCATTACGGGGCGAGTGCACATCGAGAATGCTTCCGCTCGCGCCGTGGATTTTCCTGCAGGTCTAAGCGCGATCAACGGCGATTTGGTATTCGATGCGACGCGGCTGTATTTCGAAAATGTAAGCGCGGAAGCGGGTGGCGGCACGCTGCACCTTTCGGGCAGTGTAAATTACGCGGAAGGTCCGCTGCGCTACGACGTCAGCCTGCGCTCCGATCGGGTGCGCATCCGGTATCCAGTGGGCATGAGCTGGCTGGTGGGAGGCTCATTGCGGCTGACGGGCACGCCAATGGGAGGCATTCTTTCCGGGCGCGTGATGATCGAGCGCGTGACCCTCACTCAGAGCCTGGAAGTTGCGGGAATGCTGGTCTCCGCGAAAGAAGGCATTACCGGGCCGTCGACCAGTTCACCGTTCCTACGCAATCTGCAGTTCGACGTCGAAGCCTTGTCTGCGCCGGACGCTCGCATGGAATGGCCGGGCGCAGAGCTGCAAGCGGAAGCTAATCTGCGAGTGCGCGGGACCTGGGAGCACCCTATTCTTCTCGGACACATCCATATTCTTTCGGGTGATTTATATTTCGCAGGAAATCGCTACCGCGTTTCGCGTGGCGACTTGAATTTCGCGAACCCTTTCCGGCTCGATCCGGTTCTGAACGTGGAAGCGACAACGACAATTCAGCAGTATGAGATCACGTTGAATTTCAACGGCCCGGCCAGTAAGCTCACACTGGCGTATCGCTCCGATCCGCCGCTCCCCGCGAACGATATCATCACGCTGCTGGCGCTGGGTCAAACCAGCTCCGAGGCTACGGCGCGGAGCGGCGGCACAACACAAAGCGGAACCGCGGGCGCTTCAGCGATTCTTTCGGAGGCGATTTCCAGCCAATTGGGCGGGCGCTTGGAGCGCTTGTTCGGGATTACGCGCTTCCGCGTCGATCCCGGCCTCGCGGGAGTGGGCTCGACTGGTTCGGAACAGAACGCCGCGGCGCGCATCACCGTCGAGCAGCAGATTACGCGCAACCTCACCATCACCTATGTTTCGAATGTGAGCTCAACACAGCAGCAGGTCATTCAGATGGAATACAACGTCGACCGGAACGTCTCGATCGTGGGGTTGCGCGATCAAAACGGCACGTTCGGTATCGACATAAAAATCAAAAAGCGCTTCCGGTAGGAAGAAAGTGCTTCGTGGATTGACATTCGCCCTGACTATGGATTTTGCTGTTGGGCGGACTGTTGAGGTGGCTTCTGTCCGCGGCGCTGTTGCCAGCGGCCCTGTCCAAGTGCCAGCCGCGCCGATTGGCCGACTTCCGGATTCTGCTGTTTCAATTCCGCCAGCGCCTCCTTGGCCGCTTTGTTGCTGGCCGTGCCGGTAGCGGCTTGGATTTCGCGGCTGATCTTGGGCATCTCCGCGGCAACTTTTTGTCCTAACGGAGAACCGTAAAACTGCAGCAAACCCTTGATTTCGTCTTCTGTGAAGTGCTTGTCGTAAATGCTGGCAAGTTGCTCAGTCACCTGGTCTACATCGAATTTTTTCTGGTAGCTGGCAGCGAACGCGTTTACAAACGCCTGGCCCTTGTCGTCGTTGGGCACGGTAGCGCTAAGCTTTTCGCGGGACTGTTCAATAGCATTGCTCGCTCCGTCTTGCACCATGTCACGCGCACCCACGAGCTCCATCAGCGAGCGGATGTCCGTTTCCTTCGTCGCGTCAATGGATTTTGATGGCGCTGCTGAGGAAGTTCCCTGCGGCTCAGCCGAGCTCTGTGGCGATGGCTGCATGGGGTTCTGCGATGCTCCCTGAATGACGAGGAAAAATGTGCCTACGTAGAGGATGACGAGTGCCAGGACCGCTTTCATGACTGCCTCCGCGGCGGTATTCACCTATGCATCCGCCACTCCTGTAAGTCTAGAGAACGTTGTGGATGGCCGCGAGAGTACTGCAGGACAGTGGTGCCGCGTTTTTCACTGTCCTTTCGTTCAGGGGAGAAGGGAGAAAGACCAGGCTTAAGGGAGGTATCGGAAGGGCCGGGCGTGAATTCCGAATGGCGTACGCGTCAACATGACGCGCGGGCCTCCTGCGAGAAGTTTTTAGCCTTCAAATGAGCGGAACCAAGTGCTCGTCGGGTAATTTTTCCCGGCTCGCCACGAAGATGCATCGAATGGGATGTTTCTTTTTTCCTGTCGCACCCATGCCGTTCCAGCGAAACCGAAAATCCGGGTGAGCGGGTGGGACTTTGGGGGCGTAAACGTATTCGAAGCCCACGTTTCGAAGAACCATTACCATGTAACTTGGGCTCGGCCTTCCTCCAAGGCCTGTTAGCGCTTGGTCGGCCGATGGGTCTTCCTGTCCCATACGCAAGATCGGCAGGACGTGATCGCAGACCTGTGTCTCCAAGAGAAGCATCTGTCTGCAGACCGATGCCATGTTGCGCAAAGCGGGTACGGGGCTCTCCAGGTGATAGAGCAGGCCATAGCAAAAGACAACGTCAAACATGCCCAGAGTGGAGAGCGCCTCGGTCTGAACATCACAGACCGAAGACTTCAGACCGGGATACAGCTCCCGCAGGCGATCTATGTTTGACCGCCGGCCATCCGTACAGGTCACGTCGCACCCATGTTTCACAAAATACTGTGCCAGGTGCCCGACGCCGGCTCCGACGTCCAGTACTTTGCGGCCCTCGAGGGACAATCTCAGGTTGTCCAGGTGCTTCATTCTGGCGCGGCTGATGTCCAGCGTCGTAGGTTGGTCAAAGATGGTTGCATCCCGGTTCGAATGGGGCACGGGTGCGAAATAGCCCAGTTCGACTGGGTACGGTTTCTTGGCGCGAAGAGTTGAGCGGATTCCTGTGGACCACAACAGCCGGGAGAGAGCTTTCATCAACGTATGCGTGCCTCGTTCGGAAGGGGTGGGTGGCATTCTGTTCGTGTTTCCTATGTATTGCAAGTATAAAAATACCACATGCGATAATAGGAGCTGCTTGTTTCAGAAAGGGACAGCACTCGCTTTCAAATTCTTTGGCTTGAATAAACCGTCTCAAACATCCGGTTAGAAACAAGACGCGCACTCTGCTAGGATGCCGCGCCATGGCTGATACCCCTTTCGCGTACGAAACGCCGGTTTCTCCCGCTGAGCCTGCCGCGGTCCTGGAGCGAGAGGCTGGTCTTCATCGCAATCTGACGCCGGCCCAGCTCGCCATGATCGGCATCGGCAGCACGATCGGAACGGGCCTGTTCCTGGGAAGTGCCATCTCCGTGAAGCTTGCGGGCCCCGCCGTAATTCTGAGCTTCATTGGCGGAGCGTGCATTGCCCTAACCATGATGTGGGCACTGGCGGAGATGGCCGCGGCACATCCGGCCGCAGGATCGTTTGGGCTCTACGCCGAGATGTACCTCCATCCGTGGGCGGGATTCGCCGTTCGCTTGACGTATTGGTTCTGCATGATGGTGGTGGTGGGCAGTGAAGTTGTGGCCGCGGCTATTTACTGCAAATTCTGGTTTCCGGATACTCCCTCGTGGGTTTGGATTGGCGTGTTTTCGCTTGTGATTCTCTATGTCAACGCCACCAGCATCGGAAATCTTGGAACTTTTGAATACTGGCTCTCGATGATCAAGGTCGTGACGATCGTTGCCTTTCTGATTCTGGGGACCGCGCTGCTTACCGGAGTGGGATTCCCGAAGCTCGGCCTCGCAAACTACACAGCGCATGGCGGTTTTCTCCCCAATGGGTGGAAGGGAGTCGGCCTGGGCGTAATTTTGGGGCTCTTCAGTTTTTTTGGAATCGAAGTCGTCGGAAGCACAGCCGGCGAAGCAGCGGATCCGAAACTGGCGGTGCCGAAGGCGCTTCGGAAGACACTCATCGTGCTGGTGCTCTTCTATGTCGCCGGACTCGCGCTGGTCGTCGGTATCGTCCCGTGGACGCAGATCGGACTCGGGGAGAGTCCCTTCGTTCGCGTTTTCCAGACCGTGGGCATTCCCGCCGCGAGTCACATCATGAATTTTGTGGTGCTAACGGCGGCGCTTTCCAGCGCGGTGGCCAACTTGTACTTCGGGGCGCGGCTGGCGTTCTCGCTGGCGCGCGGCGGCTATCTTCCGGCGCTTCTTGGACGATTGAGCAGAAAAGGAATGCCGGTGGTTGCGGTGCTGACTTCGGCGGGCGGAATGGCGGCGGCTCTGGTTCTGTCGGAGCGTTTTAAAGACTCACTTTTCGTTTTCATGGTTGGGCTCAGCACGTTTGGGGCGCTGTTCGCATGGCTGGTGACGTTGCTGACGCACCTCGCGTTCCGCCGGTTCCACAAACGGCACGCAAGCCCCTACCTTCGGCTGGGCCCGCCCGGGCCGTGGGCGTCACTTGCAGGTTTGGCCGGCGTCCTGGCCGTGCTGGTATCGACGTGGTGGGTTCCAGGATTTCGCATCACTTTGCTGGCAGGCGCACCCTGGCTGGCCCTTATTACAGTGTGCTACTTTGTTTGGAGAAAAGCCCGACCCCGCATGCCAGTCCGTGGAGAATCGCACGATGGATGAACTACTCAAGTGGCGCGGCGAATTTCCGATTCTTGACCGCACCACATACATGATCAGCAATTCGCTCGGCGCGATGCCGCGCGGCGTGTACGACGAGATGCGCGCATACGCGGATTCCTGGGCGGAGCGCGGAGTGCGCGCGTGGGAAGAGGGCTGGTGGGAGATGGCCGTCGGCGTGGGCGACAAAATCGCGCCGCTGATTGGCGCAGGGCCAGGCGAAATTTCACTGCATCAGAACGTCACGGTCACGCAGGCGGTGATTTCTTCGTGTTTCGACTTTCGCGGGCCACGCAACAAAATCGTGATGGTCGAGCTGGAGTTTCCTTCGGTTCAGTACTTCTACCATGAGCAGCGGCGGCATGGCGCGCGTGTGGAAGTTGTTCCCACGCCAGATCACATTCGAATCGACATGGAAAAATTGCTGGCCGCGATCGATGAAACCACGCTGCTCGTCCCCATTTCGCAAGTCCTTTTCCGCAGCTCTTTTATTGTTGATACGCGCGCGATCATCGAGCGCGCGCACCGCGTCGGCGCCCATGTCATCCTCGATGCGTTTCAGGCCACGGGAACCATCCCTCTGGATGTCCGAAGCTTGGGTGTTGATTTTGCGGTTGGCGGAGTTCTTAAGTGGTTGTGTGGGGGACCGGGCGTTGCTTATCTCTATGTGCGTGAAGATTTGCGAGCGAAATTGCGCCCCTCAATGACCGGATGGATTGCACATCGGCGGCCATTTGCATTCGAAACCGGCGCGATTGACCCGCGCGAAGATTCATTTCGCTATTTGAACGGCACGCCGCATATCCCGGCGCTCTACGCCTGCCGGCCTGGACTGGACATTCTCAATAAAGTTGGAATTGCCGCGATCCGCGAAAAATCGATTCGAATGACGACGCGGCTGATCGAAGGCGCGAAGTCGCGCGGCTGGCGCGTCAACACTCCGGAAAATCCCGCGGAGCGTGCGGGAACCGTTTCCATCGAGTGCCCGCACGCGTACGAGGTTTGCTGCGAGCTCCTTGCGCGAGAGATTCTAGTCGACTTCCGGCCCAAGGCCGGCGTGCGTGTTTCCCCTCATTTTTACAATCGAGAGGAAGAGTGCGACTTCACGCTCGCACAAATCGAAGAGATCTTGAAAACAGGCGCCTGGGAAAAACATGCAGCGGCGGTCACACATGCGTGAAAATGAAGAATTCGCCCCCAAAATTTCGAACATGCTTGAGGCGCAGTTGCGGCGGCGCGGCATCTCCGATGCCGTGGTTCTTGCAGCGATGGAATCTGTTCCGCGTCACAAATTTGTTCCGGAAGAGTTTCGTGCGCGGGCTTACGATGATGTGCCCTTGCCCATCGGGGACGGCCAAACCATTTCACAACCCTACATCGTCGCTGCGATGACCGCAGCCCTTCGACTGCGGCCAGGCGACCGCGTACTTGAAATCGGAACGGGTTCTGGTTACCAGGCCGCTATCCTCTCGCGCATAGCCGGAGAAGTATTCAGTGTGGAGCGAAGGCCCGAGCTTGCGTTGTCGGCGTCGGCGCGCCTGGAGCGGCTCGGTTATGCCAACGTCCACGTGCATTGCGGCGACGGCACATTGGGTCTGCCGGAATTTCCGTCGTTTGACGCCATTCTCGTTGCCGCTGCGGCTCCTGCGATTCCTCAGCCGCTCCTCGCCCAGCTCGCTGAAGGTGGCCGAATGATTGTACCTGTTGGCGACACTGAGCATCAGGAATTGCAACTCATTGAGAAATGCGGTGAATCATTTCGCAATACAGCACTCGAGGGGTGCCGATTTGTTCCGCTCGTCGGCTACCATGGTTGGCAGGATCCTCCTTCGAGATGAGCGCGAGCAGCCCCGATCTTTCTATCATTATTCCCTCGTACAACGAGGAGTTGCGTCTTCCGGCCACATTGGATCGCGTCGCCGCATATTTGCAAACTTACCGCGGTACAGGGGAAGTCTTGGTCGTGGATGACGGCTCGAAGGATGGCACTGCCGCAGTGGCGGAATATTTTCGTATCAAGATTCCCACGTTACGCGTGGTTTCGAATGGCGTAAACAGGGGCAAAGGCTATAGTGTGCGCCACGGCATGCAGGAAGCGCGGGGCAAAATCGTTCTTTTCACGGACGCGGACCTTTCCGCGCCGATCGAAGAAGCTGGGAAGCTCATAGAAGCTTTGGAAAACAACGATGTGGCCATCGGCTCTCGCGCCATGGACCGCAGCCTGATCAGCGTGCACGAATCTCCTTTCCGCGAATTTGCGGGCATCATTTTCAACAAGATCGTTCGAGTCATTTTGTGGCTGCCGTTTGTCGATACGCAGTGCGGCTTCAAAGCGTTCCGCCGTGATAAGTGCGTCATCATTTTCGAGCAGCAGCGCATCGAGCGCTTCGGTTTTGATCCCGAATTGTTGTACCTGGCGCGGCATCATGGATTGCGCACGGTGGAGATCCCGGTGCGCTGGGGACATTCAGCAGCGACGAAAGTGAGCATGCTGCGCGACAGTATTCAGATGTTTGTCGATATTTTTGCCATCCGATGGAATGCGCTCACGGGGTGCTACCCGCGCAAGAAGTAGTTTCTCCGCGATTCACTTTGCAATACAAAGTACTTGACAGATTCAGAGACCGCTGGTAGCCTTCCGATCATGGCAACTCCAGGCCCGCTTCGTTCTCCAAATCGCGAGCCCATCCCCATCGATGCTCGCGCTGCCGATCATCTCCGCTACATCCGCGAGACGATGGAATGCGCGGCGGAATTCACTGCGGTGCCGGGCTGGGGCGGAGTAGCTATGGGAATCACCGCGCTGGCTGCGGCGTTCATCGCCTCGCGGCAGGTAACACCGCGCGCGTGGCTGACCGTTTGGTTGATCGAGGCGTTTGTCGCAGTGGCCATTGCGGCTCCTGCGGCCGCCACCAAAGCGCATCGCGCCAACTCCGCGCTCTTCTCCGGTCCCGGCCGGAAATTCGTTCTTAGCTTTGCTCCGCCCATTGTCGTCGGTGGTCTTTTGACTTTCGCTCTTTTCCAGGCTGGCTTTCTAACCGCCTTGCCGGGTATGTGGCTTTTGCTTTACGGAACCGCGATTGTAACGGGTGGAGCGTTTTCCGTTCGAATCGTGCCGGTGATGGGCTTGTGCCTGATGGTGCTTGGCGCCACAGCTCTCATCGGGCCCGCGAGCTGGGGAGACGCACTGATGGGCGCAGGCTTCGGCATCGTGCAAATCGGATTCGGCTGGTGGATCGCACGGCACTACGGGGGCTAGTAGGAATTCGAATGAGTAAGTCATCCACAGCACGCCGAGAGAACGCGCAGCGGTCACGCGAGCGCGTTGCGTCTCTCGAGGCTATTCGCAATCCCGCCCGGGAAGCCGTGCCCTCAGATCTGGATCGGCTCATCCACGAGCGCATCCGGCTGGGAATTGTGAGCGCACTGGCGGTCAATCGCTCGCTCACATTTAATGAACTCAAAGCGCTGCTCAAGACGACGGATGGCAACCTGAGCGTTCATGCACGCAAGCTGGAAGAAGCCGATTACATTGTTTGCACGAAGTCCTTTGATGGGCGCCTGCCAAAGACGGAGTACCGCCTGGTGGCCGCGGGCCGGAAGGCGCTGGAGCGCTATCTTAATCATATGGAAGCTCTTATTCGTGCCACCCGCGAGGGTTGAGCGTCAAAAAAATTTGTGAATGTACTTTGTAAGACAAAGTTGTTTGCGACTTGTCCTCCGCGGCGGAGAAAGAACATGCTCATGCAGCAGCTAAACGTGCGAAAGATTCTTGCAGTGCAACCGGCCATCGCTCAGGCCCAGCGCCTCCATGTCGCCATTATCTCCGACGGGAACGGCCGCTGGGCCACTTCGCGGGGCTTGCCGCGCTCGGCAGGCCATCGCGCCGGAGCGGAAACGGCTCGCCGAGTGATCGAAGCCGCGCCGGGTTTTGGTATTCACACGCTGACGCTTT
>Ga0137409_10009186_pt1 | contig 10062 bp, 6 predicted proteins | sample CZODoug1_16funga_FD_122059 | JGI IMG/M metagenome (GOLD analysis project Ga0137409, IMG submission 122059) | Vadose zone soil fungal communities from Angelo Coast Range Reserve, California, USA - CZODoug1_16fungal (Hybrid Assembly) | ecosystem: Environmental > Terrestrial > Soil > Vadose zone...
CCACGGGAACTCGAATTCGACGGCAAACAACTGGTGGCGCAGGACAAAGTGATCGACCTCGTCTATCGCCGCGTGCTGATCAACGACATCGTTGCGAAACCGGCCGAGTGCGCGGCGCTCGTCAAAGCCTACTCGGCGAATGCCGTGTGCGTGGCGAACAACTTCCGATGCAAGATTCCGCACGTCAAGGCTTTCTTCGCGGTGCTTACAGATGAACAGAACGGGGCGCTTTTTTCGCTGAGCGAACGCGAACTCATCAAGAACCATATTCCCTGGACGCGCGTCGTCGCCGACGTCAAGACCGCGCATTACGGGCAACAGGTGGAGTTGCTCGCGTTTATCCGCAAGGAGCGCGAAAACCTCGTGCTGAAGCCGAGCGACGAGTACGGGGGTTCGGGCGTGACGCTTGGCTGGGAGACCGGCGAAAACGCGTGGGACGAGACCATCGAGCGCGCGCTGACGGCGAAGAACGGCGTGTGGATCGCGCAGGAACGTATTCCCATCCGCCGAGAGATTTTTCCGTTCATCACGGACGTCGGCCAGGTGCACTACCGGGACATGCTGGTGGACTTTGCGCCTTATTTGTTCCGCGGAAAACTGTGCGGTTTTCTGACGCGTCTCAGCGCCACCGGTCTCGCGAATGTCACCAGCGGCGGCGGCCAAGTTCCGGCGTTTCGCGTCTCCCCACGCAGCTCGGCAGCCGATGCGCAGGAAGCCCGCCATTCGGCCAGTTGAGAAGTAGAACCCTGCAAGAACCTCTGCGCTAGAAAATCTGGCCGATTCAAGTAGAATTATTGAGATGGACTTTGGACCTCAGCAAACAGACTTGATGCCCGGTGCGCGCAACGCCGTGGAAACCTGCCTGAGTGTGCGTCCCGGCGAACACGTGGCACTGATCGCCGATGAGGCTAGCCGCGCCGTCGCGGCCAGCATTGGGGCCGCGCTCGAAGACCGAAAAGCTCTGTGCACAGGACTGTTGCTGGAAGATTTTGGCCCGCGGCCGATGACGGTGGCGCCTCCCGATGTTTTGCAGGCGCTCGAGACCGCTGACGTCGGCGTACTGTGCATGTCGCCGCAGCCGGGCGAGCTGGCCGCGCGTATGGCCATCGTCCGAGTAGTCGAACGGCGGCAGATCCGTTATGCGCACATGGTCGGAGTAACGCCCCAGATCATGCGGCAAGGGATGCGCGCGGACTATCGCATGGTGGACCGGCTCAGTGACAAACTCCGCGAGCGGATGCTGCGTGCGGAAACGCTCACGGTAAAAACCGAAGCCGGCACCGAGATTGCCGCACACTTCGATCGCGGCCTCGATTGGGTGAAGACCAGCGGACTGATTAGCCCGCGCTACTGGTCCAACTTGCCCGCGGGAGAAGTCTTCACAACGCCGGCAACCGTGGACGGCAGGTTCGTGTGCGACGCCACCGCGGGCGACCATTTCAACGGCAAGTACGGGGATTTACGGACGACGCCGCTGGTGCTGGAAATCGAGGGGGCGCGGCTCGTAGGCGTCGAATGCGCGCGCAAGGATTTGGAAAAAGAGTTCTGGGAATACTGCCATACGGATGAAAATAGCGACCGGGTCGGCGAACTCGCTTTCGGAACCAATCTCGGCTTGTCCGAAATGATTGGCATTTTACTTCAGGACGAAAAGTTTCCCGGCGTGCACATCGCCTTTGGCGATCCCTATGGGAGCCAAACCCACGCGGACTGGAAATCCAAGACGCATGTGGATGTGTTGACCCGCAATTGCGACGTGTGGATTGATGACGATCAAATCATCGAAAAGGGCCACTACCAGCTCGAACACCTCGGCCTGGCCTGAAGCCCTGATTTTCCGCGGGAACTAACTCAAAGTACGTCTACATTCAGAAAAGCTGGGAGATGTACTCACGCATCTGGTGTTTCCAGTAGGGCCAGTCGTGGCCGCCCTGGGGGCCCCAGTTATCGAGCGAGTGGCGGATTCCCTTGCTGGAGAGAATTTCCGAGAGGCGGTAAGTCGGGCCGCTGTTTTCCCACTGTCCCGTACCGGTGGTGATGTGAATGTCGCACGAGGCGATCTGTTCGTAGAACCATGGATCGCTCATATTGGCGAGGTAATCGACGGGGTTGTTGAAATAAAAGTTGTCGTCGTACATCCCACCCATGAAGTTCTTCACGTCATAGACGCCGGACATGGCGAAGCAGCGCTTGATGACATCGGGGTGCTTGAAGAGCGAATTTGCAGCATGGTACGCGCCGAAGGAAGCGCCCATCGTGGAGATGGCGATGCCTGGCGATTGGCAGTTGTTCCAGATGAAGGGAACGACTTCTTCACGCAGGTAGGAGTCAAAAACCGACTGGACGTAACTGCGATGAAAAGGATGCGCGCCCTTGTTGTAAAAGCTGAGTCCATTGACGGAGTTAATGGTGAAGAATTTCACTCTTCCGGCGTCAATGAAATCCGCCAGCGCGCCGACCATGCTCTGGCCTTCGAGTTCCGTCTCGTCGCCAGCGCTGGTGGGAAAACCCAGCAGCGGGGGGCCGTAATGGCCATAGACGACAACGCCGAGCTCGATGCCGAGCCGCGGAGAGTGCCAGCGGTGGTATTCGCGTTTCATTCATTGCCTCTTGTCAATTACGGGGAGAGAAAGTATGCCAGCGCGGTAGGCTGCGGTGCAATCGCTATGCGCGGGCGGGCGAACGGAGGTTTCCATCAACAGCCGCGTTCGGTAGAATGAGCCTGCGAATATCTTGCCTCAAATAGGAGCACGATCATGGCTACCGCTTCGCAATCCCCAAAACCCTCGCCGGAGCGCATCTTCGGCGTGCTGAACGCATTTCAAAGTTCGGCTGCACTGAAGACCGCGATTGAGCTGGGCATTTTCACGGCGATCGCTGAAGGCGCCGACCGAGCGAACGCCATCGCACAGCGAGCGAATGCAGCGGAGCGAGGTATGCGTATCCTGTGTGACTACCTGACGATCCAGGGGTTTCTGACCAAGACCGAGGATCGCTACGCTCTTACGCAGGAGTCTGCGATTTTTCTGAACCGGCGTTCGCCTGCCTATATGGGGACGCTGGCGGATTTCCTCGCGAGCGAAGGCCACAAGAAAAATTTCGACGCCTTGACGGAATCGGTGAGGAAAGGCGGAACGGCCGTCGCACAAGGAGACAATACCAAGCCGAACGACGAACTGTGGGTGAGCTTCGCGAGGACCATGGCGCCGTTGACGACCGTGTCAGCCGGGTTCATCGCGGAGCTTGCGGGCGCAAAGGAAGGAAAAGCCTGCAAGGTGTTGGACATCGCGGCAGGACACGGGATGTTTGGAATTAGCATCGCGAAGCAAAATCCGAACGCGCAAATCACGGCGGTGGACTGGGCGCCGGTCCTGGCAGTCGCGAAGGAAAATGCAGCGGGGGCCGGCGTAGCCGATCGCGTATCTTTCCGGCCGGGAAGCGCGTTTGAAGCGGACCTCGGCAATGGCTACGACGTCGTGCTGTTGACGAACATCTTTCACCACTTTGATATTCCCACCTGCGAAAAGCTGATGCGCCGTGTTCATTTGGCGCTGAAGCCTGGCGGAAAAGGCATCACACTGGAATTCGTGCCCAATGAAGACCGTGTCACCCCGCCGATGGCCGCGGCTTTCAGCCTCATCATGCTGGCAGGAACCGATGCGGGCGACGCCTATACATTCTCCCAGTATGAGAAGATGTTTGGGAACGCGGGGTTTGCGAAAACGACTCTGCATCCTGTCCCGGACATGCCGCAACAGGTGCTCCTCTCAGAAAAGTAGGAAACGAGCGTGAAGAAAAAAACGAAAAAGGCTGCGAAAAGGAAGAGCGCCGCAGGAGACCACGATCGGGCGCTGCGTGAACATCTCGTCGCCCTCTTGAAGGGTGGCGGCGCGCACGTGCATTTCATGGACGCGATTGATGGTTTTCCTGAGGCGAAACGGGGTGCATTCGTTGAAAGCTTGCCGCATTCCGGCTGGCAGTTGCTGGAGCACGCGAGGCTTGCCCAGTGGGACATCCTGGAGTTCAGCCGTAACCCAAAGCACAAGTCGCCCGGTTTTCCGGAAGGTTACTGGCCAAAGACTCCTCTGCCACCCGATGCGGCGGCCTGGGACAATTGCGTGAAGACCTTTCAGCATGACCTTCAAGAGATGATCAAGCTGGTGAAAAATCCGCGGACGGACTTGTACGCGAAGATTCCGCACGGCGACGGACAAACGATTCTGCGCCAGGCGCTGGTGCTGGCGGATCACAATTCCTACCACCTGGGACAACTCGTGGATCTGCGGCGTGGGCTGGGGGCCTGGCCGGACCAATAGAATACGGCCGCGGCTGGATTTCCCATTCGCCGAACGGACGCAGCTACCGCTGCGCCTAGCGGCTTGCAACAAACAAGAATGGCGGTAGGATGGAGCTTGACAACCGGCGTTTTTGCGTCGATTTTCATCCATCAGGAGAGTGAGTCCCATGTTGCATATTGAAAATGTAGGTCGTCGTGGATTCCTGAAGGGCATGCTTGGCGCGGGAGCGCTCGTGCTGAGCGTGCGGTGGATGCCTCAAGAGCTGTTCGGATCAGAGTCGAGCGCCGGCGCATCCGAAGCGATGACCAATGCGCCGCTCCGGCCAAACGTCTACCTGGCGATTGATACGGATGGGACGGCCTACGTGATCGCGCATCGCTCGGAAATGGGAAGCGGCAGCCGCACAGCGCTCCCGCGCATCGTTGCGGACGAGCTGGACGCAGACTGGGCGCGCGTGAAAATTGTCCAGGCTATCGGTGACGAAAAATACGGCGATCAGGACACCGATGGCTCGCATTCCGTGCGGAGCTTTTTTGACACTCTGCGCGAATCTGGCGCGACAGCACGGTTAATGCTGGTACGAGCGGCCGCGGCGCAGTGGGGCGTTCCGGCGGCGGAGTGTAAAAGCGAAGTGCATACCGTCGTGCACAAGCCATCAGGAAAGAAATTAGGTTACGGCGAGCTGGCGGCCGTCGCGGCGAAATTGGAGGTGCCGAAAAAAGAAGACGTAAAGCTGAAAGCGCGGAGCGAGTGGCGCTACATCGGAAAAGGCACGGCGAGCTACGACTTGAAAGATATGTGCACCGGGAAGGCGGCCTACGGACAAGATACGCACATGGAAGGAATGCTGTATGCCAGTGTGGCCCATCCGCCGGTGTTCGGTAGCGCAGTGAAATCTGTGGATGACAAAGCGGCGCTGGGCGTTGCGGGCGTGAAGCAGACAGCCACGATCGATGCGTTCAAGGCACCCATTGGATTTCAGGCGCTGGGTGGCGTGGCGGTTTTGGCTGACAACACGTGGGCGGCAATGCAGGGAAGGAAAAAACTGAAGATCGAGTGGGAAAAGAGTCCGCACAGCGCTTGGAACTCGGACGCGTACAGGAAAGAGTTGCAGGAGACGGCGCGGAAACCTGGCAAGGTCGTGCGAGAGAACGGCAACGTGGACGCGGCGTTCGCAAAAGGCGGGAAGATTGTCGAGGCGGAGTACTACGCCCCCATGCTGGCGCATGCTTCGATGGAGCCGCCGGCCGCGCTGGCGGTGTACCGCGACGGAAAAGTGGAAGCGTGGGCAGCCACACAGAATCCGCAGGGCGCGCGGGATGCGATTGCACAGGCCGTAGGGTTGAAGAAAGAAGATGTGACGGTGAACGTCACGTTGCTAGGCGGCGGGTTCGGCAGGAAATCGTTTCCAGATTTTGCGGTGGAAGCGGCGGTGCTTTCGAAAAAAACTGGGAAACCTGTAAAAGTCGTCTGGAGCCGCGAAGACGATATCAAGTTTGATGTTTATCATTCCGTGGCGGCGATGTATTTGAAGGCTGCGCTGGGGCCGGACGGAAAGCCGGTTGCCTGGCTACAGAGGACTGTTTTCCCGCCCATCGGATCGACGTTCGACGCGAGCGCAAATTATTCGGACCCAGGCGAGCTGGGATTGGGCTTCACGGATGTGCCGTTTGCCGTGGCGAATCTGCGCGCGGAGAACGGACCGGCGACGGCGCACGTTCGAATCGGCTGGTTCCGATCGGTCGCCAACGTCTATCACGCATTTGGAATTCACTCGTTTGCCGACGAACTGGCTCATGCGGCGGGCAAGGATTCCGTCGAATACCTGCTGCAACTGCTCGGGCCAGATCGAACTATTCCCAAGAACGAAATCGCTAAAGACTATCCGAACTACGATGGAGACTACGCGCAATATCCGATCGATACGGCGCGGTTCCGCCGAGTGGTGACGCTGGCAGCGGAAAAGGCCGGCTGGGGAAAGCAGAAATCGGGAAATGGCTACGGAATGGGAGTGGCCATGCACCGCAGTTTCCTGACCTACGTGGCGACGGTGGTTCAGGTGCAGGTGAACGACGCCGGACAAGTGCAGATCAAGAGAGTAGACACAGCTTTGGACGCCGGCACGGTCGTAAACCCGGAGATGGCGCGGCAGCAATTTGAAGGCGCGGCGGCCATGGGGACAAGCCTCGCTTTCTATGGAGAGATCACGGCAACCAACGGTGTGATCGACCAATCCAACTTTGACTCTTACCAAATGGCGCGCATGAACGTAGCGCCGCGCGAAACGAATGTGTACATCGTACCGAGCGAAGCGCCGCCCGCGGGAATTGGCGAGCCGGGGCTGCCACCCTTTGCGCCTGCGCTGTGCAACGCGATCTTCGCCGCTACTGGTAAGCGCATTCGAGAATTGCCCCTTTCAAAAGCTGGCCTGGCCTGAAAAGGCACGGGACGACGACCCGGACTATTCCGCGTAGACCATCAAGAGTGCTCCAAGCGCGATCAACAGCGCCGGGAAGAGACGCTCGAAAAATGGCTGCCACTTGAATTTGGTTTCCGCCAGCCCCTTCGAAAGACCAATCCCGAATCCCGCCATCGAAAAACTGAAATGCTGCGCTTGGATTCGCTGCATGACCGCTGAGTGATGAGCACCATGCATTCCCGCCTGGTGCTCGTGAAAAAAAAGCAGGGAAGAACCTGCCACCGCGAGAAGCGGAAAAATCCATCCGGACCAGCGTGCCCGCAAAATGCCGCGTGCACGCTGCAATTCGAGTACGCCCACCCCTAGAAGCAAAACCGCAAAGATCTTATGCTGCAATACCTCGAGATGATGAGTGAGGCCGTAATACCAACTCTGAGGGCCGAAGGGCCAGAGCTCGGTGTCGCTCCAAATCAGGACAAAGAAACCCGAAAGAATGAAGCAGAGAGGCCATGCGTAGCGAACCGAGGGCCAGCGGTTGCGGATATCGGCTTCCGCCAAAATGAAAAGTCCTGCTAGTACGACAAAAAATCCGGCCAGATGATGATTGAATTCGCTTTCTCTCTTGTCCGCCAGCAGTTTCGCCGCCTTTGCGGAATCCATTTCTTCTTCCATGGGCATGGACATGGCCGCGTGCATATCATGCGCGGTATGGTCTTGCGCGTGAGCGGTCGAACAAAAGCCGGACGAGAGCAGAATCAAAAGCGGGAACGCTAGCGCTAGAATCGATTCTACCGCTGGTTTGGAGCGGGCGAACACGGCTGATAGAGAGGTCATTAACCATCCTTGAGAATGAGCATGCTTTAGATTCCCCAACAGAGAAACTGGTTAGATGTCTAGTGCATTTGTCGAACAAAATGGCTCCAAAAGTCCAATGAAAATTCAAGCTCCCAACGACGCCAATGCGTGCGAACGTGAAGAACCGTTGCTTTGTGGCGGCATGTCGAATAACTTCTCCAGTCGGCGTTATCGTTGCTAGGAACACGCCCGGAGGACGCGCTTGCTGAAGACGGTATTCTCTCTGATTCTGCTGGCTTTCGCGCTTAACCCGGCTGAGTTGGCACAGCGGAAGCCCGTTCTGTCGCAGATTGACCTTCCGCATCCTTATTACTACCGCGAAATGTATTTGCCGCAGTTGACCAGCGGGCCGAGCAGCGTCGCGTGGTCGCCGGATTCCAAAGAAGTGGCGTATTCGATGGCGGGATCGCTGTGGCGGCAGAAGATCGATTCAAAGACCGCGCAGCAACTGACAGACGGTCCCGGATACGACTATCAGCCGGACTGGTCTCCGGACGGAAAAAGCATCGTGTACGTTTCGTATCAAAAAGATACCATCGACCTCTGGCTGTTGGACCTGGCAACGGGAAAGACGCAGCAACTCACCAGAGGGGGCGCCGTGAACGTGGAGCCGCGCTGGTCTCCCGATGGAAAGCGCATCGTGTTCGTTTCGACTTCCTATAACAAGCGATTTCACGTTTTCCGGGCCGATGTGCGCGACGGAAGACTGGAAAACGTCGTGCGGCTGACAGGAGAAACAAAGAGCGCGCTTCCCCGCTATTACTACAGCGCGTTCGACATGGAACTCAGTCCGGTGTGGACGCGCGACGGCCAGGAAATTCTGTTCGTCTCGAACAAAGGGCACATTCACGGTACCGGCGGCTTCTGGCGCATGAAAGCCGAACCGGGAGCGGAGGCGCGTGAAATTCACTACGAGGAAACGAATTGGCGGGCGCGGCCGGATTTTTCGCCGGATGGCTCGCGCATGGTCTACAGCTCGTACCTAGGGCGGCAGTGGCACCAGTTGTGGGTACTGCCCGCAAACGGCGGTGATGCGTTTCCCATTTCGTACGGCGACTGGGACGAAACCAACGTGCGCTGGTCGCCCGACGGGAAGCAACTTGCGTTCATTTCCAATCGAAGTGAAAACACGGAGTTGTGGGTGCAAACGATCCCCGGCGCGGAGCAGCGCCGAATCGAAGTACACGAGCGCCGTTTCCTCGGTCCGACGATAACCGTCGTTTTGCACGTGACCGATCACGACGGCCTCCGCGCGCCCGCACGAGTCTCGCTTACTTCCGAAGATGGACGCTTTTTCGCGCCGAATGCCAGCTGGATTCATGCGGACGATGGCTTCGAGAGAAAGGAGCGGTCGTTTGAGGCGCACTATTTTCATACTGCCGGCGATGACGCGATTACGATGCCTTCTGGAAAGTTTCATTTGGAAGTGATGAGCGGATTTGAGCGCCCCCTTCAGACCATGCAAGAGATTACAACGTCGGGCACAAATCGTATCGTCCACATTCAGCTCGGGCAGAAATGGCAGCTTAGCGAGAAAACAGAACGCTGGATTTCCGGCGATCTGCACGCGCACATGAACTATGGCGGAGCGTATAAAAACACGCCGACGCATTTGGTGCAGCAGGCGGAAGCCGAAGACTTGGTCGTGGTGAACGACTTGGTTGTGAACAAGGAACAAAGATTTCCGGATATTACTTACGGCGGAAAAGGCGTGGACCCGGCGTCCAAGCCCGGCGCGATGGTGATTCACGGACAGGAATTTCACACCAGTTATTGGGGCCATCGAGGAATATTGCACTTGAAAGAGCACTTGCTCCTGCCGGGGTATGCGGGGTATCCGAATACAGCCGCGGCGAGCTTGTATCCGACGAACGCGGATGTGTACAACATGGCGCACGCGCAGGGGGCGCTCGTGGGCGCGGTGCATCCATTTGAGGTAGTTCCAGACCCGTTTGCGAATCCACCGCAGAGAATCACGGATGAACTTCCCATCGATGTGGCGCTCGGAAAGCTGGACTACATGGAGATCGTGGGATTCAGCGATCATCGAGCGACGGCGGCGGTTTGGTACAAGCTGCTGAATCTAGGATTTCGGATTCCGGCGGGCGCCGGTACAGATGCCACCGCGAACTACGCGGCCCCGATCCGCGGTCAAGTGGGAATGGATCGCCTCTACGCTTGGGTCCCGGAATGGCCGTTGAATGTCGAGCTTTGGTTCGAAGCCTTGAAAAGGGGGCGGACATTTGCAACAAATGGGCCCCTGATCGAATTCACGCTAGGCGGTCAGCGCGTCGGCGACGAACTGAAATTGGATCGTGCGCAGGAGGCCGTCTCGTTCACGGCGAAGCTGCGCTCGATTGTGCCCGTGGATCATCTCGAGCTCGTTTGCAACGGACGCGTGGTGCAATCGTTTTTGCTGGATGGACCGAAAGATTCCGCGGACATGAAGGGCACAATCCCGGTCAAAGAGAGCGGATGGTGCGTGCTGCG
>Ga0137409_10009187_pt1 | contig 10062 bp, 8 predicted proteins | sample CZODoug1_16funga_FD_122059 | JGI IMG/M metagenome (GOLD analysis project Ga0137409, IMG submission 122059) | Vadose zone soil fungal communities from Angelo Coast Range Reserve, California, USA - CZODoug1_16fungal (Hybrid Assembly) | ecosystem: Environmental > Terrestrial > Soil > Vadose zone...
GCGCCAACTCGAATCCGCTGTCGAAGCGCGCCTTGCTTGCGAGAAGACGCTCGCCACCGCGCGCGACGCGGTCGAGGCAGCCGCAGCGGCGCTGCGCGAGATCGAGGAGAGCCGCCTGCAGGTCGAGTCGCGGGCTGCGCCGCTGCGCGAGCGCCTCGCCGAGCTGCGGCTGAAGGAGCAGGCGGCGCAGATCAACCACGACCAGTTCGCGACACAGCTCACCGAGGCCGGCGCCGACGAATCCACCCTGGCAGCGCATGCCGAGGGCGCACCGCGGCCGTCGACCCTGCAGGGCGAGATCACGCGCCTCTCGGCGGCAATCGGCGAGCTGGGTGCGGTCAACATGGCGGCGCTCGAAGAGTTGAGCACCAGCCAGGAGCGCAAGGCTTACCTCGATTCCCAGTCGACCGACCTCGAGGAAGCGGTGAAGACGCTCGAGGACGCGATCCGCAAGATCGATCGGGAAACACGCGAGCTGCTGCGCGAGACCTTCGAATCCGTGAACAAGCACTTCGGCTCGCTGTTCCCGACGCTCTTCGGCGGCGGCGAGGCCAAGCTGCTCATGACCGGCGAGGAGATCCTCGACGCCGGCGTGCAGGTCATGGCGCAGCCACCCGGCAAGCGCAACAGCTCGATCCACCTGCTGTCGGGCGGCGAGAAGGCGCTCACGGCGATCTCGCTCGTGTTCTCGCTGTTCCAGCTCAACCCCGCGCCGTTCTGCCTGCTCGACGAGGTCGACGCACCGCTCGACGACTCCAACACGCTGCGCTTCTGCGAACTGGTGAAGCGCATGTCCGCGCAGACCCAGTTCCTGTTCATCAGCCATAACAAGATCTCGATGGAGATGGCCGAGCAGCTGATCGGCGTGACCATGCCGGAGTCGGGCGTGTCGCGGGTCGTCGCAGTCGACATCGACGAAGCCCTGCGCATCCGGGAGGAGCTCGCCGCCTGACCGAGCTCCATATCGGTCTGGTGGTGCTTGGCGTCGTCGCGCTGGTCGGGGTCTTCGGCTACAACTTCGTGCAGGAACGCGCCGCGCGCCGCCAGGCCGAGCGCAGCTTCTCTTCGCGCCACGCCGACGTCCTGCTCGAGCACGAGCCGGAGGTGCGACGCGAGCCGACGCTCGACAGCGCTCCGAAGCGGGCCGAACCGCAGGCTGGCGCGATGCCGGACGCACGCGTCGACTACGTGATCGAGCTTGCCTTGCCCGCCGGCATGACGCTGAAGGAAGAGTGGGCGGCGATCGAGCATCGCTTCGGCCGCAGGGCGCTGCTGGCCACGCAAGGAACCACGGCCATGGCGGCGTTGCAGATGGTCACGCGTGAAGGCGTAGTGAGCGAAGCGGAGCTGATCGAATTCCGCTCCGAGGTCGAGACCCTGGCGGCCAGAGTGAAGGCTACGGTTCGCGCGCCGGAGATGCGGCTGGCGCTCGAAGCCGCGCAGGAGCTCGACCGCGCCTGCGCCGACGCCGACATCCAGGTCGCGTTGCATGTCGTCGGCGTTCCGGGCGGCGAGGCACCGGCCGGCGAGCACCCGTTCCAGGTCACGCGCCGCGAGGACGGCCTCACCCTCACGCTCGACGTCGCTCGCACGCCCGAGCTTGGCCGCAGCTACGAGGCAATGACCCGCGCGGGGCGCCAGCTCGCGGCGGCCGGCGGCGGGCGGCTGGTGGACGACAACGGCGCGCCGCTCGACGAGCGCGCGCTCGCCACCATCGGTGCGCAGCTCGAAGCGGTGCGCCAGGAGCTGGCCGGGCGCGGCATCGAGCCCGGGGGGCCGCTCGCGCTGCGACTATTTTCATGAGCGAGAGCAAGTCGACAACGAAGGTTAAGCGTCGGCTGCGGGAATTGCGACGCGAGATCGATCATCACAATTTGCTTTACTACGTCCGGGCTGAACCTGATATTTCAGACTTCGAATTTGATCAACTGATGCTGGAGCTCATCCAGCTCGAAGCTGCATATCCTGGGCTCGTGACCCCGGACTCTCCGACTCAGCGAGTCGGGAGTGCAATTACCGGAGAGTTTCCTCCCTTTCGCCACGCAGTTCCGATGCTGTCCTTAAACAATGCGTTTTCCGTTGAAGACGTCGAAGCCTTCGATGCGCGAGTACGCGAGGCGCTGGGCCTCGAGCAGATTGTGTATGCGACTGAACCCAAGGTCGACGGGTTCGCAATGAGCCTTATTTATGCGCAAGGGAAACTGATCCATGCCACGACGCGTGGAGATGGGACGACGGGTGAGGATGTTGTTGAGAACATCAGGCGGGTTCCTCGCATCCCGGAGGTCTTGCACGACATGGCCCCTCCCGAACTCGTCGAAGTTCGAGGGGAAGTTTTCGTTAGCGCAAATGACTTCGAAGCGCTAAACCTCACACGACGGACAAGTGATGAAAGGGAGTTCGCAAACCCACGGAACCTCGCCGCCGGCAGTGTCCGTCAGCTTGATCCGAGCGACGCGTCGTTAAAAGCTCTTAGTTTCTTCGCCTATAGCGTTGCGCGAGTGAGTGGCAAATCATTTGCCACTCACTCCGCCAGCATGTCTTGGTTAGCGGAGAGGAAAGTTCCGGTTTGTCCGGACGGAGGCGTCGCACGCGGAGTCTCAGAACTGATTGACTACTTTAAAGAGGTGGGACAAAAGAGACACACGCTCGGTTATGCAATAGATGGCGTTGTATACAAGGTTGACGATCTGCACCAGCAAGAGCGACTCGGCTCATTGGCGCGTGCCCCGAAGTTCGCGATCGCGCATAAATTTCCTCCCGAGGAAGTAACAACAACGCTACTGAAGATAGACGTTAGCGTGGGGCGGACGGGCGCGCTAACACCAGTTGCGCGTCTGGAGCCAGTGAACGTTGGTGGCGTGCGCGTAGAGAATGCCACCCTGCACAATGAGGAAGAGGTCAACCGGAAGAAATTGCGGGTTAATGGAACTGTTGTGGTGCGGCGGGCCGGCGACGTAATCCCTGAGGTCGTAAGGGCGCTCGATGATCGCGAGCTGGCGGCCGCTGAACGGTTCCGAATCGTGGAGTGTCCAGTATGCCAGTCGGGTGTTGTTCGACTACCAGGTGAGGCAGTTACTCGTTGTACGGGTGGATTGAGTTGCAGGGCGCAACTTAAGCGAGCGCTCCTACACTTCGTTGACCGAAAGGCCATGAACATTGATGGCCTCGGTTGGAAGCTTACCGATGTACTTGTGGACGAAGTTGGGCTTAAGGGGCCGGCGGACCTGTATTACTTGGCAGATCGAGCGTGGACATGGCTGATGACGCAACGACCCACCGCGAGCGCCGAGGATACCTTTCAGCGCGGTAGCTCTGGGGGTGAGGGATTTCGGATTCTTCTAAAGTCGGAATCGAACATTTCAGGCAGTACATCGATTGGACAGTTGTACGCCATGCGTCAAATTGCCGACGAGAAGCTGCTAGGTACCCTTGACTACCTCGCCGTGGCCGCTATCCCGAAGACACCCGGAAGTAAGGGGGAGTCTAGGGCGCGCTCCAGGCTGGGCGAAAGAGACGCCGTAAGGTTGCTTGGAGAGATTGACAAGTCCAAGAGGATTCCCCTAGACCGTTTCATCTTTGCACTTGGCATCCGCCACGTAGGAGAAGAAGTAGCGAAGATACTCAGCCGCAATGTTGAGACGGCAAGAGATCTCATATCGACTGACTGGCATGCTCTTGGTGTCGCGAAGAAAAGTTCGAAAAAGAAAGTAGAGAGCACCTCGGAGGAGAACACGGATAGATACAAGCGTATCGGGCCTGAAATTTTTGATGCTCTAGGCACCTTCTTTGCCGAACCTCATAACGTGCACGAGATAGAACGAATCTTGGCAGCGGGAATCGATGCACGAAGAAAGTTCAAGCTGGTGGTACCTGGCAGTCCTTTTCAAGACAAGAGGTTGTTGTTCACGGGGAATCTTGAGTCCATGAAAAGGGCTGAGGCTGAGCGTACCGTTGAGGATCTTGGAGGGGAGATTGCTCCAAGCGTGACTAAGGATGTCGATTTCCTGGTCGTTGGTTCCGAACCTGAAGCTCGGCCTTCTAACAAATTGGCTCGCGCTGCAGAACTGAACGTTCCTATACTGACGGAAGAGAACTTCCTTGAGCTACTACGTCAAGCACGTCCTTCAGTGGGGGGTATCGGATGATGGACTCGGACGGCCAACCAAAGAATAGGGCGATCAATCGGCAACTACGCTCGGGGCGCGAGATCGATGAGCTGCTTGGTCTGTGCAAAGGAATGCTCGCAGACGGAGTGGTTAACCAGCGCGAGGCGGAGTTTCTCGCACAGTGGCTGCGCCTAAATCGAGAGACATCTGACCAGTGGCCCGCGAATGTCCTTTTGGGTCGAATTTCTGCAATGTTGAGCGATGGAGTTCTAGACCAGAACGAGGAAGGTGAACTGCTCAAGCTATTTCTAGAGGTTACAGGTGGTGACGCAGCACGCCTCAATGCGCATAGTTTGTCTACTGGATTGCCCATATCACAGCCGATCCCAGAGGTAACAATCCCCGGTAAAACGCTATGCCTAACAGGAAAGTTTGTCTTCGGTAGTCGAGACAAATGCCGAGCGGAGATTGAAAAAAGGGGCGGCCAATTTGTTGAGACGATTACCGTCGAGCTTGACTATCTGGTAATCGGAGTCGTGGGGAGTAGGGACTGGATTCACGCCAGTTTTGGTCGCAAGATCGAGCGCGCTGTTGAGTATCGTGAAAAGGGATATCCACTGGCGATCGTTGCGGAAGAGCACTTCCTGAAAAGCCTATTGCCAGCAAGGATATGAGGATGAAACTAAGAAAAGCCGTCTTCCCGGTCGCCGGCCTCGGCAGCCGCTTCCTGCCGGTCACCAAGGCCAGCCCGAAGGAGATGCTGCCGATCGTCGACAAGCCGCTCATCCAGTACGCGGTGGAGGAGGCGGCCGCCGCCGGCATCACCGAGATGATCTTCGTCACCGGCCGCAACAAGCGCGCGATCGAGGACCACTTCGACAAGGCCTACGAGCTGGAGACCGAGCTCGAGCGCAAGGGCAAGGACGTGCTGCTCGACATGGTGCGCTCGGTGCTTCCGGAGGGCGTGCGCTGCATCTACATCCGCCAGGCGGAGCCGCTCGGCCTCGGCCACGCCGTGCTCTGCGCGCAGCCGGTCGTCGGCGATGCGCCGTTCGCCGTGGTGCTGGCGGACGACCTGATGGACTCCGAGCCGCCGGCCATGGCACGCATGGCGCAGGTGTTCGAGCGCGAGGGCGCGTCGTTGCTCGGCGTGGAGGAAGTGCCGCGCGACCAGACGCAGAGCTACGGCATCGTCACCATCGACCGCCTGGAGGGGGACCTTGCGCGCATCCACAGCATCGTCGAGAAGCCGAAGCCGGCGGACGCGCCTTCCAATCTCGCGGTGATCGGCCGCTACGTGCTCACGCCGCGCATCTTCGACCTGCTGGGCGAGGTCACGCCGGGCGCCGGCGGCGAAATCCAGCTCACCGACGCGATCTCGGCGCTGCTCGTGCACGAGCGCGTGCTGGCGGTGCGCCTGCCGGGCAAGCGCTTCGACTGCGGCTCGAAGCTCGGCTACCTGCAGGCGACGGTCGAGCTCGGCCTGCGCCATCCCGAGATCGGCAAGGACTTCGCCCGCTATCTCAAAGGGCGCTAGATGCCGCGCGAACTGCAGTCGCGATAGACTCGCCGCATGCCGGACGCAGAGCAGGCTTGGGCCTTCCTCAAGAATTCGGATCCGATCGCCAGCGCCGATCAGGTCCAGGCGGCAATGCGGAGGGTCGCGGCCGAGATCGAGCTGAGACTCGGCACCTCCTACCCGCTGGTCCTCGCGGTGATGGGCGGCGCCGTGGTGTTCGCCGGTCAACTGCTGCCGATGCTCAAGTTTCCCCTCGACTTCGACTATATCCACGCCTCGCGCTACGGCCAGGCGACGCGCGGCGCGGGCATCGAGTGGCGGGTTTCGCCGCCGACCCTGGCGAAGGGACGCTCGGTGCTGGTGGTCGACGACATCCTCGACCACGGTGAAACAATGGCCGCCATCCGCACGCGGCTGCTCGAGCTCGGCGCGCAGGCGGTGTACTGCGCGGTGCTGGTCGAGAAGATCCTCGACCAGAAGAAGCCGATCCACGCGGACTTCGTCGGCATGAAGATTCCCGACCGCTTCGTCTTCGGCTGCGGCATGGACGCGAAGGGCTACTGGCGCAACCTGCCCGAGATCCGGGCGGTGAAGGAGAGCTGAAGCGATGCTGGCCATCATGGGGGGCAGCGGCCTTACCCAGCTCGCCAACCTCGAGGTCACGCAGCGCAAGGTTGCCCGCACGCCCTATGGCGAGCCTTCCGGGCCGCTCACGTTCGGCCGTATCGCGAAGCGCGACGTCATTTTTCTGGCGCGCCACGGCTATGGCCACACCATCGCGCCTCACGAGGTCAACTACCGCGCCAACCTCTGGGCCCTCAAGGACGCCGGCGCCGACAAGGTCGTGTCGGTCGCGTCGGTCGGGTCGATCCGCAAGGACCTGGCGCCGGGCAATCTGGTGATTCCGCACCAGGTCATCGACTACACCTGGGGACGGCGCAGCACGTTCTTCGAGGGCGCCGGCGCGCCGGTGAACCACATCGACTTCACCGAGCCGTTCTCGCAGCCGCTGCGCAAGGCGCTGCTGAAGGCGGCCGCGGATTGCAAGCAGAAGGTGTTCGACGGCTCGGTCTACGCCGCCACGCAGGGGCCGCGTCTCGAAACCGCGGCCGAGATCGACCGCCTCGAGCGCGACGGCGCCGACCTGGTCGGCATGACCGGCATGCCCGAGGCCGTGCTGGCGCGCGAGGTGAGCCTCGAATACGCGACCATCGCCGTGATCGCCAACTACGCCGCCGGACGCGGCGACAGCGCGCATGCGATCCCGCTCGACAAGATCGGCGTCATCCTCGAAGAGGCGCTGGGCCGGGTGCGCCGCATCATCGAGGAAATCTGCGGCAAATGATCCGCGAAGTTCTGCGCATGGGCGATCCGCGCCTCTGGCAGAAGTCCTCGCCCGTGGCTCGCTTCAATACGGGCGAATTGAATGAACTGCTTCAAGACATGCGCGACACGATGGCGCATCTCGACGGCGCCGGCCTCGCCGCGCCGCAAATCGGCGTCCTGCTGCGCGTGGTCATCTTCGGCGTCAAGGCCAATCCGCGCTATCCCGGCGTCGAGGATGTCCCCGATACCGTGCTCATCAACCCGGAGCTCAAGCCGCTCTCGGACGAGGTGGAGGACGGCTGGGAAGGCTGCCTCTCGGTGCCCGGCATGCGCGGCTGGGTGCCGCGCTGGCACAAGCTGCACTACAAAGGGCGCGACGAGAAGGGCATGCCCTTCGAGCGCACCGTCGAGGGATTCCACGCTCGTGTGGTGCAGCACGAGTGCGATCACCTCGACGGCGTTCTCTATCCGATGCGCATCCGCGACTTCACCCGGTTCGGCTTCAACGAAGCGCTGTTTCCGGACACCGATCTTCCTCCCGAGGACTAGAGCGAGCGGAGGAAGTTGAGCAGGTCCTGCTTGTCGCGCTCGGGCAGCCGCATGAAGTTGCCGACCACGCGGTTCGCTTCCGAGCCGTCGCTTGCGTGCGAGCGGATCGCGACGACCAGGTCCGAAGTGCGGCCGTCATGCAGGAAGAACAGGCGCTGACCCAGCCCCCAGAGCGGCGCGCTGCGGAATTCGCGCGGGCCGGCCTGGCCTTGCGAGACGCCATCGGCGAGCGTCGTTCCCATGTCGTGCAGCAGGAGGTCCGAGAAGAGATTCACCGGCTGATCGCGCAATGCCGCGATATTCGAGTTGCCGGTCCGCAAGCTCGGCGTGTGGCACAGCGTGCAGCCGACCTCGGCGAAGTTACCGCGGCCGCGGCCGATCGAGGCGGCGCCGCCGGGCTGGTCGGCGGACGGCTTCGGCGGCGCGAGGAAGCGCATGAAGAAGGAGAATTTCTCGATCGCGCTGATCACCGCGGTGCCGTTGCTTGCGGTGGTATCGGTGATGCTGTTCGGATGCGCGGCGAACTGGCAGTTGCGGTTCTCCTCGCGTTCGGTCTGGAACAGCTCATTGGTGATGCCCATCTCGACGTTGTAGGCCTCGCCGGAGAAGAGCAGCAGCGACTTGTTCTGCGCTTTCCAGCCGAAGCGGGCGATGGTGCCGTCGTTGCCGTTGTTGTTGGTCTGCCCCGAGATGGTATTGAACGGCAGGATGACGTTCGGCCTGCCGGCGATGCCGAGCGCCGATTTCTGCGCCACGGTGCTCAACGCGCTGGCGCGGATCACGGCGTCCGGGATCTGCTCGATCAGCCCGGCGCCGAACACCGGCGTCGGAATGCGAAAGATGGCGTTGCCGCGAGAGAATTCCCGGTCGAAGTCGGGCTGGGCTACGCCGCAGCCGCCGGCATCGGAGCGCCCGGCGATGGTGAAGAGCGAATGCACGCCGCCGTCGGCTGTGCCGTCGGGATTGCGCACGAACCGCACCTCCCGAACCGGTCCGTCGCGGCGGATGAAGGAGGGCACGCGGTTGCGGGCGCCCATCTTGTTGGCGAATGCGACCTGCGGATTGACCGCGGGGCTCGAACCGCCGCTCGACGGCTGCGAATGGCAGCCGACACAGCTGTCGAGGTTCATCGTCGGACCGAGGCCTTCGGAGACCGTTTCCGCTTCCTCGAAATCGTCCTTGCCGGCAGTGAAGAACGCGGTTTCGGTGCGCGTCAGTCCGGCGAGCGGCGATCCGGCGTCGGGCGGCGTCGCGCGTGGACCGGGATCGCGCGCGAGCGGATCGGCGGAATTGGCGATTTCGACTTCGTGGGTGAGGGTGAGACCTGCGAGGACGAGCAACAGCGGAACCGCGAGCTTCGTGTTCATGAGCATCTCCCTTCCCGGCTTGATCGCCGGGTATGTCGATGCTTGTGCAAAGCGCGTGCCACGGTCCGTACTACACGCCAGCGATCAAAACTGTCGGGCGGCGCGGAGGAAATACCGCACACAACGCCGCAAGCGATTCTAAAAACGGATGATTTGGCTCGTCGTTGCTACCCGACGGCTGCGACGGGTGCGGCTTGCTGAAGCGCCAGAGGCTTGAGGAGGTCCTGCTCGAGGTTGAGCACCGCCCGGGAGTCGGTGAGGGGTGCGCCGCTGATCAGAAACACATCTTCGACCCGATCGCCGAGGGTGTTGACGCGGGCGGTCTGCAGATTGATGCGGTAACGGGCAAGCGTGCGCGCCACGTCATAGAGCAGGCCAGGCCGGTCGCTGGCGACGATCGAGAGCACATAGTAGGCGCCGCGCTCGTCCGGCCGGATGTCGACCGAGGGTGAAATCGGGAAATGACGCACGCGTCGCGACACGCGCCCGCCGCGCGGCGGCCCGAGCGGCTCCTCGGACTGCGCGTCGATGGCGAGATCGTTCTCGATCATGCTGATCAGGTCGCGGTAATGCGCGCCGGGGCCCTGGCCCATCACCAGGAACGTATCGAGCGCGTAGCTGTTGCGCGTCGTGTGCACTTTCGCTTCGACGATATTGAAGCCGGCACGCTCGAAGTAGCCGCAGATGCGCGCGAAAAGCACTTCGCGGTCGCGGGTGTAGATCATGACCTGCAGGCCTTCGCCGAACGGCGCGAGGCGCGCCCTGACCACCGGCTTGTCGGCGTCGACCTTCTGATGGAGGTTGCGCGTCTGCCACGCGATCTCCTGCGCGTCGTGGCGCAGGAAGTAGGTCGTGTCGAGCTGCGCCCAGAGCTTGTCCTTCACCGAGTCATCGAGGGCGTAGAGACGCAACAGCCGCACCGCCTCGGCCTGCTTCTCGGCGAGCGCTGCGTCACGCGCGAGCGGCTCGCCGGTCAGCACCCGCCGGGTGGCGCGGAACAGGTCCTCGAGCAGCTTTGCCTTCCAGCCGTTCCAGACCTTCGGACTGGTGCCGCGCACGTCGGCGACGGTGAAGAGATAGAGCGCGATGAGGCGGCGCTCGTCGCCCACCACCTCGGCGAAGGCACGCACCACGTCCGGATCGTGCACATCCTGCTTCTGCGCCACGTGCGACATGGCAAGGTGCTTCTCGA
>Ga0137409_10009188_pt1 | contig 10062 bp, 6 predicted proteins | sample CZODoug1_16funga_FD_122059 | JGI IMG/M metagenome (GOLD analysis project Ga0137409, IMG submission 122059) | Vadose zone soil fungal communities from Angelo Coast Range Reserve, California, USA - CZODoug1_16fungal (Hybrid Assembly) | ecosystem: Environmental > Terrestrial > Soil > Vadose zone...
ACGGGTACCCGGGTACCGCCTAATTAGTCCCCCCGCTTCATTGCCCGCACCGTGCCCTGCATTCACACTGCTTGCATGACGGTTCTACGTGGCCCCGACCGAAACGTAGCTGGCTCACCAGCCGACACTCCGCGCCAACATGGGCATTTGGGTGCGGATCGAGCACCTGGCGTTGTCCTAGCCTTGGGCGGCGGCTTCTCCCGGGGATTTGCGCATCTGGGAGTCATTGAAGTCCTTCAGCAGGAATGCATCCCTATTACTGGGATTGTCGGCACAAGCATTGGAAGCCTGCTGGGCGCCGCGTTTGCCGACGGGATTCCAATCCATGAACTCTGCGAGCTGGGGCGCCGCGTTAGGATCCAAGACTTCATTCGCTTTCGGAGGTCGCAGCCGCAAGCGCAAAGAAACGATCGTATTGGCCAATTTGTACGCGAATCGTTTCATTCCAATGGGGTTGAGGAACTCACCATTCCGACGGCGATCGTCACCACCGATATTGACTCATGCGGACCGTACGTTTTCACTCGAGGGCCGCTTGACGTCGCGATTCGCGCCAGCTGTGCCTTCCCCGGACTGTTCGAACCGGTGGAATACGAAGGACGGACGCTCGCCGACGGCTGCATCGTCGCCCCCGTTCCGACGGTGGCGGCTGCGCGGTTGAATTTGGGTTGCGTCCTGGGTGTGGCTGTGAATTCAGGAGTGGGCATGGCCTCTTTCGCCAACAGCACCGCCCAAACATCTAAACAATCACTTGAGGTTTCGCGTGCGAAGAAGCCCTCGTGGGTCAGAAAAGCTGACGTGATACTTGAACCCGAGGTTCAGCAGATCGGTTGGAGTGATTTCTCCCGCGTGGACGAAGCACATGCCGCGGGCGCCGAAGCGATGCGGCGCGCACTCCCCTATCTGCGTGAATTGCTTGCCCTCCGGTCGGAACGAGTCCCACGAGTAGGAACTCTAAACCAATTCGAAAGCCCAATGGCGTCCTTATGATCGCTCACCTCCTAAGAACGGTCATTGTAATCTTGGCCCTCGAGTGGGAACTCTGCAGCGAAGATCCCTTCGTTTTCTGTTACCGTATAGGGTGTACGGTATTTGCATCTCCATCAGGAGACGCGGCGCGCCCCGCTGAAACGGGTGCGGGCTCCGCTTAGAGCCCACCGGAATTGGGTGCGGGGTCGACTTAGAGGCCGCTGGAAAATTGATTCATGATCGGATCCCTCGAACATTTCCTTCATTTCCTCTTTAACGTTCAGGGCCTAATTGAATGGGGCGGCACGCTGTTGGTTTGCGCAATCGTCTTCGTTGAGACTGGATTCTTCGTGGGGTTTTTTCTGCCCGGCGATTCCCTGCTGGTCACCGCGGGCGTTTTTGCGGCGACCGGCAATCTCAGCCTTGCAAAATTGCTCCTCCTCGTTCCCCTGTGCGCGATCGTGGGAGACCAGATCGGCTACTGGATCGGACGGCAGGCTGGGCAGGCGCTTTATCGCCGTACGGATTCGTTCGTGTTCCGCAAGCGGCATCTGGAGCGCGCGCATCAGTTCTATGAAAAATACGGCGGCAAGACGGTGATCCTGGCGCGCTTTGTGCCTATCGTTCGCACGTTCTGTCCGCCAGTGGCCGGGGCAGCCATGATGCCTTACGGACGCTACTTTGCCTATGACGTCGCCGGCGGGATCGTGTGGGTCGGGAGCATGCTTCTGGGCGGCTACTTTCTTGGCTCCGTCATCCCCGACATTGGCAGCCGGATTCATTACGTCATCGCAGCCGTCATTTTTCTCTCGCTGTTGCCCCCCATGATCAGCGTGCTCCGCGCTAGATTCTCGAGAGCCGCAAAGCCTGCTCCCACTGTTCAGCCCGCCGCATCCGACCGCGACTAGCCATGCCGATTCTTGGCGGCCCAATCCGCGAACCTCTCCGAGCGATCATCTTCGACATTGGCCGAGTCATCATCCAAGTTGACCTGACCCGTTCTTTTGGAGCGTTCGGCAAGCGCGACAACCTTTCCGCGGAGCAAGTATGGAAAGCGCTGCAGACCGATGCACGCTGGGATGACTGGCAGGAAGGCCGGATGACGCCGCCGGATTGGCACAAACATCTCTGCGAAAAATTTCAGCTCTCTTTCAGCTTTGAAGAATTCTGCGAGAGTTGGAACCGTGTGCTTGACCCTGTCACGCTTCTGCCCGAAGCGCTATTCGAACGCCTCGCGGCACGCTGCCGCCTGGCCTTGCTTTCGAATACGGACCCCATCCACGTCGCACACATCGAAGCCACGTTCGGATTCGTCCGGCATTTCCCCGTACGCATCTATTCCTGCAGAGTCGGAGCCAGCAAGCCTGCCCCCATGATCTACCACCACGCGTTGCGCGAGGCAGACGCCTCGCCTGAAGAAGCCTTATACATTGACGATTTGAGGGAAAACGTGGACTCCGCTGTCCGCCTGGGTATGACTGGATTCCATTTCACTTCGGCCGGAGAACTCCTGTCCGAATTTTCCCGCCTGGGGCTCTGGGCCTAGGAAATCAGACCAAGAACGCTGCCCCTGAAAATCATCAAGGACAGAGCACCCTCAAAACCGGGTATCATAACACTATATTGACTTATATAAGTGGTATACAAGACGGTGATCTGTCGTCAAGAGGAAACGAAAACCTGGGCTAGCCGCCGAACATCATCCATTAGCCGTATATCCAAGCTGTCCTTCCGTACAGTCTTCAGTGGAGAACAGCTGGCCCACATGCGCCTCGCTAACTTTGATGGTGCTGTCACAATTACGATAGAGACACTTCAAAGCCTGCCGAGGAGAATTGAGATGAAAAATGGTTTCATAACTTACCTTGTCGCGAAGAATCGCAGGACCAAACTTAAGTGGAGGGTTCCCTCCACGATGCTCGCGGGAATAGCACTTCTCTTTCCCTTTCAGGGATTCAGCCGGGCCGACGAGAATCATAAGGCCAGGGAGTTCACTGACTGTAGCACCCCTATCAACACGGCTGGCCGGTATTTTCTCCTCAAAGATTTGAAGCAATGTTCGGGAATTTCCATCACGGTCAGCGATGTCGAGCTCGAGCTGCGCGGCCATACCATACAGGGATCTCCTGGCAACGCCCTAGGCCTAATCGATGCGAATGGGGTGACTACCGGCCTTTCCAATATTGAGATTGATGGTCCTGGAACACTGGCCGGGGGAAGCATCGGAATCTCGTTTCAAAACGTGCATCGTTCGCGGGTAAATAACGTCGTGGTGGCGGGAAACATTTTGGGAATCGTGGTGACGGGAACCATTATAGGGGGGGGAAACACTTTGAGAACTATGGTTAAAGCCGCCGACTTGAGGAGTATGAAGACCATGGCGGGCACTGCCTCGACGGGTAACGAGTTCCGTGACAACGTGGTCGCGGGCCAGTTGGCGCTCGGGGTCACTGTGTTCGACAGCAACCAAAACCGCTTCATCCACAACAATTTGAGCGGCAACGGCGGCGAGGGCCTCATTCTCATCAACGGCAGCAACAACACCGTCCGCCACAATACCGTTGATTCAAATGTTAGTATTGGAATCGACGTCGACGCGACTGGCTCTGGGAACATTTTTGACGACAACGTAGCCCTCGGCAACTCGACCGACCTAGTCGACGAAAACGGGGATTGCACGCACAACACGTGGACCGACAACATTTTTAATTCCAACTCTCCTGTTTGCATTGACTAGAGGGAAATCCAGAGACTCGATTCAGCCCATGCTTTGGGGAAAGCCGGCGCGCCTAGATAAAGAGAATCTTTTGTGCGTTCCCCCTCTGCCGCGCGGCGCGACAGAGGGGGCTTTATTTTGGTTCACTCACGGGAAACTGCGTGATGTAGTTCGCCTATGACGTTGGAGAAGGCTACTGGCGGGCGCCCCAGTCTTCGGTATGTTGAATGCTGCGGGTTTTCTTCCGATCTTCGTTTTCCATGAGCCGGGTCGATGCGGGCCAATGACCCCGGTAAACTATCCAGCAACCGTTGATTGAGATCCGCGGTCCGCTGCGGCGACGACCTTAGGAAAACCTTTGGCGCGCTCCCTCATCAACTCTTCGCCGCGCGCGAAAAGGTCCTCGTGGGAGATTTTGCCGGCGTCCACATCGGCGAGGATGGAACGCTGCGCTTTGTAATCCTTGTTTTCGACACCCGCCTTGCTCTGGAGCATGCGCCAGGCCTTGCGACGCTCGACGCAGAATAAAACCAACTGACGCGAGATGGTGCGGTATTCCACGTCACCGTTAGCGCCTTGCACCTTGATGTAGACACCGAAATCAGCGATGTAGGACCGGTGATGGGGATCCAGGTAGCGGCGATAGACCACATCCTGCTGGGTCACTCGGACGAGCATATTTTCGAGCGGAATGAGCTTGGCAGACTCATCCTTCTTGATCTTTTTCAGATGGTTTCGGAAGCGGGCCTCCGTGGCGCACCAATGGGCCACCGTATAGTGGTAGGGCTCGCTCGAAGCCTTGAACTTCGTCTCGTACCAGTCCCCTTCCATCGTGGGATTGCCCTTCAGATCGAGCGCTTCCTGGTAGGTTTCGCCCAGCCGGGGGTTGAAGATGAACTCCGGCGCCCCGCGCGAGTCACGCACGCGCTGTGCTTGCGTCAGCGCCATGTCATCGGGAACTCCATGTTCCGGCTGACACGTGGTGAAGCATTGCAGGAAAGCGATTCCGCGGTACTCGATCCCGTCCAGGATCGCCCTGTAGAGCTTCGGCGCATTCGCGATCGATACCTGAGCGATAAAAGGCGAACCGTGGCCGGCCAGAAATGTCTCGGCCACCGTTTTCTTCTCCACGTTTTTGCCTTGCGTGGCGGAGCCAAACACGTTCATGTCGTTTCCGCCCAGCATCGGCGTCGAATCCGAGTTCTGCCCGCCCGTGTTGGAGTAAACTTGCGTGTCGAGCATCACGGCCTTTACATTCGGCCGATTCTGGAGAATCACCTTGGACATGTTTTGATAACCGATATCGCCCATGCCTCCGTCGCCGCCCACAACCCACACCTTCGGTAGTTCCAGAATTTCCTGGTCGGTCATTAAAGCATCGGTAAAGTGCACATACTCATAATATTCGCGCGCGTTGATGACGTTTTCTGTCCGCTGCAACAGCGCATCCGTCAGGCGTTCGGGAATGACGGACCGCCGAGCGTGATCGATGATAAAGCTCTCGCCGATCAGCCAGCCCACGGTGATGCCGTCCTGGAAGAGGGAGTTCATCCATGGATAGGGGTGCGGGTTATTCGCCGGCGTGGACCCGTATACGGTATTGCAGCCGGTGTGCGCGGCCATGGCCATCACCGACATGCCGTTCGCGAGGCGTCCATCGATGGCCTGCAAATTCGTATGATTGAACGCCTCCTGGAGGAGAACTGTAACAAGTGCATCAACAAGGTCGCGATCTGAGATCTCGCCGTGCGCGGCCATGCGTGCCTGGGTATCCTTTTCGTCCTCACCCCCCAAACCCATCATCAAGTGGGCAACCGCCAGGCGCATAAGGTCGTATTCTTTCTCGTTCCGTGCCTTCAATTCGGCAAGTTTTTGTATCCCCATCTTCTCCAGGTCCCCGGCTTTGGCGCGCAACCGGTCGGCTTTCATGTGATAGAGCGGACGCATGTAGGCCTCCGTGACGGAGGTGATGGCCTTCAGAACGCTCTTCTCGCCACAGCCCGCGCACGCACCGTCACCCGAAACCAGCGCATCATAGTTGCGGCGCACCATCAGCATGTTGCGCAGCGTGGCGGTTTTGGAGTCCTCCGGATGCTCGGCGTTATACAGCCCCAAGTATTTTTGGGAGGTGTCCGGCAGCAGGTTCAGGAACCCAGTCCCAGACTCATGCTCGGCGTTCACGTCCTCCGTTTCCTGCACCATTCGCAACGCCTGATGGTCGCCGCACGCGGTGACACACGCGGCGCATCCCTTGCACAGGTCCGAAACGAAGATGGAAAATATGCCACCGCTGCCAGGGGTCTTCCTCTCCGGCGTCGCAAAGATCGCGTTCGCTTTCTGGTAAGCCATCGGAACTTTCTCGATCACGTCGAAGAATTGCCGCTTGGCCTCTTCCGAGAATCCGTCAACCTCGTTCGTGACTTTGCGTAGGAGTTGAGGAAGCGGAGCAAGCGATTTGCTGGCAACCGATTCCTTCATCAGCTCACGCGTGCGTTTGTCAATCTCCGGCAGCGAACGGAGCATCTTCACACGGTCATCGGGACTGGTGACGTAGTTCGTGATGGCAGTCCGCAGCAGAGTCCCCAAATCCTGCGAGCAATTGGGCAGCGCGGTATCCGGACAAACCGCAATACACTCCATGCACTGCGTGCAATTCTCCGGAATGTAGAGAGGCGTCTCGCGGCGGGCGACATATTTGGATGCGGTGTCACCGCTGCCGGCAGCCATGACTCCCACCGATGCCAGGGGCGAGGCCGGCTGGTTATACCCGTAGCCGGAGCGGAACTCCGCATCGAACATGGCGATTCGGGTAAGAGGTGTGCGCTCCCCCTGCCCCTCGGGAATTGGAACCGAACGGCATCCCGAGCTACAGCCGCCTTCCTCCGATTGACTTGCCAATAATGGCAACAATGCTTTCCCGCGGAGGCTGGATCGATCGGGCGCCTCCATTTCTCCGACGCGGATTTCGCGGACTTTCTCAAAACCCTGGGTCATGACTTCCATGTTGGAATTCACAACCGCATCGCCCAGCCTTCCAAACTTCTTGACGTATTGATTGTGAACGACTTCCCGGAACTGCTCGGATGTGATGCGGAATTCTTGCAGCAGAGGTGAGACCGCAAAGAAGGCGCCGAGGAAGGCGTTCCCTTGCATGCGCAATTGGAGATCGGCGCGATCCGTCGCGTTCCGAGCGATCTGGAACCCGGGCAAGGTGTATACGTGAATATTATTGTCAATGATCTGCCTTCGAGCCCACATGGGCAGCCGCTCCCATGCCTTTTCACCGTCCTCTTCCGATTCCCAGACCAGGCAGCCGCCCTCGGACATTCCATCGAGCGGGTTTGTGTGCGTGAAGGCCTTGGGGTCGCAGCAAAGCACGACAGTGACATGGCGCAAGTCACAGTTCACACGGATTCGTTCCGGTGCGGCAACCATGAAATAGGAAGTCGGCGCACCCTTTTTTTCGGATCCGTACTTGGGATTGGCGCTGACATGGATGATTTCCTTGGGATTGCCCAAATCATCCACGATCTTGTCGCGTGTGTAGAGTAGATCGTTGAGGTCGCCAATGATCGCACCCAAGTTCTTCCCGGTCGTGATCGCGCCCCATCCTCCGATGGAGTGGAAACGCACCGCAATGGAGCCCTCTGGAAGCAGCGACGGTGTTTCTTCGGACTTCACCTCGTACGGATGGTCGACGCCTAAGACAAAAAAGGAGACTCCGTCCGCAGCGCTCTTCCCGTCCTTGCGAGCCCGTGCCCCGGTGGCGTATTCGTAGGCGCCAATCACGTGCTCGGGACGAAAATCGCGAGACCCCAAACCGTAAATGCCCGAAAAGAGCCGCGGCATTTGTTCCGGTGTAATGGAAGGCAGCGACATGTCCGAAGGATGCCCCTGCGCTGCGAGCGCCTTGGTCAAGGCAGTCCGGATGTCGCGTCCCATGGGGTTGTCCCCCGCCATGGGCTCGTCGGTACGCTCGAGGATGATGACGTTGCGTTTTCCGGCCAGCGCTTGGACGACGGCAGCTTCGGGAAAGGGGCGGATCACGTTCAGATGAATGGAACCTACCTTCGCGTTTCGCCGTTCGCGCAAGTAATCGACCGCCGCTTCGATATTCTCCGCAGCCGACCCCAGCGACACAAAAACTGTGTCCGCGTCTTCTGTTTTGAACTGGGTGATCAGGCCATAATAACGGCCAGTCTGCTTTCCGAAATCGTCGTAAGCCTCCTGCAAGAATTGAAGAATTGGTTCGGTGAAATTGTTTCGGCGCGCCACCACACCCTGCATGTAATGCTCTTGATTTTGTACGGGGCCGAGGAGGACCGGATTGGTCAGGTCGATCATGCGGGGCACGCGGCGGCGCGTCGGTCCAAACAGGATGCGCTGGCTCTCGGTCGGACAATCAATGACGTCGTCCGGCGCGCCCAGGTACTCACGAAGCAGTTCCGACTCGTGCTTATAAAAAGTGCGTTCGAGATGGGAGGTGAGAAATCCATCCTGGATGTTCATGCCCGGAGTCAGGCTGAGCTCGGTCACGCGCCGCAAAATCAACGCCTGGTCGGCCGTCTGTTGCGCGTCCTTGCCAAAAAGCATGATCCAACCGGTGTCGAGGGCGCCGTAAATGTCATCGTGTCCGCAGTGCACATTCAATGCATGCTTGGTGAGGGCGCGGGCGGCTACTTCCAGCACCATTGTCGAGCACTTGCCCGGCGCATGATAGTACTGCTCGACTCCGTAAACGACTCCCTGGCCCGACGTAAAATTGACGACCCGACGGCCGCAAACCGAATGAGCGATGGCTCCGCCCTGTGCAGCGTGTTCCCCTTCGGCCTCGACGGCAATCGTGTTGAGACCAAAGACATTCAGTTTTCCTTCCGCATAAGCCTGCTGGTAAAGTTCGCCTCCCTCGGTGGATGGAGTGATCGGATAGAAGATCCCAGCGTCCGTGATGCGTGTTTCCGTATGGTAGGAAACGAGCTGATTCCCATTGGCGGTCAATCGAATTCCTGGATAACGAGGCCTGTCTTTCATGATGTGATCTCCCCCGTGAAGCTAGTCGAAACAAGGGCCCATAGGACTCGTTCCATTCCGGCGCTATGCTTCCGCGGCGAGGGCGGCAGTCTGATCTAGAATTGACGCCGCACGGCCCACGTCTGTTACTCCAAAGATCGCCAACGGTGCATTCGTACTTGGCTCAACTCCCCAGTATGCGTAGTTAATGTTGATATTCGCTTCGCAGAGCTTGGAAGCGGCGCGCGCCATCTCGCTCGGCCCACGCGGGAGTTTGACTTGAGCAACCTCCCCTTCCGTGTAGTTCATTCCTTCCGAGTCCAGGATTAGCTCGGCTGCTCCGACGTTATCGACCACGATGCACACGACGATCGTTTTTTCTGATGAGATGGATTGAAGAGCCATGATGTTAACGCCGCGGCTCGCCAGCGCCTGGCACACTTTGCCAAGTGATCCCGGGCGGTTGTCTAAGCGAATGGTCAACTCATTCATGATGGGCAAGTTGAGAACCTCCTTAAAAGCCTTGAATAGGGCGCGTCACGGAGCCCTCCCAAATCTAATGGCCCAGAGATTCAACTATGCTTGAATCTTACGCCTGGTCCTTGATCGAAGCAAGAGTTAGCAGACGGCTGCCGCCGCTGTAGCATACCGATTCAAATTCCACTTCACTTCGGCCGGCGAACTTCTTTCAGATTTCCCCTGCATGGGCATTTGGGCTTGGGCAATCAAACCAAAAGCCCCGCCCTTGAAAACCCATCAAGGACCGGACACCCGCCTCGCACTTGTTGCCGCTGCGCGCCGTTCTTATTCGGCGATGCAGTTGTGCCCCGAGAGCCGGCTCCAGCGTGAAGATAATTGGGCGAACGCGAGGCAACTCCAGAGGGAACGGTTTCCATCTATACTAGGGGGTGTTACAGGGTTGGGCTCTGTCCGGCAAGTGCCAAACATTTTGTGACCTGCTGCGCTTTCGGGAGCGCTGAAGTCGAGGCAAACTTGAAAACAAGAAGCACGGCAATGGCCGCCTTTTGTGGAATTTTGATTGCAGTTTTCGTCGGCCCTGACCGCTTGAAGGCGCAGGCCTCAGCGGGGCCGCTTGCACCGCCAGCGCAGTCGCAGGCCTCGACCAGGCAGTCAACGGCCAAACCCAAAGAGCAAGAAATTCGGCCGAGGACGAGCCTTGAGGGAGCCTGGAAACTGAATCGTGATGAGAGCGATGATCCCCGCACGAAAGCTCAAGATTCAAGAGGCACAAACAGCGGCAATGGCGGCGGCTATCCCGGCGGAGGGTACCCAGGTGGTGGCTACCCCGGAGGGGGTGGTCGTTACCCGGGCGGTGGCTACCCAGGTGGTGGCTATCCGGGAGGAGG
>Ga0137409_10009189_pt1 | contig 10062 bp, 13 predicted proteins | sample CZODoug1_16funga_FD_122059 | JGI IMG/M metagenome (GOLD analysis project Ga0137409, IMG submission 122059) | Vadose zone soil fungal communities from Angelo Coast Range Reserve, California, USA - CZODoug1_16fungal (Hybrid Assembly) | ecosystem: Environmental > Terrestrial > Soil > Vadose zone...
AGCGGCCTTAGTATAGTGGTAGTACGGAACCTTGCCAAGGTTCAGGTGTCGGTTCGATTCCGATAGGCCGCTCCATTAAATCAAGCACTTACAGTCTCTGCTTCCTCGACGTGGGAACACAAAGGAACAGAAGCAGTTTCTGCCGTCGGCCCAATCATCGCAACCACCTTCAGATGTGCTGCACGTTTCACGGCGGTCAGAGCCTGTGCGTAGAGGTTCATTGTGATTCCCGCGTTCGCGTGCCGCATTAGCTCCTGAGTGGTTTTGGCGTTCTCATCGCTTGCGGTGAGAAGGGTTGCCAAGGTTCTGCGGAAGGTGTGCCAGCCTATCTTCTTCGTGATGCTCAGGCGTTTGGCGATAGGCTGCACGTACGACTTCAGCAGTGTTTCTGGCCAGTAGGGTTGCTTGCCGTTCATCTTTGGGCTGGCGAATACCCAGTCTCCCGGCTGGCGGTAAGGCGTCTGCCTGCTCCATTCAAAGAGCGCAGTGGCCAACGCGCCATCCATTGGAACTGGTTTCCGTGATGCTTCCGTCTTCATTTCGCCAACGTGCTGATGAACTACGGAGCGGCTCAAGCTAATGGCTCTGGTGCCGAAGTCAACGTCAGACCACTTCAGGCCGAGAGCCTCAGATACCCTCAATCCGGTGGCGGCGGTTAGGAAGACCAGCGCGCGGGCGGGGTTTTGAAGTTCAGCAAGAAGTTTCTTTAGTTCTTCGGCAGCCAAAACGTCAGGCATTTTCTCCCGCTTCGCGCTTTGCCGCACGAGGCTGATGGGATTCTTGTGCAGCCATTCGTAACGGCAAGCGTGGGCAAAGATGCCGTGCATGACGTTTCTAACCTTCGCCTTTGTTGCGTTCGCTAACGAGAGCCTGTGGAGCCAACTTTCAACTGCAACAGTTCGCACATCGGAGAGTCTGTGTTCGCCCCATTTAGGAGCGACCCAAACTTTCAGAGATGTTTCTACAGTTCGCTGCGTGGAGTGAGCTTTGCTGGAAAGCTCGTTATGTGTGTAGTGCTTGACCAACTGCGTGACGGTTACTGGCACTGCGGGGTTATCCGCGATGGCGCTGGTGCGAAGCGGTTCAGCGGCCTTGCGTGCAGCCGTTTTGGTTGGGAACTGTTCCACGGTGCCCACGACCACCTTTCGGTTGACCCTGCCATCTTGCGTGTTCTCGCGCCATCTGAAAATCCAGACCGCGGGGCCAGCCTTACGCTTCTCTCTTGTCAGACTTCCCGATTGATACCGTTGACGTGTGAATTTCACTGAGTTTTCTCCTGTGTGAAATCCACGCGGTCAGCGGGTTGGCAATTTGAATTTATCCGAGATTGCAGCCATGCGTCCAGCTCTGATACACGAAAATACCAGTGGCCGCCAATTTGGTATCCGGGAAGATTTCCCGTCCGCGCGTAGCGCTGCAGGGTCTTGACGTGAATGTTGCCCAGCAATTTCGCCGCTTCGGGACTGCCGATCAAGGTTTCGAAGGAAGGCTTGGATTCTTGTGAAGGTTTGAGTGTAGACGCTTGGGCCGAGCGCTCAGCACGGGCCCTGCCTTTCCCCCCTGTGGCCGCGTGTTGTGACGCGGCATGCAGACGGCTTTTGCTACCTTCCGCGAGCGCGTCGGCTAGAAGGGAATCTTCCGCCACTTCTGAGTTCTCCTCTTCAATACAAATTGCATTCGAGCGAGCATTTTCTGCAAATCGCGGGGCATGCTGTCTTGGGGACGCTGTGTTCTCGCGCACACCGAATTGGGTTGGACGAAGTTTCATGTTTGCTAGACGGCTTTCGCAAGAACGTCTCCTTTAGCTTTTTCGTTGTTGTGGTTGTTTGCGTGTAGGTCTGCCCAGCGTCTGAAGTCATCGTCTTTGCGGAACAGCAGTTTCAGGGCTTCGGTGATCACGTAAGACGGTGAAGCATCGATGAACTCCGCATAGCGTTCCAGCTGAGTCTTTACCGATTCTTCGACACGGGCTTGGACGGTGACGGTTCTTGGTTGTTTCGGTGGTGCTTTCAGAATGGACAACTGGCTTCTCCTTTCTTGTTCGTACAAAATGTCAGACATGTTGTCTGACAAATTCTCGGGGCTGCCCAACGCGACCGCGCAATACGCGTTGGCGCGAGGTGCCTACGAGGGCGGGAGCGACCCTACCGAACTTTTGGGCGGATCGTCCGCCAAAAAGTGGGGTCGCTCCCGCCCGTTTTGGCCTGTTTTGGGTGGTGACTTTCGCAGGGGCAGTTGTTGCAAATCTTTGAGAACAAACTCCGTAGGCGGAGCGTCGGGTGAAGAAGTTGGCAGGTCTGAAAGTGCAGGACGTAATTCTTACGTTCTTCACCTGGAATGAAGAACGCTGGCAGTGCCGTTCCGCGCGTGATTTCAGGACTGCCACGGGACCCCTCTCCTTTCTTTCTGACCGATTGTATTGCTGTCCGCATTCGAAAATGCTTGCCCCAGTGTATGAACGCGGCCAAGACGCGTCACGCGCAGCACGTGACAGAGGCGGGAGCGGCCCCACGAAGTCCGTGACGCGCGGTGCGTCAAAGGGTGGGGTCGCTCCCGCCATAACATCGTTCCAGCCCCCGCGCAGTCCGACCGTCTTTGAAACGTCTATCGGATTGACTTGTCTAGCTTTGCCCCACGCGCTCCGTTGAAGTGACCGATGAAGTGCCCCGCGAAGTATTGGGGTGAAGTGTTCTTCACCTCGAGTGTTCAGCAAGTCATGCAGGAATGGGGATGCCCCGCCGGCGCGATGCACGAAGACTGCATCGACCGAACCCAGCTCAGTCCAGCGAAGTGTGTAGCGGGTTAGTTTATGATCCGTGTGATCAGCCATTCTTGCCTCCAAGAAAAAAGACGTTTACCCCCTACTCGCCTATTCCGTTCGAGATTAAAACAATTTGCCCTAACGGAAAATTAGCTTCGTCTGTCTTGCGTATCAGCTCACGCAGGGGACGCGGGCAAAACACGCTGCAATCTGACGCTCGGTTCCCTTGGTTGGGCTGGAGCGACCCATGATTCACCTTGGGCACGGAACCGTGTCCAAAAGTGGGGTCGCTCCAGCCCAACACGGTGTTTTGCCCGCGTCCAAATTGATAGTCGCTCCACGCGCAACTTCTTGTCCCTTGGGCACTTGCTCGATCGTCAAGGTGAACGCGAGGGTGACGGATAGGGTGATCTGTGTCTTTCATGCACCCGTCACCTTCCCGCGGTGCAAATGGCGATCGAAGCTCCTTAAAACAGTCAAGTCTCACACCATTAAGAGGCCTCGAAAATGGAAAAGCTCAATCACAATGTTAGCCGCCTGACATAGAAGAAATCGTAGCTGTAGCTTCATCGTAAGAAATTCACCGATGCCTTCTACTTACTAGGGAACATCCAGTCGGGAAAAAGTAAGAAAAAATCCTAATCCCACGGCAAGTCCCGGGCTGCCAGAGAAATCCCGGCCACAGCCCCTACTTATTTAAGGAACATCCGGAAGGGAAAAAGTAAGAAAAAATCCTAATCCCACGGCAAGTCCCAGGCTGCCAGAGAAATCCCGATCACAGCCCCATACTTATTTAAGGAACATCCAGAAGGGAAAAAGGGAGAAAAAATCTTGGTACCAGTACGTTTTTCTCGCGAGTCGGCTCAGGGATGAGGGGGAAAGCAGAAGATGGCCATCCAACAAGCGCTTCACTGTCGTGAGCAACGAGCTGCACGTAATCGCCCCGATTGACGCTCACAAAGGGCTGGGCTCCCTGGCCATGCGTGAGCTCGGGCATAACCGTCCGGGCCGTGAGCCCAATAGCCAGGAACCCAGATATAGCCGGGTCAAGGGCACATGGGTTGCACATACACAAGCAGCAACGGAGTACCAACCCGAATGGAGATGCCCACAGCGACTTGTGCTCGGGATTGAACCGGGATCGCCATTAATCCAACTGGGACCAACAACGAACAAATCAAACGAGCGATACGCATGATGCTCACCTTTTTGGCGCTGGTTGGGCGCTCTCAAGTCTAGATAGGTGCGGCCGAACGGCGCTACGGCCGCACGCTTTGGCACAAACCTTCCTTGACGGCAAAAGCCCAGCCCAGCTCCAGCGAAAGGAGCTAACGCTTGAGTTGTGGAGATGACTTTTGCAGGGCCGCGATCATGCGGTGAAGATGGAGCACTAATATCCGAATCGCTGATGATCTTTGCGGCGCTCGTGGAATTGCCGTGGAGCTTGCGATTTGCATCTTCGTCGGGCCGGAGCGTCGAGCCCTCGAGGGATATGCCGGCAAAAACACCTCGCGCACGGGAGTAGCTCAGAATCTCCGCGCGCATGTAGCGTACTGGTGGGGTATGCCGACGGCTGCACCGGCGCGTGAGTGAACGACCCTTCGCAGAACGCCTCCGCTGGACCCGCCAGTGCGCAGGATGCGCTGGCCACGATCGCGCGGCAAGTGGGCGGCCGAGGACTGTTCGCCGCCTTCGACGGCACACAATTCGGCACCAGGAGCGGAGACAACCAAGGTGGTGGCCAGCTTTGCTATGGTGACCCGGCAAGCGGTGTCAGCGGCGGTCCAGACTGCAATAGACATGACCGGCACTAGAGGCAGGATCTGCGCACCACATTGAGCAAGAAGACTGCGGCGGCCCGCGCGGCTTGAAAGTCGCGCGGGTTCTGCTTTCAGATTCGAACAATCCTATTTCGCAACCGGAAAACATATGAGACACAATCACACCATTCGTATGTTGTTTTGCGGTTTTCTCTTGTCTGCCGCGCCACTGGCCACTGGCCAGACACACGACGGCTCGCCGCCGAAGGCCAAAGCTGGCAGCGCCTCCGCTTCGGCAAAGGAGAAGATTGACGTTTGCAAGCTCCTCAGCAGCGCGGAAGTCGAAGCCGAGCAGGGAGAGCCCGTGATGGAGACCAAATCGAGCACCCGGCCGAGTGGGAGGATGCTGATGTCGCAGTGCGTTTTCCATACGACCACGTTCGCGAAATCAGTGAATGTGGCTCTAGCCACGCCGCAGCGCGCAGGAAGCTCGGGACTCGCTCCACGTGAATTTTGGCAAAGACAGTTCCATTCCACTGAGGTAAAGGAAGGAGAAACGCGCGTTGGCGGGAAAGAGTCAGAGCCGGAACGCGAGGAGGAGGAAAGCAAGGCGCGGCCGCTAGGCGGGCTTGGTGAGGAAGCCTACTGGGTTGGTAATCCGGTCGCTGGCGCTCTCTACGTGCTTCAAGGCGGAGTCTTCCTGCGCATCAGCGTTGGAGGGGTTCGCGAGGAATCTGCGCGCATCGAAAAATCGAAGGTGCTGGCTCGCGCCGCCGTAAAGCGCCTCTGATCCACCGCGCTAGCCGGGCGCGCCAAGAGAGACACAAAATCTCGCTGATCAGAGTCGGACGGTATTCCGGCAAGAGGGGTTGACATGCCAAGAAATCCTCTGCTCACCAAGGGCATCATCAGGACTTGACCTGCGCGAGAATGCGGGTCTTAAGCGCTACGGCTCCCCGATGTTTTCCACTGCTCGATTGCTGCCTTGGCCGGATTGCATGGTCCTCTTCCCAGAGATAGTTTAGCGTTGGGCGACAAGGGCCACGAAAGAAGGATCAACGGCCCGCGATCTAGACCACAAGGCCCGCACGTTTGGCCGCACCTTTGTTCGCTGCTCTGTCCGACTCAAGTTGGTTCAAGAACATGTGGCGACGGTTTGAACAGCGCAAGATTCACCGGCCAAAGAACGTGGAACAAATACGCCAGGCCCGCCTTGAATGGCAATCGTGCGGCTCCGTTGCAGGAGTTCGGCATGCTCCTCGCAAGCACGCTCTCCACGATGTCCAAGTGAAAGCTAATCATGCTCTTTCACCGCAATAGTCCGCAGCGGAGCGTTCGTTAGGAGGGTGGCATGTGTACTCAACCGGTGGTTCTGGATTCGACTCTACGCAGTTCGGAGGCGGTGGAGTTTGAGGAGGCGCTGCGTGCGAAAATCGTCAGGCAGGAGGAAGCGGTGCGGACGATGGTCGACCTGTTCCAGGTCTTCTGTGCTGGCTTGAACTCGCCGGGGCGCCCGGTAGGGAGCTTCTTGTTCCTGGGGCCCACAGGGTCCGGAAAGACGCGCATCGTGGAAGCCGCCGCGGAGATTTTGTTTGGGGGCTCGCGGGCGGTAATCAAGGTTGACTGCGGTGAATTTCAGCATTCGCATGAGATCTCGAAGCTGATCGGGTCACCTCCAGGCTACCTGGGCCACCGCGAGACCCACCCGCTGATCAACCAGGAAGCTCTGGCGGCAAGCCATACTGAGAAGCTGAGACTCAGCTTCCTGCTCTTTGACGAAATTGAAAAGGCCAGCGACGCTCTCTGGCAACTCCTTCTGGGCATGCTGGACAAGGCGACCTTGACGCTGGGCGACAACCGTCGCGTGGACCTCTCGCAGACCGTGATCTTCATGACCTCGAACCTGGGCGGCACCGAAATCACGGAATTGATGCAAGGCGGGATGGGTTTCATCCAGCCAGAGGATAAGCCCATGACAAATCTTGACCAGAAGGTGGAACGCACTGCGGTAGAAGCCGCGCGGAGAAAGTTCTCGCCGGAATTCATGAACCGCCTCGACAAAATCGTGGTGTTTCATTCCTTGAACCGCAAGCAACTCGCCGAAGTGCTACAGATCGAGTTAGGGCAATTACAGCAGCGGGTTTTGGAGACAGCAAAAGGGCAGTTCCTGTTCCACGTGACCGATGCGGGCCGCGAATTTCTGTTGAATGAAGGCACGGACCAGCGCTACGGTGCTCGCCATCTGAAGCGCGCCATCGAGCGCCATGTGGTTTTCCCATTGGCGAACCTGCTGGCCACCCAGCAGGTGAACTCAGGCGACATGCTGTGCATTGACTGGGACCCGCGCGTGGGAGGCTTGGTGTTTTGGAAAGAAGACGAAGCGCCGCAGTCGACAGCGCCACAGACACTGCTAGTCTCAACTCGGACACGCAAGGCCGCTGGAGTCGGCGGCCGCGCTGCAGAAGTAACCTCTTCCGCCGCCAAGGCGCGAAGTGCTGGAAACAGTAAATAAGAAGAGTAGTAGAGCGTACTAAGGAGATCACCCGGTGGGAAATTGCAGTTTTCCTCCGCTTGTCCGCTAAGCTGGACGATGGTAGTCAAGTACTGAGATGCGACTGGAAGGAAGTGCTGCAGCGCCTGGACTGACTTCTTCGATCCGAATGTGCGAGGGGACAGGTTTCGCTTAGAGAATTTGTGGCTACGGCAGATCACGCCACGTAGGCGAACAAAGGTGCCCATCGGAAAGCGGGTCGAACTTACGGTAAACATGCTGCCTAGGGGCCCGCAAGCTCTCTGGCACCAGGAGGACTATGTCGAATGGCCGATCCGAGAAGCGGATCGCGAGGACGGTGAGCGTAGAAGTCTGTCTGCAGGATGAATCAAAGCCTAACGAACGGATGTTGACGGAAAACGTGAGTGCCCACGGCGCACGTGTTTTCATGGAGCGGAAGTTGCAACCGGGGCAACAAGTGCTGGTTAGCTCGCCAAAGGAGGGCGTGCGCTCGCAAGCGCGGATCGTCTACTGTCGGCGCGTGTCCGAGAAAAGGTTTGCTGTCGGTCTGGAACTGTCCGGAAGGGTGGATCTGTGGGCAAAGGCTTACTAGCTGCAAGAGGCTACGGTTCTTAACAACCTGCCAAGAAAGCGTTCACGCTCCCATCTTTTTTTCGAGGCCGCCCGAAGTCTCCTCGTTAGTGCGGCTCTCGTTACATTCCGGGCATTTCCACAGGCGGAAGCTGCTTCTTTCGGGCATAACCTCAGCGAGATACATGGGCTGCCCATCATTGGGACAGATGACGCCAGGGGTCCTTTCTTCTTCAAAAGCCTTTGCGTCTCTTGTGTCGACGAAGTATCCGTCCGAGCTATCGTAGCGGACTAGACAGCTACGCTCCCGGCAGGTGTACAGCGGCCTCTCCGCAGGATTGCTAAGGAGTCTTACAAGCATCTCCGTGTGATGCTGGTAGCAAAGCACGTGAAGATCTTTTCTCGTACTGGTACCCAATGTTTCCTTCTCTCTTGCCATGTGGGGGACAAACCTAAAGGTTGCAATTTCAAGAGTCTGGGAGCAATTTGCAGCCCACTGGCGTCGCAGCCACCTCATAGCAATCCTATCTAACAGATAACAATATGCTTAGAAACCTAAGTCGTTTGCATCCTTTCCTTGCCGAACTTCCTGGGGCTTAGCAAAGTTCAGCACTTTGTGGACGATTCTCGGCAAAGGAATTTCCCCTGCCGCAGAAGGGCAAAGAAACGTCAATAAAATATACCGCTGGAATGCGGGCTCCCTCGAGGGTTTTCCGCCAGAGGCTTCCGCCAGCCGGGGATTCGGTGCACTCAACCGGCCGACAAAGAAAGCCGAATCGGAAATCTCAGGCTCTTACAGGTTGTTTTCAATCGGAGGTGAGAGGTGCTACATGATTCGCGATTTGCTAGTCCGGCGAAGCCAGAGACTCCCGAAATAAGGGGCGAACGCCTCGGCCATTACGAGACGGAGTTCTAGAAGGTGGGAGTCTCATCGTCAACTAAGGTCTTTACCTGAGGTCTAATAAGGGGGTTTACTTGCTTGAGAGGGCAGGTTTTCGATGGTATTCCTATTTGAGTTCCCCGTGTAGCCAGCTGCCGGAGTGGTTGAGCGCCGGGGCCTTCACTGCGAGGAGAATACCGTCATGGCGAAACGAGACGAAACGCCTAGAGAGACAATGACACTGAACAACCAGAACGTGGAATTAGCGCGCAGCGAAGCGCCGTCTGAACTCCTTCGAGAACTTGTGGCACACCTCCGGCAGAATCGAACGCAATTACGCGAGGAATGGGTGGTGCGCATTACTGAGACGCGCCTGCTCACCGCGATGACCAAAGAAGAGATCTTCGCGGAAGCAACCTCGGTGTACGACAGTTACGTGGAGGCGCTGGAAACCGAAGCCTTTGAAGCGCTGCAAGCCTATGCGCGAAATCTATCGGAACGCATCATTCCACGAGGCGTCGAAACCCACGAAGTCGTGGGGATTGTGCTGTTGTTGCGCGACGTCCTGGCGCGTTCCCTCTTCGCGAAATACCAGAACGATTTCAAGAAATTGAACCGGATCTTGGACGCCTACGAGCCAGCGGCAAACCGCATCGCAAACACGGTGGCCGTCGGTTTCGTGCAAGAGCGGGAACGCGTTATTCGCCAGCAGCAGGAAGCAATCCGCGAACTCTCCACTCCCGTGCTGCAAGTTCGTGAGCGGCTGTTGATTCTTCCCATCATCGGCGTCATCGACCCTCAGCGCGCCCGGCAATTGACGGAGCAGCTTCTTCGCGGAATTCGCACCAACCGCGCGAAAGTGGTGGTGATCGATATCACTGGTGTGGCAGCAATGGACGTCACGGTGGCGAACCACTTGGTACAAACGGTTGAGGCTTCGCGGCTGCTCGGCGCGACCGTCATTGTCACGGGGCTTTCGCCAGAGATTGCACAGACGCTGGTGACCATCGGCGTGGACCTGGGCAAGATGAACACCGTGGGTGACCTGCAAGGCGGAATCGAACAGGCGGAAAGACTGTTGGGATACAAAACTGAGACACTAGCGGAACCACGCTAGACAAAGTGGAGGAAGGGTCACGTGGAAGTCCCAATTCTCAAGCAGGGAGCGGTGCTCATTGCAACTTTTCAGGCCGCTCTCTCGGACGCGGACCTCAACCACTTGCGCATGGGTCTCGTTCAGCAAGTTGTCAAGCTTCGCTCCCGAGCGGTTATCGTCGATGTCACGGCGATGGACGTGATGGACTCGTTTGCGTCCCGGACATTGCGGGAGATCGCTCTGATGATCCGGTTGCGCGGCGCGGAGACGGTTATCGTAGGAATTCAGCCCGAAGTGGCTTTTGCGATGGTGCAACTGGGCTTAACACTGGAAGGCGTTGCGACCGCGCTAGACTTGGAAGAAGGCCTGGCGTACTTGAACGAAAAGTTCAAAACCACGAACTGAAAGTGAGCCATCGTGTCGGTTGGGGAAATCCAGGTGGCAATCAAGTCCGACCAGGATATCGTCTCAGCCCGCCAGAAG
>Ga0137409_10009190_pt1 | contig 10062 bp, 5 predicted proteins | sample CZODoug1_16funga_FD_122059 | JGI IMG/M metagenome (GOLD analysis project Ga0137409, IMG submission 122059) | Vadose zone soil fungal communities from Angelo Coast Range Reserve, California, USA - CZODoug1_16fungal (Hybrid Assembly) | ecosystem: Environmental > Terrestrial > Soil > Vadose zone...
CGCGATATCGTGCAATTCTTCGAGCGGTATGGGACCGCCCGCCGGTTGGACGGATTCGCGATGAGCTCCATGGTCGCGGCGCTTCGACCATGGCGAAGGGGGGCCTGCGTGGCCGGTGTCTGTGCGGCGCGGGCGCCCCGCCCGCGTTTCTGCCGCTACCGGTTCCTCATGGTCCGTATTTCCCAGCCTTTTCGTATTGCCCGAGGGACCAGCGAATTTGCCAACCGGAACTTCCCCGTCCCAAGCCTCAGCCGAGCCTCGCAAAACCTCCTTCAGGATGCGATGCACGATCAAATCGGGATAGCGCCGAATGGGGGAAGTGAAGTGTGTGTACGAAGTCGCGGCCAGGGCGAAGTGTCCCAGATTTTCCTCGGAGTAACGCGCCTGTTTCAGCGAGCGCAGCATCAGGAAAGAAAGGATGCGCTCCTCCGCCTTGCCTGCGATTTTCTCCGTCAACTTCTGATACATGCGCGGCGTGATGTGCACTTCTTTCGGAATTTCAATCTCCCGGGTGCGCTTGCCGGTGCCGTAGTTCGCCCGGCGGTCGGTTTTGAGCTGCACCCGATGAATGGGCAAGGGGCCCACTCCAAGCGAATAGCCGAACGTTGCGGCGATGACTTCGAAGTCATACACCCTCTTGGCGTCCGGCTTCTCATGGATACGATAGAGGGACGCGATTCGCTTGTTCTCCAGATACGAAGCCACGCATTCATTAGCCGAGAGCATGAATTCCTCGATCAGGCGATGGGCAATATTGCGCTCCGACCGGGTGATACTTTTCATCAATCCCAATACATCGAACTCAATCACCGGTTCAGGCAAATCGAAATCGATCGAACCTCTACGTTCCCGTTTGCGGTTCAAGATAAGCGCGAGATCGCGCATCAATTCGAACCCAGGGACGAGTTCCGAATAGCGCTGCCGCGCCGCGGCGTCGCCTTCGAGCACCGCATTCACATCGGTATAAGTCATGCGCTCGGCGGAGCGAATAATGCCTTCGCTCAGTTCGCAGGCCAGAATCTCTCCCCGATGGTCCATTTCCATCACGCACGACATCACCAACCGGTCCACCGTCGGCCGCAAGCTGCAAATATCGGTCGAAAGTTGCAGCGGAAGCATGGGCACGGCGCGATCGGGAAAATAAACGCTGGTACCGCGTAGGCGAGCTTCCTGATCGAGGGCTGAGTCCGGCGTGACGTAGTGGGCCACATCGGCGATATGAACTTGCAGCTCAAAGTTGCCATTTTCCAGCCGCCGGACGGCAACCGCGTCATCGAAATCCCGCGCGGTCTCTCCGTCGATTGTGACAATTGGAAACGTGAGGAAATCCCGCCGCTTGCGAGCTTCGGAATCCGGGATTGCGGGCTCGGCTTTCTGAGCTTCTTCCAGCACCGCCGGCGGAAAATGATGCGGCAAGTGGAACTTGCGGATCATGATTTCCACATCCGCCCCAAAATCGTCTTCGTAGCCGAGAATCTCGACGACGCGCCCGCGCGGACTTTGCGTCGCCGTGGGCCAATCGGTGATCTCGACGTCCACCACCACATTTTCCAGGTCGTCCCAATCGGCGCGGCGCAACGCTTCCTGGCCCAGCACCCGGTCGGGACTCTTGCTGCCTTTGCCCGCTCCCGCCGCGCCCGCTCCCTCTGGCGAAGAACGGCCCACGCCACCTGCGCCCGGAATTTCCATTCCCGGCGGTATAACAATCTCCTGGGTAATTTTCTGATCGATCGGTGTGACGTAGTTGCGGCGAGTGCCGTAATGAAATTTGCCCACGACGGTCGCGTGGGCGCGACCGATCAGGCGTATGATCCGCCCTTCGGCGCGGCCATCGGGGCGGATGTTGCCGATCTCCACCAGCACCCGATCGCCATGCATCGCCGAACCCACGGCCGGCGGCGGAATGAAAATATCTCCCGCCAGCCGGGCCTTCAGGGGCTCAGCCAGGGATCCTGCCTCGGGGATGACGAAGCCGGTATTGGCAATGAGCGGGAGCGGCCCGGTCTTGTCCGTCGCACCACCGCCAGAGTTGCTCTGGAATTTGATCGTGGCGGTCGCGGATGAAATCAGGAGTCCCGAAATGACGAGGATCTTCCAGCCCGATTGAGCAGCCACGATCTGGTTGTCGCTGCTCGACGCGTTGACAGGCGCAAAGAGGACGTTGGTGAACTTGCCAACCTCGAGGTCGTTCTTCGAGCCAGACTTCGGCATGGCCTAGAACTTACCGAGTGCTGAAATGGCTCCTACTCGACCAAGTCGTTTGAGAGCCTGAAGGACCGCGTTCTGCTGCGCGGCACCGAGCGTCTGCCCTGCTTTGTAGCCAGCGCCGGCTAGGGGCGTGGCGATGGAAGGTGTCAGGACGGTGCGCTGTAGGAAACTGCCGGCTGTCCCTGGAATGCCGCGGGCTTTGGCGTTGTCGTATGCCTTGAGCGCGTTTTGGAGGGTGATGAGCGCCTGCTCGTTCTTGAGCTCAGGCTGAATCTCTGGGGCGGCTTCGCCAATGAGCTGGCGCAGCCCATCAGCCACAGCGTTCTTGGTTTGTGCCTCAACGCCCGTAGTGGTGTCGGCGAAGGCCGAGTTGGGCGTGAACTTGTCGATGGCTCGTCGGAGTTGAAGGGCCTCACCGACGCTCTTAGTGCCTGGACCTTGGAGTGCTGATTCGGCTGTGTCGGCGAGCGCCTTTGCTTCGGCGCGGGCTTCGGCCCGTGACGGCGACCACGGCAGGCTTTCCAGCGCTTCGGCGGGCGAGGGGGCGCGCCCGGGCTTGAGGGCAGCGGTCCCTTCGACGTGGCCATAGGCGCGGGCGCCCGCGAGCGACGTGATCTTGGCGGTCGCTGTCGCCCCACCTCGGCTCGCTTCACTCGCCGACCCTCCCCCTGTGGCGGAGGGCGAAGATCCACCGCGGTCAGTGCCGCGGTCCCCCCCGCCGCGTTCCGTTCCACGCTCGCCGCCCGGCATCACCACCAGCTTGTCCGTGCGCGAGCGGGTCAACCCGCGCGAGACATAGCGCGAGGCGGGCTGCTCGGGCGGGCGGCCTTCCACGACGCCCTTGCCGAGCGCATCGAAGCTCGTCTCAGCTGGCTCCACATGGGCGAGGTCGAAGCGCGACAGGTAGGAGACCGCGAGTTCGCGGAACACGTAGTCGAGGATCGAAGTCGCGAACTTGATCGAATCGTTGCCCTGCACCGGGCCGGACGGCTCGAAGCGCGTGAACGTGAAGGCATCCACATATTCGTCGAGCGGCACGCCGTATTGCAGGCCGAGCGAGATCGCGATGGCGAAATTGTTGATGATCGAGCGCAGCGCCGCGCCTTCCTTGTGCATGTCGATGAAGATCTCGCCGAGCCGGCCGTCGTCGTATTCGCCGGTGCGCAGGTAGACCTTGTGGCCGCCGACCACGGCCTTCTGGGTGTAGCCCTTGCGGCGGTCGGGCAGCTTCTCGCGCTCGCGGATCACCGTGATGCGCTCAACCACCTTCTCCACCACGCGCTCGGCGAGCGCGGCGGCGCGCGCCGCCATCGGCTTCTCGATGAAGGCCGACACGGCCTCGTCCTCCTCCTCCTCCTCGTCGGCGACGAGCTGGCTTTGCAGCGGCTGCGACAGCTTGGAGCCGTCGCGGTAGAGCGCGTTCGCCTTGAGGCCGAGCTTCCACGACAAGAGATAGGCCGACTTGCAGTCCTCGACCGTCGCCTCGTTCGGCATGTTGATGGTCTTGGAGATCGCCCCCGAGACGAACGGCTGTGCCGCCGCCATCATGCGGATGTGGCTCTCGACCGAGAGGAACCGCCGGCCCAGCCGGCCGCAGGGGTTGGCGCAGTCGAACACCGCATAGTGCTCGGGCTTGAGGTGCGGTGCGCCCTCGACCGTCATGGCGCCGCACACATGGAGATTGGCGGCGTCGATCTCGCGCCGCGTAAAGCCGAGCGCGGCCAGCATGTCGAAGTTCGGCTTGGCGAGATCCTCCGCCGTGAAGCCGAGCTCGGTCTTGCAGAAATCCTCGCCGAGCGTCCACCTGTTGAAGGCGAACTTGATGTCGAAAGCGGTCGGCAGCGCCTTTTCGAGCTTCTCGATGACCTCGGGCGTGAAGCCCTTGGCCTTCAGGGTCGTGTGGTTGACGCCAGGCGCATTCGCCATGCTGCCGTGGCCGACCGCATAAGCCTCGATATCGGCGATTTCGGCTGCCGTGTAGCCAAGCACGCGCAGCGCTTCCGGCACCGCGCGGTTGATGATCTTGAAATAGCCGCCGCCGGCGAGCTTCTTGAACTTCACCAGAGCAAAGTCTGGTTCGATCCCGGTGGTGTCGCAGTCCATCACCAGGCCGATGGTGCCGGTGGGGGCGATCACGGTGGCCTGGGCGTTGCGGAAACCATGCTCGGCGCCGAGCGCGAGCGCGCGGTCCCAGGCGCGCTTGGCATGCTCGGACAGGCCGGCGAAACCGTCGCCCGTGGCCCGGCGGACCGCATGGTCGAGCTGCACCGGCGGCGTCGCCAGTTTCTCGTAGCCGGTCGTTTCGCCGTGGGCGGCGCGACGATGGTTACGGATCACCCGCAGCATCTCCTCGCGATTCTTTTTGTAGCCCGGAAAGACGCCGAGCAGAGCCGCCATTTCGGCCGAGGTCGCGTAAGCGACACCGGTCATGATGGCGGATAGCGCGCCGCACACCGCGCGGCCGGTGTCCGAATCATACGGAATGCCGGACGACATCAGGAGCCCGCCGACATTCGCATAGCCAAGGCCGAGCGTGCGGTACTCGTAGGAGAGCTGGGCGATCTCCCGGGACGGGAACTGCGCCATCAGCACGGAAATTTCGAGCACGATGGTCCACAGCCGCACCGCGTGCTCGTAGCCGTCGAGGTCGAAGCAGACGACGGAGGACGGAGGACGGAGGACGGAGGAGGGTGCTTTGCCGTCGGCGATCCGTCCTCTGTCGTCCGTCCTCCGTCCTCTGAACGCCAGCAGGTTCAGCGAAGCGAGGTTGCAGGCCGTGTCGTCGAGGAACATGTATTCCGAGCACGGGTTCGACGCCCTGATCGGCCCCGAGGCCGGGCAGGTGTGCCAGTCGTTGATGGTCGAGTGGTATTGCAGGCCGGGATCGGCCGACGCCCACGCCGCGTAGGCGATCTTCTCCCACAGGTCGCGGGCCTTCACGGTGTTGGCGAGTTTGCCTGGCTTGGTGCGCCAGGTGAGCGCCCACTTGCCGTCCGCTTCCACCGCCTTGAGGAACTCGTCGGTGACCCGCACGCTGTTGTTGGAGTTCTGGCCCGACACCGTGAGATAGGCCTCGGAGTCCCAATCGGTGTCGTAGACCGGAAAGTCGATGTCCTTGTAGCCCTGCTTGGCGAACTGGATCACCCGCTTGATCATGGGATCGGGCACGCAGCTCTTGCGCGCCGCCTTGATCTCGCGGCGCAGCGCCGGGTTCTTGTCGGGATCGAAGCAATCGTCGTCGGAGCCCTCGCAGTTGACGCAGGCCTTGAGGACCGCCTTGAGGTGCCGCTGATTGATCTTGGAGCCGACGACGAGCGCCGCCACCTTCTGCTCCTCCAGCACCTTCCAGTCGATGAACTGCTCGATGTCCGGATGATCGGCGTCGACGATCACCATCTTGGCGGCGCGGCGCGTGGTGCCGCCCGACTTGATGGCGCCGGCCGCGCGGTCGCCGATCTTCAAAAAGCTCATCAGGCCGGAGGATTTGCCGCCGCCCGACAGCCGCTCGCCCTCGCCGCGCAGGCGCGAGAAGTTCGAGCCGGTGCCGGAGCCGTATTTGAACAGGCGCGCCTCGCGCACCCACAGATCCATGATGCCGCCGTCATTGACGAGGTCGTCCGCGATCGCCTGGATGAAGCAGGCGTGCGGCTGCGGATGTTCGTAGGCCGTCTTGGACTTGGTCAGTTTGCCGGTCCGAAAATCCACGTAGAAGTGGCCCTGGCTCGGGCCGTCGATGCCGTAGGCCCAGTACAAGCCGGTGTTGAACCACTGCGGCGAGTTCGGCGCCGCCATCTGCATCGCCAGCATGTAGCGGTGTTCGTCGAAGAAGGCGCGGGCGTCGGCCTCGGAGTCGAAATAGCCGCCGTTCCAGCCCCAATAGGTCCAGGTGCCGGCAAGCCGGTCGAACACCTGCTTGGCCGAATGCTCGCCGACGAAGCGCTCCTTTTCGGGCAGTTCCTTCAGCGCGGCCTCGTCGGCCACCGAGCGCCACAGCCACGACGGAACCGTCGCCTCCTCGACCTTCTTGAGGCGCGCCGGCACGCCGGCCTTGCGGAAATATTTCTGCGCCAGCACGTCGCAGGCGACCTGCGACCATGCGGCCGGAACTTCCACATCTTCGGCACGAAAGACCACGGAGCCGTCCGGATTGCGGATTTCGCTCGTCGTCAGACGGAACGCGATGTCGGCATAAGGTGACTGGCCGTCTGTGGTGTAGCGCCGTTCGATTCGCATCATACGCCCCTTGCTCTGTCTTCGGTGGCTTCGCCCCTCCTACTCCCCGCATTGCGGGGAGGGGCTTCATCTACCCTTCCCCGCGTGTGGGGGAGGGTAGGGGAGGGGACGTTGGCGCACCGAACCTTAAGCGCGCGCCTATCCAGCTACGCGCTTAGCCCAAGCCCGTCGTCTCGTGTTTGACGCCTCGATACTCCGGGCCGGTTCTCCCTCCCTCTCTCCCCCGCCGCGAGGGAGGGTAAGGGGCGGGGCCCGGCCGCTAAACCGTCTGCTCGCTGGCCGATCCTGGTCCGGCGTCCCGATAAGGCTTGAGCAACACGCACCTTCACCCAAGCCATCTGGCAACGGCCGGGAAGGGTCGCAAGCCTCGCGGGGGACAGCCGGCCGGGACCTTGGGTATGCGCCCCGCCGCACTTCCAAACGCTAGGAAACTCCTATGCTCTCGTCAAGTACTAGCGCGAGAGTCTGAATCAACCCCTAAATATGGTGTGAAAGCTGGGAATAACTGAGGAGACTCAGAAACACGCCGCAAGTATCGGAAAACTGGCGGGGATTCGTATAGGGGCAAAACCGCGCTATCGACATGAATTGTTCAGGATTCCATGGCCGCCCACATCAAAGGCGCTGCATGGTATCTTGGTGGGTTATACGAATCGCAAAACTTTCGTCGTCAACCCGTGCGTTTGAGATTTTCGGGGATTTTATGCATGGCAGATAAGCAGGCAATTACGCTGGCCGACGGCCAGCCCAGGTGCCATACCGAGATACCACAAGCGCCACGCACTCAAACTCGCCTTTTGGCAAAACGAAATACCCCTAAAAACGGAAGGCAAATCAACCAGCTGCAAGCACCATCGTTTTTCAGCCGGTTCCCCTGCCTAAGCGAGCACATAGCATTGCTCGATCCTATAGGTCGTGCCAGCGACGCATGGCCGACTTTCACGCGAGCGGCAGCGCCTCGAATCGCGTGGTGGAATCACCCGACTCTCGGATATCCGCGTTCTGATTCGCAGGCGGCGCGCTCCGTTTCATGGCTTGCGTCGTGCCTATGGACAGAGGTCAGCGCCGGTGGCATCAACACGCGAGCGGCGGCATCTTGCCATGCGCCATGAACGGCAGGGCGCGTTCGACTCATGACTGTGAAGGAATTCCTGCTCCGCTTTTTTACCTGGTGGAATGGCGCGACCCTCAATACGCTGGTGTGGACCGCGCGCCACGGCGAGCTTGTGGGCGAAGACGAATACGGCAATCGCTACTACCGCACCAAGGGAGGTCGAATCGATCCTGCGCTCGGCTTCGAGCGGCGCTGGGTGATCTACAAAGGTTTGGTCGAGGCCTCGGCCATAGGGCCGGCTTGGCATGGCTGGATTCACCATACCGTCGATACGCCGCCGACCGCTGAGAAGGTGACGCCGCGGCTATGGTGGAAGCCGCATCGGCCCAATCTCACCGGCGCTCCCTCCGCCTACCGTCCGATCGGCTCGACGCTCGCCCAGAATCGCCGTCCCAAGGCGACCGGCGATTACAGGCCTTGGAGGCCCGAACGGTGATGGGACGATAACGGGATCATGAAGCTATTCGCCCCGCCCTCGATCGCTTTTGGCGTATCGCTCATGTGTGCGGGCCCTGCGGTCGCGCAGTTCGGCAATCCGTTCGAGCCGCCCCGGCCGCCCGGCAATGTCCCGGTCCGGCCACAGCCACAAGCGCAGCCGCAATCGCAGGGGCAGCCACAGGGGCCGCCCAATCTGCCGGCGACGCCGGCACCGTCCCTCGGGAGGCCTGGCACTATTCAAAGCGAAGATTTGCCGCCGCTAGGCGGTGCTCAGCCGGCCGCCTTGCCGCAGTCCGGCGGCGCGACGCCGCCAGGCCAGAACCCGCCGGCTGGCCAGCGTCAGCCGCGCGCCGGGCTGCCGCCTCTCAGCGCCCCGGCTGCGGCGGCTCCGGCGCCGCCGCCGGCCGCAGACGTGGTCACTGCGCCGCCGCCCCAGCGGATCTCCAATCCGACCGCGGTGTTCTCCGGCCTCGACAAGATCACGGGCCGCATCACCGCTTTCGACGCGGCGATCGGCGAGACGGTGCAGTTCGGTGCGCTTCAGGTGACGGCGCGTGCCTGCTACTCGCGGCCGCCGACCGAGACTCCATTGACGGACGGCTTTGTCGAGGTCGACGAAGTCACATTGCAGGGCGAGGTGCGGCGCGTCTTCACCGGCTGGATGTTCGCCGCGAGCCCCGGTCTGCATGCGGTCGAGCACGCGGTCTATGACGTCTGGTTAGTGGACTGCAAAGGCGGCGCCCAGGCAGCTGTGGACACCCAACCGACAACGCCGGCGGCCGCGTCGCCGCGCCAGGGAACCTCGCAGCAGCGTCAGGGCGCGCCACAACAGCGCCAGCCGGCTGGGCAGCCGCGCCAGAACTTGCCGCCGGGTCGCTGATGTAGGGTTTAGGTGGGCACGCGCCGTGCGTTCGCCTGCCCACCGACCTTGCCGGCGCGTTGCCGACCCGGTCCGGCCTGTCCATGGCACCGATCCGCGGTGCGACATCGTGGGCAAAATCGCCCACGATGCTTGCGCGAGCGGGGCAGCGGGCGATTTTGCCCCCTACATGTCCATCATTTGGAACGCGCAGCGGCACGCGCTACCGCGACATCGCCTGGCAGCGGCGTCGCGAGCGGAAATACCGCGAAGTCGCCTTCGCCAACCAGCGCGTCGGCGAGCAATTTGTGATATTGCCGGCGCTGCACCTCGGTGGCCCCGAAGGTCTTCAGGTGCTGGGTGATGAACTGGGTGTCGAGCAGCTTGAATCCGCCGGCCCGCAGCCGCGCCACTAGATGCACCAGCGCGATTTTCGAGGCGTCGCGGGAGCGATGGAACATGCTCTCGCCGAAGAAGGTGCGGCCGAGGCTCACCCCGTAAAGCCCGCCGACCAGGGCATCTTTGTCATAGACCTCGACGGTGTGGCAATGGCCGATATCGTAGAGCTTGCGATAAAGCGTGCGGATGCGCCCATTGATCCAGGTCCGCGAACGGCCCGGTCCCGGCTCGGCGCAGCCTTCGATGACAGCCTCGAAATCGCGGTTGCAAACGACGGTGAACGGCTCTGCCCGAATGGTGCGGGCAAGTCGCGCCGGAACATGAAAGCCATCGAGCGGAATGATGCCGCGCAGCTCCGGTTCGATCCAATAGAGCGCTGGATCGTCGGCGTTCTCGGCCATCGGAAAAATCCCGCACGCATAGGCCTTGAGCAGCACTTCGGGCGTGATCTCGATATGGGCAGAGTCGCGGCTGGCCATGATAGCAGAGAAATTGCGATGTTTGCGACGCGGCGACAAGGGTTCTTGACGCCGCATTACGCAGGACGAGGCAAAATGCGTGCCGGGAACTTGAAGCCGTCAGTTCCTTGTCATTGTCCGCGATCGGGAACCGGCGGGCGGTTTCCTCGAGAGCCTTGTCGATCGCATCCAGAATTTCTCTGGGCGTCTTCGGTCTAGCGCGAACCGTGGGCTTGCTGGATTGCGGTTGACGCACAACCCGCTTTGGCTTCGCAGCAAGCCGAGCCGCGGTTTCTTCCAGGGCCTTGTCGATCGCATCCAGAATTTCTCTCGGCGTCTTTTCCGTCACGGTC
>Ga0137409_10009193_pt1 | contig 10060 bp, 7 predicted proteins | sample CZODoug1_16funga_FD_122059 | JGI IMG/M metagenome (GOLD analysis project Ga0137409, IMG submission 122059) | Vadose zone soil fungal communities from Angelo Coast Range Reserve, California, USA - CZODoug1_16fungal (Hybrid Assembly) | ecosystem: Environmental > Terrestrial > Soil > Vadose zone...
CCAGCAGAGCGGCCTCGGCGCGCGCTTCCTCGGCGCCACGGTGCGTGGCCGCCACGAGATCCTCGAGACTCTGGCCCACCTGATCGGCGAGCGAGCGGGCTGCCGTCTCGCCGAGTCGGATCGCCTCGGCGCGCTGGCGCTGCTTCAAGAGTCGGCGCTGCTTATTCTCGGCACGATGGGTGTGATGCTGGCGGTCTTGAGACCGGCGAAATCCTTCGCACTTTTCGCAGCGCTGTGGGCCTTCGGACTTATGGCTGCGTATTCGCTGATCGCTTACAAGACGCCGTGGTTGAGTCTGAATTTCATTGTTCCCCTGGCACTCACCGGCGGCGTTGCCATCGAATGGTTTTACGAAGAGCTCGGCAGACTGGCAGTAACCACGCCCATGCGATGGTACGCTCTCGCGGGCATTCTCTTGATAGCCATCGGTCCCTTGCCGGGCGTGGCGCGAGTCGTCGATCAGATAATGACTACCAATCCATGGGCGGGTTTGGTAGGCGCTCTCCAGCAAACGAAGATTCACTGGAAGACTTTTATTCCCGGCTACCAAACTGTCGATCTTAATTTCATTAACTACGATAACGACGATCGCTACTATGTTTACGTTTACGCCCACACGCGCAGGGAAACGTTGAAGCTGGTTGACGAGATAAACAAGTTGGCCCAGCGCACGCATCAGGGCGCGGATACCGGCATCACGATCGTTTCGCCAGACTACTGGCCCTTGCCCTGGTATCTACGCGACTACAAGCGAGTCGGCTACTACGGTCACATGACGCCTTCGACGGAACCCATCATTATTGCCAGGTCTGATCAGGCCGCGGAGGTGCAGGCCACGTTCGGCGATCGTTATCAACAGATTCATTCAGGTTTCAATACCGCCGGCAGTTTCCCCTTACGGCCGGGAGTGGATTTGCTGCTCTACGCGCGACGTGAGCTGGTGCGGTAGAAATCTCAACTCGATCCTTTTTGACAACTTTCCAAATCGAAAATAACGGGTGCTTGATCAGCTAATGCAAAAGTATCGTCCCTTTCTCATCATCGTGATCGTTCTGTTGGTCGCAGTCATTGGCGTGACTCGCCTTCTGCGGGCGGGTCGGAATAAGAACCCTTTCACCGACACCGCATCGAACCCTACAACGCCGGCAAGTGCACAGCCGGATCGCAAACTTCCCGCGGACGCGGTTGTGACGCTCGAAGAGTTTGGCGATTATCAGTGTCCGCCTTGTGGCGGGCTTCATCCCACTCTCAAGAAGCTGAAACAGGACCTTGGACCGAATCTTAATTTCGTCTTCCGAAATCTACCGTTACCAACGATTCATAAGAACGCGCTTGTTGCCGCCCAGGCTGCGGAGGCGGCCAGGGTGCAGAATCGCTTTTGGGAGATGCACGATCTCTTGTACGAGAATCAGGACTTGTGGAAAGACGACATTAATCCCAGGAGCATATTTCTCAAATTTGCGGCCGACCTCGGTTTGGATACGGCGCGTCTCGTTCGAGACATGGACAGTGAGCAGGTGAAGATGCGGATTGAAGCGGATCAAGATGCTGCTACCCAATTGGAAATCATTGGAACACCAACGATCCTCATCGAGGGCCGGAAGTTGCGGCCCGAAGCCACCACCCCAGAGGGAATTCGCAAGGGAATTGAATTAATGATGCAGCGCAAGGTTTCGCCCTCACCCTAGCCAGCCCAGCCGCTAAACCTCAAGGTCGGCACAAATTTCAGGTAGATCCAAACTTGGGCGAAAAGTTGTCCTACCTTAAGCACCCGGCAGTTAACTATGCTGATTGCTTCATTAAAGTTACATAAGCTCAAGTTTTAGTTGACATTCTAAGCAAACCCCACTTATATTGGCACGCCCGTGCGCAGCCTTCCCGAATTCGTTATATTGGGTCCCGGCTTAGGCAAAAACAGACGATTTCTCGCATGTTCAAACTGAAACGCCTCGAGATTACCGGCTTCAAATCCTTCGCGGACTACACCGAAATTCTCTTCACAGGTGACGGAATCACCGCCATTGTCGGGCCAAATGGCTGCGGCAAAAGCAATGTCGCGGATGCGATAGCCTGGGTCCTGGGCGAGCAGCGGGTCAAACACTTGCGCGGCGGCGCCATGCAGGACGTCATCTTCCAGGGTTCGCGAAACCGGCAGCCGAGCGGCATGGCCGAGGTCGTCATGCACATGGTGCGCGACGAGGTCATTGAGCACGAACCTGACATCGAAGACATTGACTTGACCCTCGAACAGATCGATGAGCGGCTCGTAGACATTGACGCGGCTATTCCCGAGGAGACGGCAGCTCGGGAGGAAACTTCTGAAGCGTCTGCCGGCGAACCGAACGCCATCGAACCGCCACTGATCAACTCCGAGGCAGCGGCTCTTGAAAGCATCGCGGACGAGCTGACAAGCGCAACAGTCGCAGCGCCAAGAACGCAACACAAGCGACATTGGCGGCGGAGAAATTTGGCGCTCGAGTTTGCTCCCGGCGAAGCCGTATCGGTAACGCGTCGTCTTTACCGTTCAGGCGAAAGTGAATACCTGCTGAACGACAGACCCTGCCGCCTGCGCGACATTCAGGATCTCTTCTCTGGAACTGGCCTGGCCGGCGGGCACTACGCCATCATCGAGCAAGGTCGCATCGGTCAGATTCTCTCCGCGAAGCCGATGGATCGCCGCACGATCATTGAAGAGGCCGCAGGCATCACCAAGTTTCGCGTCCGCCAGCGCGCTGCTGAAGCGCGACTCGAGTCTGCGCGCACAAATCTTTCCCGAATTTCCGACATCATTTCCGAAATAGATCGTCAGGTAAACAGTTTGCGGCGCCAGGCCGCGAAGGCGCGGCGGTATCGCGTGTTTCGCGAGGAGTTGCGCGAGCTGTTACGCCATGTGTTTGTTGCCGAGGATCGGAAGCTGACGAAGCTGCTTGATGAAACTCAGGCAAAGCTGCATGAAGCCAGCGCCAGGGAACGCACTGTTGCCGAGGATTTAGAAAGACAGGAAGAGGCTGCGCGCGGCGCAACCCAAGAGGCACGCAAGACAGAGGATGATCTAGCCGCAACGCGCGCCGCTGCTGCCGAGGCTGTTCTTCGTCGCGACCGTCAGGCACGGGAACGTGCTTATCAGGAAGAGCAGGTCGTCTCCCTCGAGAAAAGAAAGAACGAAGTAAGCGCGGAAATCGATGCGCTTTCGGCACGCCTGGTTCTTGTCGAAGCCGAATGCAAGCGGCTCCAGGAAGACGATGCCCGACTGCGGACCGAAGCCGATCAGAGTGCAGCCAGCTTGAGAACGGCAGAAGAGTCGTATGCTGAGAAGCTTGCAATAGCTACGAAGGCGGAAGCTGAGATCGAGAGTGCACGAGCGGATTTGTTGAGACACACTGCTGTTGCCGAGCGACTGCGCGAAATTGCGCGGCAGCTCTCGGGCACGCTCGAGCGTCTTGGTGTTCAGGCAGAAGGCCTGGCGCGTGAGGGCGAACGTGCCGCTGCGCAGTATGCGGAACGAAAAGCGGAGGCCGATGCGTTCAGCGTTGAAATCAACGCGGCCAGAGAGCACATCGCTACTTTAAACGCAGAACGCGAGCGCGCCGTCGATGCCGTTGTACAAGGTCACGAGGCCGTCAGCGATACTGAAGCTGAACTCACGCGCGTCCGCGATGAGCATTCGCGAACGAAACATCGGCTCGAAAGTTTGCAGGAGCTTGACGATCGCCGTGCCTATTATTCTTCGGCCGTTCAGTTGTTGTTTTCCGAAGACAGCGCGCCGCGCGACTTCCATTTTATCGGCACGCTCGCCGATGCGCTCAACGTTGAAGCTAAATGGGAACGCGCCGTGGAGGGCGTCTTTGGCTCTGCTTTGCAATCGATTGTGGTTCCGACACCGGATGATGCCGCACGCGCAGCGCAGTGGTTGCGAGAAAACAACGGCGGACGCGCAAGCTTTTTGGTAGCCGGTCTTCACGGCGGCAGCGAAGAAATCAACGCGCTGACTTGCGACGTCGAGGAGCGCCCCGCTCTCTCAATGTCATTTGCAAACGAAACGATAGTGGAGGATCTGAAAATCTCCGATCTGCTGGGAGCGCCGCGGGAGTTGCTGTCCGTTCTCGATCGCACCTTGCCTGAGAAGATGAATGCCCGCCTGGCGGCTAATCTCGACGATGCCATGACGCGATCGTTCCGGACCGGCGAAGTTTTCGTGACGCTAAACGGTGACTGGGTAGCCAGTGGTCAATTCGTCAGCGCCGGAGATGCGCGCGCACTGGAAGAAGGCGCGGGGTTGCTCACATTCAAAAGAGAGTTGCGCGAACTTGAAGCGCGCGCGGAAGTCTTGCTTGTCGAGTCAAACTCCGCTGAAGAGTCGGCAAAGAAAGCGCGTGCAAATCTGGTGGGCCTCGAAGACGCCGTGGTGCTTTTGAACGAAGCTATCGGTCGCGAGGAGCGTGAGGCAATGGCGCGCGAGCTCACCGCGACCGGGTTTGCGCACGAGATCGAACGTGCCGAGCGCCACCTGCGTGTGGTTGCAGACGATGCCGCGAGAGTTGAACAGGAACGCACAGAGGTGGAGCGGCGTCGCGCCACGGCGATCGTTGATGCTGAACAGGCGGAAGCGGCACGCATCGCGGCGACGGAGATGGTAACAACCACCACAGCGCTCCTCGGCGAAGCGCGTCGCACGGCAGAAGCGGAAAGCGAAGGCCTGGGTGGACAAAGAGCAGCGGCGGCGGCGGCGACAGAGCGAAGACGAAGCACTGCCGCTGAACTGCGTCGCATGGAAGCCGAATTCGCTGACCTTGCGAGCCGAGTTGAGCGTCACCGTTTGGAACTGGTGGAAACGACCGAGCGCATCGCCAGTCTGCGCGAGTCAATTGCGGACCTGGAGTACCAGGCCGGCACGGTTGCCGCGGAGAAAGAAAAAGAAGAGCAGGAAATTGCCGCGCTCAGCGCTCGCCTTGAAGAAGCGCGCCGGCAAGCCGATGCCCTGGCTGAACAATTGTCCGACCTGAACCGCCATGCTGCGGAAGTGCGCGACGAGCGTGCAGGTATTGAGGTGCAACGCGCCGAAGCGCAAGCGCGGCTAACGTTTGTGCGTGAAAACTGCGCGGCCGAATTGAACCAATCGCTTGAAGAGTTGGCCCGAGAACAACCTATCGATGACGAGTTTGATCTTGAGACGGCCCAGGCTCGCGTCGAAGAGTTGCGAGCGCGGATTGAAGCCTTCGGCGGGGTCAACATGATGGCCCTCGAAGAGTTGGCCGAAAACGAAGCGCGCCTGTTGTTCCTGACAACGCAGCGCCAGGACATCGTCGACAGCATTCACTCGACCGAGGAAGCATTGCGAGAAATCAAGCGACGCTCGCGCGAAAGATTCCGTCACGCCTTCGAGCAGATTAACAAGAACTTCAGCGAACTTTTCCAGGAACTCTTCGGCGGCGGCAAGGGCGAGATGAGTTTGATCGAAGCCGATGATGTGCTCGAATCCGGCATCGACGTGATTGCGCAACCTCCCGGCAAGCGGCTGCAAAATGTGCTGTTGCTTTCCGGCGGCGAGAAGGCGATGGCCGCGCTGGCGTTGGTTTTGGGAATCTTCCATTACCGGCCTTCGCCGTTCTGTTTGCTGGATGAAGTTGATGCTCCGCTTGACGAGGCGAATGTTGGCCGCTTCACGGACAAGGTGGCGCAGATGTCGGCAGACACGCAGTTCATCGTCATTACTCACAACAAGCGGACCATGGAGATGGCGCGTGCGCTCTATGGCGTGACCATGCAGGAAGTTGGTGTTTCGAAACTGGTTTCCGTCAGGTTTGAGTAGGATATTAGCCGCGGATTTTCGCGGATGAACGCAGATAAGAAGATACCGCTTGCAGGCTGACCCTTTTGGTTGGCCTTTTGTTTTGCTGACCTTAGCCGTTCTTTTTGGAAATAGGACTCCGGCGTAGCTGCCCTAAAAGAGTTTTCTCGCCGTTTCCGATCCGCGTTCATCCGCGAAAATCCGCGGCCAATTTCCTCCGCCACTTGCTTATCTCGGTTCTTTCGTTAGAATGACCACCATCAGCATTTGATGGCGAATCGAATTTTCAAACAACTGCACTTTTTCCCCGCCGCGTTTATTATCTTGAGCGCGGCGGTTCTTGGTGCTGGGCCCTTTACCGCCGCGCAGACAAAGACCAACGAGCGAAAAGCTGAAATCACGCCCGCCGCCCCCTCCGCCCCCTCCTCCCAACGTCGCGAAGAAAACAAAAACCCGCCGGACACCACACGTTACTTTTATGAGTTTACGCAGCCGGCGTTTTACGTGCGTCACATCCTGATTGAACACGACGCCAACGGTCGCGGCAAAATAAAATTTGAACGGCTTCATGAAGAGACGGGTTTTGAAGAACCAATTGAATTGTCGACTGGCGCTCTGGGGCGTGTGCTTGGCGCCTGGACCGAGCTTCACTTTCTCGAGTCGACGGAGAACTATCAGTCAGAGCGGCAGTATGCCCACCTCGGCACGATGCGCCTGAAGATGGAGCACGACTCGCGCCAGCGTACTGCCGAATTCAACTGGACCAACAACAAGGTCACGGCCTTGTTGGCCAACGAATACCGCCGTGTTGCCGACCAGGCAATTCTTGTCTTCGACATCTCCGTCGCCCGCGAGACGCAGCCGCTAAACACGCCAAAGTTGATGGAGGAATTCGAACTGCAACTGAAACGCAACGGCTTGTCCGATCCGCAACAACTAGTCCCACTCCTCCAGGACATCTCCACCGACGAACACCTCCCCCTCATCGCCCGCAACCACGCGCTGCGCTTGATCAAGAGAATTGAAAAGTAAGCACTAGCCTCAACCGCCGGCCCGCCCCTGTTTTCTGCCCACTGCTCACTGTCTATTGACTACTGATTGCTATCGCTCAATTGTCGTACTCAAGTCCGGCTTCGCTGCCGAAGTGCGTCTCCAACTTTTTCATGAGCTTGTCCAGACGTTCGTTATTCTCGTGCCAGCTCACGCCCGCTTCCGACAACGCCGGAACCAGCGCCGCTAGTGAATCCTGAATGGTCTTGAGGAAGTCCAGCCGTGCGTCGTACGATTTTAGGTGCAGGTCGAGATGGTCCTCGAAGAGCCTTATTCTCTCCACCGCACTCGTCATCATGTCAGTATGGCGCAAGACCGACTCGACAAACCTATTGTATTGCGTAGACAACCTATCGTAGCTCTCAGACATTAGTTTGGCGGCGTTTGCCAATTGTTCTTCTGTCATGTTGTTCTCCTCTGTAGATGTGCGGATGTGCGGATGATTAGATTCCCGCCCTTGGACATTTCTAACAACGTGAGTTCATTTGTTCTGGCCTTTCGTTCCTCTTTTCCCCTTTCCCCAGTTTCCTCTTCTGACCTATAACGAATGCAAGCTGACTAAAATCGCATACGTAATATCTAGACCTTGACAAGCGTCTCTATTCACCTCACCCTATGCTTCATAGCGGACTGCCTATGCTTCATAGCGGACTGTTAGTCGCTTAGATACTTAAGTTCTTACGCAATCGATCCGAGCAACGGTTTGGCGCAGAGTGCCTTCTCATGGACATCGCCTCTCACATGCGGGTGTCGGCAGCAGTGTTGTTCCTTACACTGGCGGTACAGGGCCACAACCAACCTAGCAGCCACCCAACTACACCAAACAGTAGACAGTCAAACCAGGGCGCGATTCAGAATACATCGCCAGAGGCTCTCATACAGACCAGCGCGTCACCGGTCCCGGGGCAGAGTACGACAAGCCAGAGCAATACTCCTTGTCCGCTGGCGAGTTTACCGATGACGGAAACTAAAGAGTCGTTCTCCCAACTCACGCTCTTTCTATTTGGTGGTGGTCTAGCGCTTTTTATAGCACTGCTTGCCTGGAGTGATCAGATACGTGGAATTGATCAAGATATAAGGGACCTGGAGAATCGATTCCTCGAGCGCACCGGAATTGAGAAACAGACATTTCTTCGCATTGTGAAACCAAAATCGCCAGACGACCGAGGGGAAGCTCTTCTTGAGGTCGTGAGCGCGGGGCGCATTAAGAACCAAAACTCGGCAGAGGTTCTGGGGATTTTCACAAAATGGAACAAGCAATGGTTGTGGATAGAAAGACTATCTGCTGGAAAATACTATATGACAATCGCGCTCACGATTGGGCTATTCCTCGTTGGGATCGCATCCTTACATACAAGCCCCTTGCAACAGATCTTAATTCTATCGATTCAATGTAGAGTTGAGATGTTGATCCTGATTCTACCGGCGACCCTGGTCGCCATGCTTCTTGTCATTATCATTTTCATCGCGGAGCGCGAGAACGCTTTGCGTTCGTTCTTAAAATCAGTGTCAGACATGGTGTAACTATATGGGTGGTCGAAGAGCTACGTCACTCGGTGAAATTCTTGGCAGCGGTCTCGGTCCACAGAAGGCCAGCCTTACGCGCGCCATTGGGCACAAGGATCCTGAGAGTATCGCCACCAGCTCGGCAAAACTGGCAGCTCAAAGCGATAACATTTCTGACGTACTCTACTACGCATCAAAGCTGACGGCGTTCGTACTTGAACATTCCAAGTCAAAGAAAGAACTGAATCATGAGGAGCGGAAGCGGCTCGCGCGGCAAGAGTGGAGTCGCATCAAGAAGAAAGAGGGGATCAAGGATAATCCCATTATTACGAAGGCGATAGTGCTTGCCGCTGCTAGAGCGATCGGGAAGGGGAGGAAGTAGGAATGGCCACCAAGCTCCCCTCCGAAGCATTAGAGCCAGTGGCTAGGTTATACGCCGAGAGTTTGTTTGAAATCATGGACGCGATGGTCCACGCTGATACAGAGGTAGGATTTGGCAAGATTCAGGAAGCTGCCAAGAAGATGACGAAGGCGGAGATGCACCGAATCGCTGACATAGCCGGAAAATACTGTGCAGAACACTCCGATTCGTCCGGCAATTTGCCAAGAGAGCGCTGGCCAGTTCTCAAGAGACGGGCGCTCGAGTTTGCGTTGAGAACAAACGAAAAATGAGACGCAAACGTAGAACACCCGATAAAAACTTTGCTCCCTCGCCAGCCACTGACAAGATTCTCAGAGAATTCGGTTCGTCCACGGATCTGTCAGGGCTTAACGCACTTATTATTGGAAATGCTATTTTCGAAACAGAGCAAGTTCTTAGATCACGTCGAGTTAGCAGAGTGATTATCCCTCTCTACCAGTCCAACAGAGTCCACTATGATCTAACTGCGATTGGCAAACTTATCCACGAACTGCTTATCTTCACCGTCGTGGAGGATATTGAGATCGAATTCCGATTCCTCAAGACACAGCTCTCGTTCGAGTACACCGATCCAGAACGCTCAGTCTCTAGCGTTTGTTTATTTTCAGGAGGAACCGATTCCTATTCCGGTGTGTTGCTTTCGCAAAAATTATTTGGCGATCTTGAAGGAGTGTTTTGCGCCCATGCCGACCAAGCTAGAATTATCCATATCGTTGAGGACCTACGGCGAGATATTCTCGGACGCAAAGGAATCAGCCTCGTCAAGGTTGGGGTTCCTCGTATGGAAGCGAGAGGATATGCCCAGCTTCGAGGCTTTCTCTACCTTCTTGCGGGAGCGGCCGTGGCGCACAAACTCAAGTCCGACCGGATCGTGGTGACTGAGTGTGGGCCAACAATGTATCAACCGGCATTCTCACCGCTGGATTCGATTACGATGACAACGCACCCGTTTGTTGTACGGACGGCAGCGCAGGTGTCAAGCCTCTTGCTGGGTCGTGAGCTAAAGGTCATTACCCCGTTTGAGAATCTAACAAAAGCTGAGGTCATCGCAATAAGTCCGGAGAAGCAAGGCCTCAAGTATACGCACTCATGTATTACGCAGCGGTTCGGCACTCACGATGGAACATGCTACGGTTGCGTTATTCGCCGATTGGGAACGATTGCGGCGGGCGTTGAAGACGTTAAGTACAACAAAAATCCCATCAGCGATTCAAACGCTCAAGCAGGCAACCTCTATTCACTCCTCACCTTCTGCGGCGAGATACTTACAGATTTCAATGGAATGGAAGAATACG
>Ga0137409_10009194_pt1 | contig 10060 bp, 10 predicted proteins | sample CZODoug1_16funga_FD_122059 | JGI IMG/M metagenome (GOLD analysis project Ga0137409, IMG submission 122059) | Vadose zone soil fungal communities from Angelo Coast Range Reserve, California, USA - CZODoug1_16fungal (Hybrid Assembly) | ecosystem: Environmental > Terrestrial > Soil > Vadose zone...
TGATTGTCGCATTGAGCGTCGGCTTGTTTTTCGGCACATATCCGGCTTCCAAAGCTTCGCGGCTCGATCCCGTGGAGGCGTTACGGTCCGAATAAGGAAAATCTGTCATTTCGAACGGAGTGAGCCAACGTTTTTGCCTTTCCGATTCCTTCCGAGGAATCGGTTGGCTCATGGAGAGAGAAATCTCTCTTCGATTGAAGCGCAGGCGCTAAGCTGACAATGTCCACCGTCGCACAAACTCTAAGCACTCCTCGAACGCACAAACTCCGCGGCTTCGTGAAGCCCGCGAAAGCGCTCGAACTCAAAGACCAGGTCGCGCTCGCGCTCGATACGCTGCGCAAAAACCCGCTTCGTTCCGCGCTCACGATTCTCGGGATCGTCATCGGCATCACCACCGTGATCGCCGTCAGCTCGCTCATCAATGGCCTCAATGAAAATGTACTCGGCGGAATCCGCGATCTCGGTTCGGACACCATCATCGCGTACCGTTTCCCCTGGGCTTCGCTTTCGCGTCCGCCGAGCGAATGGTTCACGCGCAAAGAATTGCAACCCGAGTGGGCTGACGATATTGCGCTCCTGCCGCACGTGAAGGCAGCGTCCCCGTCGATGCGGATTTTCCGCCCGCAATTCGGCGCCGGCACCGCCGACGTTCGGCGAGGCGCCTACCGCGCGAAAAACGTGATTTTGCAGGGCAATCAACCGTCCATCGGCGAAATTTTCGACATCAAATTGGACAAGGGCCGCATGTTCAATGAGACCGACGCGGAACATCGCGCGCCCGTCGTCTGCCTCGGCTACAACACCGTGCAAACGCTTTTCCCGGAAGGGCAAGCAGCCGCGGTCGGCAAAGAAGTCACCATCGACGGCCAGCTTTTCACCGTTATCGGCACCATGGAAAAACGCCGCCAGGGAATTTCCGGCGGTTCGAATCCGGAAGACAACATTGCATTCATGCCGGTCACCACGCTTCGCAAACTTTATCCGAACCAAAAGGACTATGTGATTTTCGCCAAGGCCAGCGACCCGTCGCAGGTTTCGCAAGCCGTGGAAGAAATTCGTGATCTGCTTCGCCGCAAGCGCCGCCTCTCCAGCGACAAGCCCGATGATTTCGCGCTTTTCACTTCAGATTATTTTCTCGACCTGTGGAACAAAATCAGTTTTCTTATTTTCCTTTTGATGTTTTGCATTTCCGCCATCGGTTTGCTCGTCGGCGGCATCGGCGTGATGAACATCATGCTCGTCAGCGTCACGGAGCGAACGCGGGAAATCGGCGTCCGCAAAGCCATCGGCGCAAAACGCAGCAACATTCTTCTGCAATTCCTGATTGAAGCTGTCACTCTCAGCGCAGTCGGCGGAATTCTCGGCGTCACGTTCGGCTCGCTGCTCTCGTTGCTGATGAAGTACGGCGCGCATATGTCGGCCGAGATTTCGGTTTTCTGGGTCATCACTGCGCTGATCCTCTGCGCGCTGATCGGCATCGGCTTCGGCATCTATCCCGCCTGGAAAGCCGCCCGCCTCGACCCCGTCGAAGCCCTCCGCTACGAATAGCGTTTGCGGATAAGGTAGACTTTTCCTCCTATGGGCGCGCCCGGCGAATCTTTTCCTGTTACTCGTCTGTCCGTTGTAGCGGCTGCGCGCAGCAACGATGCCGCGGAACGATCGCTTGCGCTTGAGATTCTTTTTGCCGCCTATTGGAAGCCCATCTACAAATATCTCCGTTTGAAATATGCGCAGGCGCCGCAGGATGCGCAGGATTTAACGCAGGGATTTTTCGCGGAGCTTCTCAAGCGCGGCCTGCTCGCCAAATTCGATCCTGCAAAGAGCCGGTTGCGCACGTACTTGCGGCTTTGTGCCGATAGCTTTGCGCTGAACGAAATCAAGGCTGCCTCGCGAAAGAAGCGCGGCGGCGATGTAACGCATGTCGCGCTCGATTTTTCCGCAGCGGAAGAAGAGCTGCGCACGCAAGCGATTGATCCTGCGTCGATTCCCTCGCCTGAATCGCTGGAGGAGTTCTTCGAGAAAGAGTGGATTCGCAGCCTGTTCTCTTCCGCCGTCGCGGAATTGCACAGACTCTGTGAAGCACGGGGAAAGCAAAAAGCGTTTTCACTCTTCGAGGCGTACGATCTCGATGGCGAACAAGAACTTTCGTATGCGGATTTGGCAACACAACACGGCCTGTCCGCCGCGGACGTGAACAACCAGATGGCTTGGGCCCGGCGCGAATTCCGCCGAATCGCGATGGAACAGTTGCATGCACTTTGCGGCAGCGAAGAAGAGTTCGCTCGTGAGTCGCATGCGCTTTTCGGAGAGACGCCCAAGTGAAATTTTTGAGCGACAAAGCGATCGAACGATTGCGCGGGTCGAGCGTTCCCGATCTGTCCGGTACTCGGTACGTGTTGCGCGAGTTGATTGCGCGTGGCGGCATGGGAGTCGTCTACGCGGCAGAAGATGAAAAGCTCCACAGGCGCGTCGCCTTGAAAGTCCTCGATACGGCAGGATCGAATGCGGAGCTGACGCAGCGGCTGATTCGCGAAGCGCGGATTCTGGCGCAACTCGAACATCCGGGAATTGTGCCGGTTCACGATGTGGGCACGCTTCCGGACGGACAGGTGTTCTACACGATGAAATTCGTGGAAGGGTTGCGGCTCGACGAATATGTAAAGCAGCTCGATTCACTTCCGCAGCGGTTACGATTGTTTTTGCGAATTTGCGACGCGGTGGCATTCGCGCATGCTCGAAGTGTGCTGCACAGGGACTTGAAGCCGGCGAATGTGATGGTCGGCTCGTTTGGCGAAGTGCTGGTGATGGATTGGGGGCTTGCGAAAATCTTGCAAGAGCCAGCGGCCGCCGAGGAAACGGTTGTTGTTTCCTCGCAAAAAAAGATTTACAACGAAGAAGAGACGCAGGCGACTGTCGTGACCGGACACGGAACCGTGATGGGAACGCCGGGCTACATGTCGCCGGAGCAAGAACGAGGCGAGACGGAACAAATTGATGCGCGAAGCGATATTTTTTCGCTGGGCGCGCTGCTGAAATTTGTTGCGGAGAGTTCTCAAGAGAAGAAGCGGCAACGCTTGCCGCGCGCACTGCAAGCAATCTGCGCGAAAGCGGCGGCGAAGCAACCGGAGCAACGCTACGAAAGCGTTTCGGAGTTTGCCGCAGACGTGTCCCGGCACCTGGACGGATTACCCGTTTCCGCGTACTCCGAAAACGTGTTCGAGAAGTTAGCGCGGTTCTATCAGCGGCATCAAATCGCCATCCTTCTGATAACAGCTTACTTAGTGACGCGGTTCCTCGTTCTCTATTTTTTCCACCGATAGCCTTAAAGAAAATCTCGCTGCTGTTGTAAAGAGAGGCATAGCGGGAGAGAATCTGGCCCCTACGGAGGCTATGGCAATGAACAAGATTTTGCTGGGACTGCTTTTGGGAACAGTTTTGGGGGCGGTGGACGGAGGAACCGCGTACTTCACTCCAGCCGTGCGCGCGATGATCGTCGGAATTGTGATTGGTTCGACATTCAAAGGATTGATCGCAGGGATTGCCGCGGGAATCTTCGCGCGAAAAGTGAATTCCGTGCCGCTGGGAATCCTGTTTGGACTCTTTGTGGGGTTCGCTCTCGCGTTGCTGGTGGCGCTCAAACAGCATGGCTACTACTTTGAAATTATTTTGCCCGGAAGCCTCGTGGGAATGATTGTGGGATGGGCGACGCAGAAATACGGCGCAGTCGTGCAAACGAAACAGGCTTAGGCCGCGCATCGATTCTCGCAAGAGAAAGAAAACAGCAAAAGGAGAAGTGTCATGGCCAGAGTAATTCATTTTGAAATTCCCGTGGACGACGCCGATCGCGCGGTTGCCTTCTACAAGAATGCGTTCGGATGGAAGATCGAGAAGTGGAACGGTCCCATGGACTACTGGATGGTGAACACCGGAGATGAAAAGGCTCCGGGCATCAATGGCGCGATCATGAAGCGCGGCAACGTGAAAACCACGACGAACACGCTGGGTGTGGAGTCGCTGGAGGCGTCCATCGCGGCGGTCACGAAAGCCGGCGGCACATTGATTATGCCTAAGACGCCGATTCCGGGCGTGGGCTACTTCGGTTATTGCGCGGACCCGGAGGGAAATCTTTTCGGCATGCTGCAGGCGGATGTGAACGCAAAATAATGTAGCCGGACGAAATCTTTTGCAGCCACGCCCCGTATTGAGGGGAAGAGTTGTACGGGCTACGTGACGGGCAGGGTACAATTCTGAACGGCCCAAGCCAAAGAGATCTGAGGGGATAACTCGATGAAAAGCATTATTTTGGCAGTTGCAATGTTCCTGGTGGCGGTTCCGGCAACGGAAACGCTGACCCAGGCGGAGCGGGACAAGGGGATCGCGGAACTGGAAGGCTCGAAGAAAGCGTTCCTTGACGCGACGAAGGGGCTTTCGGAGGCGCAGTGGAATTTTAAGCAGGCGCCGGACCGGTGGTCGGTGGCGGAGTGTGCGGACCACATCGCGCTGGCCGAAGGGTTTATCTTCGGGCGGATTACCGATGGCGTCATGAAGACCCCGTTGACGCCGGAAAAGCGGTCGGCAACAGCCGGAAAAGACGACAAGCTGGTGCCGATGCTGCAGGACCGCACGCACAAGGCGACGGCTCCGGAACCCATCGATCCAATCAAGACGCCAATGTCCGGGCCAGACGCGGTGAAGAAGTTCGTTGAAAGCCGGGCGAAAACCGAGGACTTCATCAAGACAACCCAAGAAGACTTGCGGGACCACATCTACGACCATCCGGTGCCGGCAATTGGGGCGATGGATGCGTACCAGTGGGTGTTGTTCCTGTCCGGACACACGCGGCGGCACACACTGCAAATCCTGGAAGTGAAAGCTGACCCGAACTTCCCGAAGATGTAAGCGGTAGCCGGGAAAAATCAGATTGAGGCGAGCATCAGGCGTCTCATTCGTCTCACCGAGGGGGGTATATACCCCCCTTTTTTTGTAAGTGCAGAAACTAAAGGCCTTTAAGTCTTGTGTTTTGTAACTGCAGATTCTAAGGGAGTTATGGACGCGTTTTGCGTAACTGCAGATTCTGCGGGGGTTAGCTGAAAAAAGGATGGGGGCGGAGGAATTTTGGGGTGGGCGGAAAGGCCCGGTGAGGGAGAAACTTTCAAACTTCACGGAGGATAGTATCGCGCATCTAGGTAATTGTCAAGTCATAGTACTTGATACGTTAATGTTCGAATGGCTCGCGGGGCGGGAGCGTTTAGCTAGCTGTGGCTTGCGGCAAACATCCGAGTGCGGATTATGGGGACGCACGCTAAAGCGTACGCTACGGTTTTCGGAGGTCGTCGGCGAAGCATTGGAAGGCGGCGAGGTCTTCGGGGGACGAGGAAAAGGCAGCGCGGCGGCGAAGTGCCTCGCGAGCGGCCTGTTCGGGCGTCAGTGTTTTCTGGAAGACGCCATCACGGAGATTGCGGAGTTGTTGAAGAGCATCCGGGGAGGCGGCGGCATATTTCTCCATTTGCTGGAGGAAAAAATCGAAGAGCGGTTTGGGCAGTTCAAAAGAATCGGGTACGTCGCGGCGTGTGTAGTCGTAGATGGTCTTCTGATGCCATGGGTCGAAGTTCTTCGTGTCGAAAGTGTCGTCTTCCGTAAGGAAGATTTGCGATGTGGGAATGACGACGCGAACGGACTGGGCGTTGGGTGGATGAACGGTCCAAACGGCAACCGTGTGATTGGGATACGGCCAAAAAAGACCGACGCCTTTGACGCCGGAACGTTGCACGAGAAACGCGAGGAGAGCGGAGAGTTCGTCACATTCGGCGGTGGCGGTTTGCTGAACAAATAATGGACGCGGGACAGATTTCCATTGCGCCCAGATGCGGTCGGAATTGGGCGGCTGATCGGTGATGCTCCAGTGCATGTTCCAGAAGCCAGCGTCCCGCGTGGCCTCGAATAAGAGACGAACGAGAACGTAATCCGAATAGCGAATTGCGCCGGGCGGCAGCTTGTGCACCGAAGCAAACGATGCAAAACCGGCGCGCATGGAGGAGTTCGATTCGAGAGCTGTGGCTTTGGCATGGACCGCGGCGAGGAGGTGGGAGAGATCCGTGGGCTTTGGAGTGGCGACCGGAGTCTGGGAGAAGGCCGGAGAGACAAACGGAACCACAAGCAGAAGAGTCAGGAACAGCGAGAAGATGGCGATGGTGGAGCGGATCTTCATGAAAGGCCTCCTGGTCGGGTAAGAGAGGGTAGCAATTGATTTTGAAAGCGGCGAAGCGAATTTGAAAATTAAATCGGTACAACTTTTCGGCGTGAAGCGGCATATAATGGAAAGAATCCAGCCAAAACCAATGGAAGACCCAGCCGGGAGGATGAGATGCTCTCGGACGCAGGAATCACTTTTTTCGGATTCACGATCACGACGATGCAGCTATGGCTGGCGGGAAGCGGACTACTCTGCTTCGGGCTGCTCGTTGCGCTGGCGCGAGGAAAGCGGATTGCGCTGCGGCGGTCCGTCGTCACGGATGAAATTGCAATTCAATTAGGAAGGATTGCGGCGGCGGTGGAACAGGTGGCGGGAGAAGCGGCAGCGCTAAGGATTCTGGAGGAGAGACAAAAGTCGAATGTGACATTGCCGCCAGCGGTAGGAGAGGAAAGGCATCCAATTTCATATTCGATGTTCGGGCGATAGGAAAAAAGCAAAGAGAGAGCACTCTGAGCAACCGTGCCAAGCTCAACGGGGCTGAAGCCCCTAAGCTACATAAGCGAGAGTAGGCGGCCAGCGGCGGCTTACGCTCGCGCCGGACGGATACGACCGAGCGAGTCGTTGCGCGGTGAAAGCGGCGTCTAGCCGCCGCAGTCCAAGTGTGGCTGCATTTGAAGCGGACGCGGACCACTTCAGTCCCTCGGGATATAAACGCGGCTTCTACAACGACCTCAAGTGATTACTTTGCGGCGGCGGTGTGGGAGGCGGATGCTAGCGCACGCAGGGATTCGGTGTAGGGGGCGCGGGCGACACCGCGTTCGGTGAAGATGGCGGTGATGTATTTGCTGGGGGTGACATCGAATGCCGGGTGGGCGGCGTGAACGTCGGGCGCGATGCGGATGCCTTTGATTTGGGTGACTTCGTCGGAGGAGCGTTCTTCAATCGGGATGTGGTCACCGCTGGGGATGGAGAGATCGAAGGTCGAGACCGGCGCAGCGATGTAAAAGGGAACGTTGTTTTCTTTGGCGAGAACAGCGATCTGGTATGTGCCGATTTTGTTGGCGGTGTCGCCGTTGGCTGCGACGCGATCGGCTCCGGTGACGATGGCGCCGACTTTTCCGGATTTCAGGAAATGCCCGACCATGTTGTCCGTGATGAGGGTGAGCGGGATGTTGCTGCGATGAAGTTCCCACGCCGTGAGGCGCGCGCCTTGTAAATAGGGGCGCGTTTCCGGAACGAAGACGTGAAGTTTTTTGCCCTGCTCGACGGCGACCTGAAAAACACCGAGGGCGGTGCCGATGCCTGCAGTGGCGAGCGCGCCGGCGTTGCATTGGGTCATGACATGGCCGTTCTGCGGCATGAATTCGGCGCCGAAACGGCCGATGGCTTCGTCGGTGGCGCGCTTTTCGGCGTGTACGGCCTTGGCTTCCTCAATCATCGCGAAGGAAATCTGCGCGAGGTCTTGCGTGCGTGCGGAGACTTCTTCGAAGCGACGCTTCATGCGGTCGAGTGCCCAGAAGAGATCGACGGCGGTGGGACGCGTCTTGGCGAGGGTATCGAGAATGACGGGAAATTCAGCGCGAAGTTCGGTGAGAGATTTAGCGGTGGATTTTTGCACGCCAATGGCGACGCCCATGGCGGCGGCGACACCGATGGCGGGCGCTCCACGGATGACCATTTCGCGGATGGATTTGGCGACGTCTTGATAGGTGGTGTAGGTGTAGGAGACTTCTTCGCCGGGTAGCAGCCGCTGGTCGAGCATGACGATGCCGCGATCGGTCCACTCGATGGGTTGGGCTACGAACATTCGGAAGTTATCCTCGCAAACGTCTATTGTAGCGAAACACGGCGGGGCGAAGGAAATCGGGATCAGTGGTGCGGAGGCGGGATCTTGCCGTACTTGGCGAAGAGAATGCCGAGCGTGCCGAGGACGGCAATCGTGGAGTTGTAGCCCAAGTGCATAAGGAAACTGGCCAGCGTTGACTGTGCCCGGGCTCGAACCACGGTGAAAACGATGCCGACACCGATTAAGGCGCCGACGATAGCCCACGCCCAGCCGAGCTGATAGCCGTGCATCAGACCAAAGAGGACGCCGGTAACGGCAATGCCGGGAACCAGGCCGAACCACTTAGCGAAGAGGGGAAACAGATAGCCGCGAAAAATGGTTTCTTCGACGAGGGGCGCGACGAGGACGGCCATTCCCATAAAAGCGAAAGCCATCGTGCGATTTTTGAGGATGTCCTGAATCGGAGCGTGCTCGGGCGCTTTGGCGAGAGCGGTGACGAGCATGACGACAATGGAGAGAGCGCAGCCGAGAGCCAGGTACAGCCAGGGCTGCGCCGGCGCCTGGGTGTTTTGCGGATTTAATTTTCGCCAGCCGAGAGAAAGCCAGAACGGGCTTCGGTAGAAGAGCGTGAGCGTGAGGTAGAGAAAAACAAAGAGAAGGGCGTACCAAAGGACCATGCTGCCGATGGCGAAAACGGGCTTGGAAATGGCGAACTGCTGCATCTGCTGCGGCGTGGCATGGGCCGAGAGCGATTTCGTGGCGATGTAGTAGGCGGTGAAGCCGAGCTGAACGAAGACCAACGAGAGAAATCCGAAGAGGCCGAAGCAGATGAGATGTCCCCAAGACCACGGGATTTGGAGGTCGGCTGGAGCAGGCGGAGCCATGTGAAAAGGTTGCGGATGTTCGGCGCCATAGATGAACGGGTCGCCCGGAGGAATTTCAGAGATTGGAGATGCATCGGGCGCGGCGGGACCGGGCGCTTGCGGAAATGCAGAAGTGGCAAAAGGATCTTGTGGGTTGTCGCCGGAAAAAGTCATCAATGGCCTTTACGCGATTTTGCGGCACGGCGTCTTGAAGATTTGCCGGGCCAACCGGTTGCAAGCGCGGCGGCAACGAGCGGCAAAAGAAGCTCGTGGTGCCCCGTGATGGCGAAACCGCGGGAACCGTCCGCGTGTTTGCCCACAGGGGGAGCCGTTGGGCGCTTCACTACATTTTGCAACGGGCGATAGTGCTGGATGAAATCGAAATTGGCGGTGGTTATTGGCCGTAAGGGCACACCAAGATTGCGGACGACAGAGACGGCTTTCAGGAAAACTTCCGGCAAGAGCACAGCGGAACCCCAGTTTAGATATACGCCGCCGGGATGCATTTCTCTCACGAGCGAGCAGAAGAGGCGGAAATCGTGGTGCGTGGCGGCGCCGAGTGCGGGGCCGTCGGCGGCGGGATGCATGTGAGGAATGTCGGTGCCGATGGCGAGGTGGACGGTGACGGGAATTTTGTGTTGATAGGCGGCGAGGAGGACGCTGGCGGCGGTGTGCTTCGGATTTAGTTTGCGGGAGGCGAGAAATTTTCCGGCGGCTTCGCCGTAACCGATACCTGTGTACGCAGCGGTGGAGGCGACTTTGTTGAGAAAAGCGCCGGTTTCGCGAGCCATGCCGAATGCACCGGCGCAAAGGCCGGATTCGACGTCTTCGGAAGTGTTGCCGCAAAGAGCGATTTCGAAATCGTGGATGAGGGCGGCGCCGTTCATGGCGATGCCGGAGACGAAACCGCGGCGGATGAGATCATTGAGGATAGGGCCGAGGCCGGTTTTGATGACGTGGCCGCCGATGCCCCAGAGAATTTGTTTGCGTACGCGTTTTGCGGACTGGATGGCAGAGATCAGGGCGCGGAGATCGTTTGCTGCGAGGAAATTGGGGAGAGAGTTGAGGAAGTTTTTGAGAGACGAGTTGGTGGCGGGCGGTTTGGCGAAGTCGGCTACGGTGACTTTGCTTTTGCGGGAGGCGAGCGGATACGTTTCTATCTGGCCGAACTGGAGCGGGAGGATGGAGTAGATGGTCATGGGTGGAGGGATAACTTTA
>Ga0137409_10009195_pt1 | contig 10060 bp, 6 predicted proteins | sample CZODoug1_16funga_FD_122059 | JGI IMG/M metagenome (GOLD analysis project Ga0137409, IMG submission 122059) | Vadose zone soil fungal communities from Angelo Coast Range Reserve, California, USA - CZODoug1_16fungal (Hybrid Assembly) | ecosystem: Environmental > Terrestrial > Soil > Vadose zone...
GCCGGCTAGAAAAGCAGTTCAAGGCCGGGCAGGATTAAGCAAAGGCGCAGCCAGGCCGGTAACGGCCCCCTCAGAGTTGAGAGAGCGGTCACAAACCTGGCAAGCGCAAATGCGATAAGTGCAAAAGATTCCTAAGCTTACGCAACGGATTCGACCACGGGGAGAACCCCGGGGTCTAAGCCGCCCCATGTCCGGGGCGGCTATCGCAGCGCTTGGTCTTCCCGGTCTTTTCCTGCCTTCCTTCCGGTAATCCCAAGGCCGCCCGACGGCCTGGGACCGGAGTTCGCATGACGAAAGAATTGTTTGTGTCTTCCACTCCTCACGAAACCAAAGTGGGGATGGTCGAGGACGATCTGCTCGCCGAAATCTACCTCGAGCGCGAAAATGAATACACCCTGGCAGGTTCCATCTACAAAGGACGCGTGACCCGCGTGCTTCCTGGCATGCAATCGGCCTTTGTCGACATTGGTCTGGAGCGCGACGCGTTCCTCTATGTCTCCGACTTTATGGAGTTGGAAGACGCCGAAGACCTTGATGACGTACCCACGAACCGCCCTGTCCCGGAGCGACACGCGGGGCCAGTTCAGGCGGAAGCGCAGAGCGGCGAGGTCTTTGCCCTCCCTGCGATCGAGTCGCAACCACAAGAAAACACAGAGCCAGGGCATACAGACCGCGAGCCTTCGGCCTCGCCCGAATCACGCGAAAATCGCGATAGTATGCGCGGACGGCGTCGGCGTCGGGGGCGCCGTGGAGAGCGTTTTCCGGAGTCGAAGTTCTCCCGCCCCGGAACGGAGGGGCCGCAGGCGGATCATCCTGAACGCAATGACCGAACCGGCCGAGGCGAACGCACAGATCGGACCGAGCGCACAGATCGACCCGAACGCTCCGAGAGATCAGGACGGCCAGAGCGCGGTGAGCGAACCGAGCGCTCCGAATACGGACCGCCACCGGGATATCAGCCTATCATTTTGCCGGGAGAGTCCATTTCCAAGTATCAGCGGCTGGCGCAGACCAGGCCCGCGGCCCGCGAGGAAAGGCCTTTGGCTCCGGCGCCCGATCAGCCGGTGCCACCAGTCTCGGCGATCTTTGCCGGCGATGAGCCCTTATTCGCAGAATCGGTACAGAGGCCGACGATCTATGCTGAACCGACCAAGGCAACTCGCCAACCGGTGGTTGACGCCGAGTCTTCCGATTGGGACCGCCAGCAGAAACGCTTGCACGAGATGAATGTGGCATCTGTGTTCGGTGCAGAGGCCACGGAAGCGCAAGACGAAGATGACGATGACTCCGGCGACCATGACGTAAATGGCAACCGGGCGGATGTTTCCGGGCACGCGGAGCCGTCCGCACCCGCTGCCATAGCGGGGACCGCGGCGGGAACTCTGGAAGAGGAAGAGATCGAAGAGGAAGAAGCGGACTTGGCTCACTACGTCGAAGAACTCGAGGAAGATGACGCCTTCGAGGAAATCGAGGAGGAAACCCACGCGGCGGGAGGGCAGGAGCAGCCGACGCCGGAGATCGCTGCTTCGGCGGAGCTGACTGGCGCGGACGCTGTGCCGTTTTCCGCGGACGCGATTTCCTCCGAGGAGATCGATGTAGCGGCTGCGGAAGAGGTTGACGAAGAAGCGGAAGACGAAGCCGAGCTCGATGAAGCCCAGGCGGAAGCGGAGGCGGCGGTGGCCGCGGAAGCGGGCGGAGCCGCTATGACGGAGTCTCGGGCTGAAGTTCGTGCTCCGGCTGGCACGGCTGGATACACCCAGCGTGCCCCGCGTCCGGGTTACGATCGCCGGCCGCAGCGCGGGGGCCGTCGCAGCGGCGGTGGTGGCCGGGGCCGGTTCCGTCGCAACGAGCAGCAGAATATTCCCCTGATCACCGACCTGCTCAAGGAAGGCCAGGAAATTCTGGTCCAGATCGCCAAGGAGCCCATAGGGAAGAAGGGCGCCCGGATCACCAGCCACATCGCGCTGCCCGGCCGCTTCCTGGTCTACATGCCGACGGTGAATCACACTGGCGTGTCGCGCAAGATCGCCTCGGAAGAAGAGCGCCAGCGGCTGAAGCGGATCATCATGAGCGAGCGCGATAACGGACATAGCGGCTTCATCGTTCGCACCGCCGCGCAAAATGCGAGCGAGGACGAACTCCGCGCCGACATTCGCTTCCTGAAGGGTTTGTGGAACGACATCAAGGGCCGCTCCGAAAGTTCCAAGCCCCCGGCGCTCATCTATCACGATCTCAACGTTGTCGAGCGCGTGCTGCGTGATCAGGTCACTTCTGACTTTTCCGTAATCTGGGTCGACACCGAGCCCGAGTACGAGCGCATTCTCCGCTTCTTCAACCGCTTCCAGCCCGGCCTGGTGAAGCGCGTGAAGCTCTATACCAAAGAGGCTCCGCTCTTCGAACAATTCGGCCTGAAAGAAGAGATGGATAAGGCGCTCAAGTCGAAAGTCTGGCTGAAGAGCGGCGGCTACATCGTAATCAACCAGACCGAAGCGCTGGTCGCGATCGACATCAACACCGGCAAATACGTCGGCAAGACTTCGCGCCTCGAAGACACCATCGTCAAGACCAACGTCGACGCGATCAAAGAAATCGTCCGCCAGATTCGCCTGCGCGATCTGGGCGGCATCATCATCATCGACTTCATCGATATGGACGAGCGCCGCAACCGCCAGCGCGTGATGCAGGCACTCGAAGAAGAACTCCGCCACGACCGTGCCCCGTCAAAAGTTCTCCAGTTCAACGATTTCGGCCTGGTCGCGATCACCCGCAAGCGCGTGAAGCAATCGCTCGAACGCACCATCGGCGCGCCCTGTCCCTATTGTCAGTCGACGGGCTACGTGAAATCCGTGACCACAATCTGCAACGAAATTTACGTGGAGATGCGCAAGATCGCCAAGCATCTGGAGCACGAAGACGTAATGCTGCGCGTGAATCCAGATGTGGCCAAGGAGCTGAAAGCCAACAACGGCCGCCTGCTAAACGAGATGGAAGAACTAACCAAGCGCACCATCATCGTGAAGAGCGACCCCGCGCTGCATCAGGAGCAGTTTGATATTAACTGAGCTGTTTCGTGAAATGGTTCGGGAAGGGCACGGCTTCAGCCGTGCCGCCCAGAGGCAATAAAGACGCGGGCTTCAGCCCCTGAGGGAGTGCCCACCGCAGCGCGTGGGACCAACGTTTTGGACAATTTCTGGCTACTCAATATTGTCATCAGAGTCGCTGGCAGTCGCTAGAATGCCTAAGAGTGATGAGGCCAGTTCGCGCTTTTCGTGACATTGCTCCAGCTTGGTCTGCAGGTACTTTCCAGCTAGGGTGATTCCTGGAATGCTTGCAATTAGAGGGCTAAGATGAGGCAGCAACAGCGCCCCACAAGAGAGCCATCCCGTTGCAGCTAGACTGCCATATTTTGGCTTGTACTTTTCCTCAAGTTTCCGTGCCGACTGGCGGTGCTCGTTTAATAGGCCCCCGATGCCGCGTGCAACCTCACTGGACACTCTATTGAGATCCGATAAACCGGCCTCATTCAATTGAGAAGTAGCCTTCGATAGTTGGTCGCGGAAACGTTCATTCTCATTGTTCAATCGCATCTCGACCAACGCATCAATGCTTGCGTTTGACAGCCATTCAAACTTCTGCTGACTCAGGGTTTCGATCGTGGCGCGGGTGGCCGATGAGATAACTTCATGACCTTCGAGAAGGTCCTCTGTTGCAGAAGCGCAGAGCTTAAAATAATAGCCTTGCTGTTCGACGGATAGCAGAGGTTGAGCCTTCAGTTCAGTCGCGTTCTCGATGAGATGGTACTGAGGTTCCAGCCTTTCAAGAATGGCATTGCAGACAAGCTGTGCATCGGTCAACTGCTCTAGAAGGTCAAGGTGCTCTCCCGTGCGCCAGAAGCGAACTTCTTTACGATATCGCTCGATTGCAGCATCCAAGGGCTCATCAAGAGGCCCATTCGGCGCGACAAACAGTCTCTTACTTGCAACCGCGGTGAGAAAGGATTGCCCCTCTTCACTTGCATAGTGTGCCACCTCCCCTCCACTGGAGAATGAACATCCGAGAAACTGGGAGAATATGCCCGCGTGAAAGCGATCAAGGCGTGTTTGCGTTGTGGGATCGTGCTTGGCGAGCGTGCGTTCATAACTTGGAAACAGAATAATTGGAGGATAGGCGCAATCAGAGTCTACAAACGGCTTGAGGCGCACGACGAAAAACATCTCTTCAAGCAGTCGCACATGAGGAAACCCTTCCTCAGGTCGATCCGTCTCGATCCATGCGAGGATCGGGTCGGGGATCAGAACGGTGTCTGCGTAGAGAAGGAACCGCCTGACGGCGTTCAGCTGTGTTTTTCCAAAATGGCTGCCCCCTCCAAGGACAACCTTTAGGCCACCTTGCTGCCCTGCTGCGGCAAACAGGTCGGCCTTTTGCCTTGCGTATAAATCGTAGAGACGAGGCATCCCCCACTTGAACGCTTCCTCCACTTTCGCGGCCCTCGTCCTTAGACTTGGGACCGTTTCTGAAAACTCGTCCAGCGTGGCAAATCCCCTCGCACTCTTCCCGGTGGCGCGCTGGAAGAATTCGTCAAAGAGGGAGAACAGTTCGCGCTGCTGCGTAGTGACATTATCCATAAGCCAACAAATAGTGTAGTCCCAGCGAAATAAGCACTGAAGTTACGACCAGAAAACTGATCGAGCCGAGGCGTTCGATTCCTCGGGGTTAATCTTCAGCCATCGAATAACGGGCAAACCAGAAACTGACCACACTACCTACTTTCGTAGACTTGACGCATCACGCTAGTTGGGCAACACTATACGTTTCAGTCAAGCTCTTTGACACCCCGCCCCACCCGCCTAACTCCTTACGGCTCAAGATTTTGTGCGCAAGTTGTTGAGCCCCATAGATCAAATCCGATTTTGGCGATGATAAACAGTCGTTTCCTAAACCGGGAACGACGACCGTCCCGTTTGCGAACCGCTCAAACCTATCGAGGGAAATGCCGATGAAGACGAAGACAGAGGAGAAGAATACGACCAAGAAGAAGACGGCCAAAAAGAAGCCGGCAGCGAAACCCGCAACTCCACCGAAAACGCTTCCAGCAGGCCTTCACAAGAAGCAAGGCGTCTGGGTTTTTTCCACGGGACGATCCATCACGGCCGCACAGCTGGAAAGACTCCGTCAATCGATATATCGCGAACGAGAAAATAGCTGGATGGGAACCTTAGCCAAGCCAAAAGGTGAGAAGTCGCCACCCGATCCGAGCGACGCAACATGATCGGAGTTCTCTATCTCACTATTTCCACCGGTTCTCAATTCCCGGCGGGTGCTGTAAGGTTTGCATCACCACGCAATACTGCTCCGTCTTTGCCTGCAACGCACTTAACTGCTCGCGAGTTGCCTGCGGTGCGCGGACATCGAAAATGACTCGGAGGCTCTGAAATCCGACAGGCGCCTCTTTTGAGACTCCCAGCGTTCCCTGCAGGTCCAGATCGCCTTCCACCGTGACATCAATGCCCTCGGTAGGTATTCCCATCGCGGAGGCTACCATTTGGCAAGTGATCTGCGCGCAAGCGGCGAGCGCACCCAACAGCAGGTCTCCGGAGCATGCGCCGGTCCCTGCGCCACCAACGCCTTGATGTGCTTGCGCTTTGTAGATCGCCCGTCCCAAGTCGACCGAGCAGGCGATCGGCGCGTCGGTCTGGCTGCCGCGCGCTGTCAGCGTGATTCGGGAACTCGCTGGTTCTTGCCGGTATCGCTCTTTCAGCGGGCGCTGCAACGATCGAATATCCATGAATCGTCTCCGGAATCTGCGGTATTATAAACGCATTCAAGGGACAGCCTCGGACCCCGTCGCGGTGGGGCCGAAATCCAACGGAATTTAGGTCTTGCGTCCGTCAATGGCAGGCCGATCGCTGCGACAATGAGGGCCATGAACCCGCCGGAAGCTTCACCACCCACACCGTCCACCTTGTCGCCGGGTACACGCTTCGGGAGCTACGAAATCCTCCAACGTCTGGGCGCCGGCGGCATGGGCGAGGTTTATCGCGCCAGGGACACCCGCCTCGACCGCGAAGTCGCAATCAAAACCCTTTCGCTGGAGCGCTGTTCTCAGCCTGAATTGTTGCTGCGCTTTGAGCAGGAAGCCCGCTCCGCCTCCGCACTCAATCACCCACACATCGTCACAATTTACGAACTGGGGCACGAGAACGAAACGCGCTACATCGCCATGGAACTGGTGAAGGGAGAAACGGTGCGCGAACTGCTCGCTTCGGGCCCTCTTCCATTTCGCAAGGCTGTCGCAGTTGCTGCACAAATTGCCGACGCTCTCGCCAAAGCGCACGAGATCGGAATCGTTCATCGCGATTTGAAGCCTGAAAACCTGATGGTTTCTGACGAAGGTGTGTCCAAGATTCTGGATTTCGGTTTGGCAAAGCTGCGAGCGGTGAACCGCAGCCAAAAGTCGGACGGTTCGACCACGAGCATCAGCGAGCCGGGCACGGTGATGGGCACCGTTGGCTACATGTCGCCGGAGCAGGCGACGGGTGGCGAAGTAGATTTTCGTTCCGACCAGTTTTCCTTTGGGTCGGTGCTCTACGAAATGGTCACTGGGGTTGCTGCGTTCCGAAAAAAGACTCATGCGGAAACCATGGCGGCCATCCTTCGCGATGAGCCGCACCGCATCGGAGCCAGAATGCTTCAAGCCCCTGCTCCCTTTATTTGGATCGTTGACCGCTGCCTGGCCAAGGACCCGAAGGAGCGCTACGGCTCAACCCGGGACTTGGCTCGCGACCTGGCCGCAGTGCGCGACCGTCTCGCCGAGGTGCCTGCTCGCAATTCGCAACCGCGCCCCAGCAACCTGCCGGTGCAGCGCACTCCGTTCATCGGGCGCGAACGTGAAGCGGCTGCACTGCGCGAGCTTTTGAATCGCCCTGAGGCACGGCTCGTTACTCTTACCGGTCCGGGTGGCATCGGGAAGACGCGACTCGCCCTGCAAGTGGCCGCCGAAACCGCGGGCGCGTTTCCAGGAGGCGTTTGCTTCGTCCCTTTGGCGCTGGTTGGCGAACGTGGTTTGATCGCTTCCACGATTGCGCAGGCGGTGGGAGTAGGAGAAACCGGGAATCAGTCACCGCAGGAGATCCTGGACGAGTGCTTCGGCGGCCTCGACCAGCCGATGCTTCTCGTGCTTGACAACTTTGAGCACCTCGTCTCAGCCGCTTCCGTGGTGGCGCAGATGCTTACTACGGGTCCGAAGCTCAAGATCGTTGTCACCAGCCAGGCGCCGCTGCATGTCTACGGCGAACACGAATTTCCCGTGCCTCCGCTGGCGCTGCCCGACCTTAAACATATTCCGTCCATGGAAGTGTTTTCACATCTTCCCGCGGTCGCTCTTTTTGTGGAGCGCGCGCAGGCGGTGAAGCGCGATTTCGCCTTGACCCGGGAAAATGCGCCTGCGGTGGCGGCCGTATGCGCCCGGCTTGACGGCGTGCCCCTTGCCATCGAACTGGCAGCGGCGCGCATCAAGCTGCTCTCGCCATCAGCCATGGTGGCGCGCCTTGAGAGCCGTCTGAATCTGTTGACCGGAGGCGCTCGCGATCTGCCGACCCGGCAGCAAACTCTTCGCAGCACCGTGGACTGGAGTTACGGTCTTCTCAATGCGGCTGAACAGACTCTCTTCCGGAGACTATCCGTATTTTCCGGCGGCTGCACGCTGGAAGCCGTGGAAGCCGTGTCCGACACCAAAGGCGATCTGGGCCTCGACATACTCGACGGAATGGCTTCCATGGTGGACAAAAGCCTGGCGCAGCAAGTAGAGCAGGCCGAAACCGAAACGCGATTTCGTATGCTCTCCACCCTCCGGGAGTACGCTCTGGAACGTCTGGCTGAGAGCGACGACGAATCTGCGACTCGCCGAGCCCATGCCGCTTATTACCTCGTGCTTGCCGAAGAAGGCGCCGAGGACGCAGTCGCTCACCCCGAATGGCTGGACCGTTTCGAAGTCGAGCACGACAATTTCCGCATGGCGCTCGATTATCTGATCAAGACGGGCGATGCCGAGTGGGGCCTTCGTCTCGGCGCCGCCCTGTTTCGCTTTTGGGAGACTCGGGAATATCTTACGGAAGGCCGCGACGCCATTGCCAGGCTCCTCGCATTGGAGGGAGCCGCGGCGCGTCCGAAGCTCCGCGCTCGCCTGCTCTTCGCTGCCGCTGTTCTCGCGGGCGAGCAGGGCGACTATGGCTCTGCGCAGCGACTGTTAGAAGAAAGTCTCGAGTCCTGTGTCGAGCTCAACGATAACCGCGGAGTAGCCGTCGCACTGAACGCCTTGGCTGTCAATGCTCGCGATCGTGGCGACCTTGCCAGTGCATGGTTACTCTTCGACCGCTGTGCCGCGATATGGAAGGACCTCGGCGATTCCGCGGACACCGCCCGCGCCCTCAGCAATCTCGCCAGCGTCACGAAGTTGCAGGGCGACTACGCGCGCGCAGCCTCGCTCTACGACGAGTGCCTGACGATGTTCCGGAAGGCCGGAGACGACGCCGGTGTCGCCTGGACACTCAACTACCAGGGCGATGTCGCCCGGGAAAAAGCGGACTTCGCTAACGCGCGCTCATTTTGCGAACAGAGTCTGGCGGCATTTCGCCAACTGCGCGATGGCTGGGGAATTGCAAGCGCCCTCTCCGATTTGGCCAGTCTAAGTTGCGATCAGGGTGACAATGCCGAGGCGCGCCGTCTCTATGGCGAAAGCATAAAGATGTTCCAGGAGTTGGGTCACAAACGAGGCATCGCGAGGGTGCTCGAATGTCTCGCCGCAAGCGCCGCGGCGCAATCGAACGCCGGGCAGGCACTGCATCTGGCTGGAGCCGCCGCCGCACTTCGCCAACGATTGAGCGCCCCGCTCACGCCCGCCGAGCAACCCCGGCTTGAGAAGGCACTGGAATTTGCACGGCGAACGCTCGGCAATGCCGCAGGTCTGGCCGCGTGGATGGAAGGCTGGGCGATGCCGGTCGAACAGGCCGTGCAAGAGGCGCTGAACTGCGATGTCGACCCAGGTCTTCAGATACGAAACTCTGCGTAAGTTAGCCTGCGAGACTGGGATCCATCAGGCGCCGGACAGCCGAAACGCGGTTCGCCGGAAAACCTCCGCGGCGGGCGTGTTCGCGAACCGTCTCCTCGTCCGGCGCAAGGTACACGCAATAAATCTTGTCGCCGGTGACGTAGCTGTGAAGCCATCTGATTTCCGGTCCCATATCCTTCAACACGCCTACTGACTTTTTGGCGACTTCACGCAGTTCGGCATCCGATAAATTACCCGCTCCTGGAATCTCCCGCTCTATTACGTATTGGGGCATTTCCACCTACCTGAGCGGTCATGGTAGCAGATTTTTCGTCTGATAGTTTCCTTACCATGCCCTCGGCCCGGGAGAGCAGAATAGCCAATCTCCCCGCTCTCTTATGATCCTGTCAGGTTGGCTAAACCTGCCTCCCGGCGGACAAGGTTCCGAAGCCTTTGCATCTTTTTTATCCCCTCGCCCGTATATCCCGGTAGCATGAACGCCGCCGCTTATTGCTTGATGAATGTGATGGAATCCGAGGCCAGCGCCATTGCCCGCGGTCTTCGCCGGCGTGATCCAGACCTGCTGGACCGTCTCATCGAGCAGTATCAACACCGGCTTCTCCGCTATCTCGTCTCGCTGTCAGGAAATCGTGAACTCGCAGAGGACCTCTTCCAGGAAACCTGGATTCGCGTGCTCGAACGCGGCCATCAGTACGACGGCAAGCACGAATTCAGCACGTGGCTCTACGCCGTGGCGAGAAATCTGACACTCGACTACCTGCGGAAGAAAAGCCCGGTCAGCCTGGATGGATTGATGCAGAGCGAAGACCACGCACCGCTCGAACCGGCCGATTCGCGCCCTTTAGCGTGGGAAGTTGTGCAGCAGCACGAGCAAGCCGAGCGCATTAGCGCGGCGCTGGTCAGCATTCCGGCGGAATATCGCGAGACCGTGGTGCTGCGCTTCCAGGAAGGATTGGCACTGGAGGAGATCGCGACTGTCACAGGAGCGCCACT
>Ga0137409_10009196_pt1 | contig 10058 bp, 7 predicted proteins | sample CZODoug1_16funga_FD_122059 | JGI IMG/M metagenome (GOLD analysis project Ga0137409, IMG submission 122059) | Vadose zone soil fungal communities from Angelo Coast Range Reserve, California, USA - CZODoug1_16fungal (Hybrid Assembly) | ecosystem: Environmental > Terrestrial > Soil > Vadose zone...
CGCGGCGCTCGGCAAGGTGGACCTGGTTCTCGTCACCCACGCGCACGGCGATCACCTCGGCGACGCGGTCGCCATCGTCAAGGCGAACAACGCTCCGCTGTGGGCCTCGCAAGGCCTCGCGGCCTCGCTCGCGGCGCTGGGCGAGCTGCCCGGAAACCTCTCCAACCGCATGGGCCAAGGCGGGTCGATCACGCCCTTCGGTGCCAACGGCGTGAAGATCATCATGACCCACGCCGAGCACAACTCGGAGCTCGCGTGGGAGAACCCCGCGACCAAGAAGGTCGAGGTTCACTTCGGCGGCGAGCCCTGCGGCTTCATCGTGCAGATGGAGAACGGCCTGAAGATCTACCACATGGGAGACACGGGACTGTTCGGCGACATGAAGTTCATCGGCGACTACTACAAACCCGACATCGTGCTCGTCCCGATCGGCGGCGGCCAGTTCGTGATGGACCCGGTCGACGCGGCGTACGCGGTCCGGGAATGGCTCAAGCCCAGGTACGCGATCCCGATGCACTACGGCACGACGCCGGCGCTGAAGGGCACGCCCAAGGAGTTCATCGACGCCCTCGGCAGCGGCACCTCCACCAGGGTGATCGTGATGAACCCGGGCGACAAGATCGACTTCTAGCGCCAAGCGAACGCGGCGCGACGAACAGCCAGAAAAAAAGCCCGGCCGCATGGCCGGGCTTCTTATTTTCGAGGCCTCAGGACGCGGAGGCCGTGGTCATCACTGGCTTGTCCCGGTACTGCTCCGGGAACAGCCGCTTCAGGTTCGCGACCTTCGGCAGATCGTTGATCACGATGTACGGATAGCGCGGGTTCAGGATCATGAAGTCCTGGTGGTAGGCCTCGGCCGGGTAGAAGCCCTTCAGCGCGTCGACGCGCGTCGCGATCGGCTTGCGGAAAACGCGCGCCTTGTCGAGCTGCGCGATGTAGGCCTCGGCGATGCGCTTCTGCTGCGCGTCGGCGTAGAAGATCGCCGAGCGGTATTGCGTGCCCACGTCGGGCCCCTGCCGGTCGAGCTGCGTCGGGTCGTGCGCCACCGAGAAGTAGATGCGCAGGATCTCTCCGTAGCTGACCTCTTTCGGGTCGAACACAATCTCGACCGACTCGGCGTGACCGGTGCGCCCGGTGCCGACCTTCTCGTACTCGGCGGTGCTCCTGTCCCCGCCCGAGTATCCCGACAGCACCTTCTTCACGCCGCGGGTGTACTGGTACACGCCCTGCACGCCCCAGAAGCATCCCCCGGCGAGCACCGCCGTCTGCGTCGGGCCCGCGGCCTTGGGGTTGTCCAGCGCCGGCGCGGCCACGACCGCTGCCGCCTCGCCCGAGCGCCCCGGGGTGTTCCACAGCAAACCGAGCGCCGCGAGAGCGAGCGGCGCGACCCACCAACCGTTCCTGGCGATACCGGACATGTTTTACCCTCTTTTCAAGTCACTGGCCCTTGGTCGGTAGACAAGGCCGGAACCTTACGGGTTCCGCTTGCGCGCCGCTTCCAGCAGCGGCGTGAGTATATCCATGGGCACGGGAAACACAATGGTCGAGGCCTTGTCGCCGGCGATGTTGGTGAGGGTCTGCAGGTAGCGCAGCTGCATCGCCTCGGGCTGCTTGGACAGCATCTGGGCCGCCTGCAGCAGCTTCTCCGAAGCCTGCAGCTCGCCCTCTGCGTGGATCACTTTCGCCCGGCGCTCGCGCTCGGCCTCGGCCTGGCGCGCGATGGCGCGCACCATGGTCTCGTTCAGATCGACGTCCTTGATCTCGACATTCGACACCTTGATTCCCCAGGTCTCGGTCTGGGCGTCAAGCGCCTTCTGGATGTCGAGGTTCAGCTGCTCGCGCTCGGCGAGCAGCGCGTCGAGCTCGTGCTTGCCGAGCACGGCGCGGAGCGTCGTCTGCGCCAGGAGGTTGGTGGCGGCGAGGAAGTCCGCGACCTGGATGATTGCCTTCTGCGGGTCGACGACCCGGAAATACACGACTGCGTTGACCTTCACCGAGACGTTGTCGCGCGTGATCACGTCCTGCGGCGGAACATCAAGCACGACGGTACGCAGATCGACCCGCACCATCTGCTGGATGACGGGCCAAATCACGATCAGTCCCGGTCCCTTCACCATCCAGAAGCGCCCCAGTTGGAAAACTACACCGCGCTCGTACTCGCGCAGGATCCTGAGCGACCAGCCGACCAGGATGGCGAAGAGGAGCAGCGCGCCCAGAGCGAAATTGAAGCCCATGATCACCCTTTCTCGATGGAATCCGGAACGACTTCGAGGAGCAGGCCGTGCATCGCGGTAACGCGTACCCGCTGTCCCGACTTGAGCGCGGCGTCGCTCCTCACGCGCCAGGTCTCGCCGTGGACGCGCGCCCAGCCCTCGGCCGCGCAATCCTCGAGCAGCTCGCCCGTGCTGCCGATCAGCTCCTCGCGACCGCTCACGACCGGGCGCTTGCGCGCCTTCAGCATCATGCCGATAGCGAAGAAGAGAAACGCCGCGCTTGCGGCGGCGACGCCGAGCACCAGCGAGAAGGGCACGCCGAAGCCCGGGACATCGGTATCGATGAGGATCACCGAGCCGAGCACGAAGGCGATCGCGCCCCCGACACCGAGCGATCCGTACGCCGGAAAGAACAGCTCGCCCGCCATGAACGCCAGGCCCAACAGCATGAGCGCGAGGCCCGCGTAGTTGACCGGCAGCATGTGGAGTGCGTATGCGGCGACGAGGATGCAGATCGCGCCGACCACGCCCGGAAACACCAGCCCCGGGTTGGAAAACTCGAACACGAGCGCGTAGATCCCGAGCAATACCAGCAGATAAGCGACGCTGGGGTCGGTGATGACCGAGAGAAAGCGAGTGCGCCAATCGGGCTCGTATGGAGTCGCGGCGGCGTCCGAGGTGTGCAGGACGCGCTCGCCTTCCGCACCCTTCAGTTTGCGTCCGTCGAGGCGCTTCAGCAGTTCGGGAACATCCTCGGCGATGAGATCGATCACTTTCATCTTCAGCGCATCGGTCGCCGGGAGGCTGACCGCCTCGCGCACCGCCCGCTCGGCCCAGTCCGCGTTGCGCCCGCGCATCTGCGCGAGCCCGCGGATGTAGGCCGCCGCGTCATTCACCTGCTTGCGCGTCATGGCGTTTGCGGAGTCGGCGGCATCGTGCTTCGCGGTCTTCTCGCCGTCGCCCTTTTTCCCTCCACCGCGCTCGCTTCCGTCCTCCTCCTTGCCCCCGCCTGGCGCGCCGATCGCGACCGGCGTCGCCGCGCCGAGATTGGTTGCCGGAGCCATTGCAGCGACGTGCGCGGCGTAGAGGATGTAGGTCCCGGCGCTCGCGGCGCGCGCGCCGCCCGGAGCGACGAACGCCGCGACCGGCACGGGCGAGGCGAGAATGTCCTTGATGATGTCGCGCATCGAGGTGTCGAGCCCGCCGGGGGTATCCATCTTGAGCACGACGAGTTGCGCGCCCTGCTTCTGCGCGGCCTCGAGGCCGCGGTGCACGTAGTCCGCCGTCGCCGGCCCGATCGCGCCGCTGATCGTCAGAAGGAGCACGGGCGCAGGGCCGGCCCGCGCGGACAGAGGCGCGAGCGCGCACAGTGCAATCAGTACCTTATGCCAGCGCAAGCCGGCCTCCGGAAAATCGCGGACGGACCCTTCCGAACTATAGTCTTCTTTTGGATCCCGCGCGGCCACTGGACTTCGCGTCGGGATAGCAGTAACTTTGCGCAAAAGAACAACAGGCGCTTCCACCCACCGCGAGGACCCATGTCAAGAAAATCTCTCTCCTGCTTCTCGATTGCCCTTTGCTGCGCGCTGCCCCTCTGGGCGGAGGCGCAGGACAAGGCGCAAAAGACCGTCGACGCGACCTGCAACACCTGCCACCCGCTATCCGCCCGCGTCGGCAGCGGCTACGACGCCAAGGGCTGGCACACGGTGATGCGCATGATGGTGAACCAGGGCGCGCCGGTTCCCAAGGACCAGATGGAAGCGATGACGAAGTACCTGATCAAGACCTACCCGGTGAACAAGCAGCAGAGGGCCGAGGCTTCGCTGATCAAGGGGCCGCTCAAGGTCTCCATGAAGATCTATAAGGCGCCGACGCCGGGCTCGCGCCCGCACGATCCGCTCGCGGCGCGCGACGGATCGCTCTGGTACAGCGGCCAGATGGCCAACGTGCTCGGGCGCGTCGACCCGAAGACGGGCAAGGTGAAGGAGTACAAGCTGAAGACGGCGCACTCCGGGCCGCACGGCCTGAAGGAGGACGCGCAAGGGAACATCTGGTACACCGGAAACACCGGCGCGCTCATCGGCAAGCTCAATCCGAAGACGGGCGAGGTCACCGAGTACCCGATGCCCGACCCTGACGCGAAGGATCCGCACACGCTGATGTTCGACAAGGCGGGGATCCTGTGGTTTACCGTGCAGAACGCGAACCGCATCGGGCGCCTGGATCCGAAGACGGGCGAGATCAAGCTGCTTACGCCGCCGACGCCGAAGTCGCGTCCCTACGGCATGGCGTTCGATCCGAAGGGAACGCTTTTCGTCGTGCAGTTCGGAACCAACGGCATCGCGGCGGTGGACACGGCGACGATGCAGATCAAGGAATACAAGCTGCCCGACCCCGGAGCGCGCCCGCGCCGCGTGACGACGACGAGCGACGGCATGGTCTGGTACAGCGACTACCAGCGCGGCTACCTCGGCCGGCTCGATCCCGCGACCGGTCAGGTGAAGGAGTGGCCCTCGCCGAGCGGCGCGAAGTCGGCGCCCTACGGCATCTCGACCATCCACGACGTCATCTGGTACAGCGAGTCGGAGGCGATGCCGAACACCGTGGTGCGCTTCGACCCCAAGACCGAGAAGTTCCAGACCTGGGCGATACCCGGCGGCGGCAACATCGTTCGTAACACCGACGTCACCAAGGAAGGTAACTTCGTGCTGGCGAACAGCCTGGTGAACACGGTGACGCTGGTCACGATCCCCAAATAGCCTTATCGAGGCGAGTACCGATGCGGCGGGACCGGCTCCCGCCGTTTTTTTTTGGGGGCGGACAAGCGCCAAGGCTGGTTGTCTACTCCTGAACAGCGAGGAACAATATTTCCGAGTCGCCCGATGAAGTATTGGGCGCGCCGACGTACAGACCTTCCGAGGTGCGCGACTTGAGGTAGAAGCTCGTGCCACCTCCGACCGCGGTGGGAACGTTGGCGACGAGCTCGTAGTGATCCGGATATTTCTGCTGGATCACGCTGACGAAGCCTGCATGGTCGAATCACTGGTTCTCCTCTGACGGCTGTTTCGACCCAGGTTGTATTTCACCAGACCATGGTCCCCGCGTGTCGTTTTCTGACTACTGCTGGCCCAAAGCTTTCGAGTAGCTGACTCCGAGGGCGAGGAGTCCTCGCGGCGCTTTACCGCGTGAACAGGCGTTGCTAGACTGGGTTTCTGGGGACTTGGCAGCCTCCCCGTTCAAGACGCCTCTCCGCGTCCAAGGTCTGCCCGACATATGGCCGCGCGCCACGTGAAGGGTTTGCTTGGACGTCTCGGAAACAACACCTGCGTACTCCCTCTGGCAGCTCGTCGCGTACGCGCTGCGTTTGGGTACGCTTGGCTTCGGTGGCCCCGTCGCGCTCGTTGGATTCATGCACCGCGACTTGGCATAGGCCTTCGTCATATCGCTGCAATCCGCGCATCCATAAACTTTGGGGCCGACGGCCCCGCTTCTCAAGGAGAATCCCATGACATCGAAGAAAGTAGCAGTTCTCGCACTGAGCGTCCTCGCGGCAGGCCTTGCGTTCGGCCAGGCGGCGCGCGGCGAGGAAGGGGGCGACATGAGCGCGCTGGTCCAAGCGCTTGGAAAAAGCAAGCAGACCCTGCTTGGTGGAATGCGCCAGGCGACGCACGACAAGTCGGTCGTGATTTCCGCGAAATTCGAGATGGAGGACGGAAAGCTTTCGCTTTCGGTCTACACGGCAGAAAAAGGGCTCGCCGTACCGGCTGAGCAGAATGTGCTGCAGGAGCTCAGCGGAAGTCCCGAAGGGGACAAGTGGACGCCCGGGACTGAGGTGTTCAAGGACGTCCCGCATGTCGCGAGGTCGGCGGAGCAACTGACTTTGATGACGCTCGCGCACAAGAGTCTGCCCGCCATTGTCGCGGAAGTTCAGAAATCGGAGGAGGCGCGCGTCTTCTCGATTACGCCCATGGTCAAGAATCACAAACCCGTCGCAGTGCTCCTTGTGGTTCAGAAAGGCAAGACGAGGACCTTGACGCGGCCTCTTTAGAAGTCAAGCCCTGCGGGATTCAATTACGTAGTAGTAAACAAACAACAGGAGGATCATCATGTCTTACTCAAGCAGGAAAAACCCGCTGCAGCTCCTTTGTGGCGCCGCGTCGATGGCGCTGGCGTTTTGCGCGTCGCCCTCCGTGTCGGCTGCCGACTACGACTGGTCGGCCGTCGCCAAAGCGCTCGGCCGTTCCGGGAGCGAAATGCCGGGCGGCGTATACCGCGTCGGGCTCGGACGAAGCGATCTGAAGGTCACGCTCGACGGTGTCCCGATCAGGCCCACCCTGGCCCTCGGTTCGTACCTCGCGTTCCAGTCGATGGGCTCCGATGGCATGGTGATGGGTGATCTCGTCCTCACTCAGGACGAGGTCAACCCGGTGATGAAGAGGCTCGTGGAGGGCGGGATCGAGATAACGGCCCTGCACAACCATCTGCTGCGGAACGTTCCGTTCACGATGTACATGCACTTCGAAGGTCACGGCGATCCAGCCAAGCTGGCTGGAGTTCTGCGCACTGCGCTCGAGGAAAGCAAGACACCCCTGGCGGCTCCCGCGCCTGCCGGCTCTCCCCCGCCCATCGATCTCGACACCGGCACGATCGAGAAGACGCTCGGCGCGAAAGGCACAACGAACGCCGGCGTGTATTCGTTCAACGTCCCGCGGGCGGAAACGATCACAGACAATGGGATGACGATTCCGATCTCCATGGGCTCTGGGATCGTCATCAACTTCCAGCCTACGGGCGGCGGCAAAGCGGCGATCACGGGTGATTTCGTGTTGATCGCTAACGAGGTGAATCCCGTGCTGAAGACCTTGCGGGAAAATGGAATCGAAGTCACGGCCTTGCACAGCCACATGCTCGACGAGCAGCCTCACTTGTATTTCATGCATTACTGGGCGAACGACAATGCACTGAAGCTCGCAACCGGCTTGAGGGCCGCCTTGGACAAGGTCAACCTCAAGAGATGACCAAACCTGAGGACGGACTTCATCAGAAGCGCGTCACCAGCGACACCCGGAACGTGCGCGGCTCGGCCGGGTGGAAATGGTGATCGTTCGCGCCGGCGGCCGGTTCCCCTTGCAGACGTGACGTGTAGTAGTACTCGATGTCGTTGACCCTGCGGTCGAACAGATTGAGGAGGTCCAGGTTGATCTGGGTGCGCGGATCGACTTTGTACGTGGCGCGGCCCGACCAAATGAGCGAGGAGTACGCCACCTGGCTGTTGTCCTCGGTCAGCGGGTGCGGGCCGAAGTAGCGCATGAACAGGCTCGCCGACCAGGGGCCGATATCCTTCGCCGTCACGCCGAACGACGCGACCCGTGCGATCGCGCCGGGAATGTGGTTGCCCGCCGGATCGCTGTCGGTAAACTCGGCGTGCGAGAGCGAGAGGTCCAGGTCCACGATCAGCCAGGGCTTGGGGATGTAACGGTTCGACCACTCGATGCCGCGGCGCAGGCTGGGCCGGCTCGCCACCGTGGTGCCGGCGTCCCCGACGAACAACAACTCGGAGGCGAGCGTGAGCCTCCAGAGCGACAGAGACGACTGGAGGTTCGGGATGGCTTCGGTGCGGATCCCGATCTCCTCGCCCTTGCTCTTCACCAGCGCGGGAACCTTCTGCACGGACGTCACGTGGTCGGTCGGGTCCACCGTGATGGTGGTGCCGCGCGCGTCGTTCGAGTGGAAGCCCTGGCCCCAGTTGAGGAAGTACTCGGTCTTCGCGAACGGCCCGTAGATGAAGCTCAGCTTCGGCGAAGTGATGTGCGCGTCGGTCGTGCCGGAGTTGGGCTCGAAATCGCTGTTCACCTTGGCGTAGAAGAAGTCCTCGCGGATGCCCGCGACGCTGCGCAGCGTGTCCGTCCACTGGTAGGTGTTCTCATAGAAGAGCGCCGCGCCGGTCTGCTGCACGTAGTCTTTCCGCGTGGTACCGATCACGTCGCGCTGGAAGGTCTTGTTGAGCGCCAGGTTGATGTTGTCGCGCCGCACGTCCAGGCCGAACTTGTTGGTCGCCGCCCGGCCGCCCCACTTGTCGTTGAAGATCCAGGTCGGCGTCAGCCCGAACACCCAGCGGTCGTCGAACTGCTCGAACTGGTCACCTTGCGCGGGGTTGTCGAGGAAATAGGTGAAGTTCGAGAAAAGGTCGAGGCGATACTTGATCGCGTACGCGTCCATGTGGAACACGCCGCCGTTGTTCAGCACCAGGTGACGGTCCAGCGAGACGCTGTAGCGCGAGGTCTGGCCGCCGTCGCTCGGGTCGAGCGCGCCGAAGCGCGAGACTTCCCGGTCGACCGCGCGCGACGCGATCTGGTCCGTCGCGTTCCATTTCCCCGTGTACGCCATCAGCGAAAGCGTGTAGCCGTCTGCGTTGGTGCCCTGACTGAACCGCATCACGCCGTTCAGCTTGCGGTAGTTCTCGGGGTTGTCCCAGGGGCCGTTGTTGTGGAAGGCCTCCAGGCCGTAGAGCAGGGTGCCCGAGCCGGCGTCGGACGAGTTCGCGGCCAGGGCGCGCGCGTAGCCGTTCGGGCCCGCAGTGAGCGAGCCGATGCCCTGCGGAAGCTTGGTGGTGTAACTGATGTCTGCCGCGCCCGCCGAGGAGAAATCGCCTTCGTCGGCGAAGTAGGGTCCCTTCTTGTACTGGATGCGCTGGACCAGCTCCGGGATGAGGAAGTTGAGGTCGGAGTAGCCCTGCCCGTGCGCGTGCGTGGGCATGTTCACCGGAACGTGGTCGACCTCGGTGCGGAAGTCCGTGCCGTGGTCGAGGTTGAAGCCGCGCAGGAAATACTGGTTCGCCTTGCCGTCGCCGCTGTGCTGCGTGACGATCACGCCCGGGATGTACTCGAGCACCTCTGCGGGACGCAGCGTCGGCCGCGCCTCGATGAGACCGGGGGTGATGTAGCCCTGGCTCGCGGCGTCGGAGGTGCCGACCGCGTTCTCGTAGTGCCCGATGACGCGGACCTCGTCGAGCTGCGCGGGAGCCGGCTCGGCCTTCGGTGGTACTGCGCCCTCCTTCGGAGCCTCCTGCGTCGTGCCTTCCTGTGCGCGACTCACCTGCGTCATGAGGCCCGCGCACAACAGCGCGAGCGCGATCTGGGTTCGCCTTGGTGCCATCATCCTCCCGTGAGCCCGGCGCTCACGCAAGTGAGGAGCGGCGCCGGGGCCGGCGCACATCATACCCGCGTTGTCCGAGGTTTCGGCCCATGGTAGGGTTCGCGGCGTGGCCACCAGGGACAAGACGGCGACCCCATCGTCCGCGGCACGCGTGCCCGCCGCGCGCCTCGTGCGCTTCGTTTCCGCGGCCTTTCTCGCCGTCGGCCTTCCCGCGAAGGACGCCGCGACCTGCGCCCAGCTGATGACGCGCGCCGACCTGCTCGGCGCCGACGGCCACGGCATCTTCCGGCTGCCGCAGTACATCCGGCGCATCAAGGGCGGAGCGGTCAACGTCAAGCCCGAGGTGCGCGTCGCCCGCGAGGCCGCGGGGATGGCGCTCGTCGACGGCGACAACGGCATGGGCCACGTCGTGATGAGCTTCGCCGCGAAGACCGCCATCGAGAAGGCCAAGACCGCGGGGGTCGCCTGGGTCGGAGTCAACTGCAGCAACCACGCCGGACCGGCCTCGCTCTACGCGTCGATGCCGGTCGAGCACGACATGGCCGGGCTGTACCTCGCCGTCGGCAACGCCAACCACATGGCGCCCTGGGGCGGAGTCGACCTGCTGCTCTCGACCAATCCGATCGCGGTCGCCGTGCCCGCGACCGACGGCCCCATCGTCCTCGACATGGCGACCAGCGTCGCGGCCTA
>Ga0137409_10009197_pt1 | contig 10058 bp, 6 predicted proteins | sample CZODoug1_16funga_FD_122059 | JGI IMG/M metagenome (GOLD analysis project Ga0137409, IMG submission 122059) | Vadose zone soil fungal communities from Angelo Coast Range Reserve, California, USA - CZODoug1_16fungal (Hybrid Assembly) | ecosystem: Environmental > Terrestrial > Soil > Vadose zone...
CTCGGCGTGTTTTCGCGATCGAGTCGGATGACAGTATTCAATTTGCCCGGCAACTCGCGGCCGCGAACGGTTTCGAAGACCGTATCGAGTTTTTCCAAAGTGATTCGCGCAAGACGGAATTGCCGGAGCGCGTGAACGTCATCGTTTCCGATATTAGGGGTGTGTTGCCGCTCCATGACCACGCGATTTCGTCATTGGAAGATGCCCGCCAGAGGTTACTCGCGCCGGGCGGAATCATGATTCCGCTGCGCGACACGTTGAAAGCGGCCGTGATCGAAGCGGATGAATATTACTCTCGCCTCATTTCTCCATGGCAGAAGTCGGTTCCCGGAGTAGATCTCTCTCCAGCCCTTTCGCCCATCCTCAATCAGTCCTACGGCTCGTTTTTCAAGAAGGATCAACTCCTGAGCCAACCGCAGAACTGGGGCTTACTCGACTACACGGTGGGAGCCCCGGCTCGAGTTGCGGCTAAATTGGAATTTAGTGCGGCGCGAGATGGAACCGCCCACGGCCTTTGCCTTTGGTTCGAGACGCAACTCCTCGGCGACATCGGTTATTCTTCCGGGCCGGGAGGTGCCGCAACCATATACGGCCAAATCTTTCTACCTTGGCTGGACCCGGTGGCAGTTTCGGAAGGCCAGGAAATTCAAGTTAAATTGCGTGCCGATCTCGTCGGCCAGGATTACATCTGGTCTTGGAACACCATAATTCTCGCGCGCGACGGTGCGCCACCTACCCACTTTCAGCAATCCACATTTCAGGGCGCAAATTTCTCGCCAGATTCGCTGCGACGCCAGGCGCTGGACTATGCTCCCCTTCTCTCTGAGGCAGCGCAGGCGGACCTATGGATGTTAGGAAGGATGGATGGAAGCGCCTCATTGCAGATCATCGCGCAATCGGCCGCGGAGCAGTTCCCGCGCCTCTTTTCTTCCTGGCGCGAAGCATTCCGGCGCGCCGCAGACCTTTCTAGAGAATTTTCACGCTAGCTTGTGTGCTGGCCGTACAACAGCCTGGTATTTTCGCCGAACCTGCTCTTTCCGGCGAGCCCCCCGCCGCGCAACCGACATTTATCTTGCAACTCCGAATGAGCCTAGGCACAGTACCGAAGAATGATTCTTCGTCTTTCCAGCAACGCGCACCGTGTAGCGCTTGTCCTCGTTTCTTTCCTCGTGGCCGTGCTCCTCTCTTTTTTCAGCATCCGAAATGCGCTGGCCGTCCGTTACGCTGCTTTGCAGACCGCTGCATCTCTCGAACGCGCTATGCACCTCGAACCCGCTGACCCGCGCAACTGGTATCTCCTGGGCCGCTATTGGCAATACAACCTCGAGGATCCTGATACGGCGCGCGCCATTCGCTCCTACCATACTGCTCTGTCGTTGAACCCCGCCTCGTGGGAAACTTGGCTGGACCTTGCCGCCGCTTACGAATCGGAATCCAATCCCATTGAAGCTCGTGAGGCTTTTCTGCACGCCAAAAGGGTCTATCCACTTTCTGCCGAGGTTTCTTGGCAATATGGAAATTTTCTTTTGCGGCAAGGAGAGCTTGATCCAGCTTTCACTGAAATGCGCCTTGCCGTTGAAGGTGATCCCAAGCGCGCGGCGGAGGCTTTTTCCCGCTCGCTCCGTGCCGGTTCCAGTGTCGAAACCGCGCTCGATCGCATCTTGCCGCCCATTGGCGAAGCCTATCTCGATGTGATTCGGGACCAATCGGCAGACGGTCACACCGCGAATGCCCTCAAAGTATGGGACCGCCTCGTCACTCTGCATCCCCGCTTTTCCTTGTACGATTCTTTCCCCTTGGTCAGCACCTTGATGGCGCAACGCCGCATCGCGGAAGCCGGCAGAGTCTGGGACCAGACGGTCGTTTTTGCGGGCCTGGCTGATCTCCAAGGTCCGCCACACTCGGTCTTATGGGATGGAGGATTCGAATCAAGTATTAGGAATGGCGGCTTTTCATGGCTCATTTCCGAAGGATTTCACGCCGTGCAGGTTGGTATTGATTCTCAGGAGAAACACTCCGGCAATAGTTCCTTGCGGCTGACATTTGACGGGAAATCCAACGTTAATTTCGCCGGCGTTTGCCACTATGTCCCAGTCCAGCCCTCCACCGCTTATCGTTTCTCGGCGTGGGTTAAGACCAGTGGGCTCACAACGGACCAAGGCATCCGCTTTCAGTTGCATTCACTCGGAACGCTGGACACTTCGACAGTCGTTACGCCGGAAGTTCACGGGACCGTTCCTTGGACTCCGATCGTACTGCCTTGGTCCTCTGGAAAGGACGTTCACGAACTGCAAGTCTGCGTGGTCCGTCTTCCCAGCGAGGGGGCCGAGAGCAAGATTCAGGGAACCGCATGGGTCGATGACGTCGCATTGGTTCTCGAACCCACGGAGCATCCCAAACCATGAGGTTGCTTCGCTTCGGCATTTGCGCTCTGGTCGTGTTTGCCGTTGCCGCTCATGGAGGTGTTGAAGACTGGGCTCGGGCGGTGTTTGAAACCGGCACTGGACTGCTCTTTTTCGCCTGGGCCTTGTGGTTCTGTTTTACGCATGAAGAAGAAATTCTTATTTCTTCCCTTCTTCCGCCGCTGGCAACATTTTTCCTGATTGTTTGCGGTCAGTGGTTTTTTCATGGCACTGCTTCTTCCTACGCTACGCGGACGGAATTACTGCTCTTGCTCTCCGACCTGATCCTCCTCTTTCTTGCCGTGCAAGCCTTCCGCACTCTTCAAGATTGGCGCGGCTTCATTTGGTTCGGGATGGTGCTTGGCTTTTTGGTCAGCATTTTTGGAATTCTCCAGCACCTTACCTTCAATGGAAAGGTCTATTGGTTTCGCGAGATGCGTTACGGGGGAATCCCGTTTGGGCCTTACGTTAACCGCAATCACTTCGCCGGATTCGTGGAGTTGATTCTCCCGCTTGCGCTCGTGCCGCTGGTCCTGGGCCGAGTGCGCCGGGAGCGCTGGCCGGTCGTCGGTCTCTTCGCCGTTGTTCCTATCGGTGCGCTTTTCCTCTCTGCCTCCCGGGGAGGTATCGTGAGCTTCGGCGTCGAGCTGGCCGTATTGGCTCTAGTCATGATTCAGCGACGCGCCAGGGGAAAGCAATTGTTTGCCGGCGCTGCTGTCTTGTTTCTGGCGTCGTTTATGGTTTACTGGCTCGGCGTCGGTCAGCTCCTGCAGCGATTTTCGTCGCTCCAGTCTCTTGAGGTTACGGCCGGAAAACGCGCCTCGATGCGCCGGGATACCTGGCAAATCTTCCTCCATCACTCCATTGCTGGAACGGGACTCGGCACGCTGCAGATCGTTTATCCGCCTTACGAATCGCTCTACGATGGGAAGATCGTCAATCACACGCACAATGACTACCTCGAAGCGCTCGCCGAAACCGGCATTCTGGGAGGACTCTGTTGTGCCTGGTTTCTGGGTGTTTTATTTCGCGAATCCTTTAGCCGACTGCGCCAGCTCAACAACTCTTTTGCCGGGACCTTGCAGCTTTCCGGCCTGGTGGCCTGCACGGGTTTCCTCGTACATAGCCTGGTCGACTTCAACCTGCATATCCCCTCAAACGCTCTTCTCTTTTTTCTGATGGCCCATCTCGCCGCCTCCGAGATGCAGTCTGACAACCGCCGTCCATCCCCCGCGCGTCGCACCACCGAAATCCCCGAAATCACTGATTGATTTGGGCGTTCTCACTGTATAATCGACGCGGGGGTCATCTATACTCATGCAGCCAGTCAGACTGGGTGCGTTGGTGTCGTTTTGCGTTCCGGCCGCCCTGTTAGCGTCACTGGTCCTGCCCCCAGCCAGCCGCGCTCAGCAGGCCGTTCTTGAGACGCCACAGCAGGTCAACGACCGCATACGCTCGTTGTCTGCGTCCGCGCGCGCGGTGCAGCACGATTACATCATTGGCAATGGCGATCTGCTGGACCTCGAAGTCTTCGATGTAAAAGAGCTTAGCCGTGAAGTCCGCGTCAGCCAGACCGGCTCTATCGGTATCCCGCTCGTGCCGGTTCGCTTGCATGTTGCCGGACTGACGGAAGTCCAAGCCGAACAGAAGATATCCGAAGTCCTCGAAGCCAACGGTCTGGTCTCTCATGCCGAAGTAAGCATCAGCGTCAAAGAGAGAAAGAGCAAGCCCATCACCGTCGTCGGGGCCGTTCAACATGCCATGGTTTACCAGGCGGACCGGGCGGTAACCCTCCTCGAAGTCTTGGCAGAGGCCGGCGGCGTTGCCAATGACGCTGGCGACACCGTCATCGTGAACCGGCCCGCCCAGGAAGTTCCGTCTGATCCCTCAGAGCCTCCGGCGATCGGGCCGGAAGATCCGGTTCCTGCGGCTTCGTCCGCGGCAGTTGCTTCCAATCCGTCCGCTAATACTCCACCGCCCGTTGATCCGCCTCATTTGAACAATACGATCACCATCAATCTGAACGATCTGATGGAGAGCGGAGACGCTACCAACAATATAGTTCTCCAGGCTGGTGACATCGTCACCGTTCCTCACTCTGGAATCGTGTACGTGCTGGGAGCAGTCACCAAGCCCGGTGGCTTTGTCCTCGCGAACGACCGCGGCCAGATGACCACCTTGAAGGTTCTGGCTCTTGCCGGTGGTTTGAGCTCCACCGCGAAAAGGGATCATGCTGTCATCGTCAGGAAAAACGCTCAGGGGCAGCAGCACGAAGTGGCCGTGGATCTCAAGAAGGTGATGCAACGCCAGGCGGAAGACGTTCAGCTTCAGCCCAGCGACATCCTGTACGTCCCGGACAGCGCTGCAAGAAAGGCCCTGCTTCGCACTGCGGAATTGGGAATTGCTCTCGGGACCGGCGTTGCTCTCTACCGCGTTGCATACCGCTAAAATGGCTGACGACAACAAACTCGTTCCTCGGGAAAATGGTTCCAACGGTGCCGCCGAGTTGAGCTCGTTGCCGGCCCGCCTGCCTAGCTTTGACCTTTCCCCTCGAGAGCCCCACCTCTACGACTACCTGCTCATTTTACGGAAGCACCAGTGGCTGATCCTCTCCTTCATGCTCGCGGTCGTCACCATCGTGGCCATCGCCACATTCCGCATGCAGCCTGTTTACGTGGCTACGGCTCGCGTTGAGATTGATCGCGAGAACGCCAATATCCTTCCCTTCCAGGGCGCGGATTCCTATGACTACATGATGGATCTTGAGAATTACATCGAGACGCAATCCAGGATCCTCACCAGCGAGACTCTTGCCCTTCAAACCATTCGCAACAACGGTCTTTCGTCCCGCCCGGAATTTTCTTCACCCGGCGGACCCTCGGAAGCAATCGCCAGCGGCAGCCTGGCAAACCAGAAACGCCCGCCCGAGCTCGCTGAGTTTTTGGGAAGTCTCAGCGTGAAGCGCGTCCCCAACAGCCGCTTGATGGACGTCAGTTTTGAATCCACCGATCCCCAGCTCGCCGCCCGCATCGTCAACGCCCATATCGTCTCCTACATCGAGCAGAATTTCCGCAGTAAGTATGAGTCCACCACCCAGGCTTCCACGTGGCTCGCCGACCAGCTTGGTGAGTTGAAGATCCGGGTGCAGAGGTCCGAGGACGCCCGCATCGCCTACGAACGGCAGAATCAGATCTGGACGCTCGACGACAAACAGAACATCACCACCCAGCGGCTCTCCGACATCAACAAGCAGTTGACCGACGCCCAAAGCGATCGCATGCGCAAGGAATCGCTCTACCAGTTTGCCAAGTCCGGCAATCTCGACGCCGTACCCGCCGTTCAAAACAACTCCGCCCTCGGCGATTTGCTAAAGAAACGCAGCGACACCGCCTCACAATACACCGACACCTTGGCCCAATACGGCCCTAATTTTCCCAAGGTGCAGCGGCTCCAGGCCCAGCTCAAGGAATTTGATCAGGCCATCGAAAAAGAGAAACAAAAAATTTTGGACGTCCTCGAAAGCGATTACCATGAAGCACAGCAGCGCGAAACGCTCTTGACCCAGGCGCTCGACCAACAGAAGGCCGAAACCAACCAGATGGCGGGAAGGCTGGTGGAATACAACATCCTCAAGCGTGAGGCCGAGGCCAACAAGACTCTTTACGAAGGTCTGATGACCAAGCTCAAGGAAACCGCGATTTCCGTCGGTTTGCGCTCCTCCAATATCCGCGTCGTGGATCCCGCCATGATTCCCTCCACGCCGGCCCGTCCTGCCAAGACCCGTAACCTTGCCCTGGCCTTTCTCGTTGGCTTGGTTGGCGGCATCGGTTTGGCTCTCATGCGCGAGTATCTCGATAACACCGTGAAGTCCCCGGACGACGTCGAAACGCTTTCACGTTTGCCTTCCCTCGCCGTCGTGCCTGAGTTTGCCGGTTCCAATGGCAGCGGCAAGCGCCATGGTATTTTGCAAGGCTTCTCGTCCAACGGGCACGACAAGCGTATAGAACTGGTCGCTCAGCACCTGCCCAAGTCGCAAATGTCGGAGGCGTTTCGCGCTTTGCGAACTTCTATTTTGCTTTCCCAGGCCGATCATCCGCCCCAAGTCATCTTGGTCACCAGCGCGCTCCCCCGGGAAGGGAAGACCACTGCCGCCGCCAATCTTGCTGTTACGCTTGCGCAGCTCGGCGATAGCACCGTTCTCGTCGACGCCGACCTTCGCAAACCCGGCGTCGGCCGCCTCCTCAATTTGGCCAGCGGAAAATATGCCGGTTTGAGTTCCTATCTGGCGGGCGTCTCGAGTCTTGATCTGGTGTCCGTCCCCCATCCCACGATTCCCAATCTCGTCGCCATTCCCACCGGACCGCTCCCTCCCAATCCCGCGGACTTGCTCTCCTCCCACAAGCTCGTGGAGGCCATCGCCGAGCTGCGCACCAAGTTTAAGTTTATTGTTATCGATTCGCCTCCCGTCATGGCCGCCACCGACGCCGTGATTCTTTCCGTGCAAGCCGACGGCGTTCTTCTCGTCGTTCGCAGTGGCGAAACTCCCAAGGAAGCGTTCACTCGCACCCGTGATCTGCTGAGTAGCGTCAAGTGCCGGATCCTCGGCGTCGTTCTCAATGCTGTGGACGCCAGCGCTCCCGACTATTACTATTCTTATCGGTATTATCCGTACTCATATGGATATGGTCCCCAGGAAGCGGCTGAAGTTTCGCATGAACCCGAAGAGGATTCCGAAGCCATTGCCCATCGCGGCTCCAGCGATCGCGACGATGATTCCCAGGCCCTGTAAGGAGGCCCTTTGCGCTATTTGATCACTGGCGGTGCCGGCTTTATTGGTTCACACCTCGCGGAGCGGCTTCTCGACCGCGGCGACCGTGTCGTCCTTCTCGACAATCTCTCCACGGGCAGCGTCGAAAACATTCGCCATCTCAAGTCTTCCGGCAACATGCAATATCACCTCGATAGCATCGAGAATCGCCAGTTGCTCGCCGAACTCGTCGATGACGCCGACGTCATCGTCCATCTGGCTGCCGCCGTCGGCGTCAAGCTCATCGTCGAAAGCCCCGTCAAGACCATCGAGACCAACGTCAATGGCACTCAATTAATTCTCGAAGCCGCCTGCAAGAAAAAGAAACTCGTCCTCACTGCTTCCACCTCCGAGGTCTATGGCAAGAACATCAATGTTCCTTTCCACGAAGACGCCGACCTCGTCCTTGGCCCCACCACCAAGGGCCGCTGGAGCTACGCGGCCTCCAAAGCGCTCGACGAGTTTCTCGCGCTCTCCTACTGGAAAGAAAAGAAGCTCCCCGTCATCGTCGTTCGTTTGTTCAATACCGTCGGCCCGCGGCAGACCGGCCGCTACGGCATGGTGCTCCCCAATTTCGTCAAGTCCGCCTTGGACAATACCCCCATCACGATTTACGGCACCGGGAAGCAATCCCGCTGTTTCTGCGACGTGCGCGACACCGTCGAAGGCCTTATCCGCCTTATGGACTTGGAGCGCTCCGTCGGCGAAGTCGTCAATGTTGGCAACACCGAGGAAATCACCATCGAGGCATTGGCGCAGCGAGTGAGGGACCGCACCGGCAGTTCCTCTCCCATCGAATACATCCCCTACGACCAGGCCTACGAACCCGGTTTCGAGGACATGATGCGCCGCGTGCCCTCCGTTGAAAAGCTGCATGCCCTGACCGGCTTCCGTCCGCACATTCCATTGAACGAGATCATCGACCGGGTTTCCGCCTTCTTTCAACAAAAGGCCGAAGCCCTCGACGTTCACAGGGTAGCCGCTACCAGCGCCGACTAAATTCCGTCGCTTGGCCAGCCCGCGCCATTTTCTTCGAGCCGTTTTCGCCATTTCTTTGCTATAAATTCGCACCAAGAATCCACGAATCTTTTCGTACTTTTACCAAACTTTTGGAAATTTTCTTCGTCTTTACCTCTAGCTATCCGGAGGTGTCTCAGTGATCATCCCCGCCAGTGCCTCCACCCGCCGCCTTACCTTCACTGGCTGGCTCGACACCGTCCTTCGCGACCTCAAGTACACCTTCCGCATGCTTGCTCGCACCCCCGGTTTTACCGCCGTAGCCGTCCTCACTCTCGCTCTCGGTATTGGCGCAAACACCGCCATCTTCACGCTTCTCGACCAGGTCTTGTTGCGCCTTCTTCCCGTCAAGGATCCCCAGCAACTCGTCCTGCTCACCATGAAGGGCCGCCACTACGGCAGCAACTGGGGTGGCAATGCCATCTCCCATCCCATGTTCCGTGATTTTCGTGACCACAACGAAGTCTTCTCCGATATGTTCTGCCGCTTTCCCACTTCCGCAAGCCTTTCCTTCGGCCAGCAGGCGGAACGCGTTTCCGTCGAACTCGTCTCCGGCACCTACTTCTCCACTCTCGGCATTGTTCCCGCCATGGGACGCACCCTCACTCCCGAAGATGATCAAGTTCCCAGCGGGCATCCGTACATCGTCCTCAACTACAACTTTTGGAAAACGCGTTTTGCCGGCGATCCCCAAATCGTCGGCAAGACTCTGACTCTCAACAATTACAAGATGACCGTTGTCGGCGTTGCTCAGGCAGGTTTCGACGGTGTGGAACTCGGCTTCTCCCCGAAAATCTTCATTCCCATCATGATGCAGCCGCAAATCATCGTCGGCAATCCGGAAGACATGCTCAAGGAGCGCCGCAATCGCTGGGTGAACGCCTTCGGGCGCTTGAAGCCCGCCATCTCCCAGCAGCAAGCCAAGGCCGCTCTCCAGCCCTTTATGCGCTCCATGCTCGAATCGGAAGTGCAGCTCCCCGCCTTCGCCCACGCCTCGAAATATGACCGCGACGAATTTCTAAAATGTTGGATCGACGTTTTACCCGGTTCCCAGGGCCGCTCCTACACGCGTCGCCAGCTCACCACTCCACTTTGGGTCTTGATGGCCACCACTGGCGTGGTCTTGCTGATTGCCTGCGCCAACCTGGCCAACCTCCTGCTCGTCCGCGGCTCCAGCCGCGTCAAGGAAATCGCTGTTCGCCTGGCCATGGGCGCCACGCGCCCGCGCATCATCGGTCAACTCTTGATCGAAAGCCTTTCTCTTTCCGCGCTGGGAGGACTCACCGGTCTGGCCGTTGCGTTCTGGGCCGACCGTGCCCTCATGAAAATCTATCTGCCGTCGGATTCCGGCGGCATGAACATTTCCAGCGCGCCCGATCTCCGTATTCTCCTCTTCAATCTCGCCGTCACAGTCCTTACCGGTGTCATCTTCGGCCTCGTGCCCGCTCTTCAGACCACCAAGCCCAATCTCGCCGGTACCTTGAAAGATCAAGCCGGTGCCGTTGTCGGTGGTGCCGGTGAGTTGTGCGGTGACGGTGTTGCCCACAGTAACGGTGCTGACTCCAGCGCCCGCTGGATTAACATCGTAGCCGACATATCCGACAAGCAGGTTGCCGCCAGCCAGACCTACAACTGTGACGCGGTAGTATCGAGCGCTGAGTGGAGCGGAGGTTCCTATGCCAGCGACATTACAGGCAGTAGGCGCGACAGCGGAAGTCCAGCTTGCTCCGTCGCCGCTCACCTCTAGAGCAATGGACGTGCATGCGCTCACTCCGGCTGCCGGAATCCAGGTAATACGGTGATACTGGGCAAAGGGCGATGCGGCTGCGCTG
>Ga0137409_10009198_pt1 | contig 10057 bp, 8 predicted proteins | sample CZODoug1_16funga_FD_122059 | JGI IMG/M metagenome (GOLD analysis project Ga0137409, IMG submission 122059) | Vadose zone soil fungal communities from Angelo Coast Range Reserve, California, USA - CZODoug1_16fungal (Hybrid Assembly) | ecosystem: Environmental > Terrestrial > Soil > Vadose zone...
TTTTTGGGGTTCGTATTGATAGTCATGGTCACACCCCCGTCGATGCAAGATGCACGGCGTTTTCGATGCGCTGGTAACAGCCGCAGCGACAGATATTGCCGGCCATCGCTTCGCGGATCTGATCGTGGGACGGCTTCGGGTTCTCGTTCAAAAGCACCGCCGCCTGCATGATCTGGCCGGTCTGGCAATAGCCGCATTGCGGGACGTTCATCTCGCGCCAGGCCTTCTGCACCGCGTGATCGCCGGTGGGATGGAGGCCTTCGATGGTCGTGACCTCGCGGTCGACCACGTCGGAGACCGAGGTAATGCAGGCGCGGACGGCCTGCTTGTTGACGATGACGGTGCATGCGCCGCAGAGGGCCTGGCCGCAGCCGAATTTCGTGCCCGTCAGTCCGATTTCATCACGGATAAACCAGAGTAATGGAAGATCCGGGTCGCCGTCCCAGCTTCGTTCTTGGCCGTTAATCTTCACCTTGATCATGATCGTTCCTCGCTCTTCATAAGCTATGGATGTTGGTTCGACGTGAGCCGGAACATGTTTCCGAGCCGCTCGACGCCGTCGCTATGAGGTTCCCTCGCATGGTCTTGCAGAAAGCGGACCTCGCTGAGAAACCTCAGGACTACCGTATGATCTCGTTGAATATCTGTGTTGTTGGGGGTCCATCCTCCTGTTTCGGCTTTTTGCTTTGTTCACCAGACCCACCTGGCGAGACGGACGTTGCACACGATACAGTAAAGCGGGGCGGATCGATTTCACAACGCCTTGTCTCGACGCATCGTCTTGCATTTTTGTTTGGCGAAAGCAGGGCTCCTGCTCGGTGGTCTGCTTTTGGTCAGTAGCCCTTACACATGGCTGGCAGCAAGAAATTTCCATAGCGCTGAAGTGCGATCTGCGCCGATGATTGGGAAGGCCTGGCTCGCAGCTCATCAGTAACTTGTTGGTCCTTGAGCCGCGCGCCGCTTTAGCGCACCGCACAAATCCGAAGTCTGACCTGTTCTGCGAAATGCGCATGATGTGGTGCACTGCAGTTGTGATCAGATGAAAGCCGACGTCTCTCTTGAATACGCGAAGCGCTGACGCACGAACAGAAGGTGCATCGCTCAGAACAAAAAATCAAAACAAAAATCCATCGCCTTCATTTGGCCGAGTTGCACCCTTCAGTTTACGCCATGTCCGAATCTCATCGCGGCTCGACACCATCACCCGAAAGCATCAGCTCGGAACTCGATGCGGCGATGCCGTCTTGTTCGGATCCGACACGGCGTGCGCTCATCTTGACGGCTCTCGCTGCGGGAACATGCGTGCTGGCGTCCGGACCTGCTGTAGCCGGTGAGGATCAGCCCGGCAGCGACGAGCGGCCGCAAAAGGCTGACCTTTTCGTTGTCGCCGAGGGCGAGCATGAAGGCAAAGTCATCGATCCGCAGGATCTGAAACTCGGCGGACCGCCGCTGCGCGCCTGGCCCAAGGATCCAAAGACCTCCGTGATCCGCAATGGCTCGCGGTTGAACGAAGTCCTGATCGTCAAGCTTGATCCGGCCGAACTGGATGATGAGACGCGCTCGCGCGCCGCCGACGGTATCGTTGCCTATTCGGCAATTTGCTCGCACGCAGGGTGTCCCATTACTGGCTGGTTGAAAGGGGCCGCAGGCGACAACGACGTGTTTAAATGCTTTTGCCATAATTCCGAATTTGATCCTCGGCACAGCGCGCAAGTCGTGTTTGGACCAGCGCCTCGGCGGCTGGCGGCGCTTCCGCTGACGACGGCCGACGGTTCACTCACGGTAGCTGCAACATTCGTTGGAAAGATAGGAGGGCAATAGGGAGGGGAATGCGGCCCGCCGCCGCATCGGATTGCGTACAACCATAAAAACAAAACAGATGAGAAAACCAAAGGGAGGTAGCGTCTATGACCATGAAGCAATGGCTATTGTCGAGTTTAGTCGCGTCCACATGCCTTGTTCCGATCGCCGCCGGCGCCGGCCCGATCGAGAATTACAGCCCGGTGACCGCCGATCGGCTCAAGAATCCCGAACCCGGCAACTGGATGAACTATCGCCGAACCTATGACGGCCAGGGATACAGTCCGCTCGATCAGATCAATACCTCGAATGTGAAAAACCTGACGCCGGTCTGGACCTTCTCGACGGGCGTGGTCGAAGGCCATGAAGCCCCTCCCATCATCAACAATGGCGTGATGTTCGTCGCGACCCCGATGGGGCAGGTGATCGCCCTCAATGCCAAGACCGGCGACGAGTATTGGCGCTACAAACGCCAGCTCCCTGACGACCTCTTTCAATTGCATCCGACCAGCCGCGGCGTGGGGCTGTGGCAAGACAAGCTGTATCTGGCGACGACGGACGACCACGTGGTCGCGCTCGATGCCAAGACGGGTAAAGTGGTCTGGGATACGAAGGTTCAGGACTATAAAAAAGGCCAGTACCTGACGCTGATGCCATTGGTGGTTGATGGAAAGGTAATCGTCGGCGGCTCCGGTGGTGAGTTCGGCGTGCGTGGTTACGTCGTTGCGTATGATGCCGACACCGGCAAGGAACTGTGGCGGACCTTCACCATCCCCGGCGAGGGCGAGCCGGGCCACGACACCTGGACTGGTGACGACTGGAAATCCGGCGGCGGGTCGGCCTGGATGACAGGCACCTACGATCCAGACACCAAGACGGTCTATTGGGGCGTCGGCAACGCCGCACCTTGGCCGGGTTCGACGCATCCCGGTGACAACCTCTACACCAGCTCGGTGCTCGGGCTCGATCCTGAGAACGGCAAGATAAAAGCCTTCCACCAGTACCATCAAAACGATTCCTGGGATTGGGACGAGGTGGACGCACCCATGCTGGTCGATCTGCAAAGGGATGGCCGCTCCTTCAAGAGCCTGATTCATCCCGGCCGCGACGCCATCTTCTGGGTGCTCGAGCGCAAGCCCGACCGCATCAACTACGTCGCGGGCTGGCCTTTCGTCCAGACCGATGTCTGGAAAGGCATTGAGCCCGAGACCGGCAGGCCCATCGTCGACCCCGCGCACAAGCCGGTTGTTGGCAAGCGGGTCGAGTTCTGCCCCTCGCTGTGGGGCGGCAAGGATTGGCCGTCGGCGGCCTACAGTCAGAAGACCGGCTTCGTCTATGTTCCCGCCAACGAGAATTTCTGCGGCGGCTTTACCGGCGAGAAGGTGCCGTTGGTTGCCGGCCAGCTCTGGCTCGGGACCAAGCCGGAAGACATCGGTCTGAAGGTTCGTCCCGGCGCCGACCATTATGGCGAGCTGCAAGCGTGGGATCCGGCCACAGGGAAGAAAGTCTGGTCGTATAATTTCCCGAAATCGCAACTGTTTGGTTCTGTGACGGCGACTGCGGGAGATCTCGTCCTGGTCGGAGGCACCAATGACCGGATGTTCCGGGCCTTCCATGCCAAGACGGGCGACCTGCTTTGGGAGCAAAAGACCAACTCCGGCATCATGGGCATGCCGATCGCTTACGAGGTGGATGGCACGGAATATATCGCCGTTCAGTCGGGGTGGGGCGTAGACGCCCAGCGCATCCAGGACGCGTTGGCGACCATGAATAATATCGGTGTTGAGAACAACGTGCCGCAAGGCGGCGTCGTCTGGGTGTTCGCCGTCAAGAAGTAGCTGCCAAAGAAATATCCTGGCCGCTTCAGGCAGCGGCCAGGCGACTTCCTGAAATTCAGATCTTGATGCCCCAACGATCTTGGCGTCGCCGGGACAATGGCCGGTGAGCCATTGCATCGTGTGAGCGAACGTGCGCGTTCGCGTTCGTGCGCGGTCCATTCCGTGCGAGTTTTCACAGACTGAAGCGATTTTTTTCGGAGCCTTGGATCGGCTGCGACGTGGTCGCTTTCAAATTTTTCACGAACAAAAAGATCGAGCCCCGGTTTTGATTCCATCGAAACCGAAAAGGCTCTAGGATTGATGATCGGGTTAATTCCAGGCTGCCATCGTTGGATCGCAAGCCTTTCCCTGTGCCATCGCGGCGCGGCGAACCGATGGCTGGTGATGATCGGCCCCTGAGGCATTGCCTCATCCACCTCATGTCGATCAGGAATCGCAATCATGAATCAAGAACAATGCGTTGCTCCAAGCTCGCTTGCACAGGGAGAATTGCTCAAGGGCCGTTGCGCGCGTGCGCTCGGCGCCGCCGGACTGGCGCTCATGCTCGGCGTCGCGCCTCTTGGCGTTGCGCATGCCCAGACCGCGCCTGTCGGCGTTCCCGAAAAGAGTTTTCCGGAAAGCGTCACATCCACCAGGGACGGCACCCTCTATGTGGGTAGCTTCAACCTCGGTGGTGTGGTGAAAGCCGCGCCCGGCGGGAAGGCCGAGCAGTTTATCAAGCCCGGCGCCGGCGGCAGCCGTTCGGTGCTCGGTGTGCTCGCCGACGAGAAGAGCGGCATGCTGTATGTCTGCTCCAATGACATCACCGGCTTCGGCGTTCCCGGCCCCGGCGACACCAAGGGGGCCTGGCTGAAACTCTTCGATCTCGCCAGCGGCGCACCGAAGGGCAGCTTTGCACTCAACGATCCGAAATCCCTGTGCAACGACATTGCGGTCGGCGCCGACGGGACCGCCTATGTCACCGACTCGTTCACCCCCAATGTGTATAGCCTGAAGCCAGGTGGCACCGCGCTCGAGGTCTGGGCCACGGGTCCACTGTTGGCGCCGGCAAAGGATGGCGTCGGCCTCGACGGCATCGCGTTCGGGTCGGACGGCAATCTCTACGTCACGACCTATATCCCGGCCGCGTTGTTTCGGATTGCCGTCAAGGACGGCAAAGCCGGTGCAATCACCGCGCTGAAATCGTCTCGCGCGCTGGACCACGCGGATGCGATGCGCACATTCGGTGACAGCCTGTTGTTGATCGAAGGCAACGGCAGACTCGACAAGGTCACGATAAAGGGCGAGGAGGCCGAGATCGAGACCATCGCGGACGGCTTTATGGAGCCAGTCTCAGTGACGCAGGTCGGCAACACCGCGTGGGTCGCGGAAGGCAAGTTGTCCCACATCATCGGCGACAACAAGGAGAAGGATCCGGGCCCATTCGCGATCAAGCCGGTGATGCTGTCGAAGTAAAGCGCTGTTCGCGCTGAGCTTGAAGGGCGCGGCTTCGGCCGGCGGGCGTTGTCAACTCGGAATGCGGTTCTCCAGGCGGAGAATCAAACTCCGATGGCTCGCCCGCCGGTGCCCATGCCGGACGCCGTCATGCCCTATTCAATCTCGCCCGCGAGCGCCGCTTCATCGAGGCGCCGATATCGGCGAAGGCTCGAACGGCTTTCCCCGGCTGACGTAGCGGCCGTAACCTTTCCCACCGACGAGCTTTCCGTCACGTACGATAAAGCGGCCGCGCGACATCGTCGCGATCGGCCATCCCGTGATCTCCAGGCCTTCATAAGGGGTGTAGTCGGCGCCGTGATGCAGGTTCGCCTGCGACAAGGTCGCCGTTCGCTTTGGGTCCCAGATCGAAATGTCGGCATCGTAGCCGACCGCTATCGAACCCTTTCCATGCAATCCATAGGTCTTTGCATGATTGGTCGCTGTCAGCGCGACGAATTGATTGAGCGTTATGCGTCCTTTGCTGACGCCTTCCGAAAACAGGATTGGAAGCCGTGTCTCGATGCCCGGAATGCCGTTTGGAATCCAGCGAAAGCTGGTTCGCGCGTTTGGCGTGAGCTTCCCCGCTTCGTCATCGTAGCGAAAGGGACAATGGTCGGAGGAAAACAGCGAGAAGACACCTTGCTGCAGGCCCTCCCAGCAGGCCTGTTGGCTCGCGTGATCGCGAGGCGGCGGAGAGCATACATATTTCGCACCCTCCATGCCCAAATCCTTCAGGTCGTCTTCCGTCAAAACCAGGTATTGCGGGCAGGTCTCACCGTGAATCTTCAGGCCGCGCATCTGCGCGCGCCTGATCTCCTCCATGGCTTCGCGGTTGGAAACATGGACGACCACGATGGGGACGTCGATCAATTCCGCCAGGGAGATCGCGCGATAGGTGGCCTCGCGCTCCACGACGATGGGGCGCGATTTGCCGTGGAAATACGGTCCGGTGTTGCCGGCGCGTTCAAGCCGGTCGACGAGAAAACGGATGGCGTCGTAATTTTCCGCATGAACCTGAACCAGGGCGCCCTGTTCCCGTGCGACCGCGAGAACTTCGAGGATCTGGAAGTCGCTCAAGGCCAGGTCGGCGTAGGTCATGAAAATCTTCAGGGAGGTGTAGCCGTCGGCAACCAAAGCCGGCAGTTCCTGCCCAAGGACATTCTCGGTGGGGTCGGCAATAATGAGATGAAAGGAATGATCGATGTGGCAGTTCTGTTCTGCAAGCGCGTGATAATCCTTCAGGGCCTCCCGCAACGGCTGCCCCTTGGCTTGCAGACAATACGGCATCACAAACGTATTGCCGCCAAAGGCCGCCGCCCGCGTCGCGCTGGCAAAATCGTCCGCCATGACGATCCCGGGCCCGGATGGCTGGGAAATATGGACATGGCTGTCGATGCCTCCGGGCAGAACCAGCATGCCAGCGGCGTCGACGACCTCGTCGGCGTCGGTCAGCGTTTCCCCGATGGCGACGATGCGCCCGTGCTTGATCCCGACATCGGCCTTGTAGGTCTCGCTTGCGGTAGCGATCGTGCCGTGACGAATGACAGTGTCGAAGGCAGCCATGGTTCATATCTCCAGATAACAACGCCCAATCTGTCGGAAGCGATCACGCGACTTGTTGAAACAGCGAACCCCACTCGGTGACGCGCTTGGTGTCGACGCCGGCGAGCCTGAGACATTTCCAGACCACCGTCGCGATGGTGTCATAGATCGGAATGCCGGTTTCGCGTTCTAGTTTCGCAACCGATGGGGCAACCTTCAAATTGGTGCAGATGATCGTGATCGCATCCGGCCTGTCCTTTGCGACCTCGCGCGTCATCGCCTCTAGTTGCGAGACCGGCACCTCCGAGAAGGAAAAATTGTCCTGCAGGCCGAGATGCCGCTCGCCCTGGCAGGCAATGCCGAGCTTCCCGTAATTTTCGAGGATTCTTGCCTGAACGTCATCAAGATAAGGCGTGACATAGCCGAGCCTTGTCACTTTCCGCTGCTTGAGAATCTCGTTGAGCGCCAGCATGGAGGTCGTCGCGGGAATCCCCGTCGCCGCTGTAATCTGTTCGCAAAGCCGGACGTCTGCCTCAAACCCCAGCCAGCCGGAGGACGTTCCGTTCCATCCGATCGAGTCGACCTTCGCATGCGCCAGTAATTCCGCCGCGCGCAGGATTTCGTCATTGTCGAACTGAGCGAGCGCCTTGCTGGAAAGCGCAATCTCCGTGACCTTGAAACGGGAAAAGTGCGCGGAAACCTCGGGCAGTCCGGCAACCATCGCGGTCGTGATCGGCTCCAGGGAAGTGTTGGATGAAGGGGTGAGCATTCCAAGCAGAACACGCTTTGTCATCAGTGATCCATCGTTTGCAGTGGTTGATTTGCCCGCTCTGAGCGAAGCAGATCCAGGATGTGGCGTTTGGTTTGGTTGAACTGGGGGCTGGTGATGTCCCGCGGCCGCGACAGATCGATCGGAATGATCTCCCGAATTCGGCCCGGGCGCGCGCTCATCACGGCGACATGCGTTCCAAGCGTCAAAGCTTCATCGATGCCGTGTCTCGACATGTCTCCGTAGCAATCCCCATGCCATATTGAATACGATATACAATCAATAATTTTGCAAGTAAAATCAATATGTAGCATTCATCCAATAAAATGGAAATGCCGCTGCGATGGGCGAGGGGCGCTATTTTGAGGCAACCGCCAGTGAATGAGGATCGTCAGAAATGAATGAGCCGGCGACACGAACCAGGATTCGGACGCGCTTCAAGCCGGTCCGGCTGAAATTGTCGTCGGACCATTCGAAACGGCCGCTGGAGCGAATGTCGCTGCACGATCAGCTTGTCGCGAAGGTTCGCGAAATGATCGTTGACGGTGAGCTCAAGGCAGGAGCGCCGTTGCCTGAGCGAATGCTGTGCGAGACATTCGGGGTGTCGCGAACGCCCTTGCGCGAAGCCTTCAAGATATTGGCGTCCGAAGGCCTGATCGAGCTGCGGTCGCATCGAACGCCCGTGATCACACCGATCGATCGCGCCGAAATTACCAACATATTCGACATCATGGTGGCGCTGGATGGCGTTGCCGGGCTGCAGGCCGCAACGTTGGCGACGAACGATGACGTCGAAAGACTGAACGTGATGCACAAGCAGCTTGTCCAGCTTCATCGTGAAGCGGCACGCACGGCCTATTTTCGGTTGAATCAGGAAATCCATGTTGAGATTACGAGGCTGGCTGACAATCCCGTGCTTCTCAACATCTGGACGACGCTGCACGCGAATATCTTTCGCGCGCGGGCCGTTGCAAATTACGATGCCCGACGCTGGACCGAGTCGGTGGATGAGCACGAGGCGTTTATGGCTTTGCTCCGCATGCGCGATGCGCCTGCCTTTGCTGCAGCCCTGAGCGCGCACACGCGAAAGACGGGAGATGCCGTTCTGCTGACGCTGGAGAACGCGGTTACGCGCCCCACCTAATTTCTGCGCGCACTTAGAATCGTTCAAGGACGAGCCGCCTATTATGGAAGGTGAGCGGGACGTGCCCCAGAAAAGCTCGGGTGCCGATGACGACGTCGGCGTAACGGAAAACCGGGGAGTACGAATTAAGATCGATTCTAAAGTAGGGCGGGGAGGTGCGACCGCAGGTCTGACGCAAGAAACGGCAATCGTCTTGCGCGCCAGATCATCGGACGCAATGCGCTCATTCGGTGCCCACTCACGATCGAGCCCGTCAAATTGTCGAAGTAAGCCGCACCTCGCGCACGGCATTCACCTCGCCAGCGAGCGCTGACATTATCGGCTGTTAGCGCAAAACGGATATTTGCTAAACTGCCGACCTCAGCGATGTGTCAGTAGCTGACATCAATGATGTGTCAGTCGTAGCTGACATCAATCATGTTCGACGAGATCGCGTCGCTTCTTTCCGGTCGGATTTTGCTCGGCCTTTGTAGCACGCGTGCTTGTGCTCGCGGCAAGCCTCGGTCCACGCGACACGTCGTCGCACATAACGCGCAAAGCCTGCTGCAGAAGTCTTTTTTGACGCGGAGTGAATGCAAGCAACTCTGTGGCGACGCGACCGACATCTCATTCGCCGTCGCAAAAGTGCCCCTGCCAAACGCAGGTCTGCCGCGGGCAGGTCGAGCTGCGGGCTCGTTTGCGTGTTTTCTTTTCAGGGCGGGAGAAGAGTTATGCCTCACGTTCCCTCCCGCGCGGTTCACCAAAAATGCACAAGACGCTGTGGTGATCGCTTGTCGCGTGTGAGGTGTTTCATCTGAAAGGGTTGATAATGCCAAGGTTCAATATGATGGATAGGCTGCTCCACGACAGCCGCTTCGAAGACTTTCTCGCCTCATGGACGGGCGGCAGCTCCGATCATGATCATCTGAACGGCACCACGAGCGGCAATGTCCTGTTCGCCGGCGGGAGCAACGACACTGTCGCCGGCATGGCTGGAAACGACATGCTCGACGGCGGCACCGGCGACGACAAGGTCTGGGGCGGCTCGGGCAATGATCGGCTATCGGGTGGCAACGGCAGCGATCTTTTGGTCGGCGGTTTCGGCTCCGACCGGATGGATGGCGGCAGCGGCAACGATACGCTGCTCAGCCGGTCCGATGCCGGTGAGATGGTGGCGGCCCAGGATGGCACGACGCAAATTTTCGCAGACGAGACGGCCGCGTTTACTTCGGTGAAGGATATCCTCACCGGTGGTCGCGGGGCCGACACATTTCGTTTCGAAGGCCTTGTAAATGCCAAGGATGAGATCGTTGCCAAACACGTCAATGCCGACGGCACCATCGACTGGCACGGCGTGACCGGCGAAAACAACGCCGTTCACGATCATTGGGTCGACGGCTTCGGCAACGACGTGATCACCGACTTCAATCGGAAGCAGGGCGACAAGATCGAAATCTCGGCGCACACCGCCGAGGTCAAGTCGATCGAGCACCTCGACAGCAATGGCGA
>Ga0137409_10009199_pt1 | contig 10057 bp, 7 predicted proteins | sample CZODoug1_16funga_FD_122059 | JGI IMG/M metagenome (GOLD analysis project Ga0137409, IMG submission 122059) | Vadose zone soil fungal communities from Angelo Coast Range Reserve, California, USA - CZODoug1_16fungal (Hybrid Assembly) | ecosystem: Environmental > Terrestrial > Soil > Vadose zone...
GCATCAACCTGGACGGCGGCGAATTCGAAAAGGACAAAGACAAACGGCTGCTCGCGGGAATTCAAGCCAGTGAAAAAGTTTATGTGGATTTTCAATTCGAATCGCTGAACCCCGGCGGGCATAGCTCGGTCCCCAGCCCGGACAACGCGATCTATCATTTGGCCGGTGCCCTGTCCCGTTTGCAATCGTATTCCTTCTCCGTAAAAATCAACGAAATCACGCGGAGTTATTTCGAAAGGAACGCGGCGCTCACGACCGGACAGGTCGCAGCGGATATGAAAGCCGTGGCCAAGCAACCCCCCGATCCTGGAGCGGTCGAGCGGCTCTCGGCAGTGCCTTATTTCAATTCTCTTTTGCACACCACGTGTGTTGCCACGATGCTCTCCGGCGGCCACGCGCCAAACGCGCTCCCGCAAATGGCGCGCGCCAACGTCAATTGCCGCATCTTCCCCGGCGAGGACCCGGAGCATGTCCGTAAAGCTCTCGAGCGCACCGCCGCGGATCCAAAGCTAAGTATCACCGCCGTGGTGCAGAAAACAGCGGATGGACAAATCATTCCCATCGTCACTGTTCCGCCTTCCCCGTTGCTCCCGGAAGTGACGAGCGCTCTCGATCAGACTCTCGCAACAATGTGGCCCGGAGTCCCCATCGTCCCCACGATGTCCACCGGCGCCACCGACGGCAAATATCTCCGCATCGCCGGCATCCCCACCTACGGCATCGCCTGCATGTTTTTCGATATGGAAGATCACCGCTCCCACGGCAAAGACGAGCGCGTAGGTGTCCAGGATTTCTACGACGGAATCGAATTCGGCTACCGCTTCGTGAAGACGCTATCAACGGCCAAGTGAAGTGTGAGGCTGCGCAATTGTTAGGTTCGAGTGAACAAATAGTGTGCCGAGATTAGGCGGAGGCAGAGAGTTGCGGGAGGTCCACAATGGCCACGGGCGCTAAGAGCGTCATCGTCCAAGATCCAGACATCCATAGTGGAGAGCCCGTCTTTCGCGGCACGCGTGTCCCTTTCGGCACGCTGCTTGACTACTTGGAAGGCGGAGAAACTCTCGACGAATTCCTGGAGCAATATCCAGGAGTGAGCCGGGAACATGCCATCGCCGCGCTGGAAGAAGCGAAGGCGCTCGTGCTGGCACGCTTCGGGAAATGAGAATCCTGATTGATGAGTTCGTCCCAGCCGCAATGAAGGGGAATCCCGCTCATGGGAACGCCAATCTCCCGATTGGCGGGCGTGTAGAAGCGCCATTCTGGAGAATGGCGTTCCCAGGGGATTGCGAATGAATCGCACCAGGAAATAAAAAAGCCCCCGAAGTTCGGGGGCTTTTTGTTGAAAACAGAGTGTAAAAACGATTACGGCTTGGTTGGGTCTGCTGGCGCTTCGCCCGGCTTGGCGTCCTGCGGAACCGTCGTGCTGGCGGCCACTGGCTTCGTAGCCTCGGCACCGTAGCGCATCAGGTAAGGCATGAACGGCGTCACTTCGAACGGCATCTTCTCGCGTTCCGCCACCGTGCCTATCGGTTTGCTCTTGATGAGTTCCAGTTTGTCGTTCCACGGATCGATTTTCACGCGGCCGCCGATGGGCAGCGCCGCAATCTTCTGCGGGTTCTGCTTCGGATCCGCAGCCGCGGTGGATTTCAGGTCGTTGATCTGCGGCACGCGATTTCCCAAGTGACCGCTGATCAGGTTTGGAATTTCCTTCTGGCGGCTGTCCAGAGCCTGCAGGAAGAGTCCCGCGTTGGCGAGTTGATTCTTGTAGGGAGAATTGTTCAGGATCTGGATGGCCTTGGCATTGGCCTGAGCTTCCTCATCCTGCGTGCGTGAAAAACCAAAGTGCCGGAACGTGTCCTTATCCTCCACCAGCAACTGGTCGAAGAAGGCATACTGCGAATCCAGGCGGTGGCCCAGCACCACATGACCCAGTTCATGCGCCAGCATCGTTGCCAGGCTGGCTTCGTCGGGCAGGACGTCAATCAAGCCGCGGCTCAGCACAATCGTGTGGCCCAGCGTGAAGGATTCCAGCGTGGACGTCATCAGCACGCGGCAGCGCACTTCAGGATCCACGTCAATGTTGTTGGTCACTTCCAGGTTGTTGACGACCGTCTCCAGCACCTTGTCCACCTCGCCCTTTGGCGCCATCAGTCCAATGCGCTCCAGGCGATCCGCGATGTTGTCTTCCGCCTGGCGGTCCCACGAGCGTTGCGCTTGAATGGGCGTCAGGTCGTTGGCGGTCTTCGTGTCGTCCTGCATGGGCGTCTCAACCAAAATCTTGCTCAACTCCTGCTCCTGCGAAGCGTTGCCGACGTTATAGCCCCACAGGCGGGTCTGTGCCTTGAAGTCGAGTTTCTTCGAAATGGCGTAGTGCAGATCTTTTTCTTCGCTGTACACAAACGTCGGCATCCACACTCCCGGCTGTACGTTGGTCCGCCAGCTGTCAAAGTGGAAGTACCAGCTGGAGTGCCCGTTGCCGCCGTAAGCGCCGTTGAAGCGCACGATGTGATAGTCCTGATCTTCCACCCAGATGCGGCCGAGGAACCGCCCGCTGTTCTTCTTCTCAAGCGGTGTCACGTCAAACACCAGGCAGCGCACTTCGCCCAGGAATTCGCGGCGAACGTAGTCGAACTTGTAGTGCTGCCGGTCAAACCCATTGGTGTCGATGAAGACCATCTGCAGGAAGCCGTCCGGCAGGAACTGCATCGCGAAACTGAAGAAGTTGCCGATGGACGCGAACGCCCTCTTCCCCTTGTTCGAGGTTTCGGTCAGGGGCACCAGGCTTACACCCTTCGCGAAGTTCGCGCGGCCAAGGAAATATTTGTCCCCCGCGGGCACCTGGCCCAGGTCCTTGTCCGGTTTCAGATTCTGGATATACGTTTCCACCAGTGGAGAGAAGTTGCGGATCTGGCCGTAAAGCAACTGTTCGTTGTGCGTGACCCGATCCACCACCTGCTCCATCGTGCGCGGTTGATCCGCATTCGGAGCCGGCGCGGCGGAGGCAGTTGTAGCAGCGGAAGCGCCGAGCGCCAGCAGCAGGATGTAATTCGACAGCTTTCGCATGTTCATCTCCCCTTCACCCCAATCAATAAGCCAAACGAAATTCGATACGTACCCGGGCCGGAAAATCCACCGGCTCGCCCGCGCGTTTCGCCGGTTTGAACTTGATTTGTTGCGCGGACCGCACGGCTGCTTCATCCAGGCCATGGCCCAGGCCGCTGATCACATGATTGATTTGGACGGTTCCATTCGCCCGGAAGACCATGTCCACAACCACGTCGCCTTCAATTTTCAGGGAACGTCCCTCGGCCGTGTACTCCGGCTTCGGCTTGTCCAGAATCGTCGGCGAGTTATCCGCCGGACCGTTGTTCTGCTGCTTCTTTTTCGGCGCTTCCGCGGTCGTGTCCGCCGCATTGGCAAACCCGGTGGAGACAACCGTGCCCTTCTTGCCGCTTGGAGGAGGATTCGCCGTGCCGTTACCAAAGCCCGTGCTGGCTACCGTGCCCGCGATTCCTTTTTTGCCGCCCGTGCCGTTGCCGTATCCTTCGCCGCCAGGTAATGCCGGAGAACCAAGCCGCGCGACGGTCGTTCCGTGTTTCGGATCACCCTTGCCGGCTACTCCGTTCGGATCTCCAAACCCGCCGGTCTGCACTTTTTCCACAGGAGCGACAACCGTTGCCGGCGCCGCGCTTCCCGAATTCAAGTTATTCACCTTCACTTCATCCTTCGGACGCTTCGGCCCGTTCACTTTCACGTCAATCTTCGTCGGTTCGAACTTCGGCGACATGTCCGGATCTTTGATTTCGACCTTTTCCACCTTGGGCTTCAGCGTCTTGGGCGCCACCAGGTCGGCGAATATGTGAGGTTGCTTCGGATTCAGCTTCGGTGGTTCAGGCGGTGGTGGCGTTGGCTTGGGCACAACCGCTTTCACCTTCGGCGGCGCCGGAGGAGGTGGCGGAGGCGCAACCGGAATCATCGTGACCGGTTGGGCGATGACGGTGTACGAATATTGAATGGCCGTTTTCATCTGTTCCGGATAGAGCATCGGAACGATGAGGAAGAATCCCAGAATGGCAAGTTGCACTGCGGCGCTGAATCCCACGCGGTGCCAGTTGGGCTTCGCATCGGGCAAAAGGGCCAGGCGGGCCGGCACTTGCTTGCTTCCAATGTTTTGTTTCCAGGCTTCGGGATTCCCGGTCCGGCTGCGGTTGGAGCTAAACCCAACGCCCAACGACCTGCTCTTTGGTGGTTCTGCAATCATTGTGGCCATCCGCTTGCCGCCTCGTGCTAATGTTTGTCCTGCAACCTCGATACCAAGAGCACCGAAGTTTCGATTTCTCGAGAACAAAACGTGTGATTTACCAGTACGAGGGTACTGAGGGGGGGTTGGGCCCCGAATAGGACTTTCGTACTAACGACGCGAACTCGCTAATGCTAAAGCGAGTGCATCTCTTCACACGACTCGGTTTCTCGGACAAACCCGCCGAGGCGCAATCCGTTGCGGGCCAGGAAGCGCAACACTCCATAGAATAACCCATTGAGGGCAGGATGAACTCAGGGAAATCCCGGTGGACACCCTCCGGTCATTCCTTTAGGGTACCTTTTAGGATGCGCGTTCGTTTCAAGGCGTTGGTTATTTATTCTGCGCCCTAGGATGCTGAAAGAAAGAGTCTTAGACTCCGCCAGGAGAACAGTGCCGCAGCCTCCGCAAGAAAAGAAGCCGTCTCCCGGGTCCTCATCTCCACTTGCGGCTTGCGAGCCGCTGGTTGCTTCTTTGTACTCCCAGTCTGGCGCCGCCCGCTGGGGACTCTCCCAATCTCAGTTTGTTTGTGGACTTGAGCGTAGCTTGCGCAAGCGCTTCCAGGACGGCGCTCCCTCCCCGAGCCGCCTCGAAGAGTATCTCCTTACGCTGCACTTGGAAGATCTTGCCTTGACGACCGCTTGCATCGAAGGCTCCGAAGCTGCGTGGGAATATTTTGTTCAGGAATATCGCGGCTACCTGCGCGCCGCCGCCGGAGCAATCACCAAGGCCAGCCGCTATGGCGCGAACCCCCAAGAGCTTGCGGACTCCTTGTTCTCCGATCTTTTCGGTTTGATGGACGGGAAGCGCGGCGATCGCTCGCTTTTCCGTTATTTTCACGGGCGCAGTTCGCTGAAGACCTGGCTGCGCACTGTGCTTGCCCAGCGTCACGTGGACTACATCCGCTCGCACCGTCGAATGGAATCGCTGGATGCGGAGGATGGCGAAAAGCCGGCGCTACCAATGGAGCGCGTTCAACAGCAACCGCTCCAGGATCCCCATCGCGCGCATTACCTCTCCTGCTTTTCAACGGCATTGCGGCACTGCTTGAAACTTTTGCATCCCGGTGACCGCGAACGGCTGGAACTCTATTACGTCCGGCAGATGAAGCTGGCGGAGATTGGCCGGCAGCTTGGCGAACACGAATCCAGCGTCTCCCGCAACCTGGAACGTATCCGCCAGGAATTGCGCGCGCTAGCCGAGCAGCACTTGCGCGATGCGTTTTCCCTGAGCCATGCGGAAATCCAGCAATGTTTTGAATACGCCGCGGAAGACGTTCCAATCGATTTCCGGCAGTTGTTTCCCGATGCGACGCCCGGCACTTCGCACGCAAACCGAAAGGAACCAACGTGAAGTGCTGCAAGAACTACTTTCGCCGCCGTTCTAAGGAAGGAGAGCGCCATGCCGTCTGACGATCCAAAATTTGAACGCGCGCTCGCGCAACATTTGCGTGGCGGCTCGGCACAGGCGAATTGCCCCGACGCGGAAACGCTGGCCGCTTATCACGAGCGAAATCTTTCACTCGAGGAAATGGCTAAGTGGAAGCAGCATATCTCAGCTTGTGAAGCCTGCCAGGAAGCGCTCGCGCTGGTCGAGACAACCGAAAACCAGCTCGCCGAAGATTGGGAAAACCGGGAAGTCCCAGTGCTCGAAGAGGCTTCGATTCAGGCCGTTCTGGCGGGAAACATTCCAACGCGAAGTGTCAGACAAGCCGAGTCGGGCGCTCCGCAGGCGGCCACAACTCCCGTTGAAATCAGTCGCCGACGCCGCCCCGCACTTTTGCGCTGGGCCATTCCGTTGGGCGCCGTTGCAGCCGGCGTCCTCGTTTGGATCGGCATCCACGAGCAGCGCGTCCTGCACGCGCCGCAGTCAAAAAGCATTGAGGTAGCGCAAAATCGCGAGGCCCCTGCCGCGCAGGACCAAAAGTTCAGCGCGCCTGAGACAAAAGGACAGCCGCCGATGGAACGCGACTCACGGCGAGCGGAGATGGTACCTGAAGCCCGGCGCAGGGACGCGGACTTCGCTGACCACGAAGGGCGTCAGGCGAATCTCGCGGCTCCAGCGCCAGGTGCCGGCAATCTGGCCAAAGATGCGAGCAACGCCAAGAAAGAATCCATGAGCAAGTTTGCGTATGGCGGCAGGGCGGCGGCTCCGGCAATTCCACCGGCAAAAACTGCCACCGACTCTAGCGACGACAAACTCGCCGCAGAAAATCGTTCGGTGTCTGCGTCACCTTCGCCCACTGCATCTGCTGTTGGCGGTACGGCCGGCGCGGGAGCCGTTGGCGGACGAGCCGCGAGCAACGCCGCTCCAGCGCCCGTTGCCCCGCACGCTATGACTGAGACAATTGTAGTCACGGGTAGTGCGCCGACGGTTGAAACTTCGACTTCTTCAACCGCAAAAACCGCAAAGGAGAAAGCGAAGGCGGGGCAGCAGCAGGCGGCCAATCTGGACACCAACGCCATGATGATGAAGCAGGGAGCGATCAGCGAATCCGTGGAAGTGAATGCTGCAGACATCGGCCTGATCCTCACTCCAGATAACAAAGTCTTCTGGAAGCTGCAACCCGCGGGAACGGTGCAATTGACCACGGACGGCGGCAAGAAGTGGAAATCATTGGACACCGGCGCGAATGCGAATCTTACGGCGGGTTTCGCGCCTTCCTCTCGGGTCTGCTGGCTCGCCGGGAAAGCCGGAACACTCCTGCTCACTACCGATCAAGGCGCCCACTGGACCAGGATCAGCACTCCGATCACCGGCGATTTGGGTGGCGTTCACGCCTCCGACGCCAAGCATGCCTCCATTTGGGACGCGGCCAACCACATCAGCTACGAAACTTCCGATGGTGGCGCCACCTGGAAACAAACCGCTAACGAATAACCGCGCAAGAAATTTCGCCGGTGCCGTTCTAAGTCCGAAGGCAAATTCTCGACGAGGTGAAGCGAAGATGAAAACTCCCCGATTTCCGAAGAGCGCGGTTTCCCGCTGGGCGGTAGCCACGGCCGCAATTGCGCTGGCCGGCGCGGCCGCGTTTGTCCCGGATTTTCATGCCGGCAAAAAGAATGCCGCGCAGGAAAAGGATTCCAGTCGCAATACTGCGGCGGATCAGTCGACGACTTTGACGGACCAGACCGATCTTGCAGTCACCGTCTACAATTCCAACATCGCCCTTGTCCGCGACGTCCGCGAACTGGAACTCCCACGCGGAAATTTCCGCCTGAAATTCATGGATATCGCCGCCACCGTCAATCCCGCCACCGTTCACTTTCGTTCGCTGACCGAGCCGGACAAGGTTGGCGTGCTTGAACAGAATTACGAATACGATTTGCTGGAACCGGCCAAGCTACTCAACAAATACGTCGGCAAGGAAGTGACGCTGGTGCGCAGCTACATGGAAAACGGCAGCACCAAGCGCGAAGAGATCAAGGCCACCCTGCTAGCCAACAACAACGGTCCGGTCTGGAAAATCGGCAACGATATCGTCACCGGTGGTTACAGCGAGAGCTATCGCTTCCCCGAAGTGCCGGCGAATCTCTATGAGCGCCCCACGCTCTTGATGTCGCTGGAAAATTCCGGTTCCACGAAACAGAAAATCGAATCGTCCTATCTCGCCGGCAATCTTTCCTGGAACGCCGACTACGTTCTTACCGTCGGCCGCGACGACAAAGCCGCCGACCTCGACGGCTGGGTCACTGTCATCAACAACAGCGGCACCGCGTTCCGCAATGCCCGGCTGCAACTCGTGGCCGGAGATCTGAACCGTCTTCCGGAAGGCGGGATGCGTGATGAAAGAGCGCAGTATGGCGTTGCAATGAAAGCGGCCGCCGCACCACAGTTTCAGCAGGAAAATTTCAGCGAGTATCATCTTTATTCGCTCGGCCGCCGCACTTCCGTTGAAGACAAGGAGACCAAGCAGATCAGTCTTCTGGAAGGCACCGGTGTGCCTGTCGAAAAACTCTTCGTCGTGAACGGGCAAAACTTCTACTATCACAATTCGCAGAATCCTGGTTCACCGATCAAGGATCCCGTCATGGTCTTTTACAAATTCAAGAATGAAGAGAAGGCCGGACTGGGCGTTCCGCTTCCGGCGGGCAATTTGCGCGTCTATCAGAAGGATTCCAAAGGCGGCTTGCTCTTCATCGGCGAGGATCGCATTGACCACACGCCGAAAGACGAATTCATCTCCGTGAAAATCGGCAATGCCTTCGACGTGGTAAGCGAGCGCAAGCAGACGGACTACAAGAGCCTCGGCAGCCATCTTTGGGAAATGGAATTTGAAATCACCCTGCGCAACCACAAGGACACGCCCGTCACCGTCCGGGTAAATGAGCCCATCGGCGGCGATTGGGAGATGCTTTCCTCAACCTACAAATCCACGAAAACCGCCGCGTTCGCCGCCCAGTTCGAGGTTCCCGTGAAAGCCAACGGTGAATCCGTCCTGAAATACCGCATCCGCGCCAAGTGGTAGTTCTCCGTTTTGGAGTGCGGCAGCTTTGCTGCCGCTTTTACGGAGTAAAACGCCAGCACTAAATTCTGTTTGGCCTCCGGGCTTTCATCGCAAAAGCGGGAGCAGAGCTCCCGCACTCAAAAATTCGGGCCAGTTCGGCGCCGTTCCATTCACTCCTCCACAATCGCGTCCGCTTCAATCTCCAATAAAATCTCCGGCGAAATCAGCCGGCTCACTTCCACCATCGACGTCGCCGGCCGAATCTCTCCAAAAAATTCTCCATGTGCCTTGCCGATCTTTTCCCACTCGGCAATGTTAGTCACAAAAATCCGGGTTCGAATCACGTCCTTCAGTCCAGCCCCCGCGCGTCCCAGCGCGGATTCAAGATTCTTGATGATCTGCACGGTTTGCGCGTATGCGTCGCCGATTCCGATGATCTTTCCATCCGGCCCAGTCGCGGTCGTCCCTGAAACGCTGATGTGCTTACCGATCCGCACGGCGCGCGAATATCCCACGATTGGCTCCCACGGCGTTCCTGTCGCAAAGTTTTGGCGTGGCATTTTGGTCCTCTCCGGCAGGCAGGAAAACGAATCGCCGTTGCCCCGCATGCTAAACTTAAAGGAAGTATGGCACAGGCTGGCCACGCTCGAGCCGGGTGCCGGAAGACCAATCTATGCGCTGCAATAATATTCTGGAAGCGGTGGGACGTATCCCGCTGATCCGGCTGAACCGGATCAATCAGGGCCTGAAGCCGCAGATGTGGATCAAGGCGGAGATGCTGAATCCCGGCGGCTCCGTGAAAGACCGCATCGGCATCACCATGATTGATGAAGCCGAGAAAAAAGGTTTGCTGAAACCCGGCGGCACCATCATTGAGGGCACTTCCGGCAACACAGGCATGGGGCTGGCTCTTGTTGCGGCCGTGCGTGGGTACAAGTGCGTCTTCACCACCACCGACAAGCAGTCCAAGGAAAAAGTGGATTTGCTGAAAGCTTTGGGCGCCGAAGTGATTGTATGCCCCACCGCCGTCGAGCCGGAAGATCCGCGCAGCTATTACAGCGTTGCGAAAAAACTTGCGCGCGAAATCCCCAACTCTTATTACCCGAATCAGTACGACAATCCGTGCAACCCCGACGCCCACTACAAAACCACTGGCCCTGAAATCTGGGATGACACCGAAGGCAAGATCACGCACTTCGTTTGCGGCATGGGCACCGGCGGCACCATCAGCGGCGTGGGCAAATATCTTAAGGAAAAGAATCCGAAGGTTCAGATTATTGGCGTCGATCCGGAAGGCTCGCTCTATTTCG
>Ga0137409_10009200_pt1 | contig 10056 bp, 8 predicted proteins | sample CZODoug1_16funga_FD_122059 | JGI IMG/M metagenome (GOLD analysis project Ga0137409, IMG submission 122059) | Vadose zone soil fungal communities from Angelo Coast Range Reserve, California, USA - CZODoug1_16fungal (Hybrid Assembly) | ecosystem: Environmental > Terrestrial > Soil > Vadose zone...
ACTTCTCCGCCCAGCACGCCGCCCTGAATCGCCGCGCCCACCGCGACCACTTCGTCGGGGTTGACTCCCTTGTGCGGTTCCTTGCCACCGAAAAGTTCCTTCACGATCTGCAACACCCGCGGTATACGCGTCGAGCCGCCTACCAGCACGACCTCGTCAATCTTGTCCGGTGTAATGCCCGCATCTGTAAGCGCCTGCTTCGTCGGCCCGATCGTGCGTTGCAGGATGTCTTCCATCAACTGCTCGAGCTTCGCCCGCGTCAATTTCAGCTGCAGGTGCTTGGGCCCCGAAGCATCCGCCGTCAAGAACGGCAGGTTGATGTCGGTCTCCTGCATTTGCGACAGCTCGATCTTGGCTTTCTCCGCGGCTTCTTTCAGCCGCTGGATCGCCATGCGGTCTTTGCTGACGTCGATGCCCTGGTCTTTTTTGAATTCGGCGGCCAGCCACTCGACGATGCGATTGTCGATGTCATCGCCGCCCAGGTGCGTATCGCCCGCCGTCGCCTTCACTTCAACCACGCCTTCGCCAACCTCAAGGATCGAAATGTCGAAGGTGCCGCCGCCCAAGTCGTAGACGGCGATTGTTTCGTCCTTCTTCTTATCGAGGCCGTAGGCCAGCGCCGCCGCCGTCGGTTCGTTGATGATACGGAGCACTTCCAATCCAGCGATTTCGCCCGCCTGCTTGGTCGCCTGCCGCTGGCTATCGTTGAAATATGCCGGGACGGTGATGACAGCCTTGGTCACCTTCTCGCCCAGGAAATCTTCCGCCGCGCTCTTTAGTTTCCCCAGAATCATTGCCGAAATTTCCGGCGGGCTGTAGGCCTTGCCAAAAATGTCGACACGCGCGTCGTCGTGCGGCCCCCGCGTCACCTTATAGGGTACGCGTTTCAGCTCATCGGTGACTTCGTCATACCGATGCCCCATGAAGCGCTTGATGGAGTAAATCGTGTTTTCCGGATTCGTGACCGCCTGCCGCTTGGCCACTTGCCCAACCAACCGCTCGCCCGTCTTGGTAATGGCCACGACAGACGGGGTCGTCCGGCCGCCCTCTTGGTTCGGGATTACTACGGGCTCTCCACCCTGCATCACCGAAACAACAGAGTTGGTCGTCCCAAGGTCAATTCCTATAATCTTGCTCATTGCTCCCTGCCTCCTTCAGACCCTCGACCGGTAAAAGCCCGGTATGAGTGCCTCACACGTCAGGATTATAAATATTGAGTGTCGCATTGTCAAGATGTTTGATGGCATTATATCTCATTTGTTTACAGTGTGGTAGGACGTTCATTTCCTCCAACGTCGCCAATTCCCTCGTACTTGTACCGCAAAAGAATGCCGAGAATCAGCATTTCCATTCGGTTCATATCCTAATTGCATAGGGGGCTGGCCGTGACCGTAAGGGAGCCCTCTTCGAGAATTGACCTCAGAGCGTCTGGGGCGAGTGCCCTTGTCCGCCTACGTGTTCTTGCGTCATCATCCCCAGGTGTTGAGCTTTTGGGATAACCATATCTCTTTGTTTCACGTCTATCCATGCAGGGCAGGCCGGATTAGGGTTAGAATACCCGCATCACAAGATTCAAGGAGAGCACCTCGTGAAACCGCTTCTCATCAGCCGGATCGGAATTCTTCTCCTCGTTTCGTCGTTTGCAGCGATTTCAGGGGCATCCGCGCGCAAGCAGACAAAGACGCCGGCAAGACCTGCGGCGAAGCCAGCCTCCGTGGTGACTCCCTCCCCGGATGCAAAAGCGTTGGGATCGAAGAATGCTCCCATCACGATCGAAGTCTTCGAAGATTTTCAATGCCCCGCGTGCAGAAATTTCTACGAGACGAGTTTGAAGCAAGTCATCGACGAGTATGTGGTTCCAGGCAAAGTGTATTTGATCCATCGCGACTTCCCGCTCGACATGCATCCTTACTCGCATCAGGCCGCGCGCCTGGCCAACGCCGCCGCTGATCTAGGACAATTTGAAACCGTCGAGCGGGCGCTTTTCGATAGTCAGGAGAAGTGGTCCGCGAACGGGAAGATCGAGGAGGCCCTCGCCTCGACCTTTTCCGCTGCACAGCTGAAAAAGATCCTCGATTATCAGGCGGCGCACATCGATGACATCAACGCTTCCATCGAGCGCGACCGCACGTTGGGAGTCCAGAAGAAGGTCAACCAAACTCCGTCGATTTATGTGACCTCGCATGGGAAGACGGAAGCCCTTCCAGGCGGCGGCGTGGATTACAAACTCTTGAGAAATTATCTGGACTTCCTGCTGCGCCAATAACTATGGCCACTTCTGCCGTAATTTCGGAATCGCAATCCCAACCGCGCGCCTGGCCGCGCGTGCTGCTTGTTTTGGGGCGAGTCGCGCTCGGAGCAATTTTCCTCTATGCCGCCTACTCGAAACTTTATTTTGATGGCGCGTGGCACCTGCACGACTACCATTTCTTCTTCGCCATGGCCATCGATTCCTACAAGATGCTGCCCCTTTCGGTTGTCGAATGGATGGCCCGAATTCTGCCGTGGTTCGAGCTGCTGCTCGGCGCCCTGCTGATCGTAGGCATCGGCTTACGCTGGGCCGGTTCGATCACCACCGCGCTGCTGCTGGTATTCATCGGTGCGATGACGCGCGCCAAAATCCTGGGCCTTGAAATCAATTGCGGCTGCTTCGGCAACAACGAGAAGCTGGGAACGGCCACTCTGATCCGCGACAGCAGCCTGCTCGTCCTCGCTCTCGCCGTCACAATTGGCGCCTTTCTCATCAAGAGACGCCGGGCTGGCGTTTCCTCCTGATCTTCGCGTTCTCCGCAAGTATTTGCGCTAGAATGAAATCCTCATGGTAGAGCTGCCGCCGATCACGCTCCGACTGCGCGGTCGCAAGGTTGTGGGACGCGTCGCCTTTGCACTTCTGCTGCTCGGCTCCATCGCCGTTGGCGCGCTGGCAGGATTGATCTTTGTGTATTCGAGCGACCTTCCGCAGATTCGCGCCCTCGAAGATTTTCGCCCCGACATCGTCACCGAGCTCTATGCCGACGACGGCCAAGTCATCGGCAGTTTCGCTCTGCAGCGCCGCATCCTGCTCAGCTACGAGCAGATTCCGCAGGTCCTGAAAGACGCCATCCTCACGACCGAAGATCAGCACTTTGAACAGCATTGGGGCGTGGACTTTACGCGGGTGGCGGGCGCGGCCTGGCGGAATCTGCTGGCGCATCGCGTCGCCGAGGGCGCCAGCACGCTGACCATGCAGCTCGCCGGCACACTCTTTCTCGACCGCTCCGACCGCACCATGCGCCGCAAGATTCAGGAAACTTTGCTGGCCCTCCAGATCGAGCGCCACTACACCAAGCAGCAGATTTTTACGATGTACTGTAATCAAATCTATCTATCCCACGGCAACTACGGATTTGAGGCTGCCTCGGAATATTATTTCGGCAAGCCGGTGGGCAAGCTTACGCTGCCCGAGGCCGCTCTTTTGGCAGGCATGATTCGCGGACCGAGTTATTCCCCCATCCTGCACGCGCAGCGGGCGTTGGCGCGGCGCAACATCGTCCTGGATCGCATGGCTCGCGCGGACAAAATCACCCAAGCGCAGGCGACACAGGCGATTGCGCTGCCGCTCGCGCTGCACGTGGAGGCGCCGCACAATACCCTGGCGCCGTATTTCGTCGAGGATATCCGCAAATATCTGGAGGGCACTTACGGCACGCAAACGGTCCACGAACGCGGGCTCCGCGTTTACACCACGCTGAACGTTGGCATGCAGCGCGCGGCGAACCAGGCGATCCGCGATGGACTGCACGCCTACGACCGGCGGCACGGTTGGCGCGGCAATCTCGAAAACATTTTGCGCAACCATCGCGATACGCTCGAATCCTACGAGGACGAGGACTGGCACTGGCCGATCGGGAAAGGCGATTACGTTACGGGCCTGGTTACAGCGGTCGACGACAAAGCGGCGACGATTAAGATAGGACCCTACCGCGCGCTGCTCACGCTACCGGATTTTGCCTGGACCAGAAACCGCTCGCCTAAAGAAATGCTTGCGGTTGGCGATCTCGCACAGGTTTCCATCAAGGACATCAACGGCGTTGTCGCGCGTGTCCAGCTTGAGCAGAACGTGGGCCCGCAGGCCGCCATGGTGGCCATCGACAATCCCACCGGCGAAATCAAAGCCATGGTTGGCGGCTACAGCTTCGACGAATCGAAATTCAATCGCGCCACGCAGGCGCAACGCCAGGTCGGTTCTTCATTCAAGATCTACGTCTATTCAGCCGCGATGGAAGAGGGATTCACTCCCTTTGACACGATCCTGGACGCGCCATTTACGACCATGAGCGGCGGCCAGCCGTACTCGCCGCACAATTACGATGAAAAATTTGAAGGCATGATTACGTTGCGCCGCGCGCTGGAGGGTTCCCGCAACGTTCCCGCGGTGAAACTCGCGGAAAAAATCGGCATGAACAGCGTGATCGACATGGCGCGCCGGTTCGGCATCACCAGCGCCCTGCCCCCCTATCTGCCGGTTACTCTCGGCGCGGCGGACCTGAACCTCCTCGAACATACCTCCGCGTTTACCGTTTTCCCCGATGACGGTATTCGCATCGATCCGCACATGATCCGCCGCGTGGCCACCTACGACGGCGCGCTGCTCGAGCAGGCCCATCCAGCCGTTCACGATGTGGTCGCGCCTGATGTGGCCCGCACGATGACGGCGATGCTTGAAGATGTCGTGCAATTTGGGACCGGCATGCCTGCCCGCGCGCTGGGCCGCCCTGCCGGCGGCAAGACGGGCACGACGAATGATTTCACCGACGCCTGGTTCCTCGGCTTCACGCCGCAATTAACCGCCGGCGTTTGGGTCGGCTATGACGACACGGCTGTGTCTCTGGGCAAGCCCGAAACCGGCGCGATCGCTGCTCTGCCCATCTGGCTTGAATTCATGCAAAGCGCGCTCGCGGACAAACCGATTGAGGCCTTTCAAAACGTGCTGCCGCTCGAAAAGTTGGCGCTGACAAAAGATATTAAAGTAGACACGCCTGACTCCGCCCCGACGGAGACGAGTGAGGAGCCAACGGGCGCCGACGCTCCGCCTGGAAATGCCACGGCGCCTCCGGGCATCGCGCCCGCCTCGAAAACGCCCCCCCTTGAGCCAGTCCAACCGCCAAAGCAGACACCGATTTCCACCGGCGATCCTCGCGGATAGCGCTAACGGCTTACTCAAAGAGTCTCAAGTGTTGTGGGGCGTGCCTTCTCATCCTGACGAAGGAAGCGCAGGCGCAACAGAATGGCTGCATTTCTTTCAGGGGTTTTAGCCCCGGAACGTCCGAAACTGCAATTCTGGCTATTGCGTTGCCAGGCTTTAGTAGGACAGGCACTCTTGCCTGTCCGCATGCGCGGTGGCGATATCGCACCGGACAGACAAGAGTGTCTGTCCTACTCACCAAACTGACCCAATTCCCAACACCCTGGCAGATTCATTTGCCCGCCGAATGCCTGAGAAGAAATGGATCCCAGCCTTGCGCCGGAAGATCTTTCGTCTGGCCCGATTCGTCTATCAATAGGTTCTGCTTTTCCCGTGTGATTTCACCAATGATCGTGATGGGAACGCCTTGAACCGCGCGCGGCAAATGTTGCCCCAGACGCCTCGGCACGGTGAAGAGCAGTTCATAGTCCTCGCCGCCATCCAGCGCCAGGCGCAGCGGGTCGAGGCCGAGCTTCCGCAGGTCACTCGGCACCGAGACTTTTGGAATACGATTGGCCCACACCTTAGCGCCAACGCCGCTAGCCTCGCAAATATGAGCCAAATCGGTTGAGAGGCCATCCGACGTATCGATCATCGCGGTCGCCCTTCCGCTCTTTGCCAGCCACTCGCCCAAGGCCAGCCGTGGTTCAGGATGGATATGCTTCCGGAGCAGCCTCTTCCACTTCTTTCGTTTCTGCAACCCTCGCTGCAACAGCCGCAATCCCAGCTCAGCCTCGCCGAGTGTGCCGCTCACGCAGACCAGGTTTCCCGGCCGCGCGCCGGAACGCAAGACGGCCCGGCCTGGGGTGACTTCGCCAATTACGGTAAGGTTGATCGCGGCCAGGGGACTTTTGGTAGTGTCGCCTCCAGCCAGGACCAGACCGAAGCTACGGGCTGCCCGCGACATTCCTTCCAGGAAGCGGTCAAACCATTTTGCGGTGCAGGAAGGCGGAAGCGCCAGGCTCAGCAGGAAATAGAGAGGCCGCGCGCCCATCGCAGCGAGATCACTGGTTGCGCGCGCCAGCGCCTTATAGCCGACATCCTCCGCCGAATGAGCGCGAAGGAGGAAATGGACGTTTTCGAGGAACGCATCGGTCGTGAGCACCCACTCGGTGCGACCCCGGGGGTGCATTACGGCAGCATCGTCTCCAATCCCAACGCGTAGACCAGCCCCGGACCGCGCTCGGAGCTTTTGGGCTGCCCGTTCGATCAGGTGTCTTTCACTGGCCATCAGTACAGTTGTCCAAACCCTCTCCGCTATGCTCTCATAGGAGTCAGCGTAATTGTAAAGGCAAGCTGTCGTTCAGCATCAAAAGCTTTCGACTGTCCCCAGCCGGGAAAAACCGGGTGCGGGCTCTACGTGCCGGCCCGCCTAGGCGGGCGGGTGGCGCGTCGGCGACTTGGAGCCCTGGTAGAAAAAAGGTTGACTCCGCCTATAGCCTGAATCTAGACTGTGGCGGGTTTCGAACCAAGACTCTCGGTTCAACCAACCGTTACCGGTTTTGATTTAAGTTGCGCGCAGGGGATGATCGGCGCCAGCATCCATAGGAAAGTACATTAAATTTTGTTCTGAGACTTTTGACTATGAAGCCAGTAGCCTATACATTTTTTGTGGCGTCCAACCGGAAGGGAACCGTCCGTAAGGTTGTCCTGCCCTTCTATGCGCTGCATTTGCTTGCCATTCTAGCGGTTGTGGGCGGGATCACCGTCATTGCAGCGGCCACTTCCTACACGCGGATGCTATGGAAGGTGGGGAACTACAACACACTCCGCCGCCAGCAGGACACCCTGAAGCACAATTACGAACAGTTGCAGTCGTCGGTGCAAGACACCAATCAGCGGCTGAATTCTTTGCAGTCGCTCGCCACCGAAGTGGCCATGACCTACGGATTCATGCGATTCCGTCAGAGTCCCTTCGTTTTGGACACTGCTTCGGCGGGCTCGAATGCGGGGTTCGATCAGTCCATGGCACAGTTTGATTTCCTGGAAAAGAACCTGACGTCCGCCGCGCTTCCCACAGGTGGTTTGCGCCTGCTCGCGGTGCCCGGCTTGAGTGATTTGACTGCCACGCCAACCCTATGGCCTGTGATCGGGCATTTGACGGGAACCTTCGGTGAGCGGATGGATCCGTTCAGCGGTGAGGGCGCGTTCCACACCGGCGTGGACATCTCCTCGACGTATGGCGACGCGGTCCGAGTCGCAGCCGACGGCGTTGTGATCGAAGCGGACACTCGAGCGGGTTACGGACGCCTCGTGGTCGTCGATCACGGCTACGGTCTCACGACTTATTACGGCCACCTTTCCACTTTTAGTGTCCTGGCGGGTGAACAACTTCGGCGCGGCGACGCGATTGGCAACGTCGGAGTGAGTGGACGGTCCACCGGACCGCATGTCCACTATGAAGTCCGTATCAATGGCGCGCCCGTTAATCCCATGCGCTACCTGCGTTACGCTGCTTCGGCGGATTGATCCCCTCGGACCAGACCCTTCCCCGCGATCCCCCCTGTCCTACCTCTTCTTTTGCGCGCCGCTTAACTTCAAAATGTCAGGAGTAACTTCGACCAGAATGCGCACACGTTCAGCGGTCTCTGTGATGTCGGCTGTCTTGAGCAGGGTTTCAAGTATGTCCAGCATGACCGGGTCCATCGACTGACGCGTCTTCGGGCTTTCGAGAGCCGCACGTCCAAACATGCGCAGCGTTTCGAGCGCCGATTGAAGCTGGCGCGCGTCGGCATCCGTCTGGCATTCTCCTTCGAGCGAAACGCGCAGATTTTCCCCTTCAGGGCGAGCGGCCAGCGTGATCCACTGCACGGACCGAACGAGGCCGGCGAACGTCGCGGACTGCATTCCGCCTGGAGCAAAATTGTCCGGAATCAGGGGGACGCGGCTGATGACAAACACGGCCGCACCGTCCACACGCGCGGCTCTCTCGCGCACAGGATCGGCCGCCGAGTCCACGGGATGAGGTGCAAGCACGGGAGCGATGCTGGAACCGTCCATCATCGCGATTCGATGATCGTCCAAAAATACGAGCGAGTTCCATTTGGGTTCCGTCGGGCTCTTGGTAGACCCCGCACCCGTCGGTTCGCGGGCCGGAAACAGAAATACGTCGTGTCCCTGCTGCCGGTCGAGCTTCCCATTCTTCATCGCGTAGTCGTGAATCTTTTGCCGGTCGAAGCGGCCCTCGGCGACCGCGATCGTTTTCTTCTGGTCTTGACCCGATGATTGTGGCCACGCCGCGATCGCGACGCGGTCCAGATCTTTCTCGAAGTCGAATCCCGTCCCCTGGACGAATTTCGCATATTCGGAATCCGGGACCGTTAGGGGGGAGTGGTCTGGCCGGTTCTTGTAAAAAGAAGAGGCTCGAATGGCAGCCAGATCGATGTAAACGAGAGTCGGTGCGCCAGCGGGAACCTGGGAGAGTATTTCCAGAGCAGGCGACGGGTGGGGGGAATCCCCGCGCAGGACCCCTACATAAAAGGCCGTAGCAGTTGCCAGCACCGCCAACACTGCCCCGGCAAGCAGGACGCTCCTGTATTTCCGCATCCCTTTCCCCTCCGGGATGCATTCTCTCATTCGTTGCGGTTGGGCGCCATCCTTAACCTCGAAAGATTTTTTCCTTCAGGTGCGGAGATGATGTAGAATGAAGCTGCCAGCTAAGTCAAGGATGTCCGGAAAATAAAAAATAATATTATGGTGTGTCTGAAGTCGATCACAGGCAGTGGGCTAATACTGTGTTGCTGGGAGTGCCTATGGGATGCCGCATCGTAACTCACTGCGATTACGCTGAACGAAGTGAAGTGGAAGCGGCGGGCTAATGGGTCGAGGATGACCGGTAAATCCCGACAGGGGCGACATATAGAGGTCAGCGACGGGAAATAACCCATACCCTTCCATAGAGGCCCTTGCAATTCTCGTGCCCTTTTGTTATATTTTCTCGGTTTGAGCCGTGCTGGCGTAGCTCAGTTGGTAGAGCATCTGATTTGTAATCAGAGGGTCGGGGGTTCAAATCCCTCCGCCAGCTCTGCCAAATAAAATTTGAGTCAGGGGATGATTCCCGTTTATTTTCGGGAGGCGGGTTTCGACATTGCGAAACTGGCGGAATTGTGTCTCTTCTTTTCGCTAGAGCACAGTGGCCTTCTAGCCTTGTAATTCCCCCGTGCGGACGGGTGGGTGAGTGGCTAAAACCAGCAGACTGTAAATCTGCCGCTCCTTGCGGGCTACGGAGGTTCGAATCCTCCCCCGTCCACCACCTGATCGCATCGCCGATGAAGTCCTGAAGGTCGAACGGAGTCTTGTGGGTTTCTGGAAACTCTGCCGCGCAGTAAAATCCGATGAAGAAAAATTTTCGTCGTGACGTGTGTGAGATTGAGCGGGTGCAGGCTTTACTTTAAGCCCGCCGGAATTTGGAGCCGGCGGTTAAAGAATTTGCGCTGCATGCGGCAAACAGAACTCGCCTGGGTAGCTCAGGTGGTAGAGCGCGTCCTTGGTAAGGACGAGGTCACCGGTTCAATCCCGGTCCCAGGCTCCAGAGGTTGTTTGATTAGGCAGGCAGGGCGGGGGTAACTCAACGGTAGAGTCTCGCTCTTCCAAGGCGATGGTTGCCGGTTCAAATCCGGTCCCCCGCTCCAAACGAATTGGTGTTAGGGTGCGGGCTCTGCTTCTACGCTGAGCGCGTCAAGTGAAGCGTGCAGCTCGCGTCTATGAGGACTTGAAACAATGGCGAAGGAAAAATTCGAGCGCAACAAGCCGCATCTGAATATCGGGACGATCGGGCACATCGATCACGGGAAGACGACGTTGACGGCGGCGATCACCAAGGTGCTGTCGAA
>Ga0137409_10009201_pt1 | contig 10056 bp, 10 predicted proteins | sample CZODoug1_16funga_FD_122059 | JGI IMG/M metagenome (GOLD analysis project Ga0137409, IMG submission 122059) | Vadose zone soil fungal communities from Angelo Coast Range Reserve, California, USA - CZODoug1_16fungal (Hybrid Assembly) | ecosystem: Environmental > Terrestrial > Soil > Vadose zone...
GCCAGCAGCTTGCTCATGGTGATCAGGTCGCGCACCTTCGGGATGTTGTGCAGCGTCACCGGTTCCGCCGTCAGCAGGGCCGCCGCCATCACTGGCAGCGCCGAATTCTTCGCCCCGCTGATCGCCACCGTCCCTCGCAGCGTCTTCCCGCCCTTAATCAAGAATTTATCCATTCGCTCTCTCTGTGCGGCCCTTGTAGACGCCGGGCTTTAGCCCGGCCTTTCTTACTCTTCTCTGTGTTCTCTGCGTCTCTATGATCTCTGCGTTAATTCTTTCTCCTCATTTCCCCCATCGTCTTTCTCAACTCTCCCCTCACCGCCTTCAATTTCTTCCTCGCCTCCGCCGCCCCCACTCCCAGCCTCAGCATCACCAGCGCCACCCGCATATCGTGTCCCGCCGCCCGCAGAGCGTGTTCCGCTGCAGACACCTTCTTCCCGCTCGCCTCCGCCAAAATCCGCCGCGCCCGGTCCGCCAGCTTCTCATTCGTCAGCATCATGTCGATCATCAAGTTCTCATACACATGCCCCAGTCGCGCCATCACCGCCGTACTCAGCATGTTCAACACCATCTTCTGCGATGTTCCCGCCTTCAACCGCGTCGATCCCGTCAGCACTTCCGGCCCGACCTCCGGCGCAATCACGATCTTCGCCAGCCGTGCCGCCGCCATCCGTCGGTTGGACGTAACCGCTACCGTCACCGCCCCTCGCCCGCGCGCAAACTTCATCGCCGCCACCACGTACGGCGTCGTCCCGCTCGCCGTTACTCCCACCACTATGTCGTTGCGCGTCAATTTTCTTTCGCGCAATTCACGCTCTGCATTTCGAATGGAATCTTCTGCCCCTTCCACTGCGCCCGTCACCGCGCGTCGTCCCCCCGCGATCAATGCCTGCACCTCTTTTGGTGAAACGCCAAACGTCGGCGGACATTCTGCGGCATCCAGCACGGCCATTCGCCCGCTCGATCCCGCCCCCACATAAATGAGCCGCCCGCCCTTTCGAATCCCGCTCACAATCGCATCCACCGCCCGCGCAATCGCCGGCAATTCCCGTCTAACCGCCGCCGCCACCTTGCGATCCTCGCGGTTCATCAACCGCACAATCTCGCGCGCCGTCATGCGATCGAGATTCCTCGACGCCGCGTTCCTCTGCTCCGTCAATCGCTGTTCTGTGAGCTGGCGCTCCTGCACGCGCTTTTTGGCTGGAGATGGCATTGCCGCATTATATCTGTGCGCGGGAGCATGCTGCGAACCCGCCGTGCCTTGGGCACATCCTTAGTTAACGCGAAGGACAGCAACTCGCCATCAACCCAGTCTCTTCCGCGGGAATCAGCTATGCTAAAAATAGTTAGCGCTATTCTTGCGCTTCACTTCAGGAGGCCGGGGCTTCAGCCCCGGCGTAGAGCGATGGCAGCCAGTGGGCTTTAGCCCCTGAAGCCGACTGACGCTTGGAAACGGAATGTCTAGGAACCATGTCGATGGACGTTCTCAAAAAGCTTTTCGAGCAGCATTTCCATGCGCCGCCTGATCACCTGGTGGCGTTGCAGGGCGAGCTCGGCGGTTCCGGCCGAAAAATCATCCGTCTATCCAACGAAAAAGCCAGTGCCATCGGCATCCTCTACGGCGTGCGCGAAGAAAACGCTGCTTTCCTGGAGTTCTCCAAACATTTTCGGCGCCATGGCCTTCCCGTCCCGGAAATCTACGCCGAAGACTTGAGCCACGGTGCTTATCTCGAGGAAGACCTCGGCGATACCACCCTCTTCCAATTCCTTTCCAAAAACCGCGCCGGTGAAAACATTGCTCCTCCAGTCGTCGAGGCTTATCGCAAAGTGGTCGCCGTGCTGCCCCGCTTTCAAGTCGAAGCAGGCCGCGATTTGAACTACAGTGTCTGTTATCCCATCGCCAGTTTCGATCGCCAGTCCGTCGCCTGGGATTTGAACTATTTCAAATATTATTTCCTCCGCCTCGCCGGCATCTCCTTCAACGAGCAAGCCCTCGAAGACGATTTTGGCCGCTTGACGGAATTTCTGCTGAGCGCTCCCCGCGATTACTTTCTCTACCGCGACTTCCAATCCCGCAACATCCTGTTGCGCAACGGCGATCCCTTTTTTGTGGATTATCAAGGCGGACGCAAAGGCGCTCTGCAATACGACATCGCCTCTCTCTTGTACGATGCCAAGGCCGACCTCCCGCCCGAGCTCCGTCAGCAACTCCTCGATCACTATCTCGACCGGCTTTCCAGCTTTGTCCAGGTAGACCGCGAAGTCTTCCTGCGCCACTACTACGCCTATGTTTACGTTCGCATCCTGCAGGCATTGGGCGCTTACGGCTTTCGCGGCTTTTATGAGCGCAAGGCTCATTTTCTGCAGAGCGTGCCTTACGCCCTGAAAAACCTCCGCTGGCTCCTTCACCACGTCAGGCTCCCCGTCCCCCTTCCGGCGCTGATGGACGCCTTCAAGGGCATGTTGGCCTCGGAGAAATTGCAGGGCCTCGCTTCCGAAGCCGAAAACCTGATCGTTCGTATTTTCAGTTTTTCCTTTCACCAGGACTTGCCGAAAGATGAGACTGGAAATGGCGGCGGGTTCGTTTTCGATGGCCGCAGCCTCCCGAATCCGGGACGCGAAGAGCGCTTCAAGACTCTCACCGGTAAAGACGCCCCGGTGATCGACTATCTCAATCAACAGGAGAGCGTGCATCAATTTCTCGCCGGCGTCCTGTCGCTGGTGGATTCGAGCATCAACAACTATCAGCAGCGCGGCTTCAAAAATTTGATGGTTTCGTTCGGCTGCACCGGCGGCCAGCATCGCTCCGTTTTCCTCGCCGAGCAATTAGCGAAACGTTTGCGCGCCAGGAACGGGCTGGCGGTCACGGTGCGGCATCTTGAGCTGGAGAAACTAGGCAAGCGCAGGGCTCTCCAGTGAAGAATCTCTGTGGCAACTGGGGGTCGGACTTTCAGTGCCGAAATAAGTCATGCCTTTTCTTCACGGCTTCAGCCGCTGAGGAATTGGTTTTGCAGTTGTCAGACAGGCTCATGAAGGCTCCCCAATGAAAGCGATGATCCTCGCCGCCGGCCTGGGCACTCGCCTCCGCCCCCTCACCGACACTCGACCCAAAGCCCTTGTCGAGATTGCCGGTCGCACCCTGCTCGAAATCACCCTCACCCGCCTGCGCACCTTCGGCATCACCGAAGTCATCATCAATGTCCATCACTTTGCGGACATGGTTACCGACTACCTGAAATCCAACAACAATTTCGGCATGCGCCTCGAAATCTCCCGCGAAGAAATCTTGCTCGACACCGGTGGCGGCCTCAAGAAAGCCGGCTGGTTCTTTCTTGAGAATTCCACCTCCGCCAATCCCAGCCGCCCCGATTCCGCTCAAATGGACGAGCCCTTCCTCCTCCACAACGTCGATGTGATCAGCACGATCGACTTCGCCCGCATGCTCCAATTCCACAAAGAACATCAGGCCCTCGCCACCCTCGCCGTCCAAGCCCGCGAAACCTCCCGCCCCCTTTTCTTCGACGATAACCTCCAGCTCCGCGGACGCCGCACCAGTGGCACAGCCAATCCTGGCTGTGCACCGCAACTGACGGCAACCCCGAACCATGCAGGCACGACGTCAACCCCTCGGGACTCACTCCCATCCCTCGCCTTCTCCGGCATCCACCTCATCTCCCCTCGCCTCCTCCCCATGCTCACCGAAGAAGGCGTCTTCTCCATCATCCCCGCCTACCTCCGCCTCGCCGCCCAAGGCCAAGAAATCCTAGCCTTCCGAGCCGACGCCTACTACTGGCGCGACCTCGGCCGCCCCGCCGACCTCACCCAAGCCGCCCACGATCTCCAGCAAAAAGTTCTCCTGTAACGCGATCTTCCGCCAATACTGGGCAGCAGCTGAGGCCATTCGTTCTGGCAACAACACGGGTCTTTGTCTTTGGCGGTTGTTTCAAAGATGCCAAAATGTATTCGTCATTCGTCATGGATAACGCGGGAACCTCTTCGACCGTTCCGCAAGACCTCGGTCGCGCTTACGCGAAGAAACTTCGATGGGTGGGAGAGCTACGCTTCCTTGCCGTCTTCCTGGCGATTCTAGGCTACGGTCTTTTTGGAATACATAAGTGGTCCGCGTCGCTCGTCCAAGCCGCAACCAACAATTTCTACCTACAAATCCTACTTTGCTGGATTCCGCTCTGGATTCTATGTGTCGTGGCCTATCTTCCGGCTTCTCTGTACCACTTCTATCTGGACCGGAAGTTCCAAATGGCGAAGTCTGGCCTTCGCCTTTGGCTCCGAGATTTTCTCAAGGCAAACGCACTGGGGTTTGCCTTCGGCGCCGCAATCATCGAGATTGCTTTCGCCTCTACCACGTCGTTTCCCCCGTATGGATGGATTTTGGCGGGGATCCTCTGTTCGTTTCTATTCATGACCGTCAACCGATCGCTTCCTTGGCTTCTGTCCCTCTTCTATCCAGTTCTTCCTTTGAGCAACAATCTTCTCCAAGAGAAACTCACTCGCCTGGCCGCCAAGGCAGGCCTTCACGTGGGAACCATGTATGAATGGCGCATCTCTGAACGCACGCGTGGAGCGAACGCGCTGGTCACGGGTGTTGGATCAGCTCGACGGATTTTACTTACAGATACTCTAATATCCGGCCTTTCCGAGGACGAGGTCGAGGCCATTGTGGCTCATGAGCTAGGCCACTGCGCTCTTCACCATATTAGGGCAAGGCTCCTCCTGCAAAGCTTCATTTTTGTTGCTATCTTTTACGCGATCAATTTCGCCGTCCGCCACGACCTTGTGTGTTTCATCGATGATAACCGGGGCTGGAGGGACTTAAGGCTACTGCCCGGTTTTTTCCTCTATTGGAATTGTGCTTACATCTACGGCAACATGATTCTTAGCACCTTATCGCGGAGGCAAGAAAGAGAAGCCGATCTTTATTCCTGGACGCTCATTGGACGAGCAGAGCCATTCATTTCTGCCATGCGCAAATTGACGGCTCTTAATCTGGCTGTCTTTGATAAGAAGTCGGAATGGAAGTACATGCATCCTCCAACAGCTGACCGCATCGCCGCCGCAGAACAGTATGCAAAAGCACATGGAGAATCGATCACCGCATCTGAGGTGACGGTCGCAGTCGATCCTGTGAGCAACTAAAGAGCCGGGTGACACATCCCTTCACGCCCTTGTGATGGTTGCGAGTTTTGGCTCACCCGTGATCCATCCCCCACTATCCTCTTGCTCTCCCGGAACGCTTCCTAAGACGCGGCACCCTACATGAATGCGCCGTTTTCGTGCGTCGGTACGGCGATGCATTGGGCCGAATGGTCTTTGGCCGGTAGAACCCGCTGGGTTTCTCTCAGCCCCTCTGCTCCCTTCCATTCCCATCCCCCAAATACCGCATCGGCGTTGTTCCAAGCTGCTTCCGGAACATCGATATGAAGGCGCTCGGGCTGTTATAACCCGCCTCCAAAGCCGCAGCCGTCACCTTCTCTCCCGAAGCCAGCAGTTGCAGCCCATGAAGCAACCGCAACTGCTGCCGCCACTTCCCAAAATTCATCTTCGTTTCCTCCAGAAACACGCGCTGAATCGTTCTCTTGCTCGCGCCGCAGTCTTCGCAAAGTTTCTCCAGGCCTCTTTGATCTCCCGGATCCGCCAGCAGCGCCTTCACCACTCGCATCGCACGAGAGTCCGCCGGTTGCGGCAATTGCAGCGGGATGGAATCCACCGCCTTCAACTGCTCCACGATGATTTCGATAATCCGCCGCTCCGCCGAAGCTCCCTTGTTCAATCTCTTGAACTTGCAGGCATGCAGAATCAGTTCCCGCAAGAGCGACGAAACATTCATCACAAAACACTTCCCGGGAAACTTTTGGCAAAGCCTGGGCAGGAAATAGAGCGTCCTCATCGATACCGGCCCCGACATGGCCACGGAGTGCGGCGTATTCGCCGGAATCCACACCGCTCGCAGTGGCGGCACCACCCAAACGCCCTGCTTCGTGCGCAGCGTCATCACCCCGCTCGACGCAAACAACAGTTGATCCTCCGGATGAGAATGCTCCGGGATTACGTGGCCGTTATCGAGATCCGCCGATACGCTGGCCATCTCCCCGAGAAGCCGCCCGCTCGGGGCATGAAGTATGCTCTGGCACTTGTGCGACATTTCTTGTCACGATATCGAGAGTAATCGAACCCCGCAAGTGCTATTCCTAAGGGCCACAAAGCACCCACGAAGACGCAGCGGGAGGTAAGCGATGCTCGCATCCGGAAAGATGGTCGGCTTCATCCCCACAAAGGATTACGACAAAGCGCGAGCCTTTTATGAAGGCAAGCTTGGATTTGAATTTGTGAGTCTCGATAAATTTGCGCTAGTCATGAACGTCGGCGGCCACATGATTCGGATCGCGAAGGTCCCCAATTTCACTCCGTTGCAAGGCACCATCCTCGGCTGGCAAGTCGAAAACATCGAGTCCGCCGCCACCTGGCTCAGGGACCACGGCGTTCCGCCGGAAAAATATCCCTTCGCCCAGGACCAGAATCTCGGTATCTGGACCACCCCCGACGGCAGCAAGGTAGCCTGGTTCAAAGATCCCGATGGCAACATCCTTTCCATAAGCCAACATGTGCTCTGATGAAACGGACCTAGGGTCGGAGGGTGCCGGGGTCGAACCGCAGGGTGGAAACGGTGTGCGCCAGGACCCGGCGCACCTTTGTCAGAGGATGGTCCGGCAGGCTGGCGTCGTATTCTTCGTCGTCGGAAACGGAACGCAAGACGAGTCCTGGGTAACCCGGTTCGTAGGGATCGACATACCAGTTCTTAATCCGTCCGGTCGAACCGTCCGCGGCCTTGCGCTCATAGTGCTCGAATTCGATTTTCCCTTCCCCAAGGAGCTTGGCGGTTACCAGAGCTTCGCGTGTACCGGTGAAGTCGCCCTCGTTTGCCGCGATGTAGATCAGGAATGCGCCGTCCCGGGCAGGGACCACCAGCATCGCGGCGTAAGCAAAACCAAGGCCGTCCTCGCGCTTGAGGATGGCGTGGGCGGCGGGCGTCCCGCAGATGGCGAGCCCATCGCAGGATACCAGGCCGTACTTGGGCATGGTCTCTCTCATATCCCGGCGCACGGCGATAGCGTCCGTGAAATCGAGCTGCGCGTAATTTTCGAAAGGATCCCAGGTGATCGAGACAGCCACGTTATCCGGAGTTTGATAGTAGACGCAATTGGGAGATCGCTGGACTTCTTCCCAGCCTGCCACGTCGAAATGAGCGAGCCGGATGGGTTCTTCGCCCAGTGGGCTATTGCCGCCAAAAAGTTTTGAGAGAAAGTTCATGAAGCGGCCTCGGCGCCTGGCAACGTCAGTATCCTCGCTCCGGTGAGCGGCGAATGCAATGCCGCCTGGTGCCGCATCCCTTCACAAGGCCGCAACCCCGGAACCGCCCCGAGCCTAGTCCCCGACGGCGGATGCCCGCTGCATGGATTGCTTGGCTGGCGCGAGCACAATCAAGGTGACACCAATGACAGCAAATAAAGCCACGCCCAGCAGTTCTGTGCGTGCAATGTAATTACGGAATGCCTGCATCCCCATAAGTGCGGCATGGGCAAAGCTCGACCATGCGGTGAACGCGATCAGGCTGCGATTCGCAGATGGGTTACGGGATGCCAGCAGCAAGAAAATGCCGGGTGTGACATAAAGACTAAGCATCATCGCCAACGCCGGCTCTTGCTTGACAAACAGTAGCAAGGGATAAACGGTAGCCACAAAGAGCAATCCCACCACGACCAATACGACCTTCAGCGCCCGTTCTCCACGCATGTTGCCCTCCTGCTAAATCACATAATGGGAAAAACACATACAGCCTTATAACACCCCCTGGTGCCAGACACGAGCCGCCTTTTCTTGAACTGTTGAATTACATGCCAGTGCCATCGGCCTAACCATGTCACGCTGCTTCAGCGTGAGGCTCGTGTCGCGTCTACAAACCCTAAGCGCCGTAGGTGCGCCAGACATTAGCCCAGCCCGTCAGGGCTGGGTAACAAGCAAATACAAGCGAGAGCGCCGTAGGCGCGGCATATCACTGGCGTACGGCAAAACGCCTTCGCTCTTGGCGTAACTTTTCGACAGCCCCCTCCGTATCTCAGGCTAAACTCCCTCAACCGAGGTCACCATGCCTTCCACCAAGAACCCAGGCAGATTCGCAGGCCTGCTCTACATTCTCACTTCCATCCCTGGCTTCTTCGCCATGATGTATGTTCCCAGCAAGCTCATCGTCCACGCAAACGCAGCGGCGACCGCCAGCAACATCGCGGCCCACGAGACGCTCTTTCGCCTCGGCATCGCGGGCCAACTCATCGGCCAGACCGGTTTTATCTTCGTGGCCTTCGCTTTGTACGAACTGCTCAAGGGAGTCAACCGGCGGCACGCCTCGCTCATGGTGACCTTGGTTGTGGTCCAGATCCCGATAGCCTTTCTGAACGAGCTGAACTCCATCGCTGCCCTCCTCCTCGTGCGCGGGGCCGATTTCCTGTCCATCTTCGAAAAGCCTCAGCGCGATGCTCTGGCGATGCTGTTCCTCAATCTGCATTTTCAAGGACTTGTTGTTGACGAAATATTTTGGGGTCTTTGGCTCGTTCCGCTCGCGCTGCTGGTGTACCGGTCGCGATTCCTGCCGCGCTTCCTGGGTGTCTGGCTCGCCTTCAGCGGCTTCGCCTGGGTGCTCCTCAGCCTCACGGGCGTGCTCTCCGCACAATATTACGACAACGTGTTTACCTACACTCAGCCCGCCGTCTTCGGCGAGCTGGCCTTCATGTTCTGGCTCGTCATCAAAGGCGCCAAGCCGCCAGCGCTGGACGCCACAGCCTCATCGTCGGTGGCTGCTTAGAGAAGTTAGCTTAAACACGCGGAAAGAACGCGCCCCCTCCATCATCTCCTCCTATTTCCGCCCCACCGACCTCGCCCAAGCCGCAGTCCGCTCCTCCACGCATCGGAGAAATTCCGCAACTCCCGGCGCTTGCGTCCCAAACTGGTATATTGATTTAGAGGCTCTGCGAGGAAAAATGCCAACGAGGTCTAGAAGAGAGAACGAAATCATAGAAACATTTCTTTCGGCCTACGAGAACGATTCCTGGATGGATTCCGAAAAAGAATGGTTGGATGAGAAACTGGACGGCGCAGTGGAAGTGCTTGCGACCCGCACATCTGACGGTTTGAAGCTTGCAATCGAACATACCGTTATCCAACCCTTTGATAGCGACAAGTTAGATTTCGCCCGGTTCGCGCCTGTATTTCTTCCCATCGAGGAAGACAATTCGCTCGCGATTCCTGAGCGCGCCACTTATGTCTACATTTCGGTAGGAACGCTGAAGAAGGGGACCGACTGGACTCAATTCGGTAAGGCCACGCATACGTGGTTGCGAGCCAACGCGAAATCGCTTCCAAATGGTAAGTCTCATCACTCGTTCCCGGTCGGACCTGACAGTGGCTCGAAGGCTAGCGAAATCTCCCTCAATGTGCGCGTCGTTAACATTCCTGGATTCGTTGGGAAGTTGTTTGTCCGCAGGTCCGGCCCGATTGAACTGGGCAAGGTCGTTAACAAGGCCCTAATGGACAAGGTTCGAAAACTAGCAAAGACAGAGGCTGGCAAGCGCATTCTGCTGCTTGAACGTGACCAGTTTCCGCTAGGCGAGCGCCGAATCTACGACGAAATAGAAAAGCAGAGGTCAATCTTTCCCGAATTAGCGAACGTCGACGAGATCTGGTTTGCAGAGACGGTGTTTTACGAGAGCGAAGGGATATTGGAGTTCAGCCTGTACGAGAACGGTGAGTTAGCTCACTCCTTGAGTTTCATTAGTGGGCAGTTGCATCTGAGAGTAGAGGATGGCGTGGGATTCATCATTAGCCGATTATAGCTGGCGGGTGGGCCATCCTTCGATGCAGTCGAACGGTGGGGTCTTTCTCTTATCCCTTTTCTAATTTCTATTTTCTAGGCGGGCGGAATGACCCGTCACCTGATCACATGGATGCGCGCGCCAACCTTCACTTTCTTCCATGACTTGTCCGCCGTAT
>Ga0137409_10009202_pt1 | contig 10056 bp, 9 predicted proteins | sample CZODoug1_16funga_FD_122059 | JGI IMG/M metagenome (GOLD analysis project Ga0137409, IMG submission 122059) | Vadose zone soil fungal communities from Angelo Coast Range Reserve, California, USA - CZODoug1_16fungal (Hybrid Assembly) | ecosystem: Environmental > Terrestrial > Soil > Vadose zone...
CCGGATGGTCCATCTCGCGGCTGCGGGCCGCGACCGGCCTGCCGGAGGAAGACATCCGGGCGATCCTGAAGGACGCGGCCGCGCCGGGCGGCGCCGACCGTTAGACGGACTCCCCGGACATCCCGGTCCGGCGCTCAGTCGAATCGCACCCGCACGAAGTGGCGCTTCCCCACCTTGAACAGGTAGGAGGAGGACGGCGCGGCGGGGATCTCCTGCGACGCGTCCCCCAGCCGCTCCCCCTCGAGGTAGACGCCCCCCTGCTCGATGAGACGGCGCGCCTCGCCGTTCGACTTGGCCATCCCGAGCGTGACCAGGAGCTTCGGGACCCAGACTGGCTGCGGCGCCGACGGCAGGCGGACCTCGCGCACCTCCTCGGGAGTCTCCCGGCGGGCGAAGATCTTCTCGAACTCGGCGGCCGCGTCCTTCGCCGCCTTCTCATCGTGGCAATCGGCGACGATGCGGCGGGCCAGGGCGGACTTGACCTGCTTCGGGTGGAGCTCCCCGGCCCCCATGCGATTACGCATGTCGGCGATCTCGGCCAGGGTGGCGTCGGTGCACAGCTCCCAGTAGCGCCACATGAGCGTGTCGCTCACCGACATCACCTTGCCGTAGATCTCCCGCGGCGACTCGTTGATGCCGACATAGTTGCCGAGCGACTTGCTCATCTTCTCGACGCCGTCGAGCCCTTCCAGAAGGGGCATCGTCAGGACGACCTGGGGCTCCAGGCCGTACTCGCGCATCAGGTCGCGTCCGACCAGGAGGTTGAAGGTCTGGTCGGTTCCGCCCATCTCGACGTCGGCCTTGAGCGCCACCGAGTCGTATCCCTGCGCCAGCGGGTAGAGGAACTCGTGCAGCCCGATCGGCAGGCCGCCCTTGTAGCGTTTGGCGAAGTCGTCGCGTTCCAGGAGACGCGCCACCGTGTACTTGGAGGCGAGCTGGATGAACCCGGCGGCGCCGAGCTTGCCGAGCCAGCGGCTGTTGAAGTCGATGACCGTCTTCTCCGGATGCAGGATCTTGAAGACCTGCTTCTTGTAGGTCTCGGCATTCTTCTTCACCTGCTCCTTGGTCAGGACCGGCCGCGTCTTCGACTGCCCCGTCGGATCGCCGATCATCCCGGTGAAGTCGCCGATCAGGAACACGACCCGGTGCCCCATGTCCTGGAAGTGCTTCATCTTGCGGATCACCACGGTGTGTCCCAGGTGCAGGTCGGGGGCGGAGGGATCGAAGCCCACCTTGATCGTCAGCGGGACTCCGTCCCGATGGGAGCGGTGCAGCTTCCCGAGGAGCTCCTCCTCGCGGATGATCTCGACCGCTCCCTTGCGCACGTACTCCAGCTGCTCGTGCGCGGGTGGAAAGACGGGCCGGGTTTTCGAGACTCTCTTCGTCATCGCGCATCCAGGGAGGAACAGCCGGCGCACGGACCGGCGGGCGCGAAGTCTACAACGTTTCCGCCGTCGCGTGGGCCGCGTCCTCTCCGGCTCCTCGTCAGAGCAGCCCGCGCTCCTTCAGGCTGACGAAGCCGCGCCGGCTGACGATGATGTGGTCGTAGAGGCTGATCCCCATCAGATCGCCGGCCCGTGCCATGGTGCGCGTGAACTCGACGTCATCCCGGCTGGGATCGAGACTGCCGCTCGGGTGGTTGTGCACCAGGATGAACGCGAGGGCGGAGTTGACGATCGCCGGCTGCAGCACCTCGCGCGGGTGCGTTCGCGTCGTGTTCAGGCTGCCGATCGACACGGTCTCGCGGCAGATCAGACGGTTCTGCGCGTCGAGGTAGAGCGAGACCAGGTGCTCCTTGCGCGCCCGCCTCAGGTCGCGCACCAGGGCGTACGCCTCCGCCGGCGACGAGACGCGCGGCTCCTCGGCCGACGGCGCGAGGAGCCGGCGCCCCAGCTCGAAGGCCGCCAGCATCTGCGCCGCCTTGACCCGGCCGACGCCCCTATGGCTCGACCATTCGTCGAGAGACAGAGTGACGAGCTTCTGCCCGCCGTGCCGGCCGACCAGGTCCTCGGCGATGCGGATGACGCTCTTTCCCTTCGTGCCGGTTCCGAGGAGGACGGCGACCAGCTCGGCCTGGCTCAGGCCGGCCACCCCGAACCTCAGGAGTTTGTCGCGCGGCAGAAGAACGGTGGCCGGCAGCTCGCGCAGTCTCTTCTGACTGCGCGCCGGCTCGCCGGCCGGCGGGGCCTCGGTCGGGTACGCCGTCCCGTTGGAGGGTGCGGTCGGTTCATCGGGCATCGCGCCTTGACTGAGCAAGGAGCGTGCCGTGATCACGGGCTCGCGGGAAGCCGGCCCGGGACGTCCACGGCGCGTCCGGGGGCGGACAGTGTCCGCGGTCGCGGGCTCAGGCTTCTCCGCCGCCGGCTCCCAGGACCCGGCGGCCGACGATGCGCAGCCGGCCGGAGAAGAACAGGGCGATGGCGCGGCTGTAGACGCGGTGCTCCCTCTCGAGGATGCGGGCCGCGAGACTCTCGGGCGTGTCGTCATCCAGGACCGGCACGGCCTCCTGCAGAACGATCGGACCAGAATCGACCCGCTCGTCGGTGAAATGGACGGTGCAGCCGCTGAGCTTCACGCCGGCCTCGATCGCCTGGCGCTGCGGCTCCCTGCCGGGGAACGCCGGCAGGAGCGAGGGGTGGATGTTGAGGACTCGCCCCGCGAACCGGTCCACGAACCACGGCGACAGGAGACGCATGTAGCCGGCGAGACAGACGAGCCTCACTCCCTCCGCCTCGAGCGCCTCCGCCATCGTCCGGTCGTGGTCCTCGCGCGCGGGGCTCATCCTGTGATCGACGACGAGCGTCCGGACACCGCGCTCGCGGGCGACCTTCAATCCGGGCGCCTTCGGCTCGTTGCTGATGACCAGCGCGACACGCGCGTCGAGGTCGCCGGCCGCGATCCGGTCCAGGATCGCCTCGAGATTCGACCCGCGGCCGGAGATGAGGACGCCGATCAGGTTCCCGGCGGAGCGCGTCTCACCCACGCTCGGAACCTCGTGCGGCCCGGCGCACCCTCACAGGAGACGCCGGAAGAAGTAGAAGCCGGCCGCCACGATGCCGGAGAGCAGCGTGAGACCCAGGTACACGGCGGCGCGCTCCAGTCTCCGGCGCACGGCCTGTCCCAGGGCCAGAAGGAACAGAACCCCGGCGCTCACGCAGAACAGGATGCACATCATGCTGAGATAGAGGATGTAGACGTGCACGGTTCGCAACTCCTAGGGGGCCGCGCCCGCCCGCGCCGGCTCTCCCGGACTTCCCTGCCCGTAGATCACCCTGCGGTTGCCACGCACGATCTCCCCGATGCGGTAGTGCTTCTCTCCCATCTTGTCGAGATGGGAGACGACCTCCCCCTCGCGGTGGAGCGGAACGACCAGGACCATCCCGAGCCCCATGTTGAACGTGCGGAACATCTCCTCGTCGCCGACGCGCCCCTCGCGCTGCAGGTACTGGAACACCGGCAGGATCGGCCAGGTCCCCACGTCGACGCGCGCCGAGACCCCGCGCGGCAGGATGCGCGGGATGTTGTCCGTGAATCCGCCGCCGGTGATGTGCGCCATCCCGTACAGGGCGCCGGTCGGGATGAGACCACGCAGCACCGGCAGGTAGGAGCGATGGACCTGCAGCAGCTCCTCCGCGACCGAACGGCCCAGCTCGGCGACCCGCGAGTCCGGCTTGAGGCTCCGCCTCTCGAAGAACACCTTGCGGGCCAGGGAGTAGCCGTTCGTGTGCAGACCCGAGGACGGCAGACCGATCAGCACATCCCCCGAGGCGATGCGCGAGCCGTCGATCACGTGCTCCCGCTCGACCACGCCGACGATGAACCCCGCCAGGTCGTACTCGCCCGGCTTGTAGAAGTCCGGCATCTCGGCCGTCTCGCCGCCGATCAGCGCGCAGCCGGAGTCCCGGCAGGCGCGCGCCAGGCCGGAGATCACCTCGAGCATCACGTCCCCCTCGACCTTCCCCATGGCGATGTAGTCGAGGAAGAAGAGCGGCACCGCTCCCTGGACCAGGATGTCGTTGATGCAGTGATTCACAAGGTCCATGCCGACGGTCTTGTGGTTGCCGGTCTGGATCGCCACCTTCAGCTTGGTGCCGACGCCGTCGGTGCTGCTCACGAGGACCGGCCGGCGGAACGGGCCGGCGGCCGTCAGGTCGTACAGACCGCCGAACGAGCCGATCTCCGTCAGGACCCCCTTCTTGAAGGTGCCACGGGCGATCAGCCGGATGCGCTGGATGGCGCGCATCTTGGCGTCGATGTCGACGCCGGCGTCCTTGTAGGTGAGTCCGCGCGACGGCGCGTCCTTGCGATCCGCCTCCCTGGGCGGTGTCGCGGGACGCGGGGCGCGCTCCCGGCCTCCTCCCTTCACACTCCCCGGCATGGACGCACCTCGTCCCGTGATCCTGTCACGCGGACCGCATGTTTTTTGGGTCGCGGATTATATCGCAGGAGTGCGCGCGGGTGTCAACGGAGCCGGGGTCCGGCCGAATCCTGTCTTGACACGGGGCGGGGCGTCCTCGATCATGCGGAAGCGATTCACCATCTCGGGACGAAAGGAGGATCCACATGACACGCGTGACGCTCGTCTCCCTGGTCCTGGCCCTCGTGTGCGCGGCCCCCGCCCTGGCGGGCCTCGACGCGAAGAACGGCGAGCTGGGGTTCGATCTCGGCTACACGCATTTCGACCGGAACGTCTCCGACAAGGGGGCCGCCCGCTTCAACTTCCGCGGCGGCTACTGCTTCACCAAGCTGTTCGAGCTGGAGGGGGAAGGGGTCGGGATCGCCTCCGAGGACACCGGCGGCGTGGACCTGATCACCACCCTCGGCATCGACTTCGTCAACGCCGTGTTCAACTTTCATCCGTCGAACAAATCGATCGTGCCCTACGTTCTCGGCGGCATCGGCGCGGCGACGCTCACGTTCGATCTCGATCCGGGACCGAAGACGGACGACAGCGGAGTGGCCTACCAGGTCGCCGGCGGGAGCCGCTTCTTCTTCGGGATGAAGAAGCGGGTCGCCGTCCGCGTCGAGGTGTCGGTCATCCGGGAGAACACCTTCGACGAGAACTCACAGCACGTGGGCGTGACCGGCGGATTCACCTGGAGGCTGGGCGGCCAGAAATAACGGACCGGTTCGCCGGCGCTCACACCTGCAGCACGATCCGTCCGACGACACCGCGGTCGTAGAGGATCTGGTGGGCCTTCGCCGCGTCGGCGAGGGGCATCAGGCGCGACACGACGGGGCGGACCTTCTTCTCGGCGACCAGGCGGAACGACTCCGACAGCTCGGGGGTCGTGGTGGCGAAGGAGCCGCGGATCTCCAGCTCCTTCAGGATGACGAGCCCCGGATTGAAGGAGGCGGGCTTCGTCTCCAGGTTGCCGACCATGATCAGTCGTCCGGCCGGGGCGAGAGAGCGCATCGCCTGGTCGAAGGTCAGGGCCCCGGTGATCTCCAGGACCACGTCGACGCCGCGGCCCCCCGTCAGGCGGCGCGCCGCTTCGGCGAACATCAGATTCGGCGCGACGATCGTCTCGTCCGCGCCGGCCTCCTTGAGGCGCTCCGCCTTGTTCGCCGAGGAGGTCACCGCCAGGACCTTCGCGCCGATCAGCCGGCAGACCTGGATGGCATGCAGGCCGACGCCTCCCGAGGCCCCCGTGATCAGGACGGTCTCGTCGAGCTGCACCCCGCCCCGCGTGCGCGCCACGTGCAGGGCCGTTCCGATGGTGCAGGCGCAGATCGAGCCCTCCTCGAAGGGGATCCCGTGGGGGATGCGGGCCAGCCCCTGCTCCTCGGACACGACGTACTCGGCATAGCCGCCCGGGATCTCCTCGCCGAAGAACACCCCTTCCTTGCAGAGCGTGGTGCGGCCGCGCCGGCAGAGGTCGCAGCGGCCGCAGTGCACCCTCTGGACGGTCGCCACGCGGTCGCCGGGACGGAAGTCCTGCACGCCCGGTCCGATCGCCACGACCTCCCCGGCGATTTCATGCCCCAGGATCGACGGCAGCTTGGTGCGCGGCAGGTTGCCGCTCCGGTTGATGATGTCGTGGTAGCACACCCCGACCGCGCGGACCTGGATGAGGACCTCCCGCTCGCGCAGGCTCGAAGGCTCGGGGGCCTGCACCTCTTCGAGGCGGAGCTTCTCCGGCCCGCCGAACTCTCGCATCACCACCGCACGCATCGTCTTGTGACCCATCGCCTCCCCCCTTCTTCGAAGCACCTCGGCGCGGCCGTTCGATCGCCGCGCGTGTCCTCAGATCATCCGGTGACGCAGACCTTCTGGATCGAGCCGCTCGAGCGCGCGCCGCTCCGCGTCCGTCGGGGCCCGCGCGATCTCTCCGTCGTCCTCGATCGGGAACCCGGTGCGGTCCCGCAGGTCCTGCGGCGCGGTCCCCTCGCACCGCGACGTCACCCTCAGCCTTCCGCCCAGAAGGTCGAGCCGCGCCCGGTCGGTGAGGACGGTCGTCGTCCGGTTGCGGGGCGACGGCGCCGTCGTGGTGAAATCGACCCGTTCCGGAAGCGACCGTGGCGAGTGCCGCGGCACGAGGATGACGACCTTGGGGACGTAGGGACGCATGGACGAAGCCCCCGCGGGACCGGGCAGCTTCACGCGCGGTCTCGCGAACTCGCCGATGCAGGTCAGGTTGGTGCGCGCCTCGGCGTCCACCTGCGCCGCCCCGAAGAACATGAGATCGATGCGGCCGCGCCGCGCCAGATCGAACATGTCCGGCAGCGTGATCCTCCCCTCGCACGCCTCGAGCAGACGCGGGTCGACGGAGGTCGGCGACGCGGCGCGGACGTCGGGGTTGATGGCGCCGACGCAGTTGATGTAAGTCAGCCGCGGCGCGTGGGTGGCGCGCGCCAGGGCGATCGCCAGCATCGGCAGGGCCGAGGCCACCCCGGTCGCCACGACGTCCCGGTCCGAGATGGCGCGCGCCATCTCCACCACCAGCCGATCGGCCGTCCCCTCGTCGTCGGTGAGGACACCGCGCGGGCCGGGTGCCTCCGGGACGCGGGGCTCCCCCTCCCAGCGGCCCGGGTTCTCGACCAGCTTCAGGAATGCCGCGTGATCCGCAGGACCGTTCACGAAGGTCCCGAGATATTCGTCCGTCCGCCCCTGCGAGGCTGCGGCGAGGTAGTCGCGCAGGTGCGGCGCCGAATATCTGTAAGCGCGGTGGCACGAAGTCGGAAACGCCCCGCCGGGCGCCTCGGCCACGGAGTCCACCAGAAAGTGCGGGATGGTCGGGGCCTCCAGCCGATCGACGATCGTTTCCGCCGTGGCGATGACCCGGTCGCTGGCGCGCGCCAGGAGATCCTCGGCGTACAGGTCGTCGATGCGCAGGTTTCCTTTCCTGTCCGCCATCTGGGCGTGCACCAGGGCCACGTCGGGACGGATCGCCGGTGCCACCGGGACTCTCTCCCCGGTCGCCGGGTCCGCGATCGTCCGCGTGCGGTTCACCGTCATGTAGCCGGACGCCTCGATCCCCGGCGCCTGGAGGTACGGCAGGCCGAGGGCCGCCGCCCGCAGGCCCTGCACGATCTCGTACACATCGCGCTCCTTGAACGGCAGCGACCCGGCTTCGATCCGGCGCTTGACGTGCGGCGCCGTGACGAACCCGTCCTCGAACTGGAAGCCGATGAACCCGAACTCCGTCTCGGCCACGGCCCCACCGGCCACGAGAAGATCGAGCGGCAGCGGATTCGGCAGCGTCACGACCCGCAGGCCGCGCCGCCTCTGGCGCAGCAGCTCGAACACCAGCGCCATCGGGGCCCGGTTGAGCTGGAATCCCCCGAAGGTGACGAGAGCGCCGTCCGGGACGGAGGCGGCCGCCTGTCGCAGCGTCACGAGGGCGCTCACGGCGGCCCGCCGTCCGGGCTCAGCTCCAGCCTGTCCAGCCTTCCGGAGGGATCGATCTCCACGAGCGCCGCGAGCTCCGCGACGGTCGGAGGGGGCGTGACCCCGACGGGCGAGGGGGGCAGCGTGAATCCCGTGCGCCGCCGCACCTCCGCCTCGGTGGCGTGGGCGTGCACCGAGCGCAGCCGCATGCCGCCGTCCGCGAAATCGAGGACCGCGAGCGGGGTCACGCACAGCGACGGCCCCCCCTCGAGACCGGCCGCCGCGCGGCGGCGCCAGCCCGGCACCGACACGTAGTCGACCCGCTCGACGAAGCGCCGCGTCGTATGCTCCCCCGAGAACAGGATGACGTGCCGCGCCAGCGTCCCGATGGAGGTCGTGCCGATCGAACCGGGCCCCCTGACCGCGAGGCGCCCGTCCCTGCCTTTGAGACCGATCAGGTTGGTGCTCCCCTCGCGATCGATCTGCATCCCCCCCACGAAGAAGACATCGCAGAATCGCATCGGGGACGACCGGCTGGCGACATCCAGGATCGCGTCGTGCGCTTCGAGATATTCGACGAGCCCGTGCGATCGGCTCGTCGGCTCGTCGGTCCAGGCGGCGGGAGAGAGCTCGTGTCCCCGCTCCACGCGCAGGCCGTGCCGGATCGTCAGGTTCGGCGCGTGCAGTCTCTGCGCCAGGAGCGCCGCGGCCAGAAGCAGCTCGGCGTGCAGGCCGAAGGCGACCGTCTCTTTGTCGGAAAGCTCCCGGGCCACCACGCAGGCGAGAAGCCGCGCCACGTCTCCGGCCGCGGTCCGGGGCGCCGCCGCGTCGTGACCGCCCGCCGGGCTCAGGCCCACGACGTCCCCAGGCGGTCCAATCGCGCGGCACCGATCTCTTTCAGATACGCCTCCTGGCCGTCCAGGCCGAAGGCGCGGGCATTGCTGAGTGTGGCGGCCTCAAAGAGCTGCCGCAGACTCATCCCCGCACTGACCAGCCGCTGCATCTCCAGATCGTTCTTCGGCTTCTGGACGCAAAGCCGGTCGCAGGCGTCGTGCAGAGGACGCAAGGGATCGACTTCAGGCGGCTCGGTATCGACGTTGCGAACAAGTTCCTGATGCGGGATCTTGCTGCCTACGTTCGTGCTGGCGCTGTCCGTCATCATCGCGGCCCCGGCAGCAGGTCAAAATTCAATCTAACATTTCTAGAAAACGCCGATACCCACCAAGGTGCGCTAACCGATTGGCTGCGAGTCCGATCCTGGCATGAAGCGTCAGTCTGCCCCGGGACGGCTGGCGGTCGCTTTCCGGGCGAAGCGGACGATTACAAGCGTCAGCCTCGACCATCCCGGTCGAAAATGACCCGAAGCAGACATCGGTGATCCACCAAGAACAGCCCCGCCGGGAGCCTGCAGCCAGCGCGGGCAGATTAATGTCGGGTTTTGATGGCTCTTCTCTTGACCTGGCGCCGAGCCGTAAATCCGGCGGCGTGGCGCCTTCTGGAATTGTCTTCTTCGGCTAGGTCGGCCATCAGCAGATATTCGCCGCCCATAATCCTGAGCCGCGCAGCATTCTTCAGATCCTTACTTGCTTCCGCGAAACGCAAATAGGAATAGGCCCGTTGGCGGATTAGTTCCGGTTTCATTTCCGTCCCAAAAGTCGTCCCGCCTTATTCAAACCGCCGAACCGCCGGTACGGTTCCATATAAAAAAGCAGGATAAACAGCAGAACCGCGCGAGGTTCGAATCCCGCCGCTGGCCGGGACGCGGCCATGAGCAACCTCTCATGGCCGGCGCTCAATTCCCACTGCGAGCCATCCTGGCGTCAGCGGCGAATTGATTCTACTATCCGTTGGACACGCCATTACCGGGCGCGGCTTCGTACTGGAGGTGTCGGATGCTCTTCCTGCTGTGTTTTGTTCTCGCCTTGGTGATTGGCGCCGTACACCTCTATCGGGACAAGCAACCGCGAACAAACGCGCGCGTAGCCGAGATCTTCCTGCTCTGGCTACTCGTCATATGCGTCGGTGTCGCAAGCGTTCTTACGTTCATCGCGGATGCATTCTTCGCCGATCAGATGGCGGCATCACTGGGCTGGCCAGCAGGCAATCCCTTCCAGAGTCTCGTGGCCGTCGCGAACCTGTCGGTCGGTGTTTTGGGAATCCTCTGCTATTGGATACGGGGGAACTTCTGGGTTGCGACAGTGATCGGGTTCTCTATTTGGTGGCTA
>Ga0137409_10009203_pt1 | contig 10055 bp, 10 predicted proteins | sample CZODoug1_16funga_FD_122059 | JGI IMG/M metagenome (GOLD analysis project Ga0137409, IMG submission 122059) | Vadose zone soil fungal communities from Angelo Coast Range Reserve, California, USA - CZODoug1_16fungal (Hybrid Assembly) | ecosystem: Environmental > Terrestrial > Soil > Vadose zone...
AGGGGTTTGCTTTGGCCTGGCTCCGTTTCAAGCGCCGAAAGGTCTGTATGTGGCTTGGGAAGTTGGCGACAAAATGGAAATACAAGATGAAAAGGTCGTCATCAGTACGTTCCTTGATGACAATCGCCTTGCCGGAGCCAGATTTTACCTCGGAGGTTTCGTGTTCATTTTGTACCTCAACGACCGCGAACTGAAACCAGGCCCGCTTCGTTTCACGCGTGCGGACGGCAGTGTCGAGCAGCGACCTCAACCTCAGTACCACAACAAGGCTGTGAACTTTCAATTAGGCAAATACGTGTCCCACTGCGTGCGTTTCATTTGGTGAGTTATAGTGATATGCCAAACGGAAATCCGACGGTCGGGTGAGCGAAATGTCATCAGGAACCCGCCAGGCAACCAAAGGCGCTTGCGCATCGCCTAAGTGTTTCGATAAGCTTTTCTTTTGGGGGCCGACTATGAGTAACCAACTGGAATTTCCGACAATAGCTCAGGCCGAGAAGGTCAGCCGCGAGGACCTGGCGACGCACTGACTGTCATAAACTTACTCATTGCCGTAAAGCTGTCGCAATTGGCTCTGAGAAGAAATGTCGTCGTTGCGGTCATACCAGCCTGGTTGAAGGAAGGCTTGAAAATAGGGCTGTTGAAAATAGGGCTTGACGCCGTTTGCAGGTTATGGTAGCCTCAGTTCTTGCCAGTGCTCCCGCAGTTCGGGAGCCATTTTCTTTTTTGTATGGATGGCTTCGGATAGCCTGGAATATCCGACCAGAGACGGGCAACGGACTCCCGTCTATGTTAATCCCGCGCTGTAGGCAAAGCACAGCGAAATACCAGTCGGGGTTGGCGAACAAATTCTGGCAGTTTGTTACCCTGCCGCCTGACTGTCCCTCCAATAAAACATGGGGACTCACCTGGACTTAACCAAAGGTGTGTCTCTATGAATAGAAAACCTTCAATTATTCCGTTCGCCCGTGGTGCGTCTCGCCGTCTTGTTACGTCCGCCGTTGGCGAACAGGCGGCTGCGTAATGCCCCGCCTAAAGAAAAAATACTCTAATCCAGCACCGCAACTCGTGCCTGCGCCAGAGTCGCAGCCGCTAGCATATAGTTTTGATCTAAAAGGCGCATCGAAGTACACAGGTTACAGTGTGTGGGCGCTCCGTCAGGCGATTTATGCTAAGCAACTGCCCATCGTGAACCAGAAGCCGTACCTCATTCGTCGCGCTGACCTGGAAGCGTTCGTGGATAGTCGTGTGCAGAAGGCCGCTTGAAAGTTTAGTAGCCCGGACGGGAATCGAACCCGTAATCTTCACCTTGAAAGGGTGACGAGTTAACCAGTTACTCTACCGGGCCGCAGTTCTACTCTATCACTTTCCCTGCATCTGTTGAAATGCGCTCTGCATCATTCGATGATCGGTGATGGCGTAGCGTTTGAACATCGAATTAGTTTTATGACCTGAAATCTGCATAGCCACAATTTCTGGGATGCCCGCCTTTACCATATCGCGGCACGCAGTGCGTCGAAAGTCGTGCGGCTCCATCCCCCGGTACGTCCGCCCGCTCACCACTCCTAATTTCAATTCATGACACGCCTGCCGCCATTCTGCGCGGAAGTTAATCGTGTTGAACAAGACCTCACCCTGTTGACGTTTACGATTACGGAATTCGAATCCCTTAATCGTGGTGCCGTCCTGATACGTTAGCGGTAGAGAGAAGTCTGTCTTGTTCTTTGTCAGCCGCGCTGGAACCGTCAGTGTTTTGTTGTCAGCGCTCACCATGTCCCATGTTAACTTCCCGGCTTGCCCAGAACGCATTCCCGTTGCGTACAAGAAGTTCACGAACTGATGCAGGTGTTCTGGCAGGCGCTTCACCAACTTCTCGAACTGGTTGCGCTCGAAGAATCCTTCCTTTTTATTGTCCACCTTAGTGCCAAGGATGGGGAAGTAGGGGACGGTGTCGATTAGTTCCCGTTCTTTTGCGAAGTTGAAGATGGCGCGGAGGATGGTCAATCTCTTATCCGTGGTAGCCTTCACACCGTTCTCGACCCACTCTGTTGCAGACTTCCTGATAGCTTCCTGCTCCGAGGCCGACAACTTCCTACGCCCGGTGGTAGCCTTCATCATTCGCAGCGCGGTTTCTTTCTCGATGGTCTCCGTTTGGGATTCTAAGACCTGTTCCTGACTCTCCCGCCACTCCCGAAATTCTTCCAGCTTCTTAACCGTGATCGCGCCAACTCGGATGCTCTTGAAGAAGGTATCGAGGTCTCTAAGGATGGAGGCTTGCACCGCTTTTCCGCTCTTGAGATACGCATCTCGGATAGCTTCATACCGCAGCCGTGAGTCCGCCTGAATTCCCGCGCGTTCTTCCGCCCGCCATTCAGCCAGCAGTTCGGTTGCCTTGTCCAGGTCGTTGGTGCCAGTGGCCCGCTGCTTCCTCTGCCCGTCTACAACCAGCCGCATGAAGTAGTTGCGCCCGATCTGCCTTATAAAACCCTCACTAACTTCATGTTGTTGTGTCATCCTGTTCTCCATCCAGGCTTGTTTCAGCCTCGGGTGCAATCTGGGTGCAAGTATGGGATAGAATCGCATAAGTGTCAATGAATATGTTGTTTCATTCGCCCCTTTCAAGGCTAAAATACGGGTTCGATTCCCGTTAGCGCTACCAATTGAGTTCGAGATTTTTCTGTTTTGCACAGCTGGCCGTTGACCAGCTGTAACTTCGGGCCATCATCCGCCGCGGGTTCCCAATGGCATATTTCATGGCGCCCTTTTCCAAGGAGCCCCTTTGAGCTACGCCGAAAAACATCTCATCGCGGGCGAAATCGTCCAGTATGAGACTCAGCTCCACTGGATCGTGATGTTGGGGCACGCGCTGATTGCCGCAGCCCTGGCGCTGGTTGGCGTGAGCCTGCTCATCACGCCGTGGAGTTCTGTAAACGGCGGCGAAGCTTCTTCTGCCGGTGCACTGCGATGGGCGGGCGTCGCTTGTGTGGTGGTGGCAGCGATCTTTTTCGGAATTGGTTTTGTACGCCGAAGCGCTACGGAGATGGCCGTTACCAATAAAAGAGTCATCGTAAAATCGGGGCTCGCAAATCGCCGCACCATCGAACTTCTTTTGTCAAGAATCGAAAGCATCGCCATCGAGGAGCCCGCGCTGGGAAGGCTCCTGGGCTACGGAACAGTGATCGTGAGGGGTACGGGTGGGACGCCAGAAGTTTTTCCGCAGATTGCCCGGCCCCTGGAATTCAGAGAGCAAGTCCAGCGCCAGATCGCCGGGGAGCCAAAATCCTCCTGAGCGATTTCGTCTTGTGCCGCGCGATGGAAATGACAGATACCAGGGAGTAGAATTTAGAAGCACAGGATTTGGAAAGATTAGAAACACGTCGTTAGGGAGAATTTCGCGAATGGCAAATCTGATGCGCACATCCAATCCGGCATTGAATGAAAAGGCATTCAAAGGCCAAGTCGCCTACGGCGAAGCGATGACGCTGCAAGGCACTGTCAACAAAACGGGCCTGCTGCTGCTCTTCGTCGTGGCCGCGGCCGCGTGGACCTGGGGTCTGTCTCATTCCCAAGCGCCGGAGGCGGCCATTCCGTGGATGATAGGCGGCATTCTCGGCGGCTTCATCGTAGCGCTGGTTACCATCTTCAAACCAAATTGGGCTCCGCTCACCGCCCCGCTCTACGCGCTCCTCGAAGGCCTGGCGCTGGGCGGCATCTCCGCCATGTTCGAGCGCACCTACCCGGGGGTCGCGATGCAAGCCGTCGGCCTCACGTTCGGCACGCTTTTCGTCATGCTGCTCGCCTATAAGACCGGAATGATTCGCGCCACGCAAGGTTTCAAGCTCGGCGTGATCGCCGCCACCGGCGGCATCGCGATTCTTTATCTCCTGGAGATGGTTCTTGGCGGTTTCTTCCACATTCAGGTCCCGGCGATCAACGGCATCGCCACCGCACGCTCCCTCTCCCTGTTCCGCCAGCGACAACACGCCCAACAACGTGACGATCACGTGGACCGATGTCCTGGACGAAACCGGATACATCATCTTGCGCGACGGGTTCTCGGTCGGAAGCGTCCCGGCGAACACAACGACGTTCGTCGACTTTCCCGCGCCCGGGACCTACACGTACTGTGTGCTCGGGGTCAATTCGGCAGGTCAGGGCAGCCAGTGCTGCGACTCGGGGAGGCGGCTGCCTCCGCCCCCGCCAGCTCCCTCTACTTGCAACGCGAGCGACAACAGTGCGACCGGCGTGATCCTCTCATGGGCAGACGTGAGCGGGGAGGATGGCTACAGGATTTTCAGGAACTCCTCCCAGATCGGGACGGTGAGTGCGAACGTAGTTTCCTTCTTCGATAATACGGTTCCCGTCGGCGTCACGTTCCAGTATTGCATCGCGGCGTACAATGTGACGGGGCAGTCGCCGATGTGCTGTGACCTCGGCACCCGCGTCAACCCACCTGCTCCCGGTGCACCGGGAATCGACCCGATCCGCCTCAGCCTACTGCTGGGGCTCCTGGGAGCGGCAGGAGCGGCGGCGCTGAAGTGGAGAGGCTAGCCGGCGGCCCAGCGAAGGAACGGCCCGGGTAGCTCCCTTCTGCCCAGGAGCGCCAGCCACAGCGCAGGCGCGCTCACCCACGGAATCGTCTCGATCGCGGACAAGATCCACCGAGTCGTGGCATTGTCCGCATCCGCGCCGTGCGATCCTGTGACGACCCGGTATCCTCCGATCACGGCCACGACCGTGAACAGCCCGAACAGCGCCAGTGCCGGCACACCGACGACGAGCGCGCGCATTCGTTCGCGCATCGATGATCTCACGCTCGCCAGACACATCGCCGCATAGATCCCGAGATTGAACGGCTCTTGCAGCCTCAGCTCCAGCGCAACCGGCAATCGAAGAGCCGATAGAAAGCCCATCGCAACCTGGGCGAGCGCGCTCTGATAAGGCTTCATCAGAAGGAAGCAGGGAATGGAAAGGAGGGTCGCCCAGGCGAGGAATCGGGCGAGCCAGATCATGGCGGCGCGCGCATCGGCATGCGGGCGCGGATCCAGCCGATGAACAGGAGCAGCACGATACACAGCGTGACCGTCTGCCAGAGGTAGGCGTGCACGAATTCGAACCAGGTGGGGCGATGCTGGAGCACGAACGCGATGGCAATCACGCGTGCGAGGTTGTAGATCCAGAGAAGAAGCGCTCCGCCGATCATCCCAAGCACCTTCCATAACCACGGAGCCGGAAACGCGAAGATCGCGCACCAGAGCGCCAGCGTCGGCATGAGCGGGGTGCAGTCGCTCACGATGTCTAGAGTTGCGCCCGCCAGAGTCACGTAAGACCCGGCGGCGATGTACTCCAAGCGAAGGAGATGGGCGACCGCTGTGAGACTCGCGACGGTTGCACGCACGGCCCACTGATCCACAGCAGGGATGGCGGCGAGCGCGGCCAGCGCCAGGAACCACGTAGCCAGAAATGTCGCGAGGAACTGGAAGATCTTGGGGCGGGCGCTGCTGGTTCCCGGTCGCCTTGCCATGCGACCACACTACCATCACCGAACGAAGTGTCGAGTCGCTACAGCTACCGAGCGACGCGATACAGCCAGCCGCGGGCTTCTCCGAGCGACGGCGCGACCGGCATCATGACGGCGACCAGCGTTCCATCCGCTGAGAGCCACGTGCGCCGCGGGACGGCGCCCGGTTCGTACTCACCCCGTGAGACCCGCTCCAGATTCCAGGCCATGAGCCTCCGGCCATCTCCGCCCAATAGAACCACCGCGCCCGTCGAGAGACGCAAGAGAGCCCGGCTGGCGTCATCCGCCACGGAAAGCTCCGTCACCTCCGCCCCCTTGGCCGCATCCAGATTGAGCGTCTTTCGCGACCAGATCGGCGCGTTGCGCCGGACGTCGTAGAGGGCGATCCAGGGACTGGTTCCCTTTCGCCTCGCCAAGGGCGAGCTGGTCGCGACCAGGACGAATCGGCCGTCCGGGGTCATCGCCGTCCGGCCCACCGAGTTTCGCGGAAGCGGCGTCCGCATCTTCTCGATCCCCGAGCGGTCCAGCACCAGAAGCTCCCCGTCGCGCGCGATCGCCACGTCTCCGAAGTTGCTCACGGCGAACTCGCGCGAGTCGGCCGTGAGCGGGCGCGCCCAGACGATCGTCCCCTCGAGATCGATCAGCCGCAGCTCGTCCTGCCTCATGCCCAGCGTGGAATCGAAGACCCCGATCGAGTTCACCGCGAGGAAATTCCCCAGCGGCGAGGATGCGCCCCAGCCCATCGCTCCCGGCCAGGTCGCGATCTGCTTGCCCCCGGGTACTTGTAAAACGCTCAACCGCGGCACGGAGTCCTTGCTCGCGGCACGGCGCGCGAGCACGAAGTCTCTGCCCAGAGGCGCGGGCGACAGGAGGTCCTTCGTTTCCCACTCGACCTCTCCGTCCGGACCGTAGAAGACGGAGCGCCGCTGAGCCCTGGCGCCTGGATCCTTCATAAGCGCGGCGGTCATGACCGCCGCGGATTCGGCGGGCGTCTCGACCACGATCCACCGATAGCCGGGGAAGATCCGCACCGTGTGGGAGGCCAGATCCTGCCTCGGCCACGAGGCGACGAGGTATGCGGGAGAGCGCGCTGGGAACACGAAGAGCGATTCCGAGGTGGGGCCGAGCACCCGGAGCGCGGCCCAGCTGGGCAGCCCCACGCCCGTGGACTTGTTTCGATTCACGGTGGCGTTCCACGCGAGCGGCCCCAGGCCGTCGAACACCAGCTGCGGAGTGACCGCTGATCTGGAGGGAGCGTCCTGTGTGGCCTGGGCCGGCTTCACCACGAGCCGGCGCGCGCCGGGAGGCACGGGCCTGCCCACATCCGGGGTCGCGGCCGCGAAGGCTTCCCCCGCGGCGAGTCCCGCGATCAGGACCGAACTCAGGAGCACGGTGCCGACGCGCGACGTGGCGGCCACGTTATCGTTGTGTTCTACGCGTCGCGGATTTTCGAGCGGACGAGCCCGCCCGCGATTTCCTGGATCGCGGGGGCTCGGGTGGAGGCTTCAGCGTCAAATCGTTGGCGACCCAGATGTCCTCGCTCTTGTCGTTCACCAGCGAGTAGTAGATCGACTTCGAGTCCCAGGCCCAGGTCGGCTTGATGCAGTTTCCGCTCGTCGTGACGGGGAAGGTCTTCCCCGAGGACACGTCCATGACCCAGACGTCGCGCTTCGGCCCGACCTGGCGTCCGAAGGCGATCCATTTCCCATTCGGCGACCACGAGGGCCACGTGTCCTCGAAGGGCTGGCCGTCGATCTTGCCCTTCGTGAGGCGGATTTCCTTTCCGCCGTTCGCGGGGACTTTGTAGAGCTGATATTTCGTGAACAGGATGTTTCCTTCCATCGTCTGCTGCCGGGTGGAGTCGTATTCCTTGGCGACGAACGCGATCCACTTGCCGTCCGAGGACCAGGTGGGATGGCCGGGGCTGCCCTTGCTGTCCGTCACCTGCCTCGCCATGTCGTCCTCGTGCTCTCCATCGGCATCCATCACGTAGATGTTGAATCCGTAGAGCTCCCCGGGGCGAACGCGATTCGAGTAGAACGCGATCCGTTTCCCGTCCGCCGAATAGGTCCCGAAGCGATGGCTGCCGGGAGCGTGCGTCAGCTGCTTCGGCTCGCCCTTCGCCTCGCCGCCCTCGAAGGGAAGCGAGTAGACGTTGTAGCGCTTGCCGCGCGTGGAGACATAGAGGAGAGACTTTCCGTCGGGCGCCCAGCTGGGCGTTCCCGCGCGCGTGCTGTCCGGCTCGTCCGTGAGCTGCCGCGGCTCGCCGCCCTCGGCGGGGATGACGTAGATCTGAGTCGCGCCGTGTCCGCCGCGATCGGAGGTGAAGGCGAGCCACTTTCCATCCGGAGATGGGGTGGGATCGGTCTCGCGCGTCGTGTCGGCGAGGATCTCCTGGAAGGTCGTCGCGGAAGCGCCACGGGCGGGGAACGAGCCGCACCCCATGAAGATGGCGGTCGAGATCAGCCATGGAAATTTCCCGAAAAGGCGCGTTCTCATGAGCAATCCTCTAAACCCAGGGTGAGCCGGCGGAGTTCCGCTGGGCACGATGCCCCAAGCGGTTCCGGGCGATGCGACGGAGGGCAGCCCTTGCTACGGCCGAGGCGCAAATCCCTCGCCTGTGGTCAGAACTTCGTACGAAGCGACCCCGAGAGCGGAGCGACGAAGCTGGCTCCAAGGGCGATCGAGGATGTGGCACTTGAGCAGGGCCAGCACGATCTGGTGCGAGACCACCGCGACCAATCCTTCCGACGCGGGATGCTTCGCGGCGATGTCACGCATCGCCGCGACCGCGCGCTCGTGTACGGCGGCGAGAGGCTCCGCTCCGGGCAACGTCACCGCGGTTGGATCCTCGCGCCACTTCCGATAGAGATCGAGATCGGGGAGCTCCAATTCGCTGAGCCCTTCCCAGTCTCCGTGATGAATCTCGTTCAGACGAGGATCGATCGTGACGTTCACGCGATGCGGACCCGCGACGTAGGACGCGGTCTCCACCGCACGCGGGAGCGCGCTGGAATAGACGGCCGCGATCGGAACTTCCCAGAGTGCCCGGGTCAGGCCCTTCGCCTGCTCGTGCCCCGCGGGATTCATCGGCGGGCCCTTCGAGCCCTGGATGCGCTTCTCCCGATTCCAGTCCGTCTCGCCGTGCCGCACGAAGACGAAATCGCGCGTGCGAATGTTCGACACCAGGCTAGATCCGGCCGGCATGCGCGAGCAGCTCCGCGTTCAGGATCGCCGCTCCCGCGGCGCCGCGGATCGTGTTGTGGCCGAGGGCGTCGAATTTCCAGTCGAGCACAGGGCAAGGGCGAAGCCTTCCCAGGGTCACGCCCATTCCCGAGGAGCGGTCCACGTCGAGGCGGGGCTGCGGCCGGTCATCCTCCTCGCGCACCTGGATCGGCTCCGACGGCGCGGAGGGAAGGGCCATGCGATCGAGCGGGCGGAAGCCCGTCAGCGCCGCGAGCATCTGCTTCAGCGTCGTCTTTCGCTTGAGCTTCACGCTCACCGCCATGAGATGTCCATCCAGCACGGGCACGCGGTGGCACGAGGCGCTCACCGTGATTCCCGCGGACTCGATTCCGCGCGCGCCCAGGGTACCCAGGATCTTGTTCGTCTCGGATTCCATCTTGGGCTCTTCGCCCGGAATGTAGGGCACCACATTGCCCAGGATGTCGAGCGAGGGGACGCCCGGATACCCGGCGCCGCTCGTGGCTTGAAACGTGGTCACGATGACCGATTCCACGCCGAACGCGCGATGGAGCGGCGCCAGCGCCATGACCAGCACGATAGCGGAGCAATTCGGATTCGTGAGGATCCCGCCGCGCGGGCCCGGGCCGTTCGAGAATTTCTGACGCTCCAGAAGCTCGATGTGGTCGCGGTTCACCTCGGGGATCACGAGCGGCACGAGAGGGTCCAGCCGGTGATTCCTGGAGTTCGAGGAGACCAGGTGCCCCGCGCGCGCGTACTGCTCCTCCAGCTCTCCCGCCACGGTGGCGTCGAGAGCCGAGAAGAGGACTGGCGAGCGTAGCTTGTCCCCGGGTCCCCTTACACGGAGTCGGGCGACACGTTCGGGGATCCGCGTGGTCAGCTTCCAGCGAGCTCCGACCGCGTCAGCGTAGGACTTCCCGGCGCTCTGGTCGGAGGCCATCACCTCGTCCACGTAGAACCAGGGATGATTCTCGAGGAGCTGGATGAAGCGCTGCCCCACCGTGCCCGTGGCCCCCAGGATTCCGACCGGGGTCGGGGAACGTCCGTTCAAGGATGGACCCTTCTTGGCCTGACCCGACGCCGACGGAGAGCGCTTCGCACGACCGGAAGTCGTTGTGGAACGCGCAGAAGACGTTGCGGAGGCCCGCGATTTTGCTAGCATATGCCGCCCATGATACGGTTTTTCTTCGGCATCTTCGCGGCATTTCTTCTGTTCGCGCATCCTGCGTTCGCGCAGCAGGCTCCGCGGGTCCTCGGGACCTCTCCGGCGAACAACTCGAGGCGGGTCCTGCCCAACGCCCAGATCAAGTTCTTCTTCGACCGGCCCACC
>Ga0137409_10009204_pt1 | contig 10055 bp, 9 predicted proteins | sample CZODoug1_16funga_FD_122059 | JGI IMG/M metagenome (GOLD analysis project Ga0137409, IMG submission 122059) | Vadose zone soil fungal communities from Angelo Coast Range Reserve, California, USA - CZODoug1_16fungal (Hybrid Assembly) | ecosystem: Environmental > Terrestrial > Soil > Vadose zone...
TCTTGGCAAAGTACAAAGCGATCACGCTACCACCTTTCAAAGCAACCGCATCCTTGGGGAAGATGCTCCGGTAGCCAAGATCCCAGATCGCCGAGTTAAAGAATGGCCCTTCTACTTCTTTGCCATCTGACGAGAAAACGAGCAGACCAACATTGGCGCCCCAGTTTCTGCCTTGATCGCGGGTAGCGTTCCAGGAATTGAAAAGGGTGTAGAGCTTGCCCGATGCAGAATTAACCGCCGACGTTGAGTAATCCGCCCATCCCGTTTTAATGGTTTCCGTCCAATGCTGACCGCTATCGATTGAACTGAATAGCCGTGTAGTGCCGAATTCGTGATGAGGGCGTCCATCAATGACCTGGGAGGATTCTGAGATGAAATAAGCCCGATGGTTTCCGCCAAACCATCGATACCTTTATTCTCCGACGCCACCGTGCGCACCACTGGTGGATGCCACCCCTCCCGCGGCGTCACCAGAGACAACATCGCATTCAATTGTTGCTCCAGCCGATCCGCGCCCTCGCGATCCGATTTATTCAGCACAAAAATATCGCCGATCTCCATCAGTCCGGCCTTCATATTCTGAATATCGTCGCCCATCCCCGGCACCAGCATCACCACCACGCAGTCCGCAAGCCGCACGATATCGATCTCGTCTTGGCCCACTCCCACCGTTTCGATAAGCACCTGCTGCTTACCCGCCGCATCCAGCAGCAATGCCACTTCCGCCGTAGCCCGCGCCAAACCGCCGAGAAATCCCCGCGTCGCCATCGACCGAATGAACATCCCCGCATCGCCAGCATGCCCTTGCATGCGAATTCGGTCGCCAAGAATCGCGCCGCCCGAATAAGGGCTGGTGGGATCAACCGCGATCACGCCAACCTGTTCCTGCTTCGCGCGATAATGCGCCGCCAACCGGTCAACCAGCGTGCTCTTCCCTGTGCCCGGCGCCCCGGTCACTCCCGTTAAATAAGCTTTCCCGGTCCGCGGAAAAAGCAGCCGCAACAACTCCTCCGCCTCCGCTTGATGATTTTCAATCGCAGTAATCGCTCGCGACAGCGCCCGCACTTCCCCCGCGCACACCCGCTGCGCCCAATTCTCAATTGCCTGCGACATTGTTTTCCTGTGGAGCGCTCGCCCAGGCCAGGCCCATCACCCTATTTTGTCTTGCCCAGTAGCTGCCGAGCAATGACCAATCTTTGTATTTCGCTGGTCCCTTCGCCGATGGTGCACAGCTTCACGTCGCGATAATACTTCTCCGCCGGGTAGTCCTTGATGAATCCGTACCCGCCGTGAATCTGCACGCATTCATTCGCCACCCGCACCGCCACTTCGCTCGCGAAAAGCTTCGCCATGCTCGATTCCCGTGTGAAGCGCTCACTCCCGCTATCCGCCAGCCAAGCCGCTTGATAAACCAGCAACCGCGCCGCTTCCACCTGCGTAGCCATGTCCGCCAGCTTGAATTGAATAGCCTGAAATTCGCTGATCGGCTGCCCGAACTGTTTCCGCTGCTTCGCGTATTTCGTCGCCGCTTCCAAAGCCCCCTGTGCCATTCCCAGAGCCAGCGCCGCAATCGAAATACGCCCGCCGTCCAAAATCTTCAGGCTGCCAATAAATCCTTCTCCCTCCGCCCCCAACATGTTTTCTTCCGGCACGCGGCAGTCCGAAAAAATCACTTCGGAGGTGTCGCTCGCCCGCATCCCCAACTTGTTTTCTTTTTTCCCCGGCTTGAATCCCGTCATTCCTTTTTCCAGGATGAACGCGCTGATCCCATGCGAATTCTTCGATTTGTCCGTCACCGCCATCGCCACGCAAACGTCCGCGTAGTGGCCGTTGGTCGTAAACGTCTTCGCCCCATTCAGTACCCAGTGCTTCCCGTCGCGTTTCGCAGTTGTCCTCGTTCCGCCCGCGTCGGACCCCGCTTCCGGCTCGGTAAGCGACCAAGCCCCAATCTTCTGACCCCGCGCAAGCGGCATCAGATATTTTTTCTTCTGCGCTTCGTTCCCAAACTTGAAAATATGGTTGCTGCACAGCGAATTGTGCGCCGCCACGATCAGTCCAACCGACCCATCCACCCGCGATAGCTCCTCAATGGCGATCGCGTACTCTATGTATCCCAGGTCCGCGCCACCATATTGCTCGGGAAAGATCACACCCAAAAGCCCCATCTCCGCCAGCTTTGGCATGATCTCCATCGGAAAATGCGAGGCTTCGTCCCACTCCATTACGTGCGGCGCAATTTCGCCCTCGGCAAATTCGCGCACGCTGTGCCGCAACTGCTGCTGCTCTTCGGTAAACGAAAAGTCCACGGGAATCCTCGGCAGGTCTAAGTTTTCTCTATACCCAGCCAAAGTCTGGCTTATACTCATTGTACCGCAAATGCGGCTACCAGCCGACCGGGTAGTTGTGGGCCGTATTCTGCTCGTCCAACCACAGTTTCAGCGGCGCGAAATAATCCGCCAGCGCGCTCGCATCCATTTCCTTCTCGCCAGTCAACGTCTGCAGCGCCTCCTGCCACGGCTTGCTTTGCCCCAAGGCCAGCATGTCGTTCAAGCGCTTGCCGGCAGTCTTGTTGTTGTAAATCGAGCAGCGATGCAACGGACCATGTATCCCCGCTTGCCGGCACAATGCCCGCTGAAACTGAAACTGCAAAATACGCGCCAGAAAATAACGCATGTAAGGCACATTTCCCGGCACATGCGCCTTCGCTCCCGGATCAAAATCCGCCTCGGTCCGCGCCACCGGCGGCGCCACGCCCGAATACTTCAACCGCAAATCCCACCACGCCTTGTTGTACTCCCCCGGTTTAACCTGCCCAGAAAACACTTCCCAGCGCCACTTATCAATCGTCAATCCAAACGGTAAAAACGCCACCTTCGCGAGCGCCTGCTCCAGCAGGTAATCAATATCTCCCGAGGCCGGCGGCACGCTCTGGATCAATTCAATCTGCTTCAGATATTCCGGCGTAACCGACAACGCAATCGTATCCCCCACCGCCTCGTGAAATCCGTCGTTCGCACTGTTCTGAAACAAAAACGGCTGAGTGTTGTACGCGCGCTGATAAAAGTTATGCCCCAGCTCGTGATGAATCACCCGGAAATCTTCGTCGGTGACTTGAATGCACATCTTGATGCGCAAATCGTCCTTGTAATCGATATCCCACGCGCTCGCATGGCACACCACGTCGCGATCCGCCGGCTTCGTAAACAGCGATCGCTCCCAAAACGTTTTCGGCAGCGGCGCAAATCCTAGCGAAGTAAAAAATCCCTCCCCGTACTTCGCCATCCCCCGCGCATCCGTCTTCTGCTCCCGCAAAATCTTGGTCAGGTCGTAGCTCTGCGCCGGCTTAGGCGAATCCATCAGGGGATAGACGTTGTTCCACTCTTGCGCCCAAATATTCCCTAGCAAGTGCGCCGGAATCGGCCCGTTCGGCGGAACCACCTCCTTGCCGTATTTTTTCCCAAGCTGTCCCCGCACATACGCGTGCAGCGACAAATACAGTGGCCGCAACTGCTCCCACAAACGATCCAGCTCCTTCTCAAACGCATCCGGCGGCATATCGTAGTTCGAACGCCACAGCGCCCCCGCATCCGCAAATCCCAGCTCCCGCGAACCCTTATCTCCCAACTCGACCATGCGCGCATACTTCTGCCGCATCGGCGCGCCCACCGCATGCCACCCAATCCACGCGCGCTTCAACTCTTCAGCGTCGCGGTTCTCCGCCATCAACGTGCCGACCGCCGTCACATCCATGCACTTGTCCTGCGCCCCGTCCGGGCACCACTTCCCTCGGCCGTAATCCCCGTCGAGTGACGCCGCGATTTCCGCCAGTTCTTTCTGCTCCGCGGGATTATTCGGCGCCGGAAATCCGCTCGCCAGTTTCAGCAGCTTCATTTTCCGCGACATCACCGGCGGCAATTTCACTCCATCGAACCGCGCGGCCTGTTTTACCAACTCCACGCTTAACGTATTCAGTTTCTCTCCCGCATCGGCGGCCCACGCTTCCGTATCCACAGTGATGAAATTCTCTTCCACCCAAGAAGCCCGCGACTGCTTCACTGCCAGATCCATCAGCCGCTTTTCCGCGTCATCCAGAAACGCCTGAGCCTGCTCCACGGTGGGCGTTCCAGTCGAGACCTCCTTAGCCTTGCGCAAGTTGTTGTGCTTCTGTTGCGGAGGAGTGCTCTGGTTCGGATCCTGCGCCGAAGCCAAAAGCCCTCCCACCAAACAGATTCCGACCACCCCAATCAATCGATGTGCCACGCTCTTCACGCTCCCGCCCTTTGCGTCTGCGCCGCAACATCCTGTAACGCAACCAGCGTCCGCTCAATTCCTTCGCGATCCACATCCACATGCGTGACCATCCGCACCGAATACGTAGCCGTATCCTGCGCCAAAATTCCCCGCCCGTATAACAGCTCACACAATTCCACCGCTGTCTTCCCAATCCCCGAGCACTCAAAAATCACAATGTTGCTCCGCACCTTCGCCGGATCGATTCGCAACCCACGAATCTCCGTAATCCCTTCCGCCAGCCGTCGCGCGTTCTCATGATCGATGTGCAGCCTCCCAGGCGACTTCTCCAGCGCAATCAGCCCCGCCGCCGCAATCACGCCCGCCTGGCGCATCCCGCCGCCATACATCTTTCGATAAATCCGCGCCTTCTCGATAAACTCCCGCGTGCCCACAACCATCGACCCCACCGGCGCGCCCAGTCCCTTCGACAAGCAAAACATCACCGAATCTACTTTGCGCGTCATGAACGACACCTTTTCCCCAAGCGCTGTAGCTGCATTAAAAATCCGCGCCCCGTCCATGTGCACCTTCAACCCTCGCTCATGCGCACGATCGCAAATCTCGTCCACTTGCGCTGTTGGATACACCAACCCGCCCCACATGTTCACCGTGTTTTCCAGGCAAATCAGCGCCGGCTGCGAATCGTAATAAATCTTCGGCCGGATCACCGCCTCGATCTGCTCCCAGTTCAAAATCCCATCGTCAGCCCTCGCGATCCGCGGCATGCAACCTGCCACCGCCGACATCGAAGCCAGCTCATACAAATTCACGTGGCCGCGCTCTTCGCAAATCACCTCATCGCCATGGTGCGTCCAAACCTTGATCGCCACCAGGTTCCCCATGCACCCGCTGGGCACAAACAGCGCCGCCTCTTTCCCAAAAATTTCCGCCGCCCGCGCCTCCAACCGATTCACCGTAGGATCTTCCCCATAAACATCATCCCCAACCTCAGCCGCCGCCATAGCCGCCCGCATCTCCGCCGAAGGCCGCGTAAACGTATCGCTGCGCAACTCGACTGCCCCACTCACGGGTCTAACTCGATTCAATTCCATCACCACATCCGTCTTAGCCTCAGTCGCCACGTACGCCTCCAACCCGCATTTCTTGGACTGCGGCGGTCTTGCCGCCGCTTTCACAGCGAAATCCACGCCAAAAACATGATCCGCGTACTACTACGGTGAGTCCGCTGCTCTTCCTCTACTTCATCAACTCCACAAACACCTCGTTAGACACGCTCACTCTCCCCGGTGCCAATCGCACCAAGCTCCCCTCCCGCTCAATCAATCCCGCCGACCTAAGCCGCGCAAATCGCGACTCCAACGAAACTCCATACTCTCGTTCAATTCGCGCAACATCAATCCCGCCCAACTGTCGCAACCCCAAAAACAACTCCTCCTCCAAAGCACTCTCCGCAGTCAATTTCTCAACCTGCTCGACAGGCAATCGCCCAGCCGTAATCGCATTCACATAATCCGCGGCATCATGTGCATTAGCCCACCGCTCCGTCCCAGAAAACGAATGCGCCCCAGCCCCAAATCCCAAATAAGCCTCCCGCCTCCAATACTTCAAATTGTGTCGCGAAGCAAACCCCGCCCGCCCCCAATTGGAAATCTCATAATGCTCATAACCCGCCGCCCCCAAAACCGAGCACGCCGCATCATAAAATTCCGCCATCTCATCATCGCCAGGCACATCGCCGGCACTATATCGATTCCCCCCACGCAAAAGCTCCGCCCCCAGCCGGCTCCCCTCATCCACCTCCAGCAAATAAACCGAAACATGCTCCGGCGCCAACTCCACCAGCGAATCCAGCGACTCCCGCCAAGTAGCCCGCGTCTGCTTAGGCAATCCCGCAATCAAATCAAGACTGATATTCGCTATCCCCGCCCCGCGCAAAATCGACGCCGCCCGGTAGATATCCGCCCGCCGATGCATCCGACCCGCCGCCTTCAACTCCTCATCGCAAAACGACTGCACCCCAAAACTAACTCGATTCATCCCCGCCACCACCCAAGCCGCCGCCTTCTCCTCAGTAACTGTCTCCGGATCCGCCTCCAAAGTAACTTCCGTCAACTCGCAAGCAAAATTTGTCCGAACCGCATCCACAATCCGTCGCAGATGCCCCGGATCAAGCAAACTAGGCGTCCCGCCGCCAATGTAAATCGTATCCACAACAGCGTCGGTAAGCGCCGCAGGCAAAACAATCCCAGCCGCCTCATAAAGTGCACGATAACCCGCAATCTCCCCGCAAACGCAATCCACATAAGGCGCAAACCGCGCCGAAGACACCACCCCCGTATGGAAGTTGCAATAAGTGCACTTCGTCTGACAAAACGGCACCTGCACATAAATCCCAAGTCGATTCATAGCCAACAAACTCTAGCACTTTTGGAGTGCGGCGGTCTTGCCGCCGCTTTAGCGACGAAATCCACTCGAAAGACTGTCCTCCGCAAGCCACGGGTCGCTATTCTGGCGCTTTTCGCCCTCGCTTTTACTCTTCTACTTTTTAACTCTTGAACTCTTCTACTCCTGAATTCAACCGTTCGACTCCTCCACCCGCACAAAAATCTTCCTCTCCCGCGGCCCATCAAACTCACAAAGAAAAATCCCCTGCCAAGTCCCCAAGACCAATTTCCCATCCTCCACAAAAATCACCTGGCTAGCCCCCACCATCACCGCCTTAGCATGAGAATCCGCATTCCCCTCCGCATGCCGGTAAGGCCCCTTGTGCGGCACCAGCCGATCAAACACACCCTCCAGATCCGAAGCCACATCCGGATCCGCATGCTCATTAATAGCCACACCAGCCGTAGTGTGCGGCACATAGACATAACAAATTCCCGAAGCAACTCCCGAGCTCTTCACCGCCCGGTCCACGGCTGTAGTCACATCAACAAGCTGCGTCCGCCGCTCCGTCTTCACTCGCAAGATTTCCATCGCCAATCTCCAGCGCTCGCCCAAGTCTAGCATCCGCCATCTTTGCGAACCTCAGCACCCTCAGCGCCTCTGCGTTATCTTTTCCCGTCTGAGTTTTGCTCCGTGTTCCTCTGTGCTCTCTGTGCCCTCTGTGTTAAATTCTTGCGGTTTCCTATCTTTGGTTTTGCTTTCAACTGTAAACTGTCGACTGTCGACTTCCTTTCCCCATGTCCAACCGCCTCCAAAATAAAGTAATCCTCGTAACCGGCGCCGCCCAAGGCATCGGCTTCGCTTGCGCCCGCCAAGCCGCCGCCGAAGGCGCCACCGTAATCCTCGCCGACATCCAGCAAGACCGCGGTGAAAAATCCGCCGCCACAATCCGCAACGAGGGCGGCAAAGCCCATTTCCATCCAGTGGACGTTCGCGACGAACCCCAAGTCGCCACCCTGTTCGACGACACCATCCGCGAGCATAAAAACCTAAACGGCCTGCTCAACAACGCCGGCTGGTTCCCCCGCGCCACCCTCGAACAAACCACCACGCAACTCTGGGAAGAAGTCCTAAACGTAAATCTCCGCAGCGCCTTCTACATGTGCAAATACGCGGTACCGCATATGCGGAAAGCCCGCGCCGGCAGCATCGTCAACATGGGCTCCATCTGCGGTATCCAAAGCCTCCCCAATCTCATTGCCTACGGCGCCGCAAAAGGCGGCCTGCTAACGCTAACCCGCACCTTAGCCGGAGCCCTCGCTCAAGACCGCATCCGCGTCAACTACGTAATCCCCGGTTGGGTCTTCACCGAAGGCGAGCTAGCCATTCAAAAAGGAGAAGGCCGCACCGAAGAAGACCTCCGCAAAGCCGGCGAAAAGCTATCCTTCGGCCGCGCCCAAACCCCCCAGGAAACCGCCTACGCCGTCATCTACCTACTAAGCGACGAATCCGCCCAAGTAACCGGCACAACAATGCACCTAGACGCAGGCGCCTCGACACTACCAATCCAGCCCGGCACCTACCCCGGTTGACATCTCAGTGGCACGGGCTTCAGCCTGTGTTCCGCGTGCCTCGCCCAGCCGTTGTAGGGGTGCGCTTAAGCGCATCCCCGCGAGCGAAGCGAGGTCCTGTAGCGCGGGGCGGAGTCCTCGCAGCCCTGCGGCTTTGCGCTAGCGCGCGCAACAACGGCGTTCCCGCGTGTACTTTTCATAACCTCCTTCGCATCTTCCATCCCCAATCTTCCAAGGTCCTTGTACGCTCGTAGGCATGCCGTGGGTCACGTTCTATCGCAAGGGAGCCAGTCCAATGCGACGCCTCTCCGTCCTGCTCGTCCTATTCTCGTCCCTAGCTCTGCCCCAAACCTTCGCCCAATCCGAAGGCGACGAATCTAAAATCATCGCCCTCGAAAATCTCTGGAACCAAATGCAAGTCGCCCACGACGCCGACGCCATGGAAAAAATGCTCCACACCGACTTCGTCCTGACCGACTACGACGGCTCGGTCCTCAACAAAACTCAGTTCCTGGCCTCTATCCGCGACAAATCCAATCAGCTAACCTCCGAGGTCTCTCAAGACATGAAGCTCCACCGCCACGGCGACACCGTAATCATAATCGGCGCCACCCACGAAAAAGGCACCGCAAAAGGCAAACCCTACGAACACTACGGCCGCTTCACCGACACCTGGATCAAGCGCGAGGCCCAGTGGCTCTGCGTCGCCAGCCAGCTAGCCCTAATCCCCAAATCCCTCTGAAAACGCCATTCTCCGAGAAGTGGGAGCCAACGTCGGTCGAAGCCCTACAATGAGAGCGTGTCGTATTCTTAACGCCAGCAGGCTCACAAAGTGAAACCACAATTCGATCAATACGGATTCGTCTATCAAGAAAATCTGATCATGGCCTACATCGGCGGCTCGCAAGCTCATGGAGCGAAACTGGCTTCAACGGACGATACCGATTGGTATGGGCTCTACATCCCGCCCCCGACCAAAGTTCTCGGGCTCGAGCGCGAGGAGCATTTCGTTTTCACTACCGGAGGCAAACTCGGTGGCAACGGCCCACTCGACGTGGACGTCTGCCTATATACGCTAATGAAGTGGGCAGGTCTGGCCGCCAAGGGTAATCCTTCGGCCCTGCATTTCCTGTTCGCACCGCTTGAATTCACTACCAGCATTTGGGGCCAGTTCGCCTTGATGCCTGAAGTATTCCTCGCCAAGGGCCATGTTAAGCCCTTCCTCGGATTCGCCGAGGATCAAATGAAGCGATTGCTCGGTCAGAAGGGCCAGAAAAACGTTCATCGATCTGAACTCGAGCAGAAGCACGGATATGACACAAAATACGCCATGCATGTCATCCGTTTGTATGGGGAAGCAAAAGAATTGATGGAGCGCGGCCGCATCACGCTGCCAAGGCCGAACAGGCAAGAGCTGATCGAAATCCGCGCCGGCAAGTATTCCCTTTCCGAAATTCGGGAGCTCGGCATGCAACTCGAATCCGAGGCCCGAGCTGCCCAGGTAACTTCGCCGCTTCCAGATAACGTGGATCGAGAAGCAATCAATAGGCTGCTAGTCGAGGCACACCTTCAGTTGTGGACTGCCTGAATCTCGGTCCACCCTTCGTGTCAGGCTCATTCGACGGATACCTCTGACCGTTTTCACTTGACGTTGCTAATCGCCATGTTATACTACTTTTGGGTTAACGTGCGTCTCCCCGATCTACCTGTAGCGGAGGGCGGTGTTTTCGGAGCCCTGCGGCCTTTTCTTCGCTTCCTCTTCCAACTCCCTTTAGAATGAACACTTGCAAAAGTGTATCAAAACAAAGGACTTTAACTACCTTTAGAATGAACACTTGTGAGGGC
>Ga0137409_10009205_pt1 | contig 10054 bp, 6 predicted proteins | sample CZODoug1_16funga_FD_122059 | JGI IMG/M metagenome (GOLD analysis project Ga0137409, IMG submission 122059) | Vadose zone soil fungal communities from Angelo Coast Range Reserve, California, USA - CZODoug1_16fungal (Hybrid Assembly) | ecosystem: Environmental > Terrestrial > Soil > Vadose zone...
GCGCACCGGTCGGTCGACAGGATGTGGTTGGCGGGCTTGGCCGTGGCGCGCACCGTGGTGCCGATGCCGTGACAGGCACCGCAATCGGTCGGTGTGCCCTTGAACATGGCATTGGCGTGACAGGACTCGCAGGGCAGATCGCGGTGCTGGCCGATGAGCTCGAAGCCGGTCGTCAGGTGGTCGAAATTGGCGCGGGTCTGTGCGGCAAAACCCTGCGGAATCAGCCCCAGCGTGAGGAGCAGCACCGCGAGGGCGCGCGCACCCCAGCGATGGCGCTGCCGCTTGATCGACTCACACGTTATGGCTGTCGAGACACGCATGCGGCCCCCTAGTGAACCCGTGCGCCTTTCCAGGTAACGGTGGTGTGGCAGCGGTCGCACTGGCGGCCGTACTGCCCGAGGTGCACGTCGTCCTTCTGATGACACGAGAGGCAATCCTGCTTGAGCTTCACTTCATCGGGCGGCTGGCGGTGGCAGGCCTCGCACGCGAGCTTGCCGTGCGCGCCGCTCAGGGCAAATCCGGTCTCTTTGCCGTGATCGAACTCCCACATTTTCCAGCCGTTGGACGAGTGGCAGCGGGCGCAGTCCTTGCCCAGGTTGCCCTTGTGCACGTCGTCCTTCTTGTGGCAGTCGATACACTCGTGGCCGACGTCGCGGTACTGGCGCGTCAGATGGCACTGCTCGCACGGAACCGTGACGTGCAGGCCGACCAGCGGGAATTTCGTGAGGTCGTGATCGAAGCTCACGCTGGAGCGCCACCCCTTCGGCGTGTGGCAGTCATCGCATTTCTTGCCGAGATGGCCGGCGTGCACGTCGTTCGGCCGATGGCAGCCCAGGCAGTCGGTGGGCAGCTTCTGCGTGGCCACACTCGCGGTATGGCAGGTATGACACGCGACCTTCTCGTGACGACCCACGAGGGGCCACTTGGTGTCGCGCGTATGGTCAAAGTCCGAGGGCTTCCACTTCTCGTTGCCGTGGCAGGTGCCGCAGTCCTTGCCCAGCCGCAGGGCATGCGCGTCCTGTGCCTGGTGGCAGCCGAAGCATTCGCGCGGCAGCTTGTCCTTGAGATTTCCGGTGCGGTGGCAGTCGTTGCAGGCGATACGGTCGTGCACACCCTCGAGCGCGAAGCCGGTCTCCTTCTTGTGATCGAACTTGGAGTTCTTCCAGCCCTTGGTGATGTGGCATTCAGCGCACTTGACACCACGGTCGCCGTGGTGCACGTCGTCCGGCTCGTGGCATGAGACGCACTCCTTGGGCGTGTCCTTGTAACGGTTACCGAAGTGACAGGCCGCGCAGGGTGCCTCGAGGTGCTTGTCGCGCAGCGGAAACGCGGTCTTGTCGTGATCGTACTTCACGTGGCGCCAGGCGCCGGCGTCGTGACAGGAGCCGCAGTCGCGTCCCAGTTTGCCTTCGTGGGGCTCCTCCTTGCGATGGCAGGCGATGCACTCCTTGGGGGCGTCGCGGTAGCGCTTGCCGGCGGCGTGGCAGCTCTCGCACACCACGACGGCGTGCGCGCCGCGCATCGGATAGTCGGTGTTCTCGTGATTGAACTGCTCGTGACTCAACTTCACGATGTCTGCTTCCCGACCCAGATGTTCGGAGTGACAGGCGCGACACTGTGAGGCCTCGATCCCGGGGAACCGGCCGTGGAAGCCGCGCTGTTGACGCAGGTCGCCCGCGATCTCCTTGTGGCAATCGAGGCACAACTGCGTTTGCCGATTGCGATCGGTGCGGTCGTGGCACAGCGAGCACTGCTCTTCGTATTTCACGTGAGCAGCGCTCAGCTTCCCCGGCATGAGGAGCGTCTCCGGATTCACGGCTTCAGCGGGCCTCCCTGATAGCAGTACCAAGAGCAATCCCAATATCAGCGGCGCGTAACATCGACCCCCCTGCATGTTGGGCGGCGGTACGAGCGACTTAGTACACGTGGACCGCAATCACGTGAATCACCGCGGCAATCACCATCATGAAGATCAACGGTATGTGCAGCGCATGCCACAGTGAAAACAGCCGCTCATAACCCTCGAAACTGGCTACCCGCCGCGTCGCGGCCAGCCTCCTGTCGACGTAGCCGCGGGCGGTCAACCACAGGCGCTTGTGCTCCGCGGCAACCACTGCGGACCTGCGCGAGCCGGCGTGCAGTGAGTGGCGGATATAGTGATGCAGCTCCCAACGCGCCCGGAACGCTGCGATGGCGACCACGGTCGGTTTGGCGAACCCAAGGAACGACAGATGCGGCCCGGCTTTCAGCAGACGCTGCTCGGCAGTGTCGATGCGTGTCACCAGCTCGGGCAGAAAGCTGATGCGGCTTGACAGGTTGCGCAAGCCCTCGGCGCCCGCGCGCAATTCCCCCAGTTCGAGTTTGCGGCCGTACAACCCGTGGTGGATGCGCGCGTAGATGTAGCGGCCGATGAGGCCGCTGCCGGCCACGGTGAGCATCGAAAACAGCGCTACGTTGCTGTTGGTGGCGCCGGTGGCGAAATTCGAGTGATACAGGATGCACACGGGTCCCGCGATGCCCAGCACCATGTGGAAGCGGAACCAACCCGGCGTCGAGCCGAGGAACTTCAGCCACGTCCAGCGCTTGCGCAACGAATACACGAGCAGAATCAACATCAGGCTCCCGCCGATGATGCCGAGCGCGTAGCCGGCACCGCGATTTGGGCTGATGTAGCGCTCGGTTTGGGTGGTCCAGCCGAGAAACAGCAGCACGCTCACCAGCACGAAAAGCAGCCGGCCGGAACTCAGCAGCCGTTTGCGCTGCGGCTCCAGCTCCTGGCGGGGTGCCACCGCCGGAGCCGCGGTGCGCTTCGCGACCGCCGGCGGCGGCTGGGGTGACGGGCGGGGTAGTTGCGGTGATGGCCGGGGCGCTTGCGGCGGTTGCGGTGCCGGGCGCGCGCGGGCCGGGGCCGTCGGCGGCGCGTCGCCGGTCGCAGGGCGCGCCCGGGCCGGAGCCGTCTGCGGCGCGTCGCCGGTCGCAGGGCGCGCCACCTTGGCGCCCAGTTCGCTCAGGCGCACGACCCTGACCTGCAGCTCCTGCAGCTCCGGGGGCTCCTGAAGGGGTTGAAGGCGCGCTGCCATGGAAGGCGTCAGCCGATTTCCCGGTTGATGACGAGGGCCAGCTTCTTGCCGGCGGCCGGATGCAGCACCGGACTCGTGACGTAGAGATCACCGCTGCTTGGGGTGGCCTGTCCGCTGCGGGAGATCCGCGCTTCAACCACCACCTTGTCGAACTGCGATAGCCGTCGCGAGGGGATCATGGCCATGGAGTCATCCAAGTGGAAACTAACCGGCCAGGCGGCCGCCGTGGTGCGCAGAACCGCGAGCGGTGGGCCGGGCGAGTCCGCCGCTTTCGCGTAGATGAACAGGGTCGCGTCATGCTGTACGCGGTCGGCAAGACGGCTGTCGATCGAGACGGTCCCGGAGACTTCCGCGGCGCTCGCAGCGGCTGGCGGCGCCGCCGCACTCGCGGGTGATGCGCTCCCCGGGGCGAGTCCCGCGAGCGAGGTGTCTTCCGCAATGTTGCCGTCGATGATGCGTGCGTCGGGAGAATCCGGAGGCAGCGTTGACCGCAGCCTCTTCCACCAGGTGAGCGCATCGGCGAAATGGCGTTGCTCATGTGCCTGACTCGCCTTGAGCCACAGCGCCTTCGTGTTACTCGGATCCAGAGCAAGTGCGCTGTCGATCGCGCTGCCCGCAGCCCCGGTGAGCGAGCCCCCGGTGAGCGACGCGAGCACATCCGCGTAGTCCGCCCAGGACTGGGCCGTCATGCCCTTCAACGCCACGACTTTCGCCAGGGCATCGCGTGCAGCGGGGTTGTCGTGCTGTGCACGGCGCAGGTCGGCGAGCGCCAGCCAGCTCTGCACGTCACGTGGGTTTGCCTTGACCCGCTGTTCCAGCTCGCCGGCCGAGGCTGCGGTGGCAGCCGGCGCAGGTGCGGGCTCGGCAGAGGCCGGGCGGGCCTCGGTGGCAGTCGCCGCGGCCACCAGAGCCCCCGCGCTCATCTGGCTTACAACGCCCGCACCGGGGCTGGCGGCGTGGGACCGCGCGCGGCGGGCATCGTCGGGGCGTCCCATGAAGTCGTACGCCTTGGCAAGGAGTGTCCAGTCATCCGCCGTGCCCCCATTGCGCGCCAGACGCGCCTCGAGAGCGGCGACTTCCGCTTCCATCGACTTCGCGGATGCGCCCGACTTCTCGGATGCGCTGGCGGCGGGCGCAGCCGCCGGCGCCATCATGGCCGCCGTGGCCGGCCGGCTGGCGAGTGAGTGGCGCGAGCCGATCGCGACATAGATGATCGCGGCGGCGGCCGCAAACGTTGCCACAAACGCGCCCGCAACACCGTAGCGCATGCGCCCGCGTCCGAGAGTAAGCGCGGTGCGCCACAGGGGAAGGGCGACGAAGCTCGCAGCAACCCCCACCAGCGCACCTGCGATGAACCAGAAAAAAGCGATGAGACCCCCCAACAATACGATTGCGAAATGGAGCGCAGTCACGCGCGGATGCGACAATACACATACTCCGCGCACACGTCGCGATGTCTCAGGCTGCCGACATCCTGTCTCCAACTACCGACAAAAACACCGGAGAAAACAGGTAATTACAAGCATTCCGAATGACTGGTAGAGTGCTCACGCGAGCACGCCATGACAAGTAGGGGAAAGCCCCATTCGTGAATCTCGTCACAGAGTTTAGTGTGCCGCCACGTGTCCAATGGCGCGCGCCCGATTGTTTGGGGCGAACGCGCCGCGCTATGTCGCACGGCGGCGCAACGAGTGTGGTGTTGCTTCAATGAATTCGCTGACGATGTACCTCATCTACGGGTTGCCGGGCCTGGTGCTGCTCGTGTTGCACGTCCGCCGGCGGCGGCGTCTCGAGGCACTCAGTGTCAAGGCGCTGGAGAGCACCGGCGCCGCCGAGCCGGCGTCGCTTCACCCGGTCATTGATAACACGCGCTGCATTGGCTGCAGCTCGTGCATCAAGGCCTGCCCGGAGCAGTCGCACCACACGGTCCTCGGCATCGTGGACGGGCACGCCGTACTGGTGAGTCCCGGAGATTGCATCGGCCACGGCGCGTGCAAGACGATCTGTCCGGTCGATGCCATCAAGCTGGTGTTTGGCAGCGAGCGGCGTGGCGTCGACATTCCGATCCTCACGCCCAGCTTCGAATCGACGGTGCCCGGCATTTTCATCGCCGGTGAGCTCGGCGGGATGGGGCTCATCCGCAACGCGCTCGAACAGGGACGGCAGGCGGTCGAGGTGATCGCCGAGAAGCGCCGGGCGGGTGATGACCGCCTCGACCTGGTCATCGTCGGTGCGGGTCCCGCAGGCTTTGCGGCCACACTGACCGCGAAGGCCAAGGGCATGCGCTGCGTGACCGTCGAGCAGGAATCCCTCGGTGGCGCCGTCTATCAGTATCCGCGCGGCAAGCTGGTGATGACCGCACCGGCGACCGTGCCGCTCATCGGCAAGGTGAATTTCCGTCAGACCAGCAAGGAGGCACTGCTGCAATTCTGGCAGGAAGCCGAGCGCAAGACCGCTGTGAAGATCAATTATAAGGAGCGCGTCGAGGAGATCACTCGCGTGGGCGACGGCTTTACCGTCAAAACCAACCAGGGCACGTACCCAACGCGCAGCGTGCTGCTCGCGATCGGCCGCCGCGGTACGCCGCGCAAGCTGGGCGTGCCGGGTGAGGAGTTGCCCAAGGTGGTCTACCGGCTGATAGACCCGGATCAGTACAAGGGTCAGCACGTACTGGTGGTCGGCGGCGGCGACAGCGCGCTCGAGGCCGCCGCGAGCATTGCCGAGGCCGGCGGCGGCGGCGGCGTGGTGCTGTCCTACCGCGCGGCTGAGTTCGACCGCGCCAAGGCGCGCAATCGCGAGCGAATCAATGCGGCTGCGAAGAATGGCCAGCTTCAGGTCATGATGAAATCCAACGTCAAGCAGATCGACGCGGAGTCGGTGTCGATTGAAAAGAACGGCGCGATCTCCAAGGTCCGCAACGATGCGGTCATCGTGAGCGCGGGCGGGGTGTTGCCTTCGGAATTCCTGAAGCGTGTGGGAATCACCGTCGAAACGAAGCATGGCACGGAGTAGGCAGGCGCTCCTTGCCGTGCTCGGCGTGCTGGCGGTCGGCGCGGCCCTGGCGGCCCCACGACAGCCCATACGGCCGCCGGATCCGCTCGAGGGCGTGAAGACCGCGATCCGCCTCAAGAACTTCACCGAGGCCGCGACGGCGCTGCAACGGCTGGCCGCCGCCGGTAACGCCGAGGCGCAATATCTGCTCGCGGCGTTCTATCTCAACGGGGTGAACGGCCCGCGCGATGTCGCGCAGGCGAAGGCCTGGCTCGAGAAGTCCGCCGGCCAGGGAAATGCGCGCGCCGCATTCAGCCTGGCGAACCTGTTCGCCGACTCGGACCCTCCCGACAGCCAAGCGGCAGCGCACTGGCTGGCGCGCGCGCGGCAGCTGGGTTTCAGCGCTCCCGCACAGGCGCCAGGCGCCGCCGCCACGCAGCAGGCACCGCCGTCGAGTCTGCTGCCTGCCGCGCAACTGACGGATCCGGCGGTCAGGCGCGAAGCGCTGTGGCTCGCCGCCGGTGATGGTGACGTGCCGAGCCTCGAGATACTCGCGGATCCTGCGCTGGTGTCCGCGCGCGACGAATTCGGGCGTGGCGCGCTGGCGCGCGCAGCAGAGGCGGGTTCGGCCCCGGCCATTGCGCTGCTCATTCGCCGTGGCGCAGCGGTTGACGCCGCCGATCAGCATGGCGTCACGCCGCTGATGCTGGCGGCCGGCGCGGGCCAGCCGGCGGGCGTCGAAGCGCTGCTCGCGGGGCATCCCAACATCGGTGCGGCTGATAAGAGCGGCAACACCGCGTTGATGCACGCGGCCATGGGCGGCCGGCTCGCGGTGGTCGATCGGTTGCTGGCCGCCGGAGCGAGCGTCACGCCCCGCGACGTGCAGGACTGGTCGGCGCTCGATTTTGCCGAGGTCAAGGGCGCGGCTGACGTCGTTGCGCGCTTGCGCGAGAAAGGCGCGACGGCCCTGCACCGCAGCGCCATCGTGTCGGAGAGCCCGCCGACTTCGGTGCAGAGAGCCCAGCGGGATCTGTACGCCGGCTGGCCGGACCTCGCCGTCGCCGCGAGTCGTGAGACCCCCGAGCTGCTGCAGGCGGTGCTGGCGCGCGGCGCGGATCCGAACGCGACCACTCCCGACGGGATGCCGATCCTGACGGTCGCGGCGCTGAGCGGCACCGCTCCTCTGGTCGAGGCTTTGCTTGCCGCGGGAGCTCAGGCCACGCGCGCCGACCGGCGCGGTAACTCGGTGCTTCTCAACGCCGTGCGCATCGGCCGGGAAGACATCGTCGTCAGCATGTTGGCGCATGGTGTATCGCCGGACGGTCGTCGGGAGGATCCCGAGTCCCCGGTGCTGGCGGCCGCCAAGGCGGGGCAAGCCGGCATCCTGCGCGCGCTGCTCGCGGCCCACGCGCAGCCCGATGCGCGTGACGAGCACGGCACCAGTGCGCTGATGCTGGTTGCGCAGACTGCCGACTCGGAGTCGCTGCGGCGCCTGCTCGATGGCGGTGCTGCCGCAGAAGGCGTGGATAAGGCGGGTCGCACCGCGTTGTGGTACGCGGCACACGCGGGCAAGCTCGAGGCCGCCCGGCTGCTCCTGGAGCATGGTGCCAGCGCCGACCACGCGGATACCGCCGGGGAGAGCGCATTCGCGGCCGCCTGCGGTGCCGGGGCCACTGCGATCGTGGATCTCATGCTCGCCAAAGGGCCGAAGCTCGAGGCGCGCACGGCGCGCGGCGATACGGCGCTGCTGCTCGCGGTGAACGCGGGCGCCGTGGAGATCGTCGACAAGCTGCTCACCCGGCGCGCCGACAAGGACATACAGAACGAGTTCGGTGACACCGCGCTCATTATCGCCAGCCGCAACGGCAATGCGGCTCTGGTGCAGCGCCTGCTGAAGGCCGGCGCCAGCACGCGGCTGCGCAACAAGGACCGCGCAAGCGCCGCGGACGTTGCCCGGGCACGCGCCTTTTCGGCCATTTCCGAGCTGCTCAAGAACGCCTGAGGTCGCCACTGGCGACGCGCCATTTTCGGACCTGAATTTCCTCCCTTCGGCGTCCGAAAACGTCCGGGCTTTCCTCGCCTCCCGCTCTACAGTGCGGCGCGTATGCAACGGCCGATACGGCCGCGGGAGGGACCATGAAACCGAAAATCGGACTCGCGATGCTCGCGTGCGGCACGACACTCCTGACCAGCGCCGCGCTGCCGGCGCGCGCGCAGACGGACCCTTCGCCCGCGCGTCCCGCCTACGTCGTTTATGACATGGGCACGCTGGGCGGAACGGTCGTTGTGGGCAACGGCATCAACAACATCGGCTGGATCAGCGGCGTGAGCACCACCGCGGAGGGGGCAGTTCATGCTGCGCTGTGGAGCCCCGGCAGGGTCATCGACCTGGGCACGCTTGGGGGAGCGAACAGCGCGGTCGAATGGCCGGTGAAAAACAATCACGGCCTGGTCGTTGGCATCTCGGAGAGTGCCACGGTCGATCCCAACGGGGAAAAGTTCTCGTGCGACCCGGGCTTCATCGCGACCCACGGGCACACCTGTCTTCCCTTCCTGTGGCAGAACGGCACGATCACTCAGCTGCCGCTGCTCGGCGGCAATAACGGCTTCGCGACCGGCATCAACAACTCCGGGCAGGCGGTCGGGTGGGCGGAAACGGCGCTCCGCGATCCGAGCTGCGTGCTGCCGCAGGTGCTGCAGTTTGAAGCGGTTCTGTGGGGTCCGGGGACTCACCAGAAGCGCGTCCTGCCCCCCTTTCCCGGTGACTCGACTTCCGCCGCCACGGCCATCAACGATGCCGGTGAGGTCGTCGGTATCTCCGGGGACTGCGGAAATGCGGTCGGTGCCTTCAGTGCCCGGCACGCACTGTTGTGGGAGAAGGGCCGCCCCATGAAGCTGCCGACACTGGGTGGCAAGGGCTGGAACACGCCGATGGCGATCAACAACGCGGGCGCGGTGGTCGGGTTCTCCGATCTCGCGGGCGATGTGAGCGGCGGGGTGCTACACCTCAATTTCCAGGCGTTCCTCTGGACGCGGAGCGACGGCATCCAGAACCTGCACACGTTGCCTGGCGACGTGATCAGCGAGGCCACGGGCATCAATGACTTCGGCCAGATCGTCGGCACTTCCTTCGACGCGAGCTTCAATTCGCGCGTGTTCCTGTGGCAGGACGGCAGGATGTACGACCTCAACACCCTGCTGCAGCCGAATTCACCGCTGTACCTGCTGGCCAGCGGCGACATCAACGACCGCGGCGAGATCACCGGGCTCGCGTGCGTGGTGGAGGGCGGGGCGTGCAGCGGCGTCCTGCACGCTTTCGTCGCCATCATCGCGCCCGCGGTGTCGACTGGCGCGGCAAGCGCGCTGCCGGGCGCGGACGAAACGGCCGTGCGACCCGGCATAGCCGCCGGAGTTCGCGAGCGCGTCCTGCAACACCAGCACCTTGGGCACATGACGCCTGCGCCATAAGCCGCGCAAATTCAGTTGCTTAGCGCCAACAGGGTGCAAAAAGCAGCCGGGGGCTGCGTTACGTCGGCGCCTGTCAGTACAATCGCGGTCGCAAACCCACGCCTGGGTGGCGAAATTGGTAGACGCAAGGGACTTAAAAAGAAATTGAGCACCCGGCTCGGAAACGGCCGGTGTGAATGGGGTCAAATTCGGTGGAACAGTAGCACGTCAAGGTGTCTGCAATACCGAGCTAAGCCCTGGTCTCATGGCCCGGCCAGGGAAAGTGTAGAGACTTGATGGCCCCTGCCTAATCCGTGTGCGCGAAACGAGTGTTTACGGGACGGCAAAGGTAAAGTCCAGACCACAAATGCATGCGAAGCGTGCAGCAGCGAAAGCTGTAGTGGTATGAAAATCCCTTGGGGGAGACCCCATGCCGGTTCGAGTCCGGCCCCAGGCACATCAGTGATGGAACGTCGCATCCGAGACTCGGTGATGCGGTCCGGGCAGACTCCTTGTAATTGTTGACTGCGTCGTAT
>Ga0137409_10009208_pt1 | contig 10053 bp, 7 predicted proteins | sample CZODoug1_16funga_FD_122059 | JGI IMG/M metagenome (GOLD analysis project Ga0137409, IMG submission 122059) | Vadose zone soil fungal communities from Angelo Coast Range Reserve, California, USA - CZODoug1_16fungal (Hybrid Assembly) | ecosystem: Environmental > Terrestrial > Soil > Vadose zone...
AGAAGACGAGATAATTGTCCATCGGCCAATCCGGCGGATAGCCGGCATCGCGTATCGCCTGCGCCAGATCCAGTCGGCGGAAGATCTCCATGGTGCGCGGATTGCAGCGCTCCATCTTGGGATAGCCGAGCGGCGCCTCGTTCTTCTCGATCAGAATGCAACGAATGCCGCGGCGGCCGAGGTCGTTGGCCAAAGTGAGGCCGACCGGGCCGGCACCGACAATCAACACTTGTGTGTCCATGACAACTCGCGCGTCGAATTCTCGCTTGAACGGTGTCCCTCGAGCGGTTTCGTTTGAGCGAGAGAAACGCCCGACACGTTCACACCCACGCCATGGCTGTCAACGCGCGGACCGTCATAAGACGACGGCGAGACCGCGGCAACAATTTAGTCTGGCCCTCGACCACGGAGCAGCTATGCTTCGCTTGAAACGAGCAGGGACTGTCCAGGAATGAGCACAGCATCAGGTCTCGCGGCTTACGACGTCACGTCGGAGGATATCGAATACCAGCGCATCGACGGCGAGCCGTTTCTGGCGCGCCTCTACCGGCCGCGCGGGACCGGCCCATTTCCCGCGGTCGTGGGCGTGCATGGCGGGGCCTGGACGAGCGGCGACCGGACCAACAATGCAGCCATCGACCAGGCGCTGGCCGCGGCCGGCACCGTGGTCATGGCCTTGGATTTCCGGATCGCTCCGCGCTGGCGGGAATGGCGCTCAACGCGCGCGATCTGCGCGAACGCGTCCGCGACCTGAACGTCGACAACCGTTCGTACGCGGTCTACTTCGACGGCAACATCTACAGCTGTCAAGCGCGGGAGAACGCAGAGCCCCTGTTCTTCGCTCCGTGCTTTACCGGTTCTGACCGGAAACTTGAGGACGGCATCCACTACTTCAGTCGCGTGTACTTCCGAGGGGTGATCGCCAAGAAGGATCGGCGGGTACTTGCGGAGACCCTTCAGCGTGCGACGGAAGTAATCGACGAGAAAGTTGGGGTGCTTGCACGTCGCAAGACGACGAAGAGGGCAATCGAATACTTGACGTCCTTGCCACCGAAATGTTCGGCGAGGTTCTGCCTTTGCTTTCGAAGACTCGACGGGTGATTGCTGTTGATTTGCAGGCCCACGGGCGCACCGCCGATATCGGCCGTCCGCTGAGCTACGAGACAATGGCCGACGATGTCGCCGCACTCATCCACTATCTGCGGATCGAGAGGTCGGACCTGATGGGCTATTCGGTGGGAGGCGAAGTCGCCCTGCGCACGGCCATTCAGCATCCCGAAGTCGTGAGGAAACTGGTGATCGTCTCTGCCACATTCAGCCGCGATGGATGGTTTCCCGAGATCGTCGCGGGAATGACGAAGATGGGCCCAGACTCCGCCAGAGCGATGACGCAGACACCTATGTATCAGCTCTACGCCCACGTTGCGCCCAGACCCGAAGACTGGCCGGTTCTACATGCCAAACTCGGCGAAATGTTCAAGCAAGACTATGACTGGTCGAAAGATGTGCCGGCGATCAAAGCTCCTACCCTGCTTGTATTCGGTGATGCCGATGCTATCCGCGCCGCGCATGCCGTACAGTTCTTTGAGCTCCTGGGCGGAGGCAAGAAGGACGGCGGCTGGGACGGATCAGGGATATCCAACGCCCGGCTCGCGATTTTACCCGGCCTGACGCATTACACGATCTTTTCGTCGCCCGTATTGGCTTCCACTGTGACGCCGTTCCTCGATGCCCTTATGCCGGAAGCCAGGTAAAAGCACGCAGAGGAACCGTATGCTCAAGGCGGAGTTGGGCCCGTCACAATCCAGGAGGAAAACTTCAGTCCCTGTAACGCAAATTTCACGTAATCGTCATAACGCCGTTACATCTCCTCTGTTAAGTTCGGCGACTACGCATATTCAAGGGGTCTCGCTGTACTTGCGCCTTGTTGTATGCACTTTGGCATTTGCGCCTCGTCGTAGGCACTTCGTTCTGTGCACTTCGAGGTCGCACGGTCGATGCTGGTTGCCTAATGAAAATTTGAGGAGGAAACGGTACATGTCTCGACAAGCGGCTAGAAACAAATCTCGAAATAGGTCTCGGATCAAGAAATTGCGTCCGCTCGCGGGCGTGCTTGCGATGGGGTTGAGTCTTCCCCTTTTCGTGGGTGCCCAGTCTGTACCCTACCCGACCTACGTCACGGGCCCGCAGCCGAACGGGTCGTGGGTCGTCGGCAACGGCCAGGTTCTAACTCCTGCCGGCACCCAGATCGACCTCGGCATACGCGTCCGCGCAAAGGCCATCGCTCTGAACCCAACTGTCAGCAATCACACCGCCGCCGTCCTCACCTTGGGCGCGTCGCAGGCGGTCGAGGTTTTCGATACCAATACGGGCGCTGTCCTTCAGAAGTACACACCGTTTGGGAGCGATTCCAGCGGCAGCTATAGCGGCATCGCTTATTCGGCCGACGGCAAGTACCTGGTGTTTAGCCAGGACAGCAGCAATGTCGCGGTCGCCAGCGTTTCTGACGATGGCCTGCTCTCTGACTACGCTCAGGTCAGCGTGCCACCCGATAATTCCTTCATCGCTTGCTTTCCGAACAGCCCTATCGGCGATTACGGCAGGTCCTGCGGCACCTTCTATAACACGGGCACTTCGTATCCCGGCGGCGTCGCCCTCTCTAAGGATGGAAAGAGCGCCTATGCTCTGCTGAACCAGAACGATACGCTCACGCAGATCGACCTGACCGCGACGCCACCGACGCAGGGTGTGCAAATTCGCGTCGGCAACGCGCCGCATAGCGTCGTAATTGACCCCACTGGCACGACTGCCTATGTCAGCAACGAGGGTGGCCGCGCGGCTGTTGAGGCGGACTTCCAGATTTACTCTGCCGGCACTCCAATCGTCGCCGATAAGGTGGTTGGATCGGCCACCACCGGGACTGTTTCGGTGGTTGATCTGGCTTCGATGCGGGTCACCGCTAATATCTCGACAGGTCTGCACCCGACCGGAATGGCTTGGTACGGAAGGCACTTGCTGGTCGCCAACACGTATAGCGACACCATCTCGGTGATCGACCCTGCCACAAATAAAGTGGTGCGGACGATCAATCTTGGGCTGCCGATCGGAGTGCCCGGTTCACGTGAGCGTGCCTATGGCGCAGCACCCAACTCGATCGCGGTCGATGCCAAGAGGGGCGTTGCCTATGTGGCGCTTTACCATGCCAACGCCATCGGCGTGGTCGATCTTGGCGAAGAGGAGGACGGTGGATCCGTGGTCGGCATGATCCCGGTCGCCTATGCACCGAGTTCAGTGGTGCTGGACGAAGCCAATAACTCGCTGCTCGTTGCCAACGACAAAGGTATCGGCGCACGTAATTCGTTCGAGACCGACTACGGCGTCAGCAGCTACAACACCCACCAGGACAATGGCACCGTCAGCATCGTACCGGTGCCGGATCGCGGAACCCTGGCCGGAATGACCAAGCAGGTTTTCCAGAACAACCACTGGGATCTGACGCAGAATATCAGGTCCGCTTCCGGTGGCAGCCCGAAAGCCAAGCCGGTCGCAATCCCCGCCAGGGTCGGTGATCCGTCACTGATCAAACACGTGTTCCTGATCATCCGCGAAAACCGTACGTATGACCAGGTTCTGGGCGATGTGGCTGCTGGTAATGGCGACTCGACGTTGGCGGTATTCGGCGGCAAGATCACGCCGAACGCGCATAAGCTCATCAAGCGTTTCCCGCTGTTCGACAATTTCTACGACCCGAGCCGCCAGTCGGCTGACGGTCACCAGTGGATCAATGAGGCTATGGCTCCCTACGCAGACGACATCCAGTCGCCGGACTGGAACCGCAGCTATCCGGGCGGGAACGCCGGCGATGCCCTGGCTTACATGAGCAAGGGCTACCTCTTCTCGGAAGCGGCGGCAGCCGGTCTGCCAGTGAAGATCTACGGCGAAAACGTCGAGAACGATTTCTTCCTGCAGCCCAACGGCTCAACCAGCGAGCCGAGCTGGAGCGAGTTTTACGCGGACGCGAAGAAATTCGAGGCTGGCCTTGAGCCGACGCTGTACCATCAGAACACGATCCAGGCAGAGTCTTCTGTCCCGGCCGTGTCCAATTATCTCGTCAAGAACTTCCCGCAGTTTGATCTGAACATTCCCGACCAGTTCCGTGTCGATCTCTGGGTGCAGGACTTCAACAAGGATCTCGCGGCCGGTACGGTGCCCGCCTTGAGCATCCTCTGGGTCATTGACGACCACACCGGCGGTCCGCCAACACCGGAGGCGCAACAGGCTGATAACGACCTAGCCATTGGCCGCATGATCGACTACATCAGCCACAGCAAGGTATGGTCCTCGTCCGCGATCTTCCTTGAAGAGGACGACGCGCAAAACGGCGTCGACCACGTAGATGGTCACCGCAGCCCAGGCTATATCGTCAGCCCGTACGCTGTGCAGAACGGACCCACGGACCACACCTACTACACGCAGGTCAACATGACTCGGACGATCGAGCAGATCCTCGGCTTGCCGCCCATGAACCAGTTCGACTTGGTGGCTTCGCCGATGAGGACGGCCTTCGTCAAGGGCGATGCGCCGGCCGACAACTTCAAGCCGTGGAGGCACGTCAAGAACCAGGTCCCGCTGGACGAGGGCGTTACTCCAAGCCTAGCCAGACCAGCGGGCAGCACCAGGATCCAGGCCCTGAGAGCGGCTTGGCTCCAGAAGAAAGCGGAGATCTTTGCCGGCAAGCTAACCAGGCCCGACGCCGAAGATCCGGACACTGTCAACCACCTGAACTGGTACCTAACCACCGGCTTTACGCGGCCCTATCCTGGTGAGAGCAAGGTTCGCCCGCCGAGCGAGTTCAACAACCCGGCACCAGAGAAAGCTGATTCGGACGACTAATTAAGGACGACTAAAACCCGTTCCGACAGCAACGGCCCACTCCCCGATCATCGGTTTCTCCGATAAATCGGGGAGTGGGTTTTTTGTTTCACACCACAAACGCAGAGTCCCCACCAACCAGGAGAAATCGGGGACGAGAGATCGGGGCTTGCTCGCCTACCTGTGCGAAGTAGGGATGGTTGAGATTGAGTCGGAATGGACCGCGCACGATCGCGAAATGCTAGCTTCAGGTCGATCCCCAAGACTGTTTCTCGGCCCCGCCCAGGTTAGCGCCAAATTGCGGCGCGAACCTGGGGCACCCGGCGATTGCAAGCTCTCACTCCATCTCCGATTCGATGCTTGTCCTACTCGCGCAGCTATAGGGTACATCACCCCCGCGAGAGGCTACGCGTCCTTGTTGCAGTGCGCGGGGGCGTTCCGGGGTATAATCGCGCTATTTTTATGGCTCTTATCGCCGGAACAAGAATCGGGCCTTACGAAATTCTCTCCTTCCTTGGGGCGGGAGGTATGGGAGAGGTATATCGTGCGCGGGATCCGAAGTTGGGGCGGGACGTTGCGGTCAAGGTGCTCCTGAATCTTTCGAAGGATCCGGAGCGCTTGAGGCGATTTGAGCAGGAAGCGCGGGCGGCCGCGGCTCTCAGTCATCCTAATATTTTGGCCGTATTTGAGATGGGCACTCACGAGGGTGCGCCGTACCTCGCCTCGGAGCTGCTGGAAGGCGAGACGCTCCGGGAGCAGGTACGGCAAGGGCGGCTTCCAGGGCGCAAGGCAGTGGACTACGGCGTGCAGATTGCCCGAGGCCTGGCGGCGGCTCATTCGAAGGGAGTCGTCCATCGCGACTTGAAGCCGGAAAACTTGTGGGTGACCCGGGACGGACGGCTGAAGATCCTGGATTTTGGGCTGGCGAAGCTCACTGAGCGCGAGTCGGTGACCGATCCGGGTGCGCCCACAAGAACGGTGGGCACGCGCCCTGGTGAGGTCATGGGCACGGTCGGGTATATGTCGCCGGAGCAGGTGCGCGGACACAGCTGCGATCATCGCACGGACATCTTCTCGTTTGGCGCGATTCTGTACGAGATGCTGACTGGGAATCGGGCATTTCAGAAGCCGACATCGGCTGAAACCATGACGGCGATTCTCAACGAAGATCCTCCAGTTACCGAGATCGCCATCAACTCTGTCACAGGCCTACAGCGAGTCGTGACCCGGTGTTTGGAGAAAAGCCCAGAGCAACGTTTTCATTCGGCGTCGGACCTGGCGTTTGCCATCGAAGCCTTGTCGGATGCCTCCAACACGAGCGGAACGGTGTCGGTCACAGAGCACCCGGCGAAGCGCTGGGCGTCGTGGGCACTCCCGGCTCTGGCATGTGTAGCGCTGGGAATTTGGCTCTATGTGCGGAATACGACGGGAACCAAGGGCTTTTCGTCCGCAGTGGTACCTCTAGAAATCCGGGCGCTGACGCAATCCGGGAAGGTGGCAGCGGCTGCGGCCTCACCCGATGGAAGATATGTTGCCTACGCGGACTCGGACGCGGGAAGGTACGAACTACGACTCCTGCAGGTGGCGACGGATACCGATGTGCAGGTTCAGCCCGCATCGCCTCTGCACATTTGGAACATACACTTTTCCCCCGATGGCAATTCCATCTTCTTCCTCCGGCAACTGGACGCCGGGAATCCGAAATACCTAGGCGTGTTTCGAGTATCGACCCTCGGGGGACTGGCTGCGCCAGTGGCCGGCGACGCGCGAATGTATGGCCTGACAGTGTCGCCGGACGGCAAGCAGATCGCCTACATTTCTCAAACACCGGCGAAGTCATTGCTCATGCTCGCCAATGCGGACGGTGCGAATCAGCACGTGCTAGCAAATCGTCCCCTGGAACTGGGATTCTGGTTTCTTGAGTGGTCTCCTTCGGGGGACCAAGTGGTTGCGGTTACGGATACTGGCGAAGAAGCCATGGGATTGGTAACGGTCTCAACCGTAGATGGAGCCATGCGGGAGTTGAGTGTAAAAGGGTGGACGACGGTGGGCGAACCGGCGTGGGGCCCGGATGCGGCCATCATTTACATTCCCGCCTCCCGGCCCATTGACACGACTACGCAGGTCTGGGCAATTGACGCTGCAACTGGTGCGAGCAGGCAGATCACATCGGGACCGGCATCGTATTCCCAATCGGGCCTCTCAACCACCAATGTGGGAGATCTGGTGGCGACAACATCGAATCTGGACACCGCCATCTGGGTGAGCGATCGTTCTGGCCGGGTGAGTCGCCTTGGGTCGTCTAGGGGAGAGGGCTTGGATGGTGTAGCGTGGGTCGATGGCAAAATCGCCACCTGCAACACTGACGAGATTAGGGTGCGCGATGCCAGTGGCCACAATTCCCGGAAGGTACGGGCGTATTCGAGTATCTACCGCCAGGTGGTGCGGTGTGGGCCTTCGCAGGTAGCGTTTTGGGCGATGGACAGCAAGCGCCACTCGCACATTGGAGTGATTGACCTCGAGACAGGCTCGGCCGAGCCTCAAACCATCGGTCAATATGACGATGAACCGACGTGCAACGCGGATGGTTCCAGGCTTGTTTACGTACACTGTAGAGATCGGGGACAACAATGTGCGGTAACGAATGTGGCTCCGCTGCACAGCCTAGGGGCGGTAAATCGCATTGGGTGGACAATGCCCACTATTTCTCCAGACGGAACCAAAGTACTTTTCCGGCAGACTCCTGATCCCAAAAAGCCGGATGAGTGGGCCGCCATCGTACCGCTCGACGGTGGGGAAACAAAGACTTTGAAATTGCCGGTATCAGCCGAGGAAGTGGAGGGTATTCGCTGGGCGCCCGACGGGAAGGCGATTCTCTACGATCGCAATGAGAATGGAGTCGGCAATATCTGGTCCGCGTCGCTCGTCGGCGGTGGCGTGCGAAAGATTACATCGTTCGACTCCGACAGAATCTTCGCTTTCGACGTGTCGCCGGACAACCGGTTGCTGATGTCGAGAGGATCTACCGTCCGCGATGCAGTCTTAATCAAGAATGTGAGATGAGTGTTTCTCACTGGAGGCACCGCGACCCCTCAAGCCTCAAATTACTGCACCCTCCAAGTTCGGGTTCCGTTCAATACCTATGAACTCTCTCCCCGACTTCCGCCCCAGGCGGGTGGCCGAGCCTTCCAGTCGGTTTTGATTCCACTTCCCCAACTAGAATTCCGGATGCCCCGTCCTTTGCGTTTTTTGCAAAGGGCGGGAACCACACTGTCTGGGACAACGACGGTTCAGGCCACCCGATCTCGAAACGAAGTCTCTCTCTCCAACCCTAGTTCCCTCGAACCAGCTCTGAGAAGAGGCATTCACCGGTGACAGGAGCACGTGATAAAGTGCAAGTGCCCGCTTCCATAGAAGCGTTGAGGGCGCCACATGTACCTGCGATTGTTTCGCCAGCGTCGTTCCCGCCCTCGCACAAAATGCAAGAGCCTGCCCTGAGCGCAGCCGAAGGGACGGGGCACCCGAGATTCAGTTTTCGAAGAAGAGATCCAAGCCCCTGAAAGGCACGGCCCACCCGCCCACCACGTAAAAAAGTAAGGCCCGAGTTCTGTACTCGGGCCTTGCACTTATGTTGAATTTGCCGATTATCGCTTACGCCGGGCAATAGTCTCTAAGGGTTGAGGTCTCAGGTGCTTCAACCATAACTTCAAGTGATCGGGTCCGCTCCTTCCGAAGAACAATCGCCCACTTACGGACCAGGCTGACGCTTCGTCCGCAAGCGAGCAAGCCCCGGAACATGAAAGCTGCGCCTGAATGTTTCTTAGACAAGTACTGCCCTACCGCACTCATCAGCTCCACCTCCACGACTTTAAACTTGCGGTTTTCCGGTTTCGCGTATTCGATCTCCAGATGTTTGCGGTGGGTTTCGAACTCTTGGTCCTTACCGTAAGTTAGGACCAAAGCCGACATGTGCCACAGGCTGAGATTTGGCAGCTGAGAAACAAATTTCGTGATCGTGCTATCTAAGTAATGGAACACCCACTGCTTCGTGAGCTCGGGATGCTGGATCACGTGTGCTCTTAGCTCGTCACGGATCGCAAACAACCTGTATCGGCATTCCATCGCTAACGTTTTACGACTCTCTCGCCGAGCTCTGTCGAGCAGTACCAGCATCAAGATGCAGAATAGTATCGCCATTTGCTACTTACTCCCTTCCGGCGGCTCCGAGTGGTGAAGAGTGATGCCGAGCGCCGATTCTTGCGCGTAACTCTTTTCGGATCCGAGCCTCTGAATCTCGGCCTCCATCAATTTGATCCTTTTCCGATAGTAGTGTCTTTGCGCTATCGCAACTAGCGAGAACAAACCACCTATGACCAAAACTGGATAAACTGCCTGAACGCCCTTCCCTAACAGATACAGGTCTATGATGGCTCGGCGTTGTTCTTCCGTTGCGTGCCGCTCGATTAAGTAGACGACATAAAGCAAAACTGCACCTGGCCACCCAAATTTGTCGATCACGGAATCGACAACCTGGGCTGCAGCAAGCCAACCTGTCGTTGGTTGCCTTACTGGAACCGGCTGATTCGGTTTCTTCTTTGGTTGTTTTGCCAAGCTCGAAAACCACCGCGACCCCTTTTTACGGTCAAGACGAAAGGACGGGGACTCCGCCATAACGAAGGGCGAGATTGCAAAATCCTATTGCTGTGAAATTGCAGTGTACACTATTGTGGCTCTATTGAGCCAATGTCAAGCAAAATCTGATCTTGAGTGCCGAAACTGGAACCCGCGTGAAACACTCGGGCAGGTTACCTCGGGGCCAGGTGCCCATCCTTGCGTTTTCTGCAAGGGTGGGTGGCGATGCCGCTGATGCAAACCGACTCGGGTTAGCTAGAACGCTCCGTGTGGTCAAGACGGTCTCAGGTCTGCCGAACAAGAGAAATACACCGAACAACCCGCGGACAGACGGGACTTTCGCCGGCTTTCGCGAACCAGAACTAAGGCCGTGCCAAATACCGTCACTTCCTTCTCTTCCGATTTCAGAACCAGCCCCGGAATTTCCAAATTAGTCGTTGACTTAAGAACCAACTGGCCACACGATATCTATAAGGGCCTGTACCGGAAATGGATCAGAGCCGTGGATCCTATCTCCTTTGTTTTCCGGATTTTCCGTGTAAGTCCTTT
>Ga0137409_10009209_pt1 | contig 10053 bp, 11 predicted proteins | sample CZODoug1_16funga_FD_122059 | JGI IMG/M metagenome (GOLD analysis project Ga0137409, IMG submission 122059) | Vadose zone soil fungal communities from Angelo Coast Range Reserve, California, USA - CZODoug1_16fungal (Hybrid Assembly) | ecosystem: Environmental > Terrestrial > Soil > Vadose zone...
CTTCCGACCCGGCCTGCGTGAAGCGAAAGATGTTGTCGATGAACAGCAGCACGTCCAAACCCTTATCGCGAAAATATTCGGCGACCGTCAGGCCTGACAGCGCCACGCGCAGACGCGCCCCCGGCGGCTCCGTCATCTGGCCATAGATAAGCGCTACCTTCGATTGTCCAATCGCCTCCATATCAACCTTCGTCATGTCAAACTCGCCGGTGTCATGAAAGTGTTTATTAAACTTTTCGCCAAACTGAATAACCTGCGACTCCACCATCTCGCGCAAAAGGTCGTTGCCTTCGCGGGTGCGTTCGCCGACGCCCGCGAAAACCGAAAAGCCTGAACGCGCCTTCGCGATGTTATTGATCAACTCCATCACGATGACTGTCTTGCCAACACCAGCACCACCAAAGAGCCCAATTTTGCCGCCGCGCACAAACGGCTGAATCAGATCGATAACCTTGATGCCGGTTTCAAACATCTGTAATTCAGTCGACTGTTCTTCAAAGCTCGGCGCGTGACGATGGATTGGATAGCGCTCGGTGTGTTTGACTTCGCCCAAGTTGTCGACCGGCTGACCGATTACGTTGAGCACGCGCCCGAGAGTTCCCTCACCGACCGGCATCGTGATCGGGCCGCCGGTGTCGATGGCTTTCATGCCGCGCACCATGCCGTCGGTCGGCAACATTGAAACGGTGCGAACGCGGCCTTCGCCGAGATGCTGTTGGACCTCGGCAATTACGTCGATGGGTGTGGGAACATCAAAACCTTCCGAGACAATTCGCAGTGCCTGGTAAATTGGCGGCAACTGCTTTTCCGGAAACTCGACGTCAACTACCGGACCAATAATCTGCACCACGCGCCCGTTTGCCTGACCGTTGGTGGCCGTGTTTGCGCTGGACGTAGCCATACTTTCTTTCTGCTCCTATTCGTGGCCTGTGAAGGCAAAAAAACTGGAAGGATTAAAAGCCAGCCAAGATAACACAGGGGCGAAAGTTGCGCCAAGCGCGGCCTGTAAGCGAGTACTGATGCAGTTTAGACTTCATAACATCAAACTTTAGTTTGCGTGGCCAAACCTGGCAGCCTAAAGGCTGAACTCTAAACTACTGGCTTCAAACTGTAGCAGTAGCCTCTTAGTGAATTTTTCCGGGCCAATGCAACAGTAATGTTGTAATATGCATCTTGAGCGAGGGGGAATTAGAGCAAGAGCTTAGGAGTTGCAGAATTACCTTCCCGTCACGTGTTCTGTTTTGACCTCATCTTCGCGCCCCATAGTGACATCGTAAAGGAAACGCTTCGCATGACTGTAGTCTGTAAGTCGCGGTTCAAATTCACACGCAATTGAATAATTAAGGAGACTTCGATGAGAAAGCACGGTAAGAAACGCGGGCGAATGCCGTCCACAAAAATCGGGCGGCTGGCACTGATTGGCATCATCGTGGCGGTGTTTGCTTTGGGGGCGACGGCGGCAGTTTCACTAAGAACCAGCAAGGCCGCCAAGGTCAAGGGTTCGCAGCCAGGTCAAAGCAAGCGTACGCCCGCCAATCTGAACTTTCGCGCCGGCGCGCAGCTGCCGCTTGACTCGCAAACAGGTCAGGTCAGACCGCTGACGCAGGAAGAAGCGCAAAGGTTGGCGGAAGGGATCAAGCAAGTCCTCAATCAATCAACCGATGGACTTCAATCTGTCCATCATGCTGACGGGTCAGTCTCCGTTAACTTGCAGGGTCACTTCCAGAACGTTGCCGTCATGAAGCGAAACGACGACGGCTCACTAACAGAGTCTTGCGTTGACAACCCCAAAGCGGCGGCCGTCTTCTTTGAAATCGATCCGCAATTGGTAGGAGCCCAACGAGACGCTGCTTCGCCTAAGTCAGATTCGCCGGCGCCGGTGAAAGGCAGGGATCAATGAGAAAACTGATCCTCGCCCGACTTTCGCTGGCATCACTCACAGCGCTTGTAGTCTTCAGTTTCTCATCGTCAGCTTTTGGCGCTGCAACGATCGTTATTCAGAATAACGACGCTGCCAACGTCGGCTTCAATGATCCGACACCGATTGCGCCCGTCGGCGGAAATCCCGGCACCACGCTCGGCCAACAGCGGCTCAATGCGTTTCAATTCGCCGCGAACATCTGGGGCACAATGCTGAACAGCAACCAACCGATCGTCGTTCGCGCGCAGTGGACGGCCCTATCGTGCTCCACCAACTCGGCCGTGCTTGGCGCCGCCGGCGCGAATGATATTTTTTCAGACTTTCCGAGTGCTCCATTTGCAGGTACCTGGTACAGCGTAGCTCTCGCCAATGCCCTTAGTGGAACCGACTTAAACGGAGCCACCAACGAAATCAATGCAAACTTCAATGTGAATCTGGGCAATGCAGGTTGTTTGGACGGAACCCATTTTTATCTGGGATTGGATAACAACCATGGAAATGACGTTGATTTGGTCGCAGTCTTAGTGCATGAATTTAGCCACGGCCTTGGCTACCAGACCTTTACCAGTTCCAGTACAGGCGCCCAAGCGAGCGGTATGCCTTCGATCTTCGATCGCTTTCTTTTTGATAACAACACCGGCCTGCATTGGAAAGATTTGAATGACAGCCAGCGCCAGGCGTCCGCGATCAGCATAAACAAGCTCGCCTGGGACGGCCCGCGAGTAACGACCGACCTTGCGAGTGTGCTAGCGACGCCGGTGCTTAGAGTGAATTCCCCTGGAGGAATTGCCGGCAATTACACAGTGGGAACGGCCGGATTCGGTGCTCCGCTTGCCTCATCGGGGGTGACTGCGAATGTGGTTCAGGGTTCACCTACAGACGGCTGCGCCCCTCTGTCCAACGGGGCCGCAATCTCCGGCAAGATAGCGATAATCGATCGCGGGAATTGCAACTTCACAGTGAAAGTCAAAAACGCTCAGAACGTAGGGGCCATTGGCGTAATCATTGTTAACAACCAGGCCGGCGTCATAGGAATGGGCGGGTCAGACTCAACGATTACGATTCCATCTCTGATGGTCTCCGATAGTAACGGTGCCACCATCAAAGCCCAGCTGGGAGCGCCGGTTAATGCCACGCTTCTGCTGAACACCGCCGCGCCTTCGGGCGTTGATGGCGCAAATCGCGCTTTGATGTTTGCGCCAAATCCGGTTCAGGGCGGCTCATCCGTTTCACACTGGGACCAGAGCCTCTTTCCCAATCAATTGATGGAACCCAATATCAGTAGTGACCTTACTCATAGTGTCGTTCCGGTTTGGGATCTGACGTTTTCGATACTGCGGGACATCGGCTGGATCGGAAACAAGATTGGCGATTCGCAGTTTTTCGTGCGGCAGCATTATCTCGACTTTCTCAGTCGCGCGCCTGACTCGAGCGGTCTCGCCTTCTGGAACAACGAGATCGTTAGTTGCGGACTCGATCAGGCTTGCATTGAGATAAAGCGAATCAACGTTTCGGCTGCGTTCTATCTGTCGATCGAATTTCAGGAGACAGGTTTTCTGGTTGAGCGCACCTACAAGATCGCGTTCAGCGACCCGAACGGTCAGGCGGTCATTGGCGGCGTGCCCACTGTAATCAAGGTACCGCGGGTTCGTTTCAGTGAGTTTCTACCGGACACTCAGCAAATCGGCGCCGGCGTACAGGTGGGAATCGGCAACTGGCAACAGCAACTGGACAACAACAAGGCGGCATACATGCTTGCCTTTGTGCAACGCGCGGACTTTCAAAGCGCGTTTCCATCGTCGATGACTGCTGACGCTTTCGTAACGCAGCTCGATCAGAACGCGGGCGGGGTGCTTTCCGCCAGCGAGAAGGCGTCACTGGTTGCAGTTTTAGGGGCGACGCCTAACGACGTCGCGAAGCGTGCCCAAGTGTTGCGCGCGGTCGCGGAAGATAGCGATCTCAAGGCCCTTGAAACCAACCGTGCTTTCGTGTTGATGCAATACTTCGGCTACCTGCGACGCAATCCAAACGATGCGCCAGACAATGATCACAGCGGCTGGAAGTTCTGGCTGGATAAACTAAATAACTTCAACGGCAACTTTGTTGACGCCGAAATGGTCAAGGCATTCCTCGTTTCCGGTGAATACAAGGGGCGCTTTTCGCAGTGATGAATTTGGCGGAAGCCCGACCATTAGGGAGAGCTTTTGACTCTTAAGGGCCAATTTTCCATTTGCCATTTTTCATTTTTCATTTGTCATCGTTCTAAGAAGAGTGACGAACCAATGGAAAATGAGAAATGAGAAATGATATATGGAAATTGTTTTTGGATTTCGAGTGAAGGGCCCGGGAGAGCCCTTCCTGATGGTCGGGCGTCTGCATTAAAGGGCGCTAGTGTTTTTCCTCCGGATCTATCCGGATCTTCATGCGTTGCAGGACCTGCACGTCTTCGTCCGTCAGTTCGAGACTTGTTCCACCCTCGGCTCCGTCATCGTCGGAATGCGGCCGCAAGCCGATTTCCAGCCGCAGCGTTAACTCCATCTCGTAGCCTGCATCTCTCAGCCGTTCGATTGCCTCAGCGACTTTGGGTGAGTTTTCCACCGACTCGTTGATCGCTGTGCCGATTTCGCGAACGATCTCTTTTGCGTCGTCGTCTATTTCCAAACTGCGGGCCTCTGGACCGAAGGGCTGGTAACTAAAAGCCAAAACTATCAGGCTGTAATAATCGCTTAACATGCTACGCGAGCCTCCGGCGGAGGGTCAACTAGCAACTCTCTGAGGTGTGGATTGCCGGAGGTCGGCAAGCAGGCAAGCAAAAAGCATAGATTTTCCATATTTCATTTACCATTTCTCATTTGCCATAGGCGCTCCTGCCGCCAATTCTGAAATGAAAAATGAAAAATGAGAAATGGAAAATCTTCTGCTTAGGAGTTGAACTCTGCACCCCGCTCCATTACTCTTAACCTCGAATACCGCCAAACCAGTCTGAAGAAACTTTTTAAGGGAGGAGTTCTCTATGCCTGAAGTTGGAGATACTGCCCCGGATTTTGAGCTGCCGAGCAATTTGGAAAAAGGCAAGAAGGTGAAGCTCTCGGATTTCCGCGGCAAGAATAATGTTGTGCTGGCGTTTTATCCGCTGGCGTGGACCCCTGTCTGAACGGCGCAGATGCCGGCGTACGAGGCCGACCTCGAACGCTTTCAGGGCTACGATGCTCAAGTTTTGGGCATATCAGTCGACAGCGTGCCGTGTAACACCGCATGGGCCAAAAGTCTTGGTGGTTTGTCTTACGATCTCTTAAGCGATTTTCATCCCAAGGGTGAAGTCGCGAAACAGTATGGAGCCTATCGCGACGGCGACGGAATCAGCGAGCGCGCGATTTTCATTGTGGATAAGGAAGGCAAACTTGCCTACAAGGACATCCATAACATTTCGGATCAGCCGGACAACGAGGACCTTTTCGAAGTGTTGAGAAAGCTGTAGAAAGACAGATGCTGGATGCAAAGGCGAGATGCTAGATGCTGGATACTAGATACCAAGTCGCGCGTCTGGTCAATCCGGCTAGCATCTAGCATCTAGCATCTGCCTTTTCCGGCTAGCATCCAGCATCTAGCATCGCCTTATGTCTCTCTCTCGAAAATGTGTTCCCTTCACACCGTTCGAAGGTGAACTCGCCAAAACCACTGTTGCGCTCGTGACGGCGGGGGGCGTTCACCTCAAGGACCAGGAGCCTTTCAACATTGCCGACGAGCTGGGTGATCTGGGCCATCGGATCATTCCTGAAGACGTGGTTTCTTCGCAACTGCTGGTCACGCATCATCACTACGATCACAGCGATGCCGACCAGGACATCAATGTCGTATTTCCCATCGACGTGCTGCGCGATCTACAGGCGGAAGGGTTCATTCGCGGAGTGGCAAAAAAACATGTGGGCTACATGGGCTATACCATGCAGCTCAAGGCGATGTACGAAGGAACAGCGCGGGAGATCGCCAACGAGATTGATAAAGGTTCAAGAGCTGACGTAGTGGTACTGACTGGCGGTTGACCGAGCGTCTGTCACCGCACGGTCGTCGCGGTTCAGCGAGAAATCGAGATGAGAGGAATACCAACAGTCCTGATTACCGTCAGTCCGGAAGTTTCAGCGCAAATGCGGCCGCCGCGAGCGATCTACCCAAACGGCTTCAAGATCGGTAACAGTTTGGGAAAGCCGGGCATGCGTGAGTTGCAGCGAGAGATTTTGCGCGATGCATTGACGCTCCTAACGGAAAACACACGCCCGGGCCAGACCGTGACGCGTGAGTATCCGGCGTATGGCGAGTATCACGAACCTCCGCGCGTTAGGAAATAGTTTCGCGTTCCAAGTTTCGAGTTTCGAGGTTGGATTCATTGCTGAGGTGGGTTACAACAAACTCCAGCATTCCAGAACACAAACTCGAAACCCGGAACTCGAAACTCGAAACTTGCTTTAGTTATGTACGAAACTATTGGAGTATTAACCGGCGGCGGTGACGCTCCCGGTCTCAATGCCGTGATTCGCGCGGTGGTGACCACAGCCACCGGGCAATATGGTCTGAAGGTCATCGGCATCGAAGACGGCTTCGAGGGTTTGTTGGGCGAGACCCACACCCGCCCGCTAACTCCCGCTGATGTGCGCGGTTTGCTGCCGCGCGGCGGAACAATTCTGGGGACACGCAATCGCGGAAAGTTTGTCGAACGCAACGAACAGGGAGTGGTTGCCAAGCCGCAGGCTGTTTACGACGAGGCGGTTAAGAACCTTAAGCGCCTCGGCATCGATGCGCTGGTGGTGCTGGGCGGCGAGGGAACGTTGACAATCGCCGTGGAGTTTGACCGGCTGGGTGTTCCCGTCGTCGGTGTTCCTAAAACTATCGACAACGATCTTGCCTGTACGGAACTGACGTTCGGCTTCATCACAGCGATGGATTTCGCAACCGATGCGCTCGATCGCCTGCACACCACCGCCGAGTCACACGAGCGCGTAATGATCCTTGAAGTAATGGGACGCAACACCGGCTGGATCGCTTTGCATTCCGGGATAGCCGGCGGAGCGGACGTGATTCTCATTCCTGAGATTCCCTTCACCATGCAATCAGTGGCAGACAGAATACGCGCACGCGATGCGGCCGGATACAACTTCAGTATTGTGGTTGCTGCCGAAGGGGCAATTGAAGCCGGCCACGAACTCATTTACCAGGATACCGGCGACCAGCAGTGCCCGCCTCGCCTCGGCGGCATCGGAGCATATTGTCAGCGGGAACTCGAGGCCCTGACCGGCAAAGAAACACGCTGCGTGGTGCTCGGGCACCTGCAAAGAGGTGGCCGACCCAACGCTTTCGATCGTATGCTGGCGACAAATTACGGATCGTGCGCCGTGCGGGCTCTGGTGGATGGAAAACGAGGAATGATGGTGGCTTTGCAGGCAGGCGACGTCATCACGGTGCCCATCAGCGAGGCGATCGCTAATGTTAAGACGGTGCCGGCGAATGGCCAGCTTGTCCGCACCGCTCGCGACACCGGAATTTCTTTTGGCGCGCCCGATGAAGCGAGCTATCATCGGCGGGTCTAGTTGAAAGTGAGGTCTGTTTGTCAGCAGATATCAAGATAAAACTTCAGTCGGAGCTGGACGAGCTGGAATCGGAGTTGCGCGTTCATCTGCCGAAAGAGATCAAGCGCGCGCTTGAGTTTGGCGACCTGCGCGAAAATTCTGAATATCGCGCCGCACTTGATCGCCAGAATGTGGTGAAGGCGCGCATCGTAGAGCTGCGCCAGCGAATCAGTGAGATTTCCTCGATCGACGTTTCGAAAATCTCGCGCGACAAAGCCGGATACGGTTCGACTCTAATACTCTTCGACGGCGAGAAAGATGAAGAAGTCACCTATCGTTTGGTCACGCCGGAAGAGAGCGACCCGCAGCAGGGTTTGATCTCAACCACCTCGCCAGTCGGCAAGAGCTTGATGGGTAAAGAAGAAGGCGACGAAGTAGTGGTGCGCACTCCCGCCGGCGCACGCAACTTCGAGATCAGACGATTGACTACAATTCACGATACGCCGCCAACTGAGTAGTACGCCTCGCACCGAATCACGAGGGAGAAACTGTGAAGCCGATTCTCATTGTGCCAATCCTGGGCGGCATGTTTTTGTTTTCCGTAGCCGCTCAGGAAACCGTTAAACCTCCCGAGCAAACGGCCGGGCAAACAGTTCAACTCACACCTGCCAAACGGGAAGCAATGGACCAGTTGAATGAAGCGGCACGTCAATATCGTGAAGGCCACTTCGCCGAGGCCCGGCAGCACTCTGAAAAAGCATTAGCACTCGATCCGCTAAATAAGACGGCGCCGTTTTTCATTGCCCGAACAATTCACGCGCAATACCAGCCCGGTGATAAAAGTGAAGCTAACATCGCAATCGCTCGCGAAGCCATCGAGGCTTACAAACGAATCCTTGCGCCGGACCCGCAGAATGAGGAAGCGTATAAGGCAGTCGCCTACTTTTACTCAGTGCTGAAAGAAGAAGAACTCCTTCGCCAGTGGCTTGTTCAACGGGCTCTCGATCCGACGTTTTCCAACGATAAGCGTGCTGAAGCCTTCGTTGTTCTCGGGAGCAAGGGTTGGGATTGTTCGTTCAAGCTTACGGAGTTGCCGACTAACAAGATTACAGTTATCAAAGGTCGCTCGTTGAAGATTCAATACATCAGTCCTAAAGACCCCGCAGAGTTTCAGAAGGCCCGGCAATGTGCAGACGAAGGTCTCGCTTTCGTCGAGAATGCCATTGCGCTGGATCCCGACAGCGAATCAGCCTGGTCTTACAAAACGAATCTCCTTTTGGAATTGTCGAAGTTGGCGGAGATGGATCATAAGCTCCTGCTCAAGGCTGAATACGAAAAGCAATCGGTTGCGGCGCAGAACACCACATTTGAGCTTAGTAAAAAGCGTCAAGACCAAAGGACTACCAAACCTTGACAGCAACTCGAGCCCTTCCTAAAATTCGCGGCCTCTTGTTCGGCAGGGCTGTCAAGTAAGAAAAGTTTTCGGCATAATGGCGTAAAGGAGAATTCGTTCAGAAAATGTTTGTGGGTGCTATTGGCCGCGGTGCGCAGCGCATTATCGACGCGATGGTGCGTTGGCTTGCCCACGGCCACATCAATCCAAACTTCCTGACGGTCATCGGCGTCGCGATAAATGTCGGCTCGGGCCTGCTCTTTGGCTATGGCCAGTTTTTCTGGGCTGGCATTGTCCTTATCGTCGCCAATCTCTTCGACATGTTGGATGGGCAAGTGGCGCGGCTGTCGGGCCGGGTCACGCGGTTTGGCGGATTTCTGGATTCGTCCCTCGACCGGCTTTCCGACATGGTCGTTTTTGTCGGTTTGATGATCTTTTATGCGCGGCTTACGGAGTTTCACTCAACTCTTAACGTTTTTCTTGCGGGCGCAGGACTAATGGGTTCAGTTATGGTAAGCTACGCGAGCGCCCGAGCCGAAAGCCTTATTCCCAAATGTGATGTGGGCTTTTTACGACGTCCTGAACGCGTGGTTCTTTTTATTATTGGCGCCTTAAGCACTCATCCGGGTTCGACTAATTTCTTCGCTAACCGAATGCCGGCAGTCCTGTGGGTACTTGCGGTGGGATCTTATTGGACCTTCGCTCATCGCATGTATCACACGTGGTATGAGTTGACTAAACTAAAGACCGAATCGGGTGAAGAACAGGCACAACCCGTACTTTCCGCATCTAACTCCGGGCCCGAGCGACGCGCCGAACCACTGGTACATAAGGCCAGCTGAGTAGGCGGCTTCCCCCAAAGTGGTAGCCCTCGTTGGGATGCCAGGACCGGACGACATTCAATGGGTATCTGCTTTCATTTTTGAGGTTAAAAATAACGTGACCATCTGTCCCTGTTGCGGTTTCAAATCGAACGGCGTTCTACGCGATGGCTGCCTGTCCTGCGGCGCCCGTCCGGTTGGCGACCCGCTGCCACGACCGGAACACGAACTGCCATCCCTCCGGACCCTGCGCCACGTCGAGGCGGGCGAACGTCGTGGTGTCGGTGTGCAGTCTCACGCCGGCGCCGTACGACGTCTTGTCCAGATTCAGTCGGTCGAAAGCGGGCGCGACGTTGC
>Ga0137409_10009210_pt1 | contig 10053 bp, 10 predicted proteins | sample CZODoug1_16funga_FD_122059 | JGI IMG/M metagenome (GOLD analysis project Ga0137409, IMG submission 122059) | Vadose zone soil fungal communities from Angelo Coast Range Reserve, California, USA - CZODoug1_16fungal (Hybrid Assembly) | ecosystem: Environmental > Terrestrial > Soil > Vadose zone...
CGTGCCTTGCACTTCTTCGCGGGACAGGAAGCCGTCCTTGTTCTTGTCGAGGGCCTGGAACATTTTCTCCGCGCCGGTGTTCTGGGTGGCGCTGGAGCCCGAGGCTCCGCTGGTCGCGCTCTTGTCGTCGGCCAGCGCCAGCGACGTGGCGAAAGCCCCTGCGATTGCAATGGAAATGAGGGTCTTCGGTTGCATGGTCATTCCTCCTTTGAGGGAAATGACCGGAGACCAGCAAGAAACGTGCGTCAGGAGACCTTGAGGCCGACGTAGCGCTCGAGCGTCTCCGCGTCCCGGGCGAACTCGGCCGATTTCGCGCGGTGGGCGATGGTGCCGCGCTCGATGACGACCGCGTCCTGGGTCAGCGCGAGCGCCACGCCGGTGTGTTGCTCGATCAGGATGGTGGCGATGCCGCTCAGGTTCTTCAGCGCGGCCGCGAGCTCCTCGACGATGATCGGCGCCAGGCCCTCGAGCGGCTCGTCGAGGAGGAGCAGCATCGGGTTGGTCATCAGCGCCCGCGCCACGGCGAGCATCTGCTGCTCGCCGCCGGAGAGCTGGTTGCCGAAGTTGCCTTTTCTCTCCTTCAATCTCGGGAAAAGGTCGTAGACGGACGAAAGTTCCCACCGGCCGGGCCGTGCGGCGACGGTGAGGTTCTCCTCGACCGTGAGCGAGGGAAAGATGCGTCGATCCTCGGGAACGAAGCCGACACCGGCGCGGCTGATCTGATCGGCGGACAGGCCGTCGATCCGCCGGCCGGCAAAGCGTATCTCGCCCGCGCTCGGCTTGATCCAGCCCGCGATGGTCTTGAGCAGCGTGGTTTTGCCAACGCCATTGCGGCCGAAAATGCCGATCACTTCACCGTGGGCGGCGACGAGATCCAGCCCCTGAACAATATGGCTGGGGCCGTAATGGGTGTGAAGACGATCGATTTCGAGCATGTCAGGCGTGCCCGAAATAGGCGGCCTGAACGGCGGCATTGGCGTCGACACCGCGGTCTATCAGGATGCGCTGTCGAACTACGCCATCAGTGTGTCCACCGACAGCCATGGCCGGGTCACCGGCTTCAGCCAGGTGCAGGAGACCGGCAGCAACAAGGGTGCCGTCGACGAAGGCACCGATACCTTGACCGGCATCGAGCGGCTGACATTCCAGAACGGCACGCCGTCGACGGCCGATGACGTCACCCTCGACCTTGGGAAAGAGGGCGGTGACCTGGGTCACGAGCGCGGCGATCTGGCTGGGGGGCGGGCCGCTCGCCGGGGCCGGCGTCTGCGCCGAAGCCGGGAGCGCCGCCATTGCCATGAGCGAGAGGAGAGCGAGCACCGGTCGTTTCATGCGGCAATGATACCGGCCTGGGGAAGCCACGGCAAGCAATGGAGTCTCCAGAAAGACCACGGGCCCGGGGTCGCCCCCGGGCCCGTAATCCCTAGACCGTGATCCGCTTAGAAGCTGAAGCGGACGCGGGCCGTCGTGAGGATGACGTCGCTGACGCCGATATCGCGAGGATTCGGCCCGATCACGCCATAGTCGGCGCCGACCCAGCGGTGAACCAGCGCGTTACCCGCGAACAGGTAACCGACCGCCCAGTCGAAGGCCAAGCCCGGGGCGAAGCGGTAGGTCAACGAGGCGTTCAACTCGGTACCGATGTAGTTGCTCTCACCCTCCGGCCGGCACGACTGTCCGGTCTTGCGGCAGGTGAAGTTCGGCCGGATACCGCCGTTCGCCACCAGGAAGCCGTCGGTGTCGACCTTCTTGTCCGTCCAGTTGGGCGTCACGCCAGCGCCGACCGTGAGGGCCGGGGTGATGGCGTAGGAAGCCTTGACGCCGAACTGAATGCGACCGTACTTGTCGTAGCCGATGGCCACGCCGTTGTTGAGGCCGGAGTTGTTGGCGTTACCGTTGAGGATCTGGTTGTAGTCGATACCCAGCGAGAGGATCTGGGTGCCCCAATCCGACCCGTAGCTCGTGTCCGTGTCGAGAGGCTGGAAGTAGCCGATCTTCTTGTACGGGTTGCTGTTCGCGTGGTCACCAGAGGTCCACATCACCATGCTCTGGAGGAGCAGGGGACCGAACTGGAAGCCACCGCGCACGTCCACCAGCCAGGCGCTGATGTCGGCCGTCTTCTTGGTGCCGCTTATGCCATACGGCGCTTCACCACCACCCAGCAGCCACGCCTGCCGTGAGCCGAACTGGTACAGGAACGTCGGATCGAACTGCCACGGCCCCATGCGATAGCGGGCATCCACGCCGATGGTGTGACGATTCTCGTGCACGCCCGTGCCCGAGCCATCGGCACCGGCGATGCCGCCGCCGCCGCCTGCTGGCGCGAACGGGCTGTTCGTCTGGGCGCCCGTGGCGGCGCTGATCGAGGTGGTCGTGACCACGCCGCCCTTACCCGTGCGGGCGGAGCCGCTCGTCTGCCCGTTGACGAAGACGTACGAGTACATGGGCTTGATGTCCAAGCCCTTGAACGGCGTGATCTCGGGGCTGACGATGATGGCGAAGTTGTCGCCGCGCGTCTGCGGCTGGCAGGACGTCTGCACGTTGCCCGAGGTCGTGCACCGCTGGCTGTTGCCGAGGCCGGCATTCCCAGCCGCGAGGAAAGGCGGGAAATCCGGCTTGCCCGTCAGGTTCTCGTCGATCGCCACGTAGGTCAGCTGCAGCTTGAACTCGGGGCTGAACGTCGTGTAGAGGTTCACGCCGCCAAAGTCGCCGTTTGCATAGATGGCCAGCTTGTACGTGGCCGCCGTGGCGAAGGGCTGAGCGCCGAGACGCACGATGGTCGCGAACGGCACCAGGGGCATCGGGAACTCGGTGTAGACCCACTTGATCTGGAGGTTACCCGCCGTGTCCGTGTTGAGGTCCATCGAGGCCTCGTTACCGCTCGCCGCGAAGCCGCAGTTGACGGCTGAGTTGGCGTTGCCGCCGATGCAACCAGGTCCGTTGTTGCTGTCGATGAAGCCGGTCTGGCCCCAGACCTCGTCGATCTCGAATCCGAACACCGCCTTGGCCTGGCCGACCTGCCCGATGATGTCGAATCGGCCGCGGGTACGGGCGTACCACTGGGAGTCGCGGTTACGACTTACGTTGTTGTCGTAGCCGCTCAGGTTGCGGGCGAACGTCGTGACGCTGTCGATGAAGCCCGTGATGGCGAATGTCGGTGCCGGCGCAGCCGCGGGGGCCTGGGCAAAGGCCTCCGGAGGTGCCAGGAATCCGACGAGGGCCAACAGGGCGAGAGAAAGGACAAACATCCTTCTCATACCGCCTCCTCATCATGAGGGGTGAACGAAGAGCTGCGTGTGCCGCCAGCTGCAGTTGACCGCGTGCGCGCGACAACAATGCTTCGGCGCCCAGAGTCTGGGCGCTCGACGACTCGCTACTTTTACCGCGGACCGCCGCTCAGGGTCAAGATTATAAACGGCTCGAAACACTCGTCAGGAGTTTAGCGACCGTCCTCCAGCTGCTTCAGGGCGATTCGGGCCGCCTCCGCGAAAGGGGAGGCGGGGTCCAGATCGCGGGCCGTCCGGAAGGACTCCTTGGCCTGATCGCGCTTCCCCCCACGCATCAGCGCCAGGCCGAGGCCGTAGTGGGCGGAGATGAGGGTCGGCTCGAGCTGGACGGCGGCGCGGTACGATTCCTCGGCTTCCGGCGCCTTGCCGAGCCTGATGTAGGCGTTGCCGAGGTTGTAGTAGGCGACTTCGGGTGTCGCGTAGGCGGGAAAGGCCAGGGCCTTCTTGTAGGCGGTGATGGCCTCGTCGAAGCGGCCCTGCTCCGCATAGGCGAGCCCGAGATTGTGGTGGACCTCGGGATTGTTCTTGTCGATCTCCAGGGCGGCCTGGAACGCGGCCTGGGCCTCGGCGGGCCGCTTCAGATCCAGGAGGACGACGCCGAGGGTGTTGTGGTACGTGGCGTTCTCGGGGTCGAGCTCGACGGCCTCCTTGATGGCGGCCATGCCGAGCGAGACGCGCTTCTCGCCGAGGTTGCGCAGGCCTTGCTCGTAGGTGGAGCGAGCCTGGAGCTTCCTCACCTCGCGGTCCTCGGTAGACGCGCAGGCGGAGAGGAGCAGCGGAAGGCTCAGGACGAGCGCCCCCACGGCACCTCTGCTTGACAGGGCCATTTTCCCCCTGATACCGTGAGCCTTCGTGCCTACCTACGAGTACGAGTGCTCTAAGTGCCCGCGCGTCTTCGAGGTGCGCCAGCGCATCACGGAGGCGCCGCTCACGACCTGCGACGTCTGCGGCGGGCCCGTTCGACGCCTTCTCTCCGCCGCCCCCTTCATCCTCAAGGGCGAGGGCTGGTACGTCACCGACTACCCGTCCGAGGCGCGCAAGAAAGCCACCAAGGCCGAGAGCCCGTCGAGCGACTCGAGCGCCGTGCCCGCCGGCACCAGCGAGAAGTCTAGCACGTCCGCGTCGCCTCCTTCGTCATCTCCTTCGAGTGGCGACTCCGCGAAACCGAGTGGCGACTCTGCCAAGTCGGACAAACCCGCGAAGTCGGACAAGCCAGCCAAACCGGACAAACCCACCTCGTCCAAGACGTCCTAGACGCGTCGCACCCGCACCGTCGTTCCCCGGGACGCCCCCAGCATGGCGGACGCGCTGCCGTCGCGCACGAAGATCTCGAGGCGGCCCGTGGAGCCGATGATGGCCGCCGGCTCCGCGGTCCTGCCGTCCACGTAGGAATCCCGAGGCGGGCCCAGGTTCCGGCTTCCCATCTCGACGGCGGTGGGGCCGCCGAGGATCTGCATGTCCTCCTCGGTCACCGACGTCACGAGATTCCCGAATCGGTCGGCGGCAATGACCTCGCCCTCGATCATGGTGCCGTCACGGCGCGCCCTCGGCACGGCCAGCATGACGGGATCGGCGACCTGTGGGCCGAGGCGGTCGAGGGCGAGCCCCCCCGCGAGGTAGGCCGCCGCGGGAGCGAAGAGGTCGCGACCGTGGAACGTGCGGCTCATCGGGGTCAGGCGGTACTCGGGCGCTTCCAGCCGCACCACGACCTTGTCGCGCCCGGCGCGCTCGAGGGCGAAAGTGAACAATCCATTGTCGGGGCCAACGAAGAGGTGGCCGCCCGCCCGGGCGGCGAGCGGATGCCGGGAGCTGCCGACGCCGGGATCCACGACGGCCAGATGCACGGTCCCCGGGGGAAAGAAGCGCGTCACCGACTCGAGGGCCATCGCCCCCTCCAGCACGTCCTGGGGGGCGACGTCGTGGGTGAGATCCACGAGTCGGGCGTCCGGACAGATGCCGAGGATGACGCCTTTCATGATGCCGACCCAGGGATCACGCGTCCCGAAATCAGTCGTCAGGGTGATGATCGGGGTGGCCATGACTTCCTCACCCTGACCTTACCCGCACTCGCCTCGCCGCCCTCATGCCTGCGGCAACTCGGCGGCGTCTCGGCTCGAACCCCGGCCCTTCTCCGTCGGTGAGAGAGAGGGAGCCAGAAACATCCCTCTCCCCTCAGGGGAGAGGGCGTGGCATTTCGAGCTGAAGGGCGAAGCCATGAGGTGAGGGCTGAGAAGTCAGGGGATCCTTCACCTGTCGCGGGCGACGACGAAATCGGCGATGAGGAGAAGCGTGTCCTTGTCGTCGGAGGGCGAGAAGCCCGCGAGCGCCTCCTTGGCGGACTGGGCATAGGCCCGCGCGCGGCCCAGCGCGTACTCCACGCCACCGTAGCGCTCGACGAGCTGCCGGATGTCCTCGATCTCGCCCGGATCGCCCGAATGGCGCTTGAGAACCGACTGGATGCGGTCGCGCTCGGCGGGGGCGGCCCGCTCGAGCGTCGCGATGAGAGGCAGCGTCCGCTTGCCCTCCTTGAGATCGGCGCCGATGGCCTTGCCGAGCCGTCCCTGGTCGGCCACGAAATCGAGCGAGTCGTCGCTGAGCTGGAAGGCGATGCCGATGTCGAGGCCGTAGCGCGTGAGCGCTTCGACCTGGTCCTCGGCGGCCCCCGCCACGAGCGCCCCGATCCGGCAGCAGGCCGAGATGAACGACGCCGTCTTCTGCGTGATGATGCGGAGATAGTCGGCCTCGGAGGTGCTGCCGCTGCGCTTGCACTCGAGCTGGAGCACCTCGGCCTCCGTCATGGAGACGGTGGCTCGCGCCAGGGTCTCGAGGACGGCGGCGGTGCCGTCCTCGACCATGAGGGCGAAGGACTTCGAGTAGAGATGATCGCCCACCAGGATGGAGGCGTCGTCGCCCCAGCGGGCATTGGCGGAGGGCCGCCCGCGCCGCAGGGGGGCCTGGTCCACGACGTCGTCGTGGATGAGGGTGGCCGTGTGGAGCAGCTCGACCACGCAGCCCATGCGCACGGCCCGGGGTCCCGAATAGCCCGCCACGCGGGAGGCCATGAGGAGCAGGATGGGGCGGAGGCGCTTGCCTCCGGCCCCCGCGATGAAGTCGCCCATCTCGCGGATGAGGGACACGGGCGAGTCGAGCTGGCGCGCGATCGCCTCCTCGATGGCGCGCATCTCGGGGCCAACGGCAAGGACGACGCGCTCTTTGAGGAGCGCCTCGAGGTCGGTCGGGGCGGTCATGGATCTGGTGGAGCGTCCGTCAGCGGACGACGACGCGGTCCTTGATCTTGACCTGGTTGCCGGAGGCGACGCTCTGGAGCTCGACCACGGAGAACTTCTCCTTCACCTCGGTGACGCGGCCCGTGGCCACTTCCTCGTCGAGCTCGCCCAGGAGCTCGCCGGTGATCGGATGGACGATGGCGATCTTGTCGCGGCGCACGCTGACCTGCGCCCCGAGCTTCACCCCATCCTTGCCGTTGAGATCGATGACGACGCGGCTCGTGTCGACGAAGACGACGAAGCCCCGATTGGTCGGGGGAGCCGCGGCCGCCGGCTGGGTGCCGCCCTTGCCCGTCGTGTTCGTCACCCCCTTGGCCGGCGGGGCGGTCGGCTCGGTGGCCACGGCGACCTTTTGACGCGGGCTGATGCGGCCGCCGCCGGGCGGGAGGCCGTACTTGGCCACGATCTCCGGCGAGGCGATGAGGCTCGACTTGCCGAACACGAGGGTGCCCATCGTGGTCGGGATCTTGTCCTCCTCGACCCAGACGTACTCGGGCTCGCTGGCGACGTCAGGGAAGCGCGGATTCTTGATGAGCAGCCACTTGGGCTCGGCCGCCCTGATCTCGACGCTCGGATCATCGACCCTGGGCAGGCCCACGAGCTCGCGCAGGCTGGCCCCACCGCAGGCACTGAGAGTGACGCCGACGACCACGAGGGCGATCACGAGGCGTAGCGGCACGCGAACGCTCATAAGCTCCCTGAGCATAGCAGATTCGACAGGCTCAATCCTCGGGCCGGGGCTCCCACGGGAAGCGCTGCTCGCCCGTCCCGTCGGCGCGCGTGATCGCCATCCGCCGAGAGAAGAGCGCCGTTCCCGTGACGGCCGAGACCCAGGTGACGTCGAGGTAGGTGACCCCGCGGCGCTCCAGGAGGACGGGCACGAGCCAGCCCGTCACCTCGAGCGGCTTCCCCAGGGCCACCGCGCGGTCGGGACGCACCAGGAGCTCCTCCGAGCGCGTCTTGCTGTTGAGGAGGATCTCGTTGACGTGGCTCGGGTCCACGCTCTGGAAGCGCTTGGTCTGGTCCATGGCCAGGGCGAGCATGAAGGCCACACGTCTCAGGTCGGCCCTGTTCGAGGTGAGATCGGTGGGTGGGGCGACCGCGACCTTGATCCGGCCTCGCGTGATGCGCACGCCATCCTCCGGGTTGGGCTTGTCCTTGCCCTCGACGGGGACGAAGAGCGCCTCGGAGAATCCCTCCTCGACGCGCTGCACCTGCGCGTAGCCGAGGATCTCCTCGTATCGGCCGAGGACCTTGCCGTTATAGGGATGCCGGAATTCTTCGCCCTTGCGGAAGACCGAGAACTCCTGGCCGGGCAGCACGCCCTGCTTCTTGCTCAGGTCCATGTAGAGATGGTCGCCGTCCACCTGGACGACGACCCCCTCCACGGGCGGGAAGGCGCCGACCACGTCCTGGAGCATGAGGCCGAAGGTGGCGCCGATCTGGTCGGCGATGCCCGCGGCGGCGGGCGGAGCGATCGCGAGCAACGCCGTCAAGGCCGCGGCGGCGGCCCTAGAAAACAATGGACGGCTGATGCGCACCGAAGACGGTCCGCAGGGAGTCGCAGATCTCGCCGAGGGTGACCCGCGCCCGCACGGCGTCGAGGATGAGGGGCATCAGGTTGTCCCGGCCGCGCGCGGCTCGGTCGATGGCCTCGAGGGCCCGCGCGGCGCGGCTTGCGTCGCGGGAGGCGCGCAGACGCCCGATGCGCTCGGCCATGGCCTGACCTACCGCGGGATTGACCTCGAAGAGATGGCCGGGGGGCGGCTCATCCAGGACGAAGTCGTTGACGCCCACCACGATGCGCGCCTTGGACTCGACCTCCTGCTGGTAGCGATAGGCCGATTCCTGGATCTCGCGCTGCATGAAGGCGATGGCGCTGACGGCGCCGCCGAGCCCGTCGATCTTGGCGATGTAGGTCTCCGCTTCCTCCTCGAGGCGCCGCGTGAGGGCCTCCACGGCGAAGGCGCCGCCCACGGGGTCCACGGTATCGGCCACGCCGGACTCGTGGGCGAGGACCTGCTGCGTGCGCAGGGCGGTCCGCACGGCCGCTTCCGTGGGCAGAGCCAGCGCTTCGTCCATCGAGTTCGTGTGGAGCGACTGGCAGCCGCCGAGGATCGCGGCGAGGGCCTGCACGGTGACCCGGACGATGTTGTTCTCGGGCTGCTGGGCGGTGAGCATGCTCCCCGCCGTCTGGGCGTGGAAGCGCAGCATGATCGAGCGCGGATCGCGGGCCCCGAATCGCTCGGTCATGATGCGGGCCCAGAGGCGCCGGGCGGCCCGGAACTTCGCCACCTCCTCCAGGAGGTGGTTGTGGGCGTTGAAGAAGAAGGAGAGCTGGGGCGCGAACTCGTCGACGCGGAGTCCGGCCGCCTGCGCCGCCGTGACATAGGCGATGGCATTGGCGAGGGTGAAGCCCACCTCCTGCGCGGCCGTGCATCCCGCCTCGCGCATGTGGTAGCCCGAGATCGAGATCGTGTTCCAGCGCGGCACCCGGTCCTTGCAAAAGGCGAACATGTCGGTGATGAGCCGCATGGAGGGGCCGGGCGGGTAGATGTAGGTGCCGCGCGCGATGTACTCCTTCAGGATGTCGTTCTGCACCGTGCCCGAGAGCTTCTCGGCGGGGACGCCCTGTCGCTCGGCCACCGCGATGTACAGGCACAGGAGGATGGCCGCCGTGGCGTTGATGGTCATCGACGTCGATACCCGATCGAGCGGGATGCCCTCGAAGAGCTCCGCCATGTCCTCCACGCTTCCGATGGAAACGCCGACCTTGCCCACTTCGCTCCGGGCCATGAGGTGGTCGGCGTCGTAGCCCATCTGCGTGGGCAGGTCGAAGGCCACGGAGAGCCCCGTCTGACCCTGCGCGAGCAGGTAGCGGTAACGCTGGTTGGTCTCGGCCGCCGAGCCGAAGCCCGCGTACTGGCGCATCGTCCAGAGGCGACCACGGAACATCGTGGGCTGCACGCCCCGCGTGTAGGGGAATTCGCCGGGAAAGCCGAGGTCGCGGACATAGTCCTGGGCGGCGGTGTGCTCCGGGGTGAAGAGCCGCGGCAGGGGCGCGCCGTCCGAGCCCGCGAAGAGGCCGGGACGATCGGGCGTCTTGTCGAGGGCGGGCTTGAGCGTCCGCGCCTCCCACGCGCGCCGTGCGTCTTCGATCGTCTTGCCTTCGGGGAGCGGCTTCTTCTCGTCGGGCGTCATAGCGGAATGTTCCCGTGCTTGCGCGGCGGATTGGAATCGCGCTTTGTGTGCAGGACCTCGAGGGCCTGGATGAGACGGCGCCGCGTGTCCCGCGGCTCGATCACCTCGTCCACGTAGCCGCGCTCGGCGGCCACGTACGGGTTGGCGAACTTCTCGCGGTACTCGCGGATGCGCGCCTCCCGGAAGGCCGCGGCGTCGGCCGCCGCCTCGAGCTCGCGCCGGTACAGGATGTTGACGGCGCCCTCGGGTCCCATCACCGCGATCTCGGCCGTCGGGAA
>Ga0137409_10009213_pt1 | contig 10050 bp, 9 predicted proteins | sample CZODoug1_16funga_FD_122059 | JGI IMG/M metagenome (GOLD analysis project Ga0137409, IMG submission 122059) | Vadose zone soil fungal communities from Angelo Coast Range Reserve, California, USA - CZODoug1_16fungal (Hybrid Assembly) | ecosystem: Environmental > Terrestrial > Soil > Vadose zone...
CTGGGTAGGCGGAAAGATGAGCGGCAAGGACATCGTCGCGCGCATGGCGTCAGCCAGTGACCCGCTTCGCATGACGATGGGCTGCGCCGACAGGAGATCGACGGCAACCGTTCGGAACGGCGTCGGCAGGTCGTCGAAGTCGTGCATGTCGAAGTACGGTGCGGTGATGCGGCCGAGGAGGAGCTCCACCTGCTCCCCACTGTTCAGCGCGGTGGGCGGCACGATTCCGCCCTTCAAACCGAATTCGAGACGAGAGGGATACGCGCGCGCGTCGGTCTTCCGCCGGATGTTCTTGTGGGCGAATGTCGACCCGCCGAACAGCTCGTCCCAGTTCAGGGTTGTGATGAACGTTCGCAGCTCATCCGGATCCATTCCGGTCGCGTACGCTCCGCCGACCAGGCCTCCCATGCTGGTCCCTGCCGCCACGTCGATGGGGATCTGATGCTCCTCCAGCCAGCGGATGACACCGACGTGCGCGATGCCGCGCGCGCTGCCGCCGCCAAATGCCACACCGACCGTCGGCCGGGTGGCCTCGCGTACGATCCGCGGTGGACGATCAGCCTCGGGCGCAGCCGTGCTGGGCGTCGTCACTCGTTGGAATGGCGCGGCGCATCCCGCGCACGCCATTGCCAGGAGTCCGGCCAGGAGACGCCTCTTCCGCCACCGGCGTTCCCCGTGCTCTCGCGTCGCCTGTCCCACGTCACTCCTCCCGGTCACCGGCGTTGTTCACTCGGAGACCCGCGCCGCCCTCACGGCGATCCGCTTCATCTGCCTGTCCCGACTTGCGTCTTCGCCGCCGCGCGTCGCGCGGCCTGATCGCTGATCAGACGATACGCGATGTAGTACTTGTAGATGTTGCTGACGTAGGTCACGGTTTCCTGGCCTATCTTCTCTGCCGCCACGTACTCCACGTTGTGAAACCAGACATTGGGATCGAGTCCGCGCTTGGTGGCTTCCTTGCGCAACTGCGAGATCCGGCCGGCGCCGGCGTTGTAGGAGGCGAAGGCGAACAGCGCCTTGTCGATCGGGGTCATCGGCGCGTCGCCGTAGTAGTGGTCGATCATCCACCGCATGTACTTGATGCCGGCGTTGATGTTCGCCTCGGTCTCGGTGATGTCTCCCACCTTCATGTCCTTGCCGGTGGCCGGCATCACCTGCATGACGCCGATCGCGCCCACCGCACTCTTCGCATTCTGGTTCAGCTGCGACTCCTGGTAACCCTGTGCGGCCATCAGGACCCAGTCGACGTCGTATTTGTCGCCGTATTTCCTGAAATACTCGATCAGCGCCAGGAATTTCTTGCGCTCCTCCGCGGAGGCCGCGTTCTTCACGTACTTGACGTTCTTCAGGTATCGCGTCAGCAGCTGGTTGCCGATCGACGTACCGACCCCGTTGCGCTTTGCGAAGCCGTCAAGTTCCGCCTTGAGCAGCGGCGTATTTTTTCGAATCGCCCATGCCTTCTCGCCGCCGGTGCGGACTGCGATGTCGTCGTGCACCGTGATCTGCGGGAAGATCTGTTTCCAGAAGTCCGCAAGGTAATCGTCGACTACGATGAGGGGGACGAGGCCAGCACTGAGCATTTCGATCAGATCCTCGTCCTCCAGCGTCTCGGGGGCCTCCTTGAGAATGACGGCTGGCTTCTTCGCCGCCGCGAACTTCTTGTTGAGTGCAACGAGGCTCTCGTAGTAGCTCGATGATTTGCGGACGAATACTTCCTTGCCGGAAAGATCGTCCACGTTCGCCACCTTCGGCGAGGAGGGCCCTGACACCACGACCTCATTCACGTTGTTCATGCCTGCGGCGGTGAAGTCCACGAGCTTCTGGCTTTCGGGCGTGATCGTGAGACCGGCGGCGGCGATGTCGCCCTTGCCAGCGGCCAGTTCCGACAGTAGTTCGTCGCGCCGCACGGGAATGAACAGCAGCCGCACCTTCAGGTTCTTGTTCTTGAGCTTTTTCTCGGCCGCCAGCTTCTTGTTGAGCTCATCCTCGAACAGCCGACCGTAGTCAACGGCGGTACCGCGCAGCACGCCCTTGTCGATGAAGTAGATCGTCTTGCTGTTTACCGTGAGCACCCGGATGCTCCGGCGTTCGATCATCCCGTCCAGGTCACCGATCCATGGCTGGTGCTGTTTTTCCAGATCGATGGTGAGAGTCTCGTCAGGCGCTTCCTGTGGAACGGGACTCTGGGCTGGCTCTTGTGCAGCGGGCGCGGCCGGCGCAGGAGCGTTGTTGTCGGACGGCGATCCAGATTTTTCACTGCAGCCGGCAACTGCGAACGCCAAACCCACGCCCCAGGCAAACGCCAGGTTCTTATTGATTCTCATGAATCATCCTCCGATGGGATCCGCGATTGCTGCCGTCGACGGTTGTTCTGCGTCGCCCGCTTGCGGAAAGCCGTGCTAGGCGGCGAAGTCATTGGAATTTTGGAGGCACGCGCCGGGCACACGAAATGAGACCATCGTCCCACGCGCGAACGAGCTAACACATCAGCAGCCCGCCAATGCTATGCCGCAACAATCAGCTTCAGAGCCCCGGTTTTCGAGGCACGGCGGAAATCGTCAGATGTTTGCCCGCACAGCAGTCCATGCCGAAGCGGATCGGCGCGAAGAGCTGAATAGGACACCGATCGTTGCGAAGCGCGACGGGGTCGCCTCTGGCTTGCGCAACGTAATCATGCCAATGACTTCTTGGTGAGTAGTTGGGTTTTGGGTTCAAGCAACCCTGGCAAGGCTGGGCCCGGCAAGGGTTGCGATCTGGACCTTGGCCGCCCTGATGGCGTCCTCACGCGCATCCGGCCCGAAGCCGATCTTCTCCGCGTGAACAAAGGTTACGTCTGTGATTCCGACGAAGCCAAGTAACTGCCGCAGATACGGCTCCTGGAAATCCAATCCTTTGGCGGGGCCTTCGGAGTAAATACCGCCGCGCGATTCCACGGCAATGACGCGTTTGCCCACGAGCAAGCCCTTCGGACCGGCCTCGGAATAGCTGAACGTCTGGCCCGGCCGCAGGACATAGTCGAACCAGCCGCGCAGGCCGGTGGAGATGCTGAAGTTGTACATGGGCGCGCCGATCAAAATCGTGTCAGCCCAGCGAAGCTCGTCGATCAGTTCGTCCGACAGGGCCCGCGCAGCGAGTTCGGGCTCAGTAGTTGGGTTACCCCTGATGCCGGCAAGATTGTCGGCAGTCAGATGGGGGACCGGATTGACCCCGAGATCCCGCTGAATGACCGCGGCCCCGGCTCCAGCGTCCAGTAGTTGGGTGAGCGTCTCATCGATCAGCATGCGGGATATCGATCCTGCGCGATTGACGCTGCTGTTGAGTACCAGAATATTGTCCATGGCATTTCCTCAGGGTTGTGAGATTGGTCAGGCGAGCGACTACTTCGCAGCCCGACGATCCAGGCTGTAGGCGCCCGCGCCGTGCACCACCAACAGGAGGAAACCACCGGCGATCGAGACGTTCTTGAGAAACATGATCATCTGGATCTGATTCGCGAAGTCGTTGTGAAAGAAAATCGCGCTCAGCAGCGTGAAGCCTGCGAGCAGGAAGGCCACGATTCGCGTGTTCCATCCGACGATGATGGCGACCGCGCCGAGTAGTTCGGTCGCGATGACCAGCGGCAGCAGCGCGCCTGGCACGCCAACCGACGCCATGTAGGCTGCGATACCGGTGTAGCCACCGATTTTCGAGAGACCGGAGAGGAGAAACAGCGTGGAGAGCAGCACTCGGCTACCGAGCTCGGCGGAATTCTGAAGGGTGTTTGCGGAAGTACCCGCCGTTCGAGTGTAAGTTGCAGTATTCATGACAAGACTCCTGTGTTTGATTTACGAGGCGATTCAGAGCCGGCCTTGCTCGCGCAGCTGCCGGCCAATGCGTGAGATTTCTTCTTCGCCCTGCGCGAGCGCCTTATCGCTGGTGTGAACCGAGTAGTAGCCCAGCACCAGCGTGTGGGGATGTTTCACCGCGCTGCCGAAGACGAACGATGTGTCTCCTTGCGCGTGCACGTCGATGACATCCTCACCTTCCGCGAACACGGCGAGCTCCCCGGCGCCAACTTCTTTGGACGCGAGCAGGTGTCCCCTATCTACCGCCAGCCACGCGACGTTGTGACCGCGCGGCGGCGTGTAGCGCCAGTGCTGTCCGTCTTTGAGGCGAACGTGAAAGTAGTTGATGTCCTGCGGCGCGCGGATCGGACTGCGCGCGCGGCCATACTGACCGAGCAGGACGCGCACCGGACCGTCCTGCTCGACGGCCGCTGCCGGGACGTATTGACTCTCTGGCCTCGAGTTTTCTTCCGCTGCGGGCAAAGCCACCCACAGCTGGAACGCGCGCAGCGGTGTGCCTTCGAGCGGACCGCCGTCATGCCAGACGCCGTTACCCGCCTTCATCCATTCGAGGCCGCCCTCGGTCACCTGCCCGCTTTTTCCCGTGGTGTCCTCGTAGGCGAGACCGCCCTGCAGGACCACCGTCAACGTAGCGATGCCCGAGTGCGGATGAATACCGAACATCGGCCGACCCGTAAATTTCGCTTCCGCGTGATCCAGGAATACAAATGGCTTGATCAGCTCGCCGACATCGGAGGGGCTGGCGAGTCGCGTGATGGAGCCGTGGCGATGCCCACCGGTGAGATGCACGATTTCGCGCACCGGGGCAGAAATCGCCGGCACTGGGCTGCGCTCAAGGGTTGCTGTGTGGCTCATGGAGATCTCCAGTTCCGGTGACGTGACGGAACAATAGGGACTCGCACACCATCTCGGAAGCCTATATATTTCGATTCAACCCATCGTCAAAGGCGATACACCATGCTCGACGGAGTCACCCTGGATCAGCTGCGGACATTTGTTGCGGCGGTCGATGAGGGCAGTTTTTCAGCGGCGGGCCGCAAGTTGCGACGCGCGCAGTCGGTGGTGAGCCAGACACTCGCGAACCTCGAGGTGCAACTCGGGGTGAAATTGTTCGATCGCTCGGCGCGTTATCCCGAGCTCACCGAGCAAGGTCGCAGTCTGCTCATCGATGCGCGGGTGATTGCGAACTCGATCGACGGATTCAAAGCCAGGGCTCGCGCGATGCGCGAAGGTCTCGAGCCCGAGCTCGCAGTAGCGATTGACGTGATGTATCCCATGGACGCGGTGACCAAGGCCGCAAGTCACAGCCGCAAGAAATATCCGCACACCTCCCTGCGGTTGTACGTGGAAGCGCTGGGTGGAGTCATCAAGCCGGTATTGGACCGAAGCTGCAGCATCGGCGTCATCGGCTCGCTGCCCCTCGTTCCGGATGAACTACACGCCGAGCCACTGCTCGACATTCCTTTCGTCACGGTAGTTAGTCCAGACTATCCGCTCGCGGCGCTGCGCGGCACCATCCCGAAGTCGGTCATCGAAAAATATGTGCAGCTCGTATTGACGGATCGGACTGCGCTTACCGAAGGCCGCGATTACTCCGTGATGTCGCCGCTCACCTGGCGTCTCGCCGACCTCGGCGCCAAGCTTGCATTCCTGCGCGCCGGCCTCGGCTGGGGACATATGCCGCTACATATGGTCAACGCCGACCTCGATGCCAGGTTGCTGGTCAAGATCCGTGTCGAAGACGTAGCGCGAAACCCGGTGATGACGATGAAAGCGGTTTTTCGCAAGGACTCACCGCCGGGCCCTGCGGGACGCGCGTTCATCGCACAACTCAAAGCTTAGGAGCCTTCGATGCGTGCACGACTTCTGTTCACTTTGGCCTTGCTCGCGATTCTCACGGGTTGCGGTTCACTCACCCGCCTCGACGCAGTGCCTCCCTCGCTCACCGAAAAGGCAGTCATCCCCGGGATTCCCAACGCCCGCCTCTGGCCTGATCGCGATCTCAAGCCGATCATCGAGTTGGTGCTCGAGGATACGAACCATGAGATCGAAGCACTCAAGAACGATGGCAAACCCAGCGACCGGTTGCCACCGGCAAATATCCTGGCGATTTCCGGCGGCGGAGACGCGGGCGCTTTCGCCGCAGGAATTCTGTCGGGATGGACCATGCACGGTGATCGACCGCAATTCAAAGTCGTTACCGGCACCAGCGTCGGCGCCCTGATTGCGCCCTTCGCTTATCTCGGTCCGGAATACGACGAGACGGTACGCAGCGTCGCCGTCTCAGTCCGTGCCGAAGACATCTTCAACAGGCGTACCACGCTCGCGGGATTGGCCAGCGACGGCATGGCCAGCAGCGAGCCGCTGGCCCGGATCGTCGAGAAGTACGTGACTGCGGAAACGCTGGCCGCGATCGCGCGCCAATACGCGCGGGGGCGCGTTCTGCAGGTCGCGACCACCGATCTCGACGCCGGTCGCCAGGTAGTTTGGAACATGGGTGCGATTGCATCGAGCAACACGCGCGGTGCGCTCGATTTATTCCGCAAGATTCTCATCGCTTCAGCCAGCATTCCCGGCGCCGTCTCGCCCGTGATGCTCGACGTCGAGGTAGACGGCAAACGTTTTCAGGAAATGCATGTCGATGGCGGCGTGATCAGCCAGGTATTCCTGTATCCATCGCAGCTGCTGCAGAGATTTTCTGAAATCACCGGAAAGCCGTTCGCCCGCGTGTTGCACACCTACGTGATTCGCAACGGGCGCCTCGAGCCCGATTGGAACAATACCCCGCGCCGGACGCTCGACATCGGCGGACGGGCGATCAGCTCGCTGGTGCAAATGCAGGGGATCAGCGATGTGCAGTCGCTTTATCAAACCGCTCGACAGGACGGGGCCGACTTCAAGTTGGCATACATCGGGGCGGATTTTGAATCCCCGCACGCCAAGGATTTCGATCCTATCTACATGCGCAAGCTCTTCGAATACGGCCAGGCTCTCGGCGCCAGCGGTGAGGCGTGGCATACCGCGCCTCCCGGCGAGCAGAGGCGGCAACGTTGAGCGCAACGTTGCGTAGTTTGAGCACACGCACTTGCAGCAGGAGACTCAGTCAGATGCGATTCGAATCCAATAGAGCGGCGCAATTTTTCGCCTAACAATCAAATAGTGCCTTGATTGATACGTGAATATTGAGGGAGAGAGCGATTGCTCGCGGCTGGGGACAGCCGCTCGTCCCTCACTGCGTTCGGGACCGCACTTCGTGCGTCCAACTTTGCGCCGCAAAGTTGTCGAACCCATGCATTCCTATTTTCTCGGGTTCGAATCCCAGGGTAGGGAACCGCGAGATCTCAGAGAAGTGGCTCGCAATAAACCACTGCAAAATATTGGCGGAGAGAGAGGGATTCGAAATCGGGCAAGTGACTTTGCGGATCAGTAAGTTACTGAACGATAAACACCTGCCCGTCCCCTGCAATCCCCCAAAGCCCCCTTATTTGCCACCAAGCTTCCGCCGATCGTCAGCGCAGTTCGCCGCGATCGATCGCGAGCACGGTCTGCAGCAGCACATTCGCTCCGTTCGCCATGTCGGGTTGCGACGTGAACTCCTTCGGCGAGTGACTTATGCCGCCGACGCTGGGGACGAAGATCATTCCCGTCGGTGCGATGTGCGTGATCTCCTGCGCGTCGTGCCCTGCTCCACTCGGCATCGCCCGGTGCGAGAGATTCAAGGAGGTTGCGGCCTTCGCGATGAGGCGACGGATCCGCTCGTCGGTAGGCGCGGGCTCGGACGCGACCTTCAGCTCGGCGAAGGTGAACGGCGTTTGGCGGGCGCTGGCGATCTTGTCGGCTTCTGTACGAACGGCGTCGTACACAGCAACCATCTTCGCGGCGTCAAGATCGCGAATTTCCAGGCTCAGCACCACTTTGCCGGGAATCACGTTCGGCGCGCCGGGCTCTGCACGGATTCTGCCGACGGTCGCGACCTGCCGACCCTCCATGCTCGTCGCCACCCGATTCACGGCGAGAACGAATTCGGCAGCGCTCAACATCGCGTCGCGCCGACGATTCATCGGCGTGGTGCCCGCATGGTTCGGCACGCCTTCGATGGTGACATCCCACCAGCGAATGCCGACGATGCCTTCGACGACTCCGATATCGATGTCGCTCTCCTCGAGAATCGCGCCCTGCTCGATGTGCAGCTCGATGTACGCCTTCAGGTCGCCCGGTTTACGTCGCGCCTCGCCCAGACGATCCGGATCTCCGCCGATCGCGCGGATGCCGTCGCGAATGGTCTTGCCGCTATGACTGACGATAGCGAGTGCGTCGGGTTGGAGATTGCCGGCCATCGCCATGCTGCCGACCGTGCCGCCCTCCTCGTCCGCGAAAACGACGACTTCGAGCGAATGCTTCAGGCGAGTGCCGTGCTCCTTGAGCGTCTGCGCGACCTCGATCGCGCCGATCACGCCGACGTCGCCATCGTAGTTGCCGCCGCCGGGCACGGAGTCAGCGTGTGAGCCGATCATGATTGGGGACAGCTTGGAGCTGGCGCCGTCGCGCCGACCGAGGATGTTGCCTGCCGTGTCGATGCGCACTTCGAGCCCCGCCTCCTGCATGAGCTTCTTGATGTAGTCGCGGCCCGCGATGTCGGCGTCGCTGAATGCGACGCGGCTCACGCCTCCTTCGGGGTTCGTGCCGAATTTCGAGAGCTCGGCGATGTGTTGCTGGATGCGGTCGGCGTTGACAGCGGGCGATGACGGCTTGTCTGCAGCGATCGCCGACACTGACAGGCCGAGGAAACACAAGATTGAAAGGCTGACGTGGCGCATGGCCGCACTATAACGTGGAACCAGAAAAGCACTCGATTTGAACTGCGTGCGGCATACAAGGTGGTTAGCGCTCGCATCGATCCTCTGCGCGGCATGCGTCGCGCCGAAGGCTCGCGTCGACCCGCCCGAAAAGACGCCGCCGATCGTCACGCGACAGCGCGAGCAGTCCGAGGACGCGGGCGACAAGGCGCTGCAATCGGCGCTCGTACAGTTCAAGAACGATGCAGCGGTACGCGAAAGAGCGTGATTGGCAGATAAGCGTCCGGTCTCGGCACACTCTTGCTTGAAGTGTCCATCTGGGCTCCAAGCGGACACGACCTCCGCGCCGCTTATCGCCTAATCATGCGTCGCCTCGATCAATCGCAAGAGTGTGCCGAGACCGGACGCTTTCGCGGCAAAAGAGGAGAAGCGGTTTGAGGTATCGATCGCAATTAGCGCGAAACTCGCGCTGACTTGTCGATGGCCACTTGAGAAAATTACGCTGGCCAACTCTAAGAATTGGCGGAGAGAGAGGGATTCGAACTCGGGCGAGTGACTTTGTGGATCAGCAAGTTACTGAGCGATAAACACTTGGCTGTCCCCTGCAATCCCCCAAAGCCCCCGTATTTGCCACCAGATTTGCCACCAGATCTGTATCTATTCGGATACACTCTGCGCCGGTGAACAGCTTAATCGCAACGCCGGATTTCGAGCAGTGGCTCGGAAAATTGCGCGATGCGAAAGGCAAGGCTCGCATCCTCGCGAGATTGGATTCCGCGGCACTTGGCAACTTCGCTGACTGCCAGTCTGTCGGGGACGGCGTGCGCGAAATGCGGATTCACTTCGGGCCCGGTTATCGCGTGTACTTCACGCGACGTGGCGCGTTCGTTTACGTGCTTTTGATTGGCGGCGACAAGTCGACTCAGAAGCGAGACATCAAACGCGCGCTCAAGATGGCGCGGGAGTTGAAAACATGACTGCGAAGAAGAGAAAGGCGAAAGCAGCGGTGGCGGGTCAACTCGCGCCGTTCGATGTGTCACGCTACCTCGACAGCGAGACGGTGATTGCCGAATATCTGGCCGCCGCTCTGGAAGACCCAAACCCCGATATGTTTCTGCGCGCTGTTGCAAATGTCGCCAAGGCGCGAGGCATGGCTACCGTGGCTGAAGCGTCGGGGCTCGGACGGGAAAGCTTGTACAAAGCGCTCGCCCCCGGGGCGAAGGTTCGTTACGAGACGGTGCGAAAGCTGGTGGATTCGCTCGGTGTGAAGCTGACTGTGATCACGTAGCAGAGCGATCTGTCAGATCGGGAGCCATGCACCAGCGGAATTCGTCAGCGCACCCGCCCTTGATGACAATACCAGGACCTCGAACCATCTACGAAACGCTGCGCCCCGGGCACTTGCTGGT
>Ga0137409_10009214_pt1 | contig 10049 bp, 8 predicted proteins | sample CZODoug1_16funga_FD_122059 | JGI IMG/M metagenome (GOLD analysis project Ga0137409, IMG submission 122059) | Vadose zone soil fungal communities from Angelo Coast Range Reserve, California, USA - CZODoug1_16fungal (Hybrid Assembly) | ecosystem: Environmental > Terrestrial > Soil > Vadose zone...
CTCGCCGTCTGTGGGAACGGCACGCGCTCGCGACGGCCTTCGAACGTCCCCATGAAGAACGTCCTGCCGCGGACGATGGGGCCGCGGATCGTCGCGCCGTACTGGTTGGCGATAGACGGCGGCTTCGGCTCTCCCTGTGAATTGTTCAGCGTGTTGTTCGCGTTGAAGGCGTCGTGCTTGAGAAAGTTCCACGCCTGGCCGCGAAACGTCTCCTTGATTCCAGCGGCAATGATCGCATCTTCCAGGGCCCTGAGGTGCTCGCACGTCATAAAACCCTCCATCGGCTTAGGGTGGGCAGCTTGAGAGACACCAGGCACTACCGTGCCCGGCTACAAGATTGTAACGTCCGGATTGTAGCGTCAGGCGGGGCTATGACCTTACCATGCCTGATGGCTGCTCCCTGATCTGCATTACAATCTCCGGCGGAGCCTTTCACGTTCATGCCTAAACGCCTCTTTCTTCTGATTGCCGTTCTTGCGATTGCTGTTCTTGCCATCTCCGCCGCTGCGCTCGCTCAATCGAATGCCGCGCCATTCGACGTCCTCATCCGCAACGGCCACATCATCGACGGCACTGGCTCACCGTGGTACTCAGGCGACATCGGCATTCGTGGCGGCAGAATCGTCGCAATCGGAAAACTGAGCGACGCGCAACGCGCCCGTACCATTGATGTCCACGGCTTGGTGGTTGCTCCTGGCTTCATCGACATGCTGGGCCAGTCTGAACTGACGATCCTGGTGAATCCCCAGCTGCCTTCGAAGATTTACCAGGGCATCACGACCGAGATTACGGGGGAGGGTGATTCTGCCGCGCCGCTGAATGAGGCCATCATTCAAGCCAACCGCCACAAGTACGATCACTATCACATCACGCCGGACTGGCGCAGCTTTCAACAATACTTCGCCCGCTTGGAAAAACAGGGGATGGGGATCAATTTGGCAAGCTACGTCGGAGCCACCCAGGTCCGTCGCATGGTACTGGGCGATGACGACAAGCAGCCGACACCCGCGCAACTGGACCAGATGAGGGAACTGGTGCGACAGGCCATGCTCGAAGGCGCTGTCGGAGTCTCATCATCACTGGAGTACTCGCCCGCTCCTTACGCGAAGACTGAAGAGTTGATCGCCCTGGCTTCGGAGGCCTCGAAATTCGGCGGCATCTATGCCACGCACATGCGCAATGAGAGCAATAGCGTGCTGGCTGCGATCGACGAGGCATTGCGCATCGGGCGGGAGGGTCACATCCCAGTTGAGATCTGGCACCTTAAGGTCGCAGGAAAGGCCAACTGGGGACGCATGCCGGAAGTCGTCGCAAAAATCAATGCCACGCGTGCCCAGGGGATGGACGTCAGCGCCGACACCTATGCCTACACCGCATGGTTCAACGATTTCTCGGCATTCGTACCGGCTTGGGCACACGACGGTGGCAATGCCAAGCTAGTCGAACGTCTTAAAGATCCGGCGATGCGTGCCCGCATTCGCAAGGACATGATGACTCCGTCGAACGAATGGGACAACGAGTGGGAGGAGATCAGCGGCCCTCAGGATATCTTGATCGGCGTGGTGAAAAACCCCAAGTTGCTTCCCCTGCAAGGCAAGAGGCTGTCCGAGGTTGCAACGCTGCAAAACAAAGACCCCATGGATGCACTGTTCGATCTGTTGATTGAAGATAACGCCTTGACCGAGGTCGCTGTCTTCGGTATGTCTGAGCCGGATATCGTTCTTGCTCTGCAGCAGCCGTGGGTAGCTTTCGACAACGATTCATCCGGTACCTCGCCGGAGGGAATTTTGGGTCAGGAACACCCTCACCCGCGCGCCTACGGCACCTTCCCTCGCATCCTGCGCAAATACGTTCGCGAAGAAAAGAGGCTCACGCTGGAGGATGCCATACGAAAATTCTCCGCACTGCCGGCGCAGCGTATGCGCCTGACCGACCGCGGCGTGCTGAAAGCAGGGATGTGGGCCGATGTTGTGGTCTTCGATCCCGCCACTATTCGTGACCTGGCTACCTTCGAAAATCCAAACCAGTTGTCGCAAGGGATGGAGTACGTTTTAGTGAATGGCGTTGCGGTGATCGATCAGGGCAAGCAAACCGGGGCGCTGCCGGGTAGAGTCCTGCGCGGAGCAGGCTATGCGCAGTAAAGCTTAAGCGAGTTCCAGAGCGGAAGGACCGCGTGTAAATAGTCCGAGGGAGCGTGGACTCATTTTTGGGAAATGCTTACTGTATGTGGCCCGATCGTCGCTGCGTCCACCCGGGCCGGCAACGCAAATCGCGAGTCCAGGCCGATATTCGGGTATCTCGGCTTGAGGTATTTCTCCACGAACAGTTCCAGGACGAATTGGGGAACCTCGACGCCATCCAGGGAGACCGAATCCACGTGAACCAGACCTTCTCCCTTGGCGCCGTACGCGTGGGCGGTAACTACCGCGTCATGCAATCCGCTGAAAATGGAGAGCAGAGGGTTGTAGGAATTCTTGCCCGTTTTCAACTGATCGAAATCAACCCGTGAAGTCCCAACCACTATTCCGGGCTGTTCCTGGAAAACCACTGACTTCACTCCCGCAGGGAGCTTGATCTCGCCTGACGCGAAGTAAGCATTAGTCTCCTGCTCGGTGAACTCTGTGGGCGAGGGATCCGGGTGCTGCTGCGCCCCGTTGCTCTGCACGTGCTGCAGCTTGCGCTCGAAGTTCGCCAGCGGTGTGGAGCTCGCAGCAGAACGGGTCTGAGCCGGAGAATGCGGACTCACAAGCAGCCAGCCCGTCACGGCGAAAAGAAAGGCGCAGCAGGCCTTCATGGTTTGAGCGCGGCCTGAGTGTCGGGAGTCGTACTGACAGCTACGCGGGGCTGGTCGACCGTGCCGGTGATGCTGAAGCCGGGGGCTCCATCGCGTGCCAGTTTGAAATCCAGAACTCGACCCAGGGATGCTGTGCCGCTCAACTGGTAGATGCCGCCAGGAGTCTGTAGTTTGCCTTGATCGATCTCGAACTTCCCAGCATGCAGCAGCAACCGTCCCACGAAGCGGCTGATCCGCAGCGGAGCGCTTTCTCCAGCCAGCGTGAGGTGGGGCAGCGAACCCTCGCGAGTCTCGACCTGGAAGGCGGCTTCGGCGTGGGAAAGCAGTTCCGCTCTCGTCCAACCAGCCGAGTCGGCACGATACTCTACATTTGTGGTTCCGGTGATCCAGTCGTCGTGCATGGCTTCCGCGAGTTGCCCCAACGCAACTTTTTCGAGAGAGCCGTTGCCGTGATAGGTCGGGGGATTGACCGTGAAATCCACTCGCCATTCGCCGGTGTGGCGTCCGCCCAGTACTTCGCCACGCAGGTTCGAAAGTTGAAGGCGGCCCTGCTCGAGTTCGATCTCGGCCGAGACCCGGTTCGCGACCAGGTTGTGAATCACCACGCGACTTGCCGTGAGCTTTCCGACCGCGTGTAAAGATGCCAGATAGGGTTTGGATTGCGCCGGCGACGACAGAAAGCGATACCAGGGCTCGTTTCCGGGCAGCTCACTCACCAGACCGCTCAATTCATCGGTCACAAGCTCGTCAGCGTGAAGACCAAAGCGTATCGGACAAGCCTGCGGCTTCTCGCATTGTCTGGGAACTGTCAGCGACCCGCGCCACGTATTGCCGGCCAGGGAAGCGGACAGCTTGCTGACTTCAGTGGTGTTAGGCGTCAGCTCAATACCGGCCGACAGAATCTCCACCGGCGAATTCAGGCCGCGGACCCGGGCGTGGACGGAATGCAGTTGTGCCGTGCCGGTCACTGCGGCAGCGGCAAATCCAGCCCAGCCACCGCCAATGTGAAGACTGATGCGGGCCTCTCCGCTGGCAGCGGGCTGAGGCGCCGGCAATCCGATTGTGCGCGCCACTTCCAGCAAACGCTGCACCTCGGCGTCCCCCTGCACCAAGAAGTTGTAACCGGAACGAGAAACCTGGCCACGCACGGTAGCACCGGTGGTTCTGCCCAACGCCAGACTAAACGGGCCAACCTCCACCCGGGGATCAATTCTGGCCGGGATGGCCGAGCTGCGGCTGCGCTCGGCGCCTGGTTTCTTCCCACGATCGTCGCTCGAAGATGAGGATATGGTGAAAGGAATCTTGTCAAGCGCGAGCCTGGTATTGGTGAGAAGAGATCGCACGTTTAACGCCAGCACTTCGCCGCCGCCCTGCCAGGCCGGCCCCGCGCCGGTCGAGGCGCCCGGGCGCTGCAACGTAATGCTTGCGTTCAGTTTGCCGGCCGCAACAATATCTGCGGGCACATTCTTTTTCACTCGCCGCGCGAATTCCACCATTGGCTGGACGGGCAGGTTCCGGACGAGCATGGTCAAATCGTAGGCGCGAGAACCGGGCATGGGGGCAACGCTGCCGTTCAGGGTGATGCCTCCATCACCGACCGGGGCGCGACATGCCAGCCCGGAGAGAACGTGATTGGCAGAGCTGTAATGACCGCTACATCGCGCTGCCAGCCGGAGTGCCGGATCACCGGAAATGTCAAAGCGGTGGAAGTCTTCGATGGAGCCCTCGCTTTCAACCGTCAGATTCTTGGGCGTGCCCGTGAGCTGAGCCGAAAGCCTGACGCCGCCTCTCCATCCCTTGTCCTGTCCCAGCGCCAGCTTCGTCACTTGTCCCAGTTGGGCCCCTTCCCACTGCAGCGCGAATTGCACGGGAGTCTCGTGCAGATCGGCCGAGCGTTGCCACGACCCATCCATCGCGAGCAGGCCGGTGTCGCTCAGGTTGAAATCGGTCCGCATCGGTTGGGCTTTTAATCGCATGCCCCAGGTATTCTCAGAATCCTGCCACAAAGCGAAATTGGCTTCTGTGAGGGCGTAGGGTTTCTTTTCCTGTCCGAACTTGAAGTTGATACGGCCGTGGTCGGCCTCAATGTAGGGGAAGCCCGGCCGGGCTTCGCGGCGCGTCTTCGACGTAGGCGCAACCGGAGTGCTGGCAGCGCGCTCCACCAGCTTTTCCAAGTTCCAGCGGCCTTCGCTGTTTCGCACCAGGTTAATACTGGGCTCGGTTAGACTGAGGCGGGCAATCTCCAACCTTCCTCGCAACAGCGAACTCACCCGCACGGTGGCCATAACATCAGACGATTGCAGCACCGGCTCGGCACCGAACTCGGGGTCTTCATGGACTACAAAATTCTCCAGATCGAAACAGGGTTGGGGCAACAGGCGAATAGTCACCGATCCCACGTCCACGGGGCGCCCTAACGCCAGGCTGATCGATCGCACGATTCGCGTGCGCAGCCGTTGCGCCCCCGGGCGCACCAGAAACAGCGCCAGCACCAAAACCATGCCGGTAAGCACCTTGCCGCGACTGGACCGAAAAAATTTCAACGAACCACCTTCAACGTGCGCCGCCAGCGGGTCAGGTCGAAGAAATGGATGGCCACGTGCGCCAGAAATCCTACTCGCTCGCCAATCCCTGTATGCAGATATTGGTTCGGCGGCGTCTCGAACGACCAGTAAATGAACATGGGTCTCCCGATCACATTTTCCTTCGGGATAAATCCCCAGTAGCGGCTGTCGTAACTTACATCGCGATTGTCTCCCATCGCGAAATAGCTGTTGGAAGGTACGACGATGTCATCACCCTGGATGTATTGCGCCAAATTCTGTTGCCAGTCCGGAAACAGGCGGTTGTAGTCGGACGGCGGCACGGCCGGGAAGTTGTCCCGATATTCGTTCGGTCCTTCATCGCTGTTGTGAATAACGTAAGGCTCGTCGAGCTTTTCTCCGTTGCGAAACACGACGCCGTTGCGCAGATGGATGCGATCTCCGGGAATCCCGATGACCCGTTTCACCACGTAAAGGCCCGGCTCAGCGGGCGAAAGAAAAACCACGATATTCTGGCGCTGTATTTCCCGGTAGGGAAGCAGCGGCCCCATCCAGTGGGTGGCCGGAGCGAACAGGACCCGGTTTACGAAGACATGGTCGCCGATCAGCAGTGTGTTCTCCATGGAACTGGAGGGGATTTCAAAGGCCTGCAGGACGAAGGTGATGATGAACAGTCCGGTCACCAACACCGCGGCCAGCGAGGCCAGGAACTCCACGGTGGTCTCGCGCGGCTTTTCTTCCGGCTTGTTTTCTTTTTTAGGTACTTGCTTAGGCACTGGACCTTTCTCGCTCGGAGACTCTATTTGCGCCCTATCGAACCACTCGAAACGTGCGGTCCCACCGGGTCATTTGGAACAAATGGGTCGCGGCGTACGCGAAGTGAATGAGTTTATCACCGGGGCTGGGGGAAGTTGGCATCTCCTGGTCCGCGTTTCGGACCGACCAGTAGATCAGCAACGGACGTCCGATGACATTTTCGTGGGGCACGAAACCCCAATAGCGGCTGTCCAGGCTCTCATCCCGGTTATCACCCAACACAAAATAGTTTCCTTGCGGAATAATCAGTTCGCCGTCCTCGACCAGTTTCTTCATCTCCAGCCACCAGCCCCCTTCGAGGCCAGGGACGGGAAGGTCCAGCCGCGGGAACTCGTCGCGGAAGGTGTCGTGGGCAGCGGAACTGTAGCGGACATAGGGTTCCCGCAGAGGATGGCCATTGACATAGACCTGCCGGTTAATCAGGCGGACGCGGTCCCCGGGCACGCCGACCACCCGCTTCACAAAATGCTGGGTGGGATGGATGGGGTAGCGAAAGACGATCACGTCTCCTCGTCGCACTTGCTTGTAGGGCATGAAGAGGTCCCAGGAAGCGCCTCCGCCGTAACGCAGCTTGTCGACCAGCAGATAGTCCCCGATCAGCAGCGTATTCTCCATGGATTCGGAAGGAATCTGGAAGGCCTGCACGATGAAGGTGATGACAAAAACGGCGATGACCACCGTCGCCAGCAACGACTGCAGCGAACTAAGGTTATCTGCCTGCGGAGGTTTCACCTTCATTTCTACTTCTTCCATGACAGTCACTAGGCGTGTTCGCTGCGCTTCTTCGTACCGTTCGGCTCGACGGCCAAGCTGCTGAGATATTCCAATACCTGGCGGGCGGCGTCCTGCTCCGCATTCTTCTTTGTAGAGCCATCGGCCCGGCCCACAAATTCCGCTTTGCCGCCGTTGTCCAGCGGTTGCAAGCGCGCCTCCACCGTGAAAGTCTTGCTATGCTCCGGACCGCGCTCCTTTACTAACGTGTAGGTGGGTTGAGGTCTTCCGGTGGCTTGCAGCTTTTCCTGTAACGCCGACTTGTAGTCCGTGACCGGCAGACTACTGCCCTGAGATGCGATCCGTTCCAGCTCCGGCAAAACGATGGTCCGCAATACCAGTTCGCGTGCAGCATCCAGTCCGCCGTCGAGGTAGATGGCTGCCAGAACCGCCTCGAGTGCATCCACCAGCAGGGCCGTCTTGTTGCGGCCACCGCTTTTCTCCTCACGTGGGCCCAGGTTCAAGTAATGCCCTAACTCCAGTTCCTGGGCCACTCGAATCAGATGCTTTTCGCTTACCAGGTGGGCCCGGAGTTTGGAGAGTTCTCCCTCACGAAAGCTGGGGAACCGGTTGCACAGCTCCTCGGTAGTAACAAATCCCAAGACGGCGTCGCCCAGGAACTCCATCTGCTCATTGTCGCCCACCCGGGGGCCGCCGGCTGCCTGCAGTGCTTCCAGCTCCCTCGCCTGAGAACTATGGGTCAAGGCCTGCTCCAGCAGTTCCGGCCGCTGGAAGCGGTAGCCCAGAGTTGCCTGCAACTGCGCAATGTCACGCGGTTTCATGATTGTGGTGATTGGCGTCGGACATCGGACTTCGGACCTCGGCAAGTCCCTGAGGCTGGAGTCCGAGGTCTGGTGTCCGAGGTCAGAGGTCTGGTCTTCGTACTAATTCTTGGGCGCTGGGTTCTGCGCGCTCGCAGGCGGCTTTCCGGCAGGGGCGCCCCCGGTCAGCTGAACCAGGCGATCGCGTTCGTTGCGTGACAAAGTGGCCAGGGTCGAGCCCTGGTTGGCCTCCGTCATTTGCACGGCCTGATTGGCATACTTCAATGCTTCAGCATACTTTTCCTGCTTGTCCAGCGAGAGCGCCAGGCGCAGCACCGCCAGCGGGTCGAGCTGGGAAGGGAAGGCATCCATCGATTTGCGAAAGTAGCCTTCCGCGTCAGAATACTTCTCCCGGGTGTACTGGATTGTGCCCAGCACGTAGTAGGCGTTGGAGCGCAGGAATCCTTTGTAGGCGTCGATCTTGTCCTGTGGGGTACCGGGCGGGATGGTGATGTCGGCCTCAACCGTTTCCAGTGCATGCTGCGCCAGTTTGGTCCCTTCGTCCAGGCGTTGATCCTTGTCCAGATCGCTCTCCCGCGTGCGCTCGGCCAGGACCTGGGCCACACCCACCAGCGCCTCTGGATCATCGGGATCGATTTTGAGTACTTTGCGTCCCATGTCCATCATCTTGTCGGAACCGTTTGCAGCTTGATAGATGTGCATGGTGTTCCGGTAGAGGAGGATTCGCAGCTCGCTGTCTGGGAACTTGGCAGCGAAATCATCCGCCGCTTTTTCCAGGGTCGGGCCGTCGGTGTTGGCGGCCGCCACTTTGTAGGCGTCAAACTCCGCCTGGGTCTTGGCCTGGGGCGGGCGCTTGCCTTGGGGCGGAGGGGTTGTGGCCGCGGCACCTGCCGGCGCGGGAGGCGTCTGGGTTTGCGCCGATACGAATGTAGCCAGAGCCAGTATCACGACTAGCATCGCTGCTTGCTTCATGCTCTCTCCTTGGGCAAAAGTACAGTTCATCCTGCTCGATGACGGCAGCCACACTCTACTGCGAACGGCGGGTAGGCTCATAGGGTTTCTGTAGTCCCATTTCGGCCGCCGCCTTGGCTTCGGGCAACCCGGAGCCCGCGGTCACAGCCGCCCGGTATTGGTCGATCGCCGCCTCTCGGTCTTCCTGCAAATCGAAAATTCTTCCCAGATAAATATGGGACCAGGCCAGCACCTTCGGTTCATGCGCCACTTCCAGAGCGCGTTCAAAATAGTTTCGCGCCCCCTGCATGTCCGAGTTGTGAGTGGCGACTTCCGCCAGAATGAAAAGCGCCCGGCCCTGGTCTTCGTTCTTTTCGTCGAGCGCCTGTTGCGCCAGTTTTTGCGCGCTCTCGGAATCGCCTGCCGAAAGCTTCTGCTCGGCGGCGACCAGCAATTTGCTCTGTTGCGGACGTGAAAGATGCAACAGTTCGGTGTCGGAAGTAGACGCAAACGTCACCTGGGTTGCGCGCCTCCGTTCCTTTCCCACATCGATGCCGCTCACCAGATCGCCATACGCATTGCTGAGGCTGGCCGGGTCCTTCTCAAACCGCAGCAGCGCTTCATAAAAATACGTCGTCAGGATGAAACCCTGCTTGGCTGAATTCTGGACCGCCTGCAAACGCTCCGCTTCAGGCGCCTTCTTCGATCCTGCGGTGCGCGCCTCGATCGCCCGGATAAGGCATTCAGTCAGCAGCAGGGAAGCATCGCTCTTGAAGCTCTGGTCCATGGGCGCCGCCTTGACGGTTTCGAGCAGAGGCGCCAGACGCTTCATGTTCGCCGGGTACTTCATGGCCATCGGATCCAGCAAATAGTGCAGGTAGGTATGCCGAATCTGCTCCATCTTGAGCCCTGCGCTGGGGCCCGGAGAAATCACCACATAATAGTCTGATCCGTAATTGCGGGCGTTGGTTTGTCCGGGCGCGCCCATGGGATCGACGTACACGGTAAAGTCCCGACCCAGGCGGGAGGACGACGGCAGCCTGGTCCGCGTCCTGGAGCGCATCCTCGACGTGCGGACGCGGCACAGCCGGCTCGCGATCAAGCTGCGCAACTACATGAACCTGCTTCCGATCGGCCGCTACAACCGCGACCTGATGGAGCTCGCGTTCGGCTTCCTCCTGGCCTCCCCCGAAGGACGCGGCCGCGCCGAGCAGTGGCTGGAAGACCCCCAGCGCTTCATCCGCGAAGCCGCCATCCGGGTGGAAGGCGTCATCGGGAAAGCCCAGAAATACCAGGCCGCCCTCCGCGCCGCCTGAGACCGCCTCCAAGAGGCCGTTGAATCCCCCCTCGTCCCTGCCCTAGAATCCAGGAATCATGAGCGAACCCGATCTC
>Ga0137409_10009215_pt1 | contig 10048 bp, 10 predicted proteins | sample CZODoug1_16funga_FD_122059 | JGI IMG/M metagenome (GOLD analysis project Ga0137409, IMG submission 122059) | Vadose zone soil fungal communities from Angelo Coast Range Reserve, California, USA - CZODoug1_16fungal (Hybrid Assembly) | ecosystem: Environmental > Terrestrial > Soil > Vadose zone...
TCGCATTCAATCCGAACACGCCGACGCCGCTACAACGCCGGCTCCGCGACCGCCTCAAGCGCCTGGGCGAAAGTCAGCCCTCGAAGTAGTTCAGTTCAATTCAGTTCCACACACGATAAGTTGTAACCTGCTCTGCATTTCCTGCGAGTTCGCGACTCGGCAGTCTGTATGCTACTCTGCGCCTCAATCCAGCGTGGACCTGCATAACGAAAAGATGGAGACAGACAGAGGCGCTTCAGCTCTTAAAACCGCGTGGAACTTCCTCCGGCAATTCTGGTTGCAGGTCGTAGCAATTTCCGCGGGCTTGTTAATCCCATGTTTTTGGCATCGACGCATTGAAGCTGGCGATCTTGGCAGCCACGTCTACAATGCCTGGCTCGCTCAGTTAATTGAGAACGGGCAGGCTCCCGGTCTCCACCTCGCCAGACAATGGAACAATGTTCTCTTTGATCTTCTGCTCCTAAGGCTTGGAAATTTGTTCGGGTTGGCAGCGGCGCAAAAGATATTGGTGCCGCTCTGCGTCCTGGTTTTCTTTTGGGGTGCCTTAGCTCTTCTTGCCGCCGTTTCGCGCCGACCGCCTTGGTTCTTGCTGCCGTGCCTCGCGATGCTCGCCTACGGTTGGACCTTCAATCTGGGGTTCTTCAACTATTATCTTTCGCTCGGTTTGGGATTCTTCGCGATCGCAATTGTCTCGGGCGGGAGCGGATGGGAGCTCATTCTCGCCGCTTTCCTTGCCGTCATTGTCCTCGTCGCGCATCCGCAAGGATTCGTGTGGCTGGCCGGTTGCGTCGGCTACGTTGTGCTGTGGCGTTTTTTGCCAGGTTGGTGGAAATTGGCGGTGCCAGGCGCCGCACTGTTGGCAGTTGTAGTGGCCCGCTTTTACTTGATGAAGCACTATGAGGCGTTCGGCGTATGGGAAATCTTTGGTCCCGGGGTCTACAACGGTACCGATCAAATCGCCTTGTACAGCGTCCGCTACTACATTTTGTCGGGTGTGGCGCTTGTGTTTGGCTTGGCGTGTTTCGTGGCGGAGGCAATTCGACGTTATTGGGCGCGGGAGCCTTGGGCGGACGTGCGCTTGCCCATGGAGTTGCATTGGTTTTTGGTTTTCACAATTTATGTTTTGCCTGACGTCGTTCGCATCCCGCTCTATTCAGGATGGGTTGGCGCACTGGCCCTACGGCTAACGACCGCGGCCGCAGTCATGGGGCTTTGCGTTTTGGCCGCAATGCGGCCACGAAAATGGCACACGCTGGGATTCGGAGTAATCGCCATTCTATTCTTCGCGTTCTTGTACCAGGACACCGCGAAGCTAAATCACATGGAGACCCAAATTGAACGCCTCATCTCGACCCTTCCGCCAGGCGAGCGCGTGGCCGCAACCATTTGGTCTCCGCCGGATTCCCGGCTGCCCTTTATCGTTCACATGATGGATCGCGCCTGCGTCGCCAGGTGCTTCAGCTACCAGAATTACGAGCCACCCTCGGGTCAATTTCGAGTACGTGTCGACGAAGACGGCAGTCCTCTCAATACCGACGATTCAGACGCCTCGCAGCAGATGGAAGCGGGAGAATATGTCGTACAGCCAGGCGATTTGCCGATGGCCCAAATCTATCAGTGCGACGAGGATGACGTGACGCAACTGTGCGTCCGGCAGTTATCGGCAGGCGAGGCCAACGGGCGTATCGGCTACCACCCGCCGAAAGATTGACTGAATCCCCGTCGACCGCCGCTCACCCCCAACTGGGAGACAAATTGGCTCTTGTAGCAGGCCAATCTCGTGTAAAATTGGCCTTAGGGAGAGCCAATGCTTCCTGTCCACCTGCAGCCGGAAAGCCACGTTCCTCTTTACGTCCAACTGCGCGACCAGCTTCGTGCCTTGGTACATGCGGGCGACCTTCGCCCCGGTGACCGTATTCCCGCCAGCCGCGAGCTGGCAATTATGCTCGGCGTGCATCGCACCACGGTGGCCAATGCCTACGCCGAACTCGAGTCCGAGGGTCTGATTCAAGGTCATGTCGGCCGCGGCACCTTTATCAAAGGGAATGGAAATGGACTGAAATTGAGTCCGCCGGCTCCACCCGTGCTAAACGGTGGCAACGGCATCCGTTGGGAACTACTCTTTGCTGACGAGCGCGGCGAAGAAGTCCTCACCCGTTTAACCGCCAGCGCTCCCGAGAACGCTCTCTCGTTTGTGATGGCCCGGCCAGCGCAGGAATTTTTCCCCATCGAGGATTTGCAGGTTTGCGTCAACGCCGTGTTGCGCCGCGAAGCGACCGACGTGCTCAACCTCGGCCCGTCTGACGGATATGCCCCTCTGAAAGAGGCGCTACTCGATCTTTTGCAACAAGACGGCATTCCCGCGCGTGATGAAAATCTCTTGATTACCGACGGTTGCCAGCAATCGCTCGACCTCATCAGCAAAGCCTTTGTGCGCCCCGGAGATTCTGTCATTCTCGAAAATCCGACGTATCCCGGCGCGGTAGCAATTTTTAGTGGCACGCGCGCGCGCTGCCTCGGCGTACCCATGCGCACCCATGCGGAGCCCGGAACTTCGCTGGGTTTGGATTTGGAGGCATTGGAAGCCACGTTGGCGGCCAATCGCGTCAAACTAATCGTGCTAACTCCAGACTTTCAGAATCCGACCGGCACATCAATGCCCTTGGCCTCGCGCAAAAAAGTGCTGGAGTTGGCTTCGCGGCACCAGGTTCCCTTGGTGGAAGATCATATCTACGCGCGGCTGCACGCCCGCGAAGACCGCATTCCTTCGCTAAAGCATTTAGATCGTTCCAACATCGTCATCCACATCGACAGCTTCGCAAAAGTCGCCTTTCCGGGGCTTCGGGTCGGTTGGATCGTGGCCCCTGCTTTGGCCATCGAGCGGTTGCGCGTCGTGAAGCAAACAACCGATCTGCACACCGATCAATTGGCGCAGGCCACGCTCGCCGAATTCTTGCGGCGCGGAATGTTCGCCAAACATGTAGCCAAAATGCGCAAGGTTTACGCCGCGCGCCTGGTGGCGCTGGACGAAGCGCTGCACAAGCACATGCCCGAAGAGACGCGCTGGACTCGTCCCGAAGGCGGCATGTGCCTGTGGCTGGAATTGCCTCTGGGGTTTGATGCCAGCGAACTGCTGATTCATTCCAAAGAGCGCGGAGTACTCTTCGCACCGGGCCGTTATTTTTATGCGCAAAACCCTCTGCCCAATACGCTGCGACTGGGTTTCGCCGGTTTGGACGAAAAGCAGATCGCCCGAGGCGTTGCGACCTTAGCGGAATTGCTACGCATCGAAATGCGTAAGCGCCAGCGCGGTGTGCGCCGTGCCGAGCGCAGCCGCGTTGCATTAGTGTGACGCATCCGCCGTGACCTTGGCAGAGAGGAATCCGAGTGAAGAGCACAGAGACGACATCTGAAAGAAGCCAGTCGACTACCACGCTGGCGCCCAATCCAGAGAATCTCTGCTTTGGGTGCGGCGGTGCGAATGACGACGGGATGAAACTGACCTTCGTGCAAGACAATGAAAGGCACAAGATCATTGGCCGATTTGTTCTGGGCGAGCGGTACCAAGGCGGTGGCGGCATGGCGCATGGCGGAATCATCGCCACGCTGCTGGATGAAGCGATGGGGAAAGTCTGCCGTTTTCGAGAAGTCCGCGCCGTGACGGCGCAGCTTAACGTGCAGTATCTGAAACCCGTGAGCGTGCATGACGAAATTATCGTGGAAGGCTGGGAAGAATCAGAGCAGAAAGGTCGAAACTTGTTTCACGTCGGTGAAATACGAAATGCAGCCGGCGAAGTTCTGGCCCGCGGGCAGGCGCGGTTTGTGATTATCAACAACCCCGGAAAAGTCTAGTTACGAAGGCGCGGAGTTTCAGAAAAGGATTTCGAGAGGAGAAGTGAAATGGACTCTAAAAAAGTGAATGGCAGCGGCAACGGGACCAATACCGCCAATGAATGGCGCGTGAAAGTCGGCTTGGCCGAGATGCTCAAAGGCGGCGTGATTATGGACGTCACCAATGCCGAGCAAGCCCAAATCGCGGAGAAAGCCGGCGCGTGCGCGGTGATGGCGCTGGAGCGTGTGCCTTCGGACATTCGCAAAGAAGGGGGCGTGGCGCGCATGGCCTCCATCAAAATCATTCGCGAGATCATGAAGACCGTGACCATTCCGGTGATGGCCAAAGTGCGCATCGGTCATTTCGCTGAAGCGGAAGTTTTGCAGGCGCTGGAAGTCGACTTCATCGACGAAAGCGAAGTGCTGACGCCCGCCGATGAAGAAAATCACGTATGGAAGCACGATTTCCGCGTCCCATTCGTTTGTGGTGCGCGCAATTTGGGCGAGGCATTGCGGCGCATAGCCGAAGGCGCGGCCATGATTCGCACCAAAGGTGAGGCCGGTTCTGGCAATGTCGTCGAGGCCGTGCGTCATATGCGTACAATCGTGAGCCAGATGAAGCGCCTCACTACCATGCGCGACGATGAATTGATGCATCAGGCAAAAGAGCTCGGCGCGCCCATCGACCTGATTCGCCAGATTGCCAAGACCGGCAAACTGCCTGTCCCAAATTTTTCCGCGGGCGGAATTGCCACCCCTGCTGACGCAGCGCTCGTCCGTCGTCTCGGCGCCGAAGCTGTATTCGTAGGCTCAGGAATTTTCAAATCCAGCGATCCGGAAGCGCGCGCGAAAGCCGTAGTAAAAGCAACAACTCACTTCGATGATCCCAAGGCCGTCTTGGAAGCCCACGAAGAACTTGGCGAAGCCATGCGCGGCCTGGATGTGCGGCAACTTGAAGAAAAAGATCTGCTATCGACACGCGGATGGTGAGCACCCATCTAGGGCAGGGAATTCAAGCGATGAAGATTGGAATTCTGGCGGTGCAGGGAGACTTCGCGGCCCACGCGGCGATGCTCGCGGGAATGGGCGTCGAAACGGTGGAAGTGCGCGCCCCCGAAGATCTCGCGGATTGCGAGGGCTTGATTCTGCCGGGCGGCGAAAGCACCACTCAACTACAATTCCTGCAAGAAGAAGGCTTGTACGAAGCGATCAAGAAATTTGCCGCCGAAGACAAAGCTATTTTCGGCACGTGCGCTGGCGCGATTTTGCTGGCCACCGAAGTTAAAAATCCCCCCCAAGAGTCGCTGGGCCTGCTGGACATGACCGTCCTGCGCAACGGTTACGGCCGGCAAGTTCATAGCGATGTGGTCAGCGGACCCTCTACCTTAAAAAAAGACCCACTCGAAATGGTCTTCATTCGCGGGCCAATCTTTGAGCGTATTGGCCCGAACGTAGATGTGCTCGCCGAGTTCGCCGGCAAACCCGCCTTGGTGCAGAAGGCTCACATTCTGGCCGCGGCATTTCACCCCGAACTCACCGACGACACCACCGTCCACCAACATTTTCTTGAGCTTGTTGCAGAAAATTCCAATCGCCCCGCTCTCGCTCGATAACGCGACCTCTCCGAGGCAACCGCAAGCCGGTCAGGTCAGCTCTTACGTGAACTGTTCCTCAGCTTGTGAGAGACTTCCTATTAACGGTCGTTATGAAGACTAAGCGCGCAAAAGTGTTATTTATTTGCATCGGCAATTCCTGTCGAAGCCCAATGGCCGAAGCCATCGCATGGCAAGACGCATCCCAGGAAATCGAAGCGTCGAGCGCCGGATTGGCTCCGCTAGGATTCGTCGCTGCTATGACAACGCAAACGCTGATGAAGAATGGCTACGCCGCCGCTGGATTAACATCCAAGCCAATCGCCTTGGAGGCCTGGGAATCCGCCGATATCGTCATCAACATGAGCGGCCGGGCCAGCGAGTTCGCGTTTCGCAACTTCCGTGACCACGCGAAAATTGAGGATTGGGAGATCGAAGATCCCTACGGCGATTCCGCAAAATATCAGGGTACTTATGAAAAGGTCCAGCAACGCGTCGCGGAATTAGCCGGGCGCCTACGAAAGCAGTTTGCGGCTGAGGATGGCAGCGTCAAACAGTAGCAGTCCCTTCGTAGTGGAAGCTGATTGAGGAGATTAATTTTGCGGCGGGATAAGACCAGCGTTTCGCAGGAAGATTACCTCAAAGCCGTCTGGGAGATGCTCGAAGAGGACCAGACGCCCATCAGCGCACGCCTCGCCGAAGAACTCAACGTAACCCCGCCCGCAGTCACGGCAGCCTTGAAGCGCATGACCCGCGATGGTCATGTGCGCGTAGACCGCCTCGGCCGCATCGATCTTACGCGCAAGGGGCGGCAATTTGCCGAGCGCCTTGCCTTGCGCCATCAACTCGCGGAGATGTTGCTCACCGATGTCATCGGCCTCCCATGGTCGAAAGCCCACGACGAAGCCGAGCGCATGGAGCACGCCATTTCTCCCGAAGTCGAAGCGCTCCTGTTAAAGCGCTTTGCCGATAAGCAAAGCTGCCCGCACGGCGTTCCGATGCGCGGCGGCATAGCCAAGCTGCGCAAACAAGGGGCGGTTCTGTTGTCCGATCTGCGCGCCAAGGACAAAGCCGAAATCCTATGCGTCTACGAAAAGGATGCGCAGTTCCTAGCCTTCCTGGAAAATTTGGAACTGCGCCCCGAAACCCAAGTCGAAGTAAAAAAGCGCGAATACGACGAAACGATGACCCTGCGCGCCGGCGGCCGAACCATGCACCTCGGCAAGCCCGCCACCACCAGGATTTGGGTCCGCAGAATTGGCGCGTAGCCATTTGGAGTGCGGTAGCTTGCTTCCGCTTTCACGGCGTGAGCCGCGTTACCGGAAAACAGGCCAGATCTCGATCGAGCGCTCTGAGGGCACGGCGTAACCGATATATCTCACTGGAATCGCTTGCATTATTCCCAACTTGGGACTAGCGTAGGCGCACTCTAAAAGGCCAATTTTCCGCAAACTGGCCGTCTGTTCAAGGAATCCGCGATGAAGCAAACGAAGTTTTCAAGAGATCAGCGTGCCCACTGGCGCTGGCTGTTGTATGTCATCTTAGCTTTCACCGGCGGACTCCTCACCTTCGCAGGCGCCCGCGCCCAGCAGCGCGCCTCCGACGACGCCACATTCCGCAAGCTAATCGACGGCTACTGCGCCGCGTGGAGCTCCGGCAACGCCGACACGCCAGCCAAATATTATGCCAAGGACAACAGCCTCGTCTTTTACGATATAGCTCCGTTCTCTTATCACGGTTGGAAGGAATATCGCGACGGCGTTGAAAAAGGGCTCTTCGCCAACATGGCCAGCGGCAGTCTGACCGCAGGCAAAGACCTGAAAATTATGCGGCGCGGCACGCTGGCATGGACCACCGTCCCTATGCATTTTTCGGAAAAAACAAAGGATGGCAAAGCCGTCGAAGTAGAGATCCGCTACACCGGAATCTGGGAGAAGCGCGGTGCAAACTGGCTTCTCGTGCATGAGCACCTCTCAGCCCCGATGGGAGGCTAGCTGCTTGGAGGAAGTACAGGCGCTTGCCTGTATACGTAAGAATACGATGTGGAAGATGCTGCGTTACTACTGGATTGTCGCTCGCGGTTATCGCCTGAATCCCTGGAGAAGCCCGTACCTCCGCTGGAGGTTCGAGACATTTCTCGGACCTGAAGCCGCCGCTCTCGATGCCCCCAAATTCTTTCATCTGATGTGGAAATACCGCGATCAGATGGAGCGGTTCGTTGATTGGGCCGCTGAGCGCCGCCGATTCCAGCGCCGCCGCATTCAGATTTAACATTCACGCGTCGCAATCCCCGCGTCGCAATCCCCGCGTCGCAAAAATCTCCTGCTAAGAGAGCGTATAATTGAAGATGGAAGGGAGGATTCGTGGCGCAACTCAATATCCTCCAGAAAACAGAGGCTCTACACGAAGCGCGTTGGTGGGAACCGGAAGCCAATGGTCGCGTCCACTGCTATCTTTGCCCACGCCACTGTCACATCAATCCCGGCCAAGCTGGTTTCTGTTTTATCCGCATCAATGAAGGCGGCAAACTTTACAGCCTAGGATATGGCGCGCCCGCCGCCTTGCAAGTTGATCCCATAGAAAAAAAGCCGCTAAATCATTTTCTCCCTGGTACCCGCGTTTTCAGCATGGGCACCGCCGGCTGTAACATGGGCTGCTTCTTCTGCCAAAACTGGGACATTTCCAAATCCCGCCACGACCAGGTCCACTCGCAGCACGTTCCCGCTGAAGACGTCCCCTTGTTAGCCCTGCAACACGGCTGCGACTCGCTGGCATTCACCTACAACGAGCCAACCATCTGGGGCGAATACGTCATCGACATCTGCCAAGCCGCGAAACAATATGGATTGAAGCGGGTAATGGTTTCCAACGGCTACATCACCCGTGAAGCGTTTCACGACATCTACGACCACATCGACGCCGCGAATATCGACCTGAAAGCCTTCACCGAAAATTTCTACGGCAAGATTACCCTCACTCATCTGCAACCCGTGCTCGAAACGCTGCAGTGGCTCAAGAACGAGACCAATGTCTGGTTCGAAATCACCAATCTAATGATTCCTACGCTGAACGATGATCCCGCCGATACGCGCAAACTCGCCGATTGGATCGTCGCTCATCTCGGGCCCGACGTCCCCCTGCACTTCACCGCCTTCCATCCAGACTTCAAGCTCCGCGACAAACCGCGAACACCCCCGGAAACGCTGCACCGCGCCAGGCAAATCGCGAAAGATGCCGGCCTTCATTTCGTATATGAAGGAAACATTTACAGCGATGGCGCGCACACCAGTTGCCCCAGCTGCGGCACATTGCTTATCCGCCGCTCCTGGCACGACGTCACGGAGAACCGGCTGAGACACGGAAGCTGTCCACAGTGCGGCGCTGCAATACCCGGCGTCTGGAAAAACAACCCGAACAACGCGACCCTATCTGCGCAGCAGGCTACGAAAAAATACAGCCATCTCAATCTATAAGGGGATCTTTGTTTGGAGTGCAGCGGTCTGACCGCCGCTTTTTTAGCCTGCACCGCACCCATACGATTCCGAGACAAGCGCTTACCAGAGATGGTTGCCGAAAGCGTAGTAACCCGGTCCCACTCGCATAGAGTGATGCCACGCGATCGGAAAAACCCACCAAACCATCCCGCCTAGCACCGCCTGGCCCAGTGTTAGCGGCAGAATGTTCCGCTCGCGCGCAAACAGCCAGCACATAGCGAATCCGCCCACCAACGTCAAGGGCACCAGCACTGGGTTAGGCCAATGCAGCAAAGCAAAAATAACGCTCGCAAAAAGGGCGGCAACCATCGGTCGTTCCACCGCGTATAGTAAGCGGTCCATCAAATACGAATTCAGCGCGATTTGCTGCAGCAGGCAAAACGCAAAGTAGCCGAAGAATCGATGCGAATCCAAAAAATGCGCAGGCAGTCGATGGACCGCTCCTAAATACAGACCGGCCGCACCCAGCGCCGCAATGCAAACTCCAAAAACCACGGCCGCTTGTCGAGATGCGGGCCGCAGATTGTCGGCGCGCCAGCCCAGCGTTTTCGGCGTGTCGCGATGCAGCACGAAGCTCACTACCAGCCAGACCAGGAACACCACCCAAGAGTTCGGGTGAGTGAACTGCAGCCGCCAAATGTACCAGCCAATAAAAGCGGCAAATGCGAACGCTTCAATCAGTGTGAAAATTCGAAAGGTTTCCTTGCTCAGCATACGAGGTTAAGCCCAGCGTGAGACAATTATAACGCGGCCGGAAATCATCTGATGTCACAGCAGGTGACATGGTTGCGCGCAACATACTCAAAGAGCCCCTCTAACGATGACCACACAAAAACACAAAGTTCTGATCCTGGGAGGCGGCTTCGCTGGCCTGAACGCGGCGCAGAAGCTCAAGCGCGTCCCCGTTGACCTCACTCTAGTCGATCGCCGCAATTTTCACCTCTTTCAACCGCTCCTCTATCAAGTCGCAACCGGCTCACTCTCTCCCGGCGAAATCTCCGCCCCCTTGCGCGGTGTGCTAAGCAAGCAGAAGAATGCCCTGGTTCTCCTGGGCGAAGCTGCCGACATCGATCCCGATGCGAGACGCGTGAAACTCCGCGATGGCGACATCCTTGACTACGATTCGCTAAT
>Ga0137409_10009216_pt1 | contig 10048 bp, 7 predicted proteins | sample CZODoug1_16funga_FD_122059 | JGI IMG/M metagenome (GOLD analysis project Ga0137409, IMG submission 122059) | Vadose zone soil fungal communities from Angelo Coast Range Reserve, California, USA - CZODoug1_16fungal (Hybrid Assembly) | ecosystem: Environmental > Terrestrial > Soil > Vadose zone...
GCCAGGCTCGTCGGATGGACGGTGCTGAACAACTCGCTGCCCGCCCTGCTTATGCCGGCCGCGGTGGCGGCAATGATGGCGCTATGGTGTCGATCTGCCGGGTTCGACCCGTCTCTGTCACGCCTTTACGCCGTCGCGGCGAGCGTCGGGGGCGGCCTCTATGCCTTGTTGCAGATCCGCTTCGCTTTCCACGGTGCGACGCTGGTCTCGGACGAGATAATCACACTGGCCGAAGCCGGGACCTATGGCTGCCTGGCATTGATCGCAGCATTCTTCATGAGCCGCACACTCAATGCCGAGAGAACGGCACGCGGCAACGACGCGCCATTGGCGCTATGCGCTATTATGGCCGTTGGCACGCCCGCGTGCCTCCTGGGCGTTGCAGCACTGAGTGGCGCCACCCTGGAGGGCTGGGTGCTGCTCAACAACTCGATCCTCGGCCTTCTGGCGCCGACCATCCTTGCCGCAACAATCTCGCTCTGGAGCAGGGAGGCGATTCCGGCACTCATGGTCTCACGCATCTATGGCGCGGGAGCGGTCTTGGGCGGGCTCGTCTATTGCCTGGTGCAAATTCGTGTTGCCGTCCCCGGCGCGCAAGGGCTTGGCGACTTCTTTTCGACAAACCACGAAACCCGCTTGTATGGCTATTCGCTCACCATCATCGCCTATGGCACAGCGCTACTCGTCGCGGGCTTCCGAATGGCGCACCGCGACTTGCGCATAGCGGCTCTTGCCGTCGTTGGTCTTGCGGTTCTCAAGGTCTTTCTGCTGGATCTCAGGGACTTGGAAGGCCTGTGGCGGGCCACGTCGTTCATTGGCCTCGGCATCAGCCTGATCGGCATCGCCTATCTTTATCGCTGGCTGGAGCCTGAAGGCGAGACCAAGCCCGGAGGCTGACGTGCGGCGCCAATCAGCGGCGCTCGGAAATTCACATCCTGGAATGACAGAGCGAACTACTTCGCCGCCTCGATCACCTCGATGGCGACAATGGTGGACTTGCCGGCGTCGATGGTGAAGCCGATCTTGTCGCCGGGATTGAGGCCATTGAGGAGACCGGGCGGCGTCACCGGATAGCTCATTTCCATCGCCGCCATGAAACCCTTGATCTCCTCGTGGTTCACGATCAGTCGGTTCATGCGCGGCACGGTTGCGATCACGACGCCGATGCCCTTGTAGGTCTTGCTCTCGGCCGCTGGCGCCTGCGCCAGCACCTTCGGCTCGCCGCCCTTGCCGACGATGAGCTTGCCGACCATGCCAACCTTGTCATGGATTGGCACATGGCAGTGCAGGAACAGCGTGATGTCCTCATCGGGCGTGACGAAGCGCGCCGATTCAGTGTCCGGCCCGACCACGTTGAGTGCGAAGATCGGATTGAGACCGGGGATCATCAGGTCGTGGCGGACTTCGTCGTTGTTCTCAAGCACGATCTCGATCTCTTCGCAGCGCTCGGCGTGGATCTCGCGCGGCTCGAATGCGAACACCTCGCCCTCGCGCGCATATTGCCGGCCTGCCTTCACCACGACGCGCCGCGTCGAGCGCGGGCGCTCCTCGCACGAGGACGCCACCGGGCGATGGCGCTCGGCGTCGATCAGGTCCTGCCGCGGCAGCGCCGCCAGCGCTTCGCGCCTGGGATAGTCGAATGATCCGCCGGTTGGCGGCGCATCCGGCCAGCTCTTGTCATAGGTCGCGATCGTGCTGTTGAAGATCTTGGGATCGAAGACCGGAAGCTTGCCCTGGTAGTATTCAGGATTGAAATAGACCGAGTGCGCCGAGTGGCCGCCGAGCTGGTCAAGTGGCAGTCCGTCGGGCCCGAGGAAATCCCTGTAGACGATGACAGTGTGGTCGCCGCCGGGGTTGATGCCCTTGTTGGAGGCTGCCGGCTGGGTGTGGTCGTGCATCAGCCACACGCCGGGGCCGGCGGCGTAATAGCCGTCGTTGCCGGTGCGCAGCGCAAGATCGACCCGCTGGCCAGGGCCGACCGTGAAGGTGTCGCGGGTGATCTGCGCCTCCTTGGGCACGGCGCGGCCATCCACATCGGTGAGGATGGGATGATGGCCGTGGGTGTGCAAGTGGCGGATGCCGGCGCCGACATTAAGCACGCGCAGCTTCACGCTCTCGTCGGGGTTCACCACCAGCGGCGTGTCGCGCATCGTGAACGGGAACGAGCGGCCGTTGAGCATGAAGATGTTAGGCTTGCGCTGCGTCGAGTCGTAGTCGCGATGCATGCGCTTCTCGATTTCGCGCGGATCGCTGTAGGCCGCCGGAATCCGGTTGAGGCGGTCGTCGATGTCCATGTACACGAGCGAATATTCGCCCTGATACTGCTCGCGCGTTGCTTTCGCCATCGGCTCGATACGGCCCGCCCCCGGAACGAGATGGGCGAAATGATTGTGCGGACGGTTCGGTTCGATGATGAGCATGCCGGAGAGGCCCATCAGCGGATGCACGTGGTCCTGCACGTGGCAGTGATACCAATAGGTCCCGGGCGCACCCGCTGTGAAGCGATAGGTGAACGACTTTCCGGGCAGCACCTCGTGCTGGGTGATGTGCGGCACGCCGTCCATGGCGTTGGGCTGATTGGTGCCGTGCAGATGGATCGTATGCGGCAGGTAGTGCGTGTTGTAGAGCGTGATCGCAACGTGATCGCCCTCCTCCACCCGCAGCGTCGGCGACGGCAGCCGCGCGGCCTGCCCCATCGCGCTGCCGAGCGGCGCGAACACCCAGAAGGAGACGTACTCGCCGGGATAGACCTCCTCCTGGATCTCGAGAACCTCGAGATGGAAATGGATCTCATCCGGATCGCCGTCGCCGTCGAGATCGCGCCCGAGCACGACAGCGTTCTCGTTGGCGCCAGCGATTGGCGTCAACTCAGCCTCGAGCGCAGCCCGCTCCGCCTCGCCGCCGCGCCGGAAGGCTTCGGCGAGCGCAAAGCGATCGAGCTGCGGCAGATACTGCAGATCGCCCGGCTCATGCGCGGCGAGGCGACCGCCCAGCATGGCGGCGATGGCAAGCAGAACTCCAACTGCAACACCACGTACTTTCATCGTCCGCCCGGGATGGGGGCCTTGTCGGGAATCGGCCCAGTATAGCGCAACACCATCAGCCCCGCGCCGTTGCCATCGGTAAGGTAAAGAAGGCCCGTATCGGGGTCCTGGAAGATTTCGCGGGTGTGGCGGTCCTTGCGCGCGGTCGTGCCAGGCCACGCGGGCGCACCGGTGCGCGGCGACAGGTAGTGCCCGACGAAAATCGGCGCGAAGGGGTTGGAGATATCCATCGCGCGCACGCCTTCGTCATACCAGGTGATGTAGACGAGGCTCGGCGAGCGCTGGTCGAACCACGGTAGATGCGTGGTGGTGCCGGAGCGGCCTCCGGGCCCGTCGCCGTCACAGATGAACGACTTGCGCTGCTGATCGAAGTTGTCGGACACGTAATCGAACCGGAAAGTCGAGAGCAGCACCACGTTGGCGGGGCGCTCGCCTTTCGCGACTTCCGGGTTCTTGAGATCGGACACGTCGAGAATGCGTCCGAAGCCCGGAGGACAATCGAAGATCTCATCCGTGTGCACGACGAGATCAGGATGCTCGCCCCTACGCACCACCACTGGCGCCGAGGTGTGCGCGGCGCCGAGATTGCCACCATGGAACGGCGGATTGTAGTCGTAGGTGGCAAGAAGCTTCGGCTTGCTGCGATCCTTGACGTCGATGATGACCATGCCGGCATCGCGCCAGGCCGCATAGACACGGTCGTTGTAGTAGACGATCTCGTGGCACTGGATGATCTGCTGTCTCCCATCGGGGCCGTTGCGATTGAGCGGGCCGAACTGCTCGCCCTTCTTCTGGCCGGTGACGTGCCAGGTGCCGACCTCCTTGATCGCTTTCACATCGCCGTAGTCGATGATCTGCAGGCCCTCGCGGTTGAGCTCGGTCGAAAACTGCGAGCAGGAATAGACGTAGCGGTCGTCGGCATCGAGCCCGTGCGCCTTGCCGTCGGGCGCGATCGGAATGAAGGCAAGCTCCTTCGGCTTAGCGGGATCCGACACGTCGTAGAACGAGACGCCGGACTTGGTCTTCTCGCCGGCGGGCTGCTTGTTGGGATTGCCGCGCGCGTCATAGTCGTGGCTGAAGATCAGAATCTTTTTGTCCTTGTTGACGCGCAGATAGTTGCAACGCGTGCCCGGATTGCAGGGAATAAAGGAGAGCGGCTTGATGTTCTGCGGATCGCGCACGTCGGCGATCACGATGCCGAACAGCGTTGGCGGCGAGTTGAAACCGCCGAGATACCCAATGCCGTCGTAGACACGTACGCCGTTGAACCCCGAGCCGACCTCGCCGCCCGGCCGCCCCTGGCCTTTGGCCCACGGCGTGCGCTCGGGAATCTTGAAGTAGCTCTGCCCGACCAGCTCGAAATTCTTGGCTGAAGAGTATTTCTTGAAGTCCTCGAACGAGAGATTGAAGGGGTCGACGTTGGTCGGGACCTGCACATTCTCGACGCGCGGGGCGAGGACCTGCGCCACTCCCGGCAGCGCCGGCGCAAGGCAGATTACGACAGCCGCACCCAATGTGCTCCCGATACGCCCTCGATGCATCGTCTCCTCCGCGATTTGTTGGCGGATTATCGAAGGAATTGCGCAGGTGGTCCAGGGCCGGACTGTCACGAAAGGGTTGGTTAACCCGGCATGATCAGGCTTGCGGTCTTGTCGGAGATGCCGACGGTTGCGGTCAGCCCGGCGGTGAATGCCAGGTAGTCGCTCTCGATGCCGTCGCTGAAGATCACGCCGCCTTCCGCCATCCGGGATTCGATCATCAGCGGCGCAGTCCGGGTAACGGTTCCGGTAACAATCGAGGCGCCCGTAGTCTTGCTCGGCCACGGCTCGCGCACCACGAAGACGAGCTCCGACGCATCCCAGGCGAAGCGCCCGGCCCGCGGCTCGATATGCGTGCCGATCCCCTCCGCGACGCCGGCTGCCCCGGCATAGACCGAGCGCAGCCAGCCGGTCGAGCCGGCGCCGGTCGAAACCAGGATCCCGCTCGAGGAGTGCTCCTCCGCGCGCGCCCCGTGACTGATGCGATAGCGCGCCGACACATGCGAGCGCACGCCGATGAAGAGATCGTTGAAGGCGACGATCCGCTGGCCGTCGCTGAGCACGGCTTCCGCCATCGTGATTTGCTGCAGGCGCATGTCGCCGTGCAACGCCGAGGCCAGCGCGCGCGGATATTCCTCGATCGTGAACGGCAGCAGCACGCCCTCGACCTGCTCCGGGTCGGGATTGACCGCCAGGATCGGCTGACCGTTGAGATATTTCGCGGTGTTGACGACAAGGCCATCGGGCCCGACGGTGACGACGATGTCGCCGTCGTCGAAGCTGAACTGCGGCAGGAAGCTGCGGTCGATGACCTGGACCTTTACGCCCGACGGGACGAGACCGCGGACGTCGTCGAGCGCCGAGTGATAGCGGCGATGCCGGCGCTCGATCGGCGCGAACTCCTGTCCGGCGTGCTCCAGGTAGAACTTGGTCTGCCCGACCGTGTTGAACTTGGCGACAAGCTCATCGAGCGCGCTGGCGCGCGTCACGATGACGACCTTCTCACGCGGCGTCTTCCAGGACACGGCCTACACCGAAGTCATTTCTTGGCTCCCGCCATCCAGTTGCCGATCTGCCCGAGCATGTCCGGCGTCACCGTTACGTTGCCGATCTTGCCGCCGCCCGCCGCCCATTCCTTGAACGCGAGGCTCATGAGCTGCTGGGGCACGAGCTGTGCGTAGGCGGCGAGTTTGAGCTCCTCGGCTTTCGCTTCGGCTTGCGCCTGCGTGACGCGATTGTTGGCCTGCATCTCGACCAGCGCCTTCTTCTGGTTCTCAAGCTCCACTTCCGTGTCCATCTCGCGCTGCTTGATGCGGCGCTCCTCCTCGATCGCCTTGGCGCGCCGCGCATAGATCGCCTGGTCAGCGCGCTGCTGCAACGCCTCCCGGTAGTCGGCCTCGAGCGCCTTTCTCATCTCCGGCGTGGCCGACACGCCGGCGAAGTGCAATCCCTCGACCGCGACACCAAGCGACGCCAACAGCGGCTCGCCCTGAATGCGTGCGAGCACATCGGCAGCCAGGTCCTTCACCTTGGTCATGGCCTGCTCCAGCGGCAGGTCGATCACCTGCGAGCGCGTATGCCCCTGCACCACGTTGATCAACCGCTGCCCGAGCTTGGCCGGATCATCGCTGCGATAGCGGCCGGTCTTGGGATCGATCGCGTAGTTCACCGCCCGCGCAGCTACGAGTGGCGCGGTGATACGGTAGAGCAGGCTGCCTTGGATCGCCACCACCTGGAAGTCGCGGGTGGCCTCGTTGAAGATGAACGGCGCGTCCTGCGCCACGATCGGCACCATTGCAATCGAGGTGTTGTAGCGCAGGTACCAGAACGCGAGGCCCGGCCCTTGCGCGACTACGCCACCGCGCCGATAACGAATGACATGAACGCTGGGTTCTCCCTTGAAATAGGCAGGAAACACGACATCGTCCTTTCTGTGGGCATTCAATGCAGGCGCTATCTACCGTGTGCGTGTGGCAGGATTTGCGCAACCCACGCCCACACCGGGGCACCAACACCGGGGCATCATCGATGTCCCCGAACCGCCTGCATGAACTGCCGTCCTGCTGCCGACAGCGGCGCGCGGTAGCCGCAGCGGATTTGCAGGTCCGGCAGCGCCACCGAGAGCTTGAGCTCGACGAGCGCGCCCGCCGCCAACTCCGCCGCGATCGTACCGCGCGGCAGGCAGGCGATGCCGGCGCCGTGGCGCACCATCTCTTTCACGGCGACCGATTCCTGCATCTCCATCGCCACCTCGAAGCGCTCGATGCCGATCGATGTCAGCGCCGCGCTCACCAGCTCGAAATAGCGCGATCCGCGCAAGCCGGTGACAAATGGATGACGGCTGACGTCCGACGGCGACACTGTCTTGCCGCTGGCCAGCGGATGTTTCGGTGACACCACGAGCGTCAGCGGCTCGTGCGCCAGCACCTCGGAACGAATGCCACTGACCGATCCCGACGCCAGAAACAGGCCGAGGGGGACAGCATCCGTGCGTACCAGCTCGATCACCTCGTCGATCGTGCCGATGCGTGTCACCACGCGCACGCCCGGATGTTTGCGGGTGAACGCAGCGAGGCGTTCGGGCAGGAACTGGGTGGCGATGTCCCGGTGCACCGCGATCGACATCTCCTGCGCCTCGGCCTTGCGCATGGTGGCGAGCGCCTGGGTCGTCTCCTGCGACTTTTGCAGGATATCGACCGCAAAGGCATAGACCGCCTCCCCGGCCTTGGTGAGCTTGGGCTTGCTGCCGCGATGACGATGAAACAGCGGCTGGCCGATCTGCTGCTCGAGCGCCTTGATGTGGGCGCCAACCGAGGGCTGTGCGATGCCGAGCCGCGCCGCCGCCAGGTTGAACCCACCGAGGTCGACCACGCTCTTGAACACGCTCAGCCGCCGGGGGCTTGCCGAGATCATCAAATCCGTCCTGGCGGCGCGGCCGCCAACTTATAGTCAATTGACTTTATGTTTATAGCCGCAAATCCGGTTGCTTGGCTAGGCCTGCCGACCCAATCTGCCGGCCGAACAAGAATTGGAGGGCGCCCTACGTGCTTGTCGTCGCCATCGACATCGGCGGAACGTTCACCGACCTCATCGGCTTCGATGAGAAGACGAACGCGTTCATCCAGGCCAAAAGCCTCACCACCCCGGCCCAGCTCGTGCAGGGCATCATCGACTGCCTCAACAAGAGCGGCATCAAGAGCGACGGGATCGACGAGCTGATCCACGGCTCGACCATTGCGATCAACACGCTGATCGAGCGCAAGGGTGCGAAGACCGGCCTGGTGGTGACGCGCGGCACGCGCGACGTCTACATCATCGGCCGCGGCAACCGGCCGGAGGCCTACAATCTTCTCTTCCACAAGCATCGCCCGCTGGTCTCGCGGCAGCTCACGCGCGAGGTCGAGGAACGCATCCTGCCCTCAGGCGAGGTGCATGCGCGGCTTGATCGCACGAGCCTGAAGGAAGCCTGCCGCGTGCTCAAGGAGGACGGCGTCGACGCAGTCGCGGTCTGCTTCCTGCACTCCTACGTCAATCCCGAGCACGAGCGTGCCGCCGGCGAGGCGCTGCGCGAGGCGCTGCCCGACGCCTATCTCTCGCTCTCGCATGACATCCTGCGCGAGTATCGCGAGTTCGAACGGATGTCGACGACGGTGGTCAACGCCTATATAGGTCCCAAGGTCGGCGGCTATGTCAGTAGCCTCAAGTCGAGCCTTGGCAAGATCGGCTTCCGCGGCAATCTCTCGATCATGCGCTCGAACGGCGGCGTGATGACGCCCGAGGTCGCGACCGAGCGGCCGGTCGCCATGATGGAATCCGGCCCCGTCGGCGGCATCATCGCATCCGCGCAGGTCGGCGTCGCGCTCGGCAACCAGAACGTCATCTCGTTCGACATGGGCGGCACCACCGCGAAGGCGAGCCTCATCCGCGACGGCGAGCCGACGCTCGCGCCCGGCTACTATGTCGGAGGCTATGCTGGCGGCCATCCGGTGATGCTGCCAATGATCGACGTCGTCGAGGTCGGCGCCGGCGGCGGCTCGATCGCCTGGATCGACGACATCGGCGCGCTCAAGGTCGGACCGCAGAGCGCCGGCGCCGATCCCGGACCGATCTGCTACAAGGGCGGCGGCACCGAGCCCACCATCACCGACGCCAACGTGGTGCTCGGCCGGCTCGACCCCGACAACTTCCTCGGCGGCACCATGAAGCTCGACGCCGAGGGCGCCGCGCGCGGCATCGCCGAGAAGGTCGCCAAGCCGTTGAAGATGGATACGGTCGCGGCCGCGCAGGCGATCGTCGACATCGCCATCGCCAAGATGTCGCTGGCGGTGCGCGAGGTGTCGGTTGAGAAAGGCTACGATCCGCGCGATTTCGCGCTCGTCGCCTCCGGCGGCGCCGGTCCCCTGCATGTGATCGCGATCGCGCGCGAGCTGCACATCCCGACCGTGATCGTGCCGCTGTTCCCCTCGCACTTCTCCGCGCTCGGCATGCTGCTCGCCGATGAGCGCCACGATTTCATCCGCACCGCTTATTCCGATCTCGCCAATGTCGACTTTGCAGGGCTGGTGAAGATCTGCGAGGAGATGCGCGGCCAGGCGCGTTCGAGCCTGCGCCATGTGCGCGGCGCCGAGGAGCAGATCGCGCTCGATTTGCGCTACGTCGGGCAGGAGTTCACCTTGTCGGTGCCGGTCACGCTCGCGCAGCTCAAGGCCGGCAACCGCAAGGCGATCCGGCAGGCCTTCGATGCGCTCTACGAGCACCGCTACGCACATCATTCGCCGGACGAGGCGGTCGAGATGGTCAACATGCGGCTCGGCGCGATCGGAAAGCGCGCGAAGCTTGCCTTCCCGCGGCTTGGCAAGGGGCGCCCGGCGAAGCCCGCGCGCCATCGCGACGTCTATCTCCTCGACGCCAAGAAGCCGGTGCGCTGCCCGGTCTATGAGCGCGACGCGCTCGCGGCCGGCACGCGCATCACCGGCCCAGCCATCGTGCAGGAGCTTGGCACCACGACTGTCCTCTTCAAGGGCGACGACTGCCGGGTCGCACCCTCCGGCGAGCTGATCATCAAAGTGGGAGGCGCGTGATGGCAAAGGCAAGGAAGACCACGGCGCGCAACGCCAAGCGCCCTTCACTCGACCCAGTCACGCTTGAAGTGATCCGTAATGCCTTGCCTGCGGTCGCCAACGAGATGGCGGCCGACCTGCAGCGCACCTCCTACAACATGATGATCTACGAGGTGCGCGATTTCTGCACGGCGCTGATCGACCCCGAGGGCCAGCTGATCTCGCAGAATGTCGGCGGCGTGTCACATTTCGTGGCTGACCTCGGCGTCATCATCGTCGACGGCATGAAGCGCTACGGCAGACAAGGCTTCGCGCCGGGCGATGTCATCATCACCAATCACCAGGCGGTTGCCGGTTAGCACCTCAACAACGTCGTCATCTACATGCCCTATTTCTACAAGGGCGA
>Ga0137409_10009217_pt1 | contig 10047 bp, 8 predicted proteins | sample CZODoug1_16funga_FD_122059 | JGI IMG/M metagenome (GOLD analysis project Ga0137409, IMG submission 122059) | Vadose zone soil fungal communities from Angelo Coast Range Reserve, California, USA - CZODoug1_16fungal (Hybrid Assembly) | ecosystem: Environmental > Terrestrial > Soil > Vadose zone...
AACTAGTACCGGAAGTGGGAGAAAGCCTTGTTGCTTTCCGCCATCCGGTGGGTTTCTTCTTTGCGCTTGACCGCCCCGCCCGTGTTCTGGGAGGCGTCAAGGATCTCGAATGCCAGCTTCTCAGACATGCTTTTCCCGCCCCGCTGCCGGGCGAAACGGACGATCCAGCGGCGCGCCAACGCCAGACGGCGCTCCGGCCTGATCTCGACCGGGACCTGGTAAGTGGCGCCGCCGACCCGCCGAGGCTTGACCTCTAGGAGCGGAGTGGCGTTGCGCAGGGCCAGGTCGAAGACTTCGAGAGGCTCCTTCTTGGCCTGTTTGCTGGCGCGGCTGAGCGCGTCATAGACGACCTTCTCCGCGGTGGAGCGCTTGCCCCGGCTCATGACCACGTTCACGAACTTGGCGATCGCTTCCGACTGGTAGACGGGATCGGGCGCGATGACACGCTTGACTGGACGGCTGCGACGAGGCATCAGGCCGCCGCCTTGCTCTTTTCGCGCTTCGCCCCGTACTTGGAGCGCGCCTTCTTCCGGTTCTTCGTGCCGGCCGTGTCCAGGGTGCCGCGGATGATGTGGTAGCGGACGCCTGGGAGGTCCTTGACGCGGCCGCCGCGGATGAGAACCACCGAGTGCTCCTGGAGGTTGTGTCCGATGCCGGGGATGTAGGCAGTCACCTCGATGCCCGTGGTCAGCCGGACGCGCGCGACCTTCCGGAGGGCCGAGTTCGGCTTCTTCGGTGTCTGGGTGTAGACGCGCACGCAGACTCCCCGCCGCTGCGGTGAGCCCTTGAGGGCCGGCGCCTTAGACTTCGCTCTGGCCGCCCTGCGCCCAGTGCGGACCAGCTGCTGAATTGTGGGCAAACGCTTCTCCGAATGACGGCTGAAATCCCATGCGGCATTAGCCGATTGGGCGACAAACGATGAGTATACCCAAAAAGCGGAGGCCTCTATCGAGCCCACGGGGGGCCCATTACTTCGATCCGACGCCTGTCGTCGAGTCAAAACCCCGCAAGGTTCACCTCCATGTGGGTGAGCTCGCGCTTGAGCTCCAGGCGGATCGCGGCGTGTTCGGGTCCAGGGGCGTCGACCTTGGCACCCTCGTCCTTCTGAAGGAGGCTCCTCCGCCCCCTTCCCGGGGCGACATCCTGGACCTCGGGAGCGGCTACGGTCCGATCGCGATCGCCCTCGCCCGACAGGCGCCTGAGGCACGGATCTGGGCGGTCGACATCAACGAACGGGCGCTGGAGCTGACGCGTACGAACGCGACCGCCGCCGCCGTCCCCAACGTCAACGCGCACCCGCCGGCCGAGATCCCACATGAGCTGCGGTTCGAGGCGATCTATTCGAACCCACCGGTGCGGATCGGCAAGGCCGCGCTGCACGAGCTGCTGCTGACCTGGCTGCGCCGCCTCCGGCCGGACGGCCGGGCGTACCTGGTCGTCCAGCGCAATCTGGGGGCGGATTCGCTGGCCGCCTGGCTTGCCACCGAGGGATACGAGGTCCGGCGGCTCAAGGCGAAGAAGGGTTACCGCGTCCTCGAGGTCAAGCCCCCAGCGTCTTAACGGGCTGGGTTGACACCGATTCTTCTGCGCCCTAGCTTGACGCGAGGAGTGCCGGCGGGGGAGGGCCGGCCAGGAGGAAGGGAGGGCCCTTCCTGAGGTCCGCCCTAAACCTCGCCGGCGAAATGGCAGGCCGCCAGCTGGTCCGGCTGCCCGTGCGGCTCGAGCGGCGGCTCCTGCTCGGAGCAGATCCCCGGCGCCCGCGCGATCGGGCACCGCGTGTGGAACCGGCAGCCCGAGGGCGGGTTGACCGGAGACGGGATCTCACCCTTCAGGTTGATCGGCGCCCGCCCCCTCTCCACCGCCGGATCCGGCACCGGGATCGAGCTCAGCAGCGCCTTGGTGTACGGGTGCTGGCCGTGGTCGTAGATATCGTTCCTGTCGGCCGTCTCGACCACCTTGCCCAGGTACATCACGGCGATCCTGTCGGACAGGTGCCGGACAACCGCCAGGTCGTGGGCGATGAACAGATAGGTGAGGTTGAACTCTTTCTGCAGGTCCTGGAGCAGGTTGATGATCTGCGCCTGGATCGACACATCCAAAGCGGACACCGCCTCGTCGCACACGATGAACGACGGGTTGACCGCCAGGGCCCGCGCGATCCCGATCCGCTGCCGCTGCCCGCCCGAGAACTCGTGCGGATACCGGTTGGTGAAGTTCGGGTTCAGCCCCACCAGCCGGAGCAGCTCCTGAACGCGCCGCTGCCGCTGCTTGCCCGACCCGATGTTGAAGTTGTCCAAAGGCTCCTGGATGATGTCGCCCACCGTCATCCGCGGGTCGAGCGATGCGAACGGGTCCTGGAAGATCATCTGCATCTTCCGGCGCATACGCCGCAGTCGCGCGCCACGCATGGAGGTGAGCTCCTCGCCTTCGAAGATGATCTTGCCCCGGGTCACCGGCAGCAGAGCCGTGATCAGGCGCGCAAGGGTCGATTTCCCGCAGCCTGATTCGCCGACCAGCCCAAGGGCCTCCCCACGGCGAATCTCGAGGGTCACGCCATCCACAGCCCGAACGGCGAGGCCACCAAAACCCGCGATCGGGAAGTGCTTGTAGACGTCCTGCACGCGCAGGAGCACCGGGTCGACCTTGACCGCCGTCTGCGGAGCCCTCTCGGCGGCCTGCATCAGGTCGTGGGGCTGCCGGCGCCGCCGGCGTTGCCGCCGACTCCGCCAACCTCGGCGATCGGCGCCTTCAGCTTCCGCGCCGCGTCGATCGACAGCCCGCTCGTCTTGGCGGCGGCGATGTCCTGCTCGCTCACGTTGCGCATTAGGACCCAGCAGCGCGCGACCTGGTCGACATCGACTTCCCCGAGGGGTGGCTCCTCGATCTTGCAGCGATCGACGACGAACGGGCACCGTGGATGAAACTTGCAGCCGGGCGGAGCGTTCGTGAGGTCGGGCGGAAGGCCCTTGATGCTCACCAGCCGGTCTTTGCGCGCCTCATCGACGCGAGGCACGGAGCGCAGCAGCGACCACGTGTACGGGTGCTGCGGGCTCCTGAAGATCTGCTCGACCGGGCCCTCCTCGACCACCCTGCCGGCATACATGACGACCACCCGCTGGCAAAGGCTCGCGACCAGGGCCATGTTGTGGGTGATCAGCATCATGGCCGTGCCCAGCTCGCGGTTCAGCTGCTTCATCAGCTGGATGATCTGGGCCTGCACGGTCACGTCCAGCGCAGTGGTCGGCTCGTCCGCGATCAAGAGCTCCGGTTCGTTGGAGAGGCCCATCGCGATCATGGCCCGCTGCCGCATGCCCCCCGAGAATTGGTGCGGATAGTCTTTCGCCCGGCGCTCGGCCGACGGGACTCGCACACGGGTCAGCAGCTCTATCACCCGCGCCTTGGCCAGGTCCGGCGTGAACCGCTTGTGCGCCGTCATCGACTCCTCGATCTGCGGCCCGATCTTGGTGACCGGATTCAGCGAGGTCATCGGGTCCTGGAAGATCATCGCGACGTCGTTGCCCCGGAAGTCGCGGATCTCCTCGTCGCCCATCTTGACGACGTCGTTGCCGCGAAACAGGATCCGGCCCGACACGATCCTGCCCGGGTCCGGGACGAGCCTGAGGATCGACAGGGCTGTGATCGTCTTTCCGCAGCCCGACTCCCCCACGATGCCCAGCGTCTCACCCGCGTCGATGTGCAGGCTCACCCCGTCGACGGCGCGCACCACACCCCGCGACGTGAAGAACTGTGTGTGCAGGTCTTCGACCTGCAGGAGGGTTTGTGCCACCTAGCTCAGAACTTTAGGGTTTTAGCGGCGCATGCGGGGGTCGAGGGCGTCACGCAGGCCGTCTCCGATGAAGGAGAAGGCGAGGAGCGTGAAGCCGATCGCGAGGGCGGGGAAGACGACGGCGGTCGGGTTCGCGTAGACCGCTTCGTAGCCGTCGAACACCATCTGGCCCCACGTCGGGGTCGGCGGCTGGATGCCGACACCCAGGAAGCTCAGGACCGCCTCCAGGAAGATGGCCTGCGGGATGCCGAAGGTGAGAGTCACGATGATCGGCCCCAACGAGTTCGGCAGCAGGTGCTTGACGATGAGCTTGAAAGGCGCCGAGCCCGACGATCGGGCGGCCTCGATGAACTCCTTCTCCTTGATCGACAGGACCTGCCCCCTGACCAGGCGGGCGAGGCCCACCCAGTTGACGAGCGCGATGGCTCCGAAGATCGACAAAAGGCTCGGCCCGAAGACCGAAACCAGCACCAGCACGAAGATCAAATCCGGGAACGCGTACCAGATGTCGGTGAACCGCATCAGCAGGTTGTCGATGCGGCCGCCGAAGTAGCCGGCGGTCAGGCCGATGGCCAAACCGATCGGAAGGATGATGCCCTGGACCAGGATCCCGACCGAAAGTGAGATCCGGCTGCCGAACATCATCCGGCTGAGCGTGTCACGTCCGAGCTGGTCGGTCCCGAGCGGATGCCCCGCGACGCCTGGCCCCACCTGGATCCGCTCGACTTGCTGTTTGAGCGGGTCGATGATGAGCCCGAAATGCACCAGCAGCGGCACGATGAAGGCGACAACGACTAGGAACAGGACGAGGGCCGCGCCAAGCAGGGCCAAACGATTTCGGCGGAAGCGCTGCCAAGCGTCCTGCCACAGCCCGATCTGATGCTCGCCGATCTCCCAATCGACTGCCTGCTCAAGCGCGACCGGCATGGCCACTATTTAGAAGCCCCCTTCCTTCCCGGTCTGAAATCGCAGTACCTGCCGGGGTCCCCGCGCCGTGGTTGCGCGGGGGCCGGTTTCAGACCGAAGTGACGATGGCGCCAGGTGGTCTGGGTCTCCCAGGCCACCTCACCGAAGGGGTGGCCACCGCGCGAGCGGAGTGCTGTTTCCCGCGGAGCTGACACGGTAGGCGCCATCCTCACGTTCTAGGTCAACCTCACGCGCGGATCGATGAAGACGTACAGCACGTCGACAACCAGGTTGGCGACCGCGATGATGACGGAGAACAGGATCGTGGTCCCGAGGATCATCGGATAGTCGCGCGACGAGACTGCGGTGACGAAGGCGCGGCCGATGCCGGGGATGTTGAACACCGTCTCGACGACGATCGAGCCTGTGACCAGGAACGCGAACGTCGGTCCGAGCGTGGTCACCACCGGGATCAGTGAGTTCTTGAGGATGTGCCGCACGACCACAAGGCGCTCTGAAAGGCCCTTCGCCCACGCAGTTCGGATGTAGTCCTGCCTGATCGTGTCAAGGGTGCTCGCGCGGGTGAGCCGGGCGGTGTAGGCGATCGGCAGCAGAGACAGCGTGATCACGGGCATGATCAGGTGGTCGTCCAGTCCGAAGTCGGCCGCGGGCAGGAAGAAAGCACGCTCCGTCCACTTGGCCATCAAGACGGAGAACACGACCACCATCAGCGCCCCGATCACAAAGTTCGGGAAGGAAGCCGCGAAGGTGGCGAAGCCCATCGTGACGTAGTCGATCCGGCTGTTCTGTCGCAGGGCCGCAAGCACGCCAAGCCCCACACCCACCGGGACGATGAGCAAGAAGGCGAGCACGCCGATCGTCGCGGTGTATGGCCACGCCTCGGCAATCAGCTTCACGACCGTCTTTCCCGAGTACTGGTAGGACAGGCCGAAGTCGAAGTGAATCGCGTTCCAGAGATAAAGAAGGAACTGCTGGTACTCGGGCTTGTTCAGCCCGTACTTGGCGTTGAGGTTGTCCACGACCACCTGCGACAGCTGGCGCCCACCTTCCTTGTCCCACGGGCTGCCGGGGGCCTGGTGCATGAGAAAGAAAGTGATGAGGATGACGAAGAAGACGATCGGGATCATCCACAGGATCCGGCGGGCGACGAAGATCGCGAGGCTGCCGGCCCTGCTACCCGTCAGGGCCGAAACACGAGACGGGAGCAGGGCGCCCCGGTTGGGACGCCCTGCGGTCACTGCCAAATAACGCGACTCCTAGTGCGCCGTGATGTACGCGGTGTTGTAGCTCTGGCTGCCTGGAAGGTACTGGTAGTCGAACGCCGAGTTGGTGATGTGGACGTATGGTGCGATGAGGTCGTACTCGTACGACTGGTAGATGAATGCTACTGCGGCCTGGTCGATGAGCATCTTCTGCGCGGTCAAGTAGTCCTTGTTGCGCTGGTTCTGGTCGAGCTCGGTGTTCGCCTTCTTGACGAGGTCATCGTAGCCCGGCAGCGTCGCGCAGCCCCAGTTGAGGCTGTGGCACGAGCCGCTTGTGAAGATGTCGAACCAGTCTTGCTGGTCCGGGTAGTCAGCGCCCCAGCCGTCGGGGCCGTAGATGTCGAACTGGCCCTTGCGAATGCGGCTGGTCACGGTCTTGCTGTCGATGACGTCCAGCTGGATGTTCAACCCGAGGTTGGTGTTCCACTGGTCGACGAGGAACTGGTTGATGGTCTTGCTGCCCGTGCTGTTGCGGGTGAGCAGCTTGAAGGCGTTCAGCGTGCTCGCCGAAACGCCGGCGTCAGAAAGAAGCTTCTTGGCGGCTGCCGGGTCGTAGCTCTGCGCGTTGTCAGAGGTGTCGTATCCCGCCATGCCCTTGGGGATGAAGCTCTGGATCGGCTGGTCGGTGTCGTGTCGGACGTCCTTGGTGAGCTTGATGCGGTCGATCGACTTCGCGAACGCCATGCGGACCTTCGGGTTGTCGAAAGGAGGCTTGGTGGTGTTGAAGCTCATCCAGAACGTGGTCAGCTGCGGGAGCAGGTGCGCCTGCTTGCTCAGCACAGCGTCGCCGCGGACGACGTCGATGTCGGCGGTCGGCACGTTGATGATGTCGAGCGTGCCTGTCTGGTACTTCGAGTAAGCGGTGTTTCCATCGGAGATGAAGTACAGGATGATCTGCTGAAGCTTCTGTCCACCGGCCCAGTAACCAGTGTTAGGCACCAGGGTCACGTGGTCGTGCGCTCCGATCTCCGAGACCTTGAACGGACCGTTGCCGATGATCGTCTTCACGTCGTTCGCCCAGATCAGAGGCTTGGTCGTGTCGTTCGAGGGGAACGACCCGCCGGCTGCGCTCTCGACGATGTCCTTGCGGATGGGCGCCGCCATCCAGAGGGTCACGACCCACTTGAAGTAGGCGGCTGGGTGCTGAAGCTTGATCACGAACGTGTTGTTGTCGGGCGCGGAAAGGCCGAGCCCGGCGAGGAATGCGTCGATCGCACTTGCGCTCGACACGTCAATGCTGCCGTAGTTCTGCGCGCCGGCGATCGTTCCGTCGAAGAAGGGGTCGACGTAGCCGGCGGCCAGCGCCGGGTTCAGGAGGTGCTTGTATCCGTAGACCCAGTCACTCGCGATGACCGGCTTGCCGTCGCTCCACTTTGCGTTCGGCTGGAGGTGGAACGTGTAGCTCAGGCCGTCTGACGAAACTTCGTAGCTCTTGGCGGCGGCTGGCTGCACGTCGCTCAAGTCGGCCCTCGGCTTCAGGAGTGATTCGAACGCCTGGGCCCCGACAGCCGCCTCGTAGCTGTACGTCTGCTGCGTCGGGTCGTAGCTGTTGGGCTCGGTGCCCGGGTTGGCGCGGAGGATCTGCTTGTCGGGCGGGGCGAGATTTTCACTGGTGGTTCCACCACCGCCTCCACACGCGGCGACTAAAAACATCCCTGCGCTCGCGAGCGCGACCGCTCGGATGCTGGTACCTCGTTGCATACGCGTCTTACCTCTCAGACTTATCCTGCAGCCTTCTTCCCGGGATTCCGGGGCGAGAGTGCGCCGGCAGCAGGTCTTACTCACAGCCCCCTCTTGGGCTAAGCGAATTCTGTTGCGCTGTGACACGCAGTGTCAAGTTGCGTAAGTGACAATAGACCGAACGCTTGTTCTAACGGCGCTTAATGTGGCGCGATCGAGATTTCGGTTGGATTGAGCGCACCCGGCCACTCATCGACCGGCGACGCAGCGAACCCCCGAACGTATTGTCGCACCAGGTGCCAGTTCACAGTCTGGGCTAGAAACGCCACGGGGGCGTCGCCGACCAGCATCTGCTGCGCCTGCTGGTACTCCTGGTCGCGACGGCCGGGCTGCCCATCGGTCCTCGCCACGCGCACAAAGTTGTCGTACTGCTGGTTCTGATAGAAGGACAGGTTGTTCGAATTCGTCGTCAGGAAGATGTCATACCAATCCGCCGGGTCGGGATAGTCGGCTGACCATCCTCGCGGTCCGGCGATCTGGAAGTCCCCCACCGCCAGCTGACCACCCAGGGTGTTCGCGTCGAGGGCCTGCAGCGTGATGTCGATGCCGAGGTTGGTTTTCAGCTGGTCGTGTACGAATTTGGCCGTCGCCTTGCCGAAGTCCGACGACTGGTCGTAGGAGAACTTCAGCGTCGAGAGCTGCGACGCGGACATCCCGGAGGCCGCCAGCGACGCACGCGCCTGCGCGACGTCGAACTTCTGAGCGGTCAAGTTGGGCGAATAGCCGTGCATGCCTTGAGGGATGAAAGTGGACGCGGGCACCCCCTGGCCCTCGAAGATCTGCTCCACGAAAGCATCGCGGTCGATCGCCTGGGCGATCGCCAGCCGCAGCTTCTGGTTGTTGGTCGGTGCGACGTCGACGCGAAAAACGATCCAGAACACAGTCAGGTCGGGCGTCTTGACCAGGTTGGGCTTGAGGCTCGAATCGCCCGCGACAGCAGCCGCCTGCGCCGGCTGCACTGAAATCTCGTCCAGCTCTCCGTTCTTGTACTTGCGCAGGGCCGCGGCGCCGTCGTTCACCACCTGGAAGGTGATCGTTTTCAGCGTTGGCTTGGTGCCCCAGTAGTTCGGGTTGGGTACGACTGTGATGTGGTCGTTGTGGACCATCTCCGTGACCTTGAAAGGTCCGTTCGTGATGAGCGTGTCGGGGCTGGCTGCCCACTTGTCCCCGCTTTTCTTCACGATGTCCTGCCGGACCGGCGCTGAGGCCGGCATCGCGGCGAGCCACATGAATGCCGGATCGGGCTGCGATAGCGTGACCTGAAACGTGTAGTCGTCGACGGCTCTGAGTCCGAGCGTATCGAGCGCCGCGTCAATCTTGGCGCCGTCGCGCTGCGGGTCCATGACCGAGACCTTGTCGCCGTTGAGGATCGCGCCTGCGAAGAAGGTCGCTTCGGGTGAGGCGAGGCGTGGATCGATCAATCGCTGCCACGCGTAAACGAAGTCCTGCGCCTTGACCGGTATGCCATCCGAGTACTTGCCGTTCGTGTGCAGGTGGAAGACGTAGCCCAGCCCGCCATTCGTCGTCTCGTAGCTCTGAGCGGCGGCAACCACCGTGCCGCCCAGGTCTGGCGAGGGTTTCAACAGCGGTTCGGAGATGACGCGGAGGACAGCGGTCTCGTACGGATACTGGGTCTGTCCAGGATCCAGCGAGCCCGGCTGATCCTCGATCAGCACGCGCAGCGTCTGGTCCTTGGCGAGCCTCGGTCCCTGCGTCAGCGCTCCGCTGTCACACGCGGAGATCAGTGACAGGACCATCAGCGCCGGCGCCAGGGCGCGAAGCAGCCTGGAGCTTGGGATCACGTTTCCATCATAGGTACCCGCAGAAAAGCTGAAGGGAGCAACCCTGGCGGGCGGCCCCCTTGTGCACGTACCGATGAATGTAACCCAAACCGGGCCAAAATGGCACTCGTAGAGCGTCGCCGGTAGGCCTGGCTTCGCCAGGCCGTCTAACCAGCGTGCACCCGAGCCTCCACGCGTCGCATGGAGTGCCTATTCAATTAGTCCAAACAGCGGGAAGGAGAGCAGCCGCGCGCAGCGCGGCGATGAGAGGGAACCGGCAGGTTCCCTCTCATACTGAAAGAGTTTCCAGGTCGATCGGCTCCTCCTCGAGGATCCTGGCCGCCTGCTCGCGCTGCTTCTTGTAGTAGTCGAGCCCGGTACCGGCCGGGATGAGCTTGCCGATGATCACGTTCTCCTTGAGGCCGCGCAGGCGGTCCACCTTGCCGGAGATCGCGGCCTCGGTCAGGACGCGCGTCGTCTCCTGGAAGGAAGCGGCCGACAGCCACGAGGTGGTGTTCAGCGCCGCCTTGATCAGGCCGAGCAGCACGGT